>Ga0070730_10003483_pt1 | contig 14107 bp, 8 predicted proteins | sample Coa_R1_3_FD_66447 | JGI IMG/M metagenome (GOLD analysis project Ga0070730, IMG submission 66447) | Surface soil microbial communities from Centralia Pennsylvania, which are recovering from an underground coalmine fire - Coalmine... | ecosystem: Environmental > Terrestrial > Soil > Unclassified ...
CGCCGGTCATCGCGCGCTCGATCTCCAATCCCAAGGCGATCGGGGAGGTCTTTAATGTGGGCGGGGACCAGCCTTACACCGTGGCCGAGCTAGCCGAAGTGGTTTCACAGGCCATGGGCGTGTCGCCTAACATTCAATATCTCCGGGCGCGCAATGAAGTTCAGCACGCCTTCTGCGCTCACGACAAACTGCGCCGATTTTATGACTTGCCGGCCCCGGTGCCGCTGCGCGACGGCATCGGCCGCATGGCGGCCTGGGTGCAGCAGGCCGGCAGCCGCGCCACGCGCGATTTTGCCGCCATCGAGATACCGCGCGGCCTGCCGCAAGGCTGGTAGTCGTTATCTGGTATCATTGGCCAGACCGCGACCTGGGACGCCCTTTGACACCCATTGTTGTCTTTGAACACATCAGCAAGCGCTATAAGCTGCACCATGACCGGCCGCGCTCATTCCGCGAGCTGTTTGTCCGGGGTGCGCTGGCCGGCCGGCCGGCCCAGGCCGAGGCGGACACGCTCTGGGCGCTGCGCGATGTCTCCTTTGAGATCCAGCCGGGAGAAACAGTCGGGCTGATTGGCGCCAACGGGGCCGGCAAGAGCACGGCCCTCAAGCTCATCAGCCGGGTGATTTTGCCCACCCAGGGCCGCCTGCAGGTCAATGGCCGGGTGGCGGCGCTGCTGGAGCTGGGCACCGGCTTTCAGCCCGAGCTCTCCGGGCGCGACAACGTCTTTTTGAGCGGCGCCCTGAGCGGTATGAGCCGCCAGGAAATGAGCCTCAAGTATGACGACATTGTCGATTTTGCCGAGATGGCCGCCTTTATCGACATCCCGGTGAAGCACTACTCCTCCGGCATGTTCGCCCGGCTGGCGTTTGCGGTCAGCATCCACATCAACCCCGACGTTCTGCTGGTAGACGAGGCGCTGGCGGTCGGCGATCAGAGCTTCCAGCGTAAATGCCTCGAGCGCATTGCCGAGCTGCAGCGCGCCGGCGTCACGGTCTGCTTTGTGTCGCACGCGCCCGATATCGTGCGCGACCTGTGCTCGCGCGTCATCTGGTTCGACCACGGGGCCGTGGTGGCTGATGGCGCGGCGGACGGCACGGTGCGCCGCTACCTGGATCACAGCTTTGGCCCCACCAGCCGGCTGGGCATTCTGCCCGCCGATCTGCCCAGCGAGAAGCGCTGGGGCAGCCGCAAGGTCGAGATCGAGCGGGTGCGGCTGCTGGATGAGCAGGGACAACCGCAAGATGTGTTCACGACCGGCGGGCATTTTCGCGTGGTTATGGATTATCGGGCAGCCGAGCCGGTGTCGGACGCTGTCTTTGGCCTGGCCCTCGTGCGCCACGACGGGGTGCATGTCACCGGTCCCAACACCCGTTTCTCCGGGCTGCCGCTGCCACGGCTCCAGGGCCGCGGCACCGTCAGCTACGATGTGCCCTACCTGCCGCTGCTCGACGGCCGCTACGAGGTGTCCGTGTCTGCCCACAACAGCGGCGACACGGAGATGTTTGACTTTCACGACCGCGCCTATTCCTTTCGGGTCTACAACCCCGAGACCGGCATTCGCGAGCGCTATGGCCTGATCACGCTTAGGGGTCAATGGCAGCATGCGCCCGCGGACGAACCGGCTGCCGAGCCAGACAACCTTGCCGGTGACGGCGACCATGCCAGGCAGCCTGCTTATCATCAGCCATGAGCTGCCCGGCGCCAGCATGTCCGGTCCGGCCATTCGTTACTGGCACCTGGCGCAAACCCTGGCTGATGAATTTGAGGTGACGCTGGCCGTTCCCGGGTCCGTCGACCTGCCGGCCGGCAATGTCAACCTTATCACTTACGACCGCGCCCTGGGGCGCGAGCTCGCGGGCCCGGCCGCCAATAGCCGCCTCATCCTCGTGGCCGGCTTCGCCCTACACCATTACCCATTTTTATCCAGCCTGCCCGGTCCCATTGTGGTGGATCTCTACGATCCGTTTGTCCTCGAAAACCTGGCCATTCACGCCGGCAAACCATTGCCCGAGCAAGCGGCAATACACCGGATCGACCAGGGCGTGCTGCTGGAACAGCTCACCCGCGGGGATTATTTCCTCTGCGCCAGCGAGCGCCAGCGCGACTTCTGGCTGGGTCTGCTGGCCGCTGCTGGCCGCGTCAATCCCTATACCTTTGCCGCTGACCCCACCCTGCACAGGCTGATCGACGTCGTGCCGTTTGGCCTGCCTGCCGCGCCGGCCCCGCCGCCGCGGCCGGTCCTGCGCGGCGTGGTGCCGGGCATCGAAGCCGGGGACGCGATCGTGTATTGGGGCGGCGGGCTGTGGGATTGGTTCGATCCGCTGACCGCCATCCGGGCCGTGGCGCTGCTCGCGGCGCGCCGCCCGCGGCTGAGGCTGTTCTTTGCCGGCGTGTCGCACCCGAACCCGGCCGTGCCGCCCATGCGCCAGGCCGCCGAGGCCCAGCGCCTGAGCGCCGAACTGGGCCTCACCGGCCGCCACGTCTTTTTCAACGACTGGGTGCCCTATGCCGAGCGGGCAGCATACTTGCTCGAGTCCGATATTGGCCTGAGCCTGCACCTGGACCAGGTGGAGACGCGTTTTGCCTATCGCACGCGGCTGCTGGACTATGTGTGGACCGGCCTGCCCATGGTGATAACACGCGGCGACTCGTTGGGTAAGCAGGCCGCGGAGCGTGGCCTGGCCGCCACCGTGGCGGCAGGCGATGTGAGCGGGGTGGCCCAGGCTCTGGAGGCCTGGCTGGATGAGCCGGAAGAACAACGGTCGGCGCGCCGAGCGCGGGCCGAGGCCATGGCCGATGAGCTGCGCTGGCCGCGGGTGGTGGGGCCGCTGCGCGAGTTTTGTCGAGCCCCAGCGCTGGCCGCCGATCGCACGCGCACCGGGTCCGCGCCGGTCTGGCGGCCCGGCCTGGCCGCCAAGGCCTGGCAGAGCCTGCGCCGCAACGGCCCCGCGGGTCTGTGGCGCGATATCCGCCTGTATCTAAACTGGTGAGCGCTTCTCCGCCTCCGATGCCGCCGCTCGTCTCGGTCGTCATTGCCAACTGGAACGGGCGCTGTTACATGGAAAAGTGTCTGGCCTCGCTCAACGCACAGACCTACCCGTCGCTGGAGATCATCGTCGTCGACAACGGCTCGGCCGACGGCAGCCGCGACTGGCTGGTCGAGCACTATCCCGCTGTGCAGGTCATCGCCAATAAAGAGAATCGCGGCTTTGCCGTGGCGAACAACCAGGGCATCTCCCGGTCACGCGGCGTCTACGTGGCCCTGCTCAATAACGATGCCTGGGCCGAGCCAGACTGGTTGAGCTGCCTGGTAGCGGCGGTCGAGCAAGATCCCAATATCGGCATGGCGGCCTCGCTCATGCTGCTGGCCGATCAGCCGGAGCGAGTTGACTCGGCCGGCGCGTGTGTTGACCGGTTTGGCATCAGCTGGGACCGCCTGAGCGGCGAGCCGGCCGCGGCCTCCGCGGCCAGCCCCGCGCCTGTGTTTGGGGCCAGCGCCGGCGCGGCCCTGTATCGCCGCCAGCTCCTGGACCAGACAGCTGGCTTTGACGAGGACTTTTTCAACTATCTGGAAGACGTGGACCTGGCCTGGCGCGCGCTGTGGCTGGGGTGGCGGGCGGTGTATGAGCCGGCGGCACGGGTCTATCACGTCCACTCGGGCACCAGCGGTGCGGGCTCAGCCTTCAAGACCTACTGGCTGGCTCGCAACAAAATTGGTCTTATCCTCAAGAACTATCCGCGGCCGCAGCTCTGGTATTACTGGCCGCTCATCTTGCTCTATGATGGCCTGTCCTTAGGTGCCGCGCTCCTGGCGCCGCAGCGGTGGAGCGCCCTGCGCGGCCGGCTCGACGGCTGGCGCTTGCTGGGCCGCACGCTGGCCAAGCGCCGCGCGCTGCAGGCCATGGCGCGCGTGCCCGCCGCCGAGGTGTTTCGCCGCCTGGCGCCGCCGGCCACGCCCTGGCAGGTGCGGCACCGCTTCCAGCATCGGGCCGGGCCTGGCTCACGAGCATGGCATTGAGCGAATGACAAACGCCCGCGAACGGCAAGGAAGCCTATCTCCCGAAGCAGTGGTGCGCCGCCCGTTACGGTCCGTCGTGCTCTACACAGCCGATCCATGGGACAGCGCTCTCACACTGCTGCGTGTGCGTGGCCCGGCTGAGGTCATGGGTATCGGCGTCGTGCGCGGTAACGAGGGGGATGCGGTTGCCCCCGAGCGAGTGTCCCAGGCCGACCTGGTCATCGTCCAGCGCGATTTTCCGCGTTTTGAGGGCGCCTGGCAGGCCGTCAGCGCGCGCGCCCGGGCTGAAGGCAAGCCCGTCATCTATGAGCTGGACGACCTCCTGCTCGATCTGCCGGAAGGGCACGAGAAGGAGCGCGCCTACTATTCCGATGTGTTGTTTTCAATCTTGCGGGCCGCCGTCGAGGCCGATGCGATAGTGGCCAGCACCGAGCCGCTGGCCCGCTACCTGGCGCCGTTTAATCCTGAAGTTCACCTGCTGCCAAACAGCCTGGACGATCGGCTGTGGCCGCTGGCTGAGCGGGCCGCGCCGGCTGAGCCCGGCGGCCCGGTGGTCGTCGGCTATATGGGCGGGCAGACGCATCTGCCCGATCTGCTGGCGATTACGCCGGCCTTGCTCAGCGTGCTCGACCGCTATGGCGAACGGGTGCGCTTTCAGTTTTGGGGGGTGCAGCCGCCGGCGGCGCTGCTGGCCAGGCCCAATGTCGCCTGGACCCCGCTGAAAATCATCAGCTACGCCGATTTCGCCAGCTACTTCGCGGCGCAGCACTGTGATGTCTTTATGGCGCCGCTGCGCGATAATACTTTCAACCGCTGCAAGAGCGGCATCAAGTACCTGGAATATGGCGCGCTGGGCGCGGCCGGGGTGTTCAGCCGGCTGGACCCGTATGATAAGATCGTTCAACCGGGCGTAAACGGGCTGCTGGCCTCGAGCCAGGCGGAGTGGGAAGAATCACTCGGCCAATTGATCGAGTCGCCCGAATTGCGCCAGAGCCTGGGCGCTGGCGCACGCGCCACGGTGCGCCGTGATTGGCTTCTCTCCAACCGCGCCCCCGCCTGGCTTCAGCTTTACCAGGAGCTGGCTGCCGCCGGCCGTCGTTCCGTGCTGCTGGAGCCGCACCGGCAGGTGCTGGCGCGGGTGGCCGAGCAGGTGCAGGGCCGCCAGCACGAGCTGGAAGAGCGCCTAGCCACGCTCGGGCGCCAGGCCTTTGCGCAAGAGGCGGAGCTGCGCGAAATTCACAACAGCCCCGCCTGGCACATGGCGCAGACCATCAGCGCGCTGCGCTTTCGCCTGGCGCCGCGCGGCAGCCGCCGGGAGAAATGGCTCGATCGTCTGACGACCGCGCGGCGGCCCACCGCTCCGGCTGATAATGGGACCGGCGATGCTCCCAGGGCTGGCTAGGGCCGCCTTCGATAACAGCGCCAGCCAGCCCGGGCGGACAGATGTATCCACCCAGGCGTGGGGAAACTTACCCCTGCCGGCACGACAGGACCATATCGCTTGCTGACTTACCATTTGCCTGATGGAGTTGAGCCGCTCACCATTGACGGGCGGCCAGTGCTTACCACCCCCGAGGGCGGCAAGGTGGCGCTGGATCCGGCGCTGCTGGGCTTGTGGCAGGCCGCGCCCGGTCACTCCCTGGACGAGGTGCTTCAGCAATGCCGCTCGACCCAGATGCCCACTGGCCTCGTCCGGGCGGGTCTGGCGGCCCTGGCCGAGGCGGGCTTGCTTCTGCGGGAAGCCGCACCGGCGCCCGTCACCGCTCCAGCACCCGCCTCGCCAGCGCCCGCGCCGAGCGAGCTAGTGTCGGCCATCATCATTGGCTACAACTGCCGCCGGTGGATGGAAGACCTGGTGCCGTCGCTGCTGGCGCAGACGCACACGGCGCTGGAAATCATCATGGTCGACGATGCCTCGACCGACGGCCTGGATGAGTGGCTGCGCCGTGAATATCCGCAGGTCAGGCGGCTGCGCCAGGAGCGGCACCATTCGCTGGCCGCCAATGTCAACGCCGCCGCTCGCCTGGCGGCCGGCCAGTACTTGCTGATTTTGAATGCCGACATACGGCTGGCGCCGGAGGCGGTGGCCGAACTGGTGGCCGCCGCCCGCCGGCAGCCCCAGTGCGGCGCCGTGGCCGCCAAGCTGAAATTTACCTGGGCGCCGGCTTTTCTGAATGGCCTGGGCAACTACGTCCCCGACCGATCGTGGGGCTCCGATCTGGGTCTGGGGCACCTTGACCTGGGCCAGTTTGATGACTGGCGCACCACGCCCTCGGCCTGCTTTGCGGCCGCGCTCATTCCGCGCGGGGCCTGGCAGGCGGTGGGCCCGGTTGACGAGAGCTTTCCGCTCTACTACGAGGACACCGAGTGGAGCTACCGCGCCCGGCTGCTGGGCTATGAGGTGGCCGCGGCGCCGGCAGCCGTCATCTATCATGCCTTCGGCAGCGATGTCCCCTCCGGTGTGGAGACCCCCCTCAGCCCAACCAAGACGCAGCGCGCGGCCTATGGCCGGCTGCGGTTCAGCCTCAAGCTGGCTGGCCGGCCGCTGTTGGGCAAGCTTCTGCGCCAATACCTGTCGGAGGATGCCAGCAACTTTGGCCAGGCCCTGCGCCGGGGTGACTGGCCGCACGCGGCGGCTTACCTCCGCGCCTGGAGCAATGTGCTGCTGGAGCTGCCCGGCCTTTTGCGCCAGCGCCGCGGCCTGCAGGCCGCCCGCCGCCGGAACGACTCTGAGCTGTTTTACTCAATCCCAGACCTACCGGCGCCGCTGGATTGGCACGGTCTGCCCGAGCTGACGCTCGCTGCCGTCCGGCGGGTCTATCTGCCGCTGTTTCAATCACGAAGGACACGCCGGATGCCCGAATTTCATGATGCTCCGCGCCGCCCGCACCTGCTGATCGTCAGCAACGACGTGGTGGATATCAAAATGGCCGGCCCCGGCGTGCGCTACCTGGAGTTGGCGCGGGCGCTGGCCGAGGCCATGGATGTCACCCTGGCGGTGCCGACGGCCACCCGCTGGGCAGAGCCCGGCCTGGGCCTGGTGCAATATGATGAGGCGCGGCCCGAGAGCCTACAGACGCTGGTTGAAAACTCCGACGTGGCTCTGGTTTCGGGCTACATGGTGCGCAAGTTTCCCTTCCTGCAATACACCCGCACCCGGCTGGTCGTCGACCTGTACGACCCGTTCTTCCTCGAAAACCTGCACTACTACGTGCGCGAGCCCATGGCCACTCAGCTCGGCGCGGCCCAAGACGCGGCCAGCATTGCCAATCGCCTGGCACAGCTTGGCGACTTCTTCATCTGCGGCAACGAGCGCCAGCGCGATCTGTATATGGGGGTGCTGGCGGCGAACCAGCGCATCAACCCGCTCACCTTTCAGCAAGATGGCAGCCTGCGCAAGCTGATCGACGTGGTCGGCACCGGCATTCCCAGCCGGCCGCCCAGGCCTGGCACCTTGCTGCGCGGTGTGCACCCCGCCGTGCCGGCCGAGGCGCAGATCGTGCTGTGGGGCGGCGGCATCTGGGATTGGCTTGACCCGCTGACGCTGGTGCGCGCCTGGCCGGCGACCCTGGCCAGGCATCCACAAGCGCGCCTGGTGTTCCTGGGCACGCGCCATCCCAACGCCACTGTGCCAGTGCATCAGATGGCCCACGACACGCAGGCCCTGGCCGAGTCGATCGGCGAAAAGGACAAAAGCATTCTGTTCTTTGAGTGGCTGCCATATCATGACTTCGAAACCCTGCTGGGCGAGGCCGACGTGGGTGTCAGCCTGCACCCGGTTCACCTGGAGACCCGCTACTCCATCCGCACCAGGGTGCTCGATTATTTCTGGGCGCGGCTGCCGGTGGTGGCGACCGAAGGCGACGTGACCAGCGACTGGGTGCGCGAGCTGGGCCTGGGGCAGGTGGTGCCGCCCTTCGACGAACAGGCCGTGGCCGCCGCGCTGGAGGCCGTGCTCAGCCGGCCCAAGGCCAGTTGGGCGCCGGCCTTCGAGGTGCTCCCGCAGAAATTTGGCTGGTCACAGGTCGTGCAGCCGCTGCGCCGCTACTGCCTTGAGGGCGAGTACGCCGCCGACCGCCAGGCGCACCGCGGCGAGTTTGTGCCGGAGCCCCAGCGCGGGTCTCTGGCCCAGGCCGTGTTTCTGTGGCGCACGGAGGGGTTTCCAACCATGGTCGGGCGGGGGTGGCGTTATCTGCAGATGCGGCTGGCCGGGTTCTGAGCTGGCATGCGCATTCTGCACGTCACCCAGGGCTATGCCCCCGCCATTGGGGGCACCGAGTGGTTGATTCAGCGGGTCTCGGAAGAGCTGGTCCGGCAATACGGCGACGAAGTCACCGTCTTCACCACCAATTGTTATAGCGGCGAAGCGTTCTTCACCCCGCGCCTGCCGCGCATGCCGGCCGGGTGGCAAGAGATCAACGGCGTGCGTGTGCGGCGTTTCCCCGTGCACAGTCACGCCAGCGCCTGGCTGCGCTGGCCTCAGCGGCTGGCCTACGGCCTCAATCTGCCGGGCAATCAGCGCTTGCGCGCGCTGTATGGCGGGCCGCTGATCTCCGGCCTGCAGCAGGCCATTGAAAAGCAGCCGGCCGATATCGTGGCGGCGTCCTCGTTCCCCCTGCTGCATATGTTCGCCGCGCTGTCGGGCGCGCACGGCTCAGGCCGGCCGGCCGTGCTGCATGGCGGTCTGCACCCCGACGACCCCTGGGGCTTCGATCGCCCTATGATTTACGAGGCCGCGCGGGCCGCGGACGGCTACATCGCCAACACGCAATTTGAGGCGGACTATGTGCTCCAGCGCGGCATGGCGCGCGACCGCATCACCACTATCGGCACCGGCGTTGATTATGAGTGCTTCGATCGGGCCTCGCGCGAGGCGGCCAGGGCGCGGCTGGGCCTGAGCGAGGCCCCAGTGGTGGGCTTCATTGGCCAGATGGGCCAGCACAAGGGCGTTGACACGCTGCTGCGCGCCATGCCGCTGGTGTGGCAGGCGCGGCCCGAGGCCCAGTTGCTCATCGCCGGCGCCCGCACCCTGTATGGTGAGTATGTGGAGCGGGCGGTGCGCGCCTGGCCCGAGGCCTATCGCCGCCAGACCCGCCTGGTCTTCAATTTTGCGGAGCCCGAAAAATACGAGCTTTTCAAGGCGCTGGACGTGCTGGCCTACCCTTCGGGCTACGAGTCCTTTGGCATCGCGTTTCTGGAGGCGTGGGCCTGCGGCATTCCCGTAATCGGCTGCTGGCGGGGCGCCATTCCGTGGGTAATTGAGCCCGGACGCGACGGATTGCTGGTAGAGTTCCGCAACTTTCGCATGCTGGCGGAGGCGATTCTACTGCTGCTCGCCAATCCGGCCTGGGCAGGGCGGTTGGGCGCGCGTGGGCGCCGCAAGACCGAAACCCAATATAACTGGCCGGAGATCGCCCGGCGGTTTCGGGCGGTTTATGTGGAGGCTGTGCAGCGGCGCGGTCAGGCCGCCAATCGCTGATCGGCTTATGTGGCGGACAATCAATATCGACGACCCATGACTTCCTCCCTGACTTGCGCCAATTGCGGTTCAACTGGAACGACTCCGATCATCGTGAAGTTCGGGGAGCTTATCGGCCGCTGCCGCAATTGTGGTTTGATTTATGCCGATCCACGCATCCCAGCCGAAGCAATCCTGGCGCGCTATAGCGCCCAGTATTTTTGGAATGAGTATCTCCCCGCTAACAGCGCAAAAGGCGGGGTATTCGATCTCAACTACTTTGACCGGCGTTATGCGGCCATGCTCAAGCTGATTGAGACGAGTGTGGGCGCCCCGGGTAAAATGCTCGAAGTTGGGACCGGCGCCGGCTTTTTTCTAAAGGCAGCTCAACGCGCCGGGTGGCAGGTTCAGGGAATAGAGATCTCGGACGAGGCCATTGCATTTGCTCGCAACCGGCTTGGGTTAGAAGTGGCGCAGCTGCCCGCCGAACAATTAGGCTCGCTGGCCGATAGCTTTGATGTGGTGGTGATGTTTGAGGTGATTGAGCACCTGTTTGAGCCGCGCCTGGTCTTGGAGGCCGTCCAACATCTGTTGCGGCCAGGCGGAGCACTGGTCATCAGCACGCCGAACTTCGATGCGCTCAGCCGTTTCGCCCTCGGCAATAGCTGGGCGGTCCTATCACCCGGGGAGCATCTGTACTATTTCACGCACAAGACCCTGGCGGCCCTGTTGGTGGGATGTGGGTTCACCAGCATTCAGTTTCACGATAATTACGCTGGCTGGGGGCTCTACGAAACAATGAACCCCCGCTACACTCATGCGCCAGACAGTCTGCGAACACGGCTGTATTCTTCGTTTGTTGCCTCAATCGGCGGTTTTATGTATCGCCGTGTCTTAGCTGCCGGTAGAGGTGATACACTACTCTGCACAGCACATAACAAGAACATGTGACTAATTTCAGGCTGGCGCAGTGACAAAAAAGCGTGTAGAGTGGCGGTATGTTTAGAATTGGTTTGAAAACTGTTGTGCTGGTGTTGTTGGTCAGTTGGGTTGGTGGGATGGGGGCCGCCTGGCCTAGTGCACAGGCCGTTGGCGTGCCGGGCTCAGCGGTGCCGGAAAGCCCAGATTTTGCCACATTGGTGCTGCGCGACCCGTGGGACATGCAGCAATACACCGATGTGTCGCAGTACCTCAACCAGTCGGGGCAGCAGCTTCAGGTGGTGAACCCGGCCGTGGCGAGCGGCGAGTTCACCGGGCAGTCGGCGGGTTACCTCGGCGATTCCAACCCCCACCTGGCCAACGCCTCCTTTTTTCCGCTGTTTCCGGGTTATGACACGGCCATGCTCGTCGGCAAGGTGGGGCATCGCTACCCCATCAATTCCTCTGTCTATCAGTGTCTGTATATCGCCATGAAGGTCGCGGCCGCCCAGGCCCCGCGTCACTCCCCTGACGAATTTAATGTCTTCTGGTTCGCCGATCAAACGCTCAATTCGGCTCCCAACAAGTGGGGCGAGGCCGTGGGCATCCCCCTCTACTATCCCGATCCGGGGCCGACACCCGTCAACTATCGTTTGTACAAGGTGAACCTCACCTCGCCGCCCACTCAGCACACTGGCGCGGCCTGGACCAGCCGCTCCACCTGGGAGGGCCTGCGGATCGACCCGACGCTCAACGCCGGAGTGAACTTTGCCGTGGATTGGGTGCGCCTGACGACCTGCCAGCCAAACAACCAGTTCATCACCTGGTCGCCGAACAGCAGCATTACCACGGCCTGGGTTCAGCCGGTAGGCACGGGGCGCTGGATCCGAGTGGCGAGTGGTCTGAATGGCTCGAACGGCAGCGCCAACATAGACGTTGAAGGTATCCAGCCTGGCAGCTACCTCGTCGGCGTAGGCAATACGTCGGGGGTGCTGCAGCAAAGCACAGCGTCGCTGGTCATTCAGGCGACGCCGATTGCCGACTTCGTCAGCCCGTCGTATTTTAGCGGCCAGGACTATGCCAGCCAGGCCGGCCTCCCCTGGGATTTTAATAGCTCAAAGGATGTGGCATCAGCCGCCAACATCTCCTATAGCATTCATGATAGTGTCCTGGATACGACCATTCCCTCCGGCGTGGCAGACCCGCAGATCTTTCTGAATACGCCGCAGCCCATCGCGCCGGCCCACTATCGTTATCTGTCGTTTCGCATGTTTACCTCGTGGACAGCGCCCTGGCAAAATGTGCCTGACGGCATGATCGCGCGTGCGGTGTGGGGCATCAAGGGCGTGAGCGGGGCCCCGACCAACCGCTGCTGGCTCGTCAGCCACGACATCCCGTTCGATATTGGCTGGCAAACCTACTGGATCGATCTGGGCGACAGCTTTAATGGCGCGCCCTTGCAGAGCTCGGTCGTCGATTGCCCGTCATCGCTGCCCAGCTGGACCGGCTCGCCACAGGTCCTGAACTTCCGCTTTGATCCCAGTGAAAACATCACCGCTGCCAGCGATCCCATCACGAACGGCGGCCCCTTTCACCAGGAGATTGACTGGATTCGCCTGACGGCCATTGACAGCGTGGCTCGCGGCACGCCCTATCGCGTTCAGCTCCACCTCAGCCGGGATATCACTCAGATCTCATACTATTACACCACCAACCCCTCCAGCCCCACTCAGTCCGCGGCCAGGCCATTGGCCGCTGACACACCTGCCAGCGGGTCCTTCCGACTGTTCCTGCCGCTCGTGCTGAACAGCCTGGGAAATGCCGATATGGGCGGCTTGCCTGTGGTCAATGAGGCGTTCACCTGGGATACCAGCGGAGTGTCCCCGAACACCTACTACATCTGCGTGCGCGTGACGGGTGGGGGCAGCACGGCCACCTATTGCAGCGAAGCGCCGGTGATCGTGCACTGACCGAGCCACGCCGCGGCCAGCTTGTGGCCGCGGCCAGCGGCCCACCGCAACGACAACCCCCCTTTTCGGCGCCATAGCGAACCCGGCGCGCTGCCTTGCGCCCGTGGTCCATTCAGTGTACGTTAAGCCTCTAACGGGCAAGCGGGCCGAACAGCGCCGGTCCGCTTGTTCGCATTCGCCTGGTCGCTTTAGCACAACGCCCACCCCTGCTCCAATCTTGCCTGGCGCGCTCCTGGCGCAGTGAGCGCGCCAGGCGTGCCTGTCGGCATTGGCAGTTGCCCCGGCCCAGGTCGACGCGAGCGTCAACCACCCGCTGACGGAGTCTGTCTTGGATCATTGTCCTGACCAGCCGCGGATTGAAGTCAGTGCAGCGGGCCTGCTGCTGCCCTGGGCGGCCTTTCTGGCGCTGCTAGCCTGGGCCTGGCGGGTCAAAGATCTGTTCAACGCCGTGCCCGCCTACGGCGACTCGCTGGAGGTGCTGTGGGGGCTGGATTGGTATGCTCAGACCCTCAGCCACTGGCACAACCCACTGTTCACGCCGGCCGTGTTTGCCCCGCAGGGCTGGCAGGTGGCCACCCTGGCCCACGGGCCGCTGCTGTTTGTGGCCCTGCTGCCTCTCTACGCGCTGGGCGGCGCGGCCTTTGCCTACAATCTGGCCGTCTTGGGGGCGCACGTATTGGCCTTTGGCGGAATGTACAAGGTGGCGCGCCTCTGGCTGGGCCCGCTGGCCAGCACGGTGGTGGCGCTGATGTTCACGTTCTGGGGCTACCGCTGGTTCCGCAACTCGGGGCACATTCACACGTTGGTCTCTTCGGCGCTGCTGCCTTTCGAAGTGTGGACCTGGGTGCAGGCCCGGCGCCACCCCGCGCGCCGCTGGCGCTGGTATGTCATCACCGGGGTCATCTGGGCCGTGGCCATTACGGCCTCACTGTATGCTATCTGGCATGTCTTACTGCTGCTGCTGGTGTGGGGCCTGGCCCAGCTCGCGGGCCGGCAGCTGAAGTGGCGGGCGCTGGTGCAGGGGCTATTCATCTCAGGCGCTACCGCGCTGGTCCTATCCGCGCCGACGCTCTGGCTGTTTTGGCGAGGCATCTCTGGCGGCCTCACCAGCTTCTACAGCGTGGAGGTACTGGTATTTTTCTCGTCCAGCCTGAACAGCCTTTGGGCGCCGAGCCCCATGCAGCCCTGGCTCGGCGGCCTGGCGCGCTTCCTAAACCATGGCCCCTTCAATGAGGCCGAGCTGGCGAATTTCGGTTTGCTGGGTTTCCTGATGGCCCTGGTGGGCGTCGTGGCCGTCCGCAAAGACCGCCGCTATTGGCCGCTGCTGGCTTGCGCCGCGGCCGGCCTCCTGTTCGCGTTGGGCCCGGCGCTCAAAATTAACGGCGCGCTGCTGAGTGTGAGCTGGCTCGGATTGGTGGACAGCGCGCTCTGGTTCGTGGGGCGCCACCTCAAGCCGGCGCTCTTCACGCAGGCTCAGCCGCCCGGCAGCCTGGCCAGCGCCATGCCGCTGCCAGATATGGTGGTGGCGGCCCTCGTGCCATTTTGGGAGGGGGCGCGCGTCGGCTCGCGCTATGCGCTGGTGGCAGCCGTGGGCTTGTTCCCCCTGATGGGCTGGCTGCTCGACTGGCTCAAGCCGCTCTGGCTGCGAATCGGCCTGGCGCTGCTGATGCTGTTTGAATTCCTGCCCGCGCCCACCGGCAGCGTGCCGGCCAAACCCGCCGCGCACCCGGCCTTTACCTGGCT
>Ga0070730_10003484_pt1 | contig 14106 bp, 11 predicted proteins | sample Coa_R1_3_FD_66447 | JGI IMG/M metagenome (GOLD analysis project Ga0070730, IMG submission 66447) | Surface soil microbial communities from Centralia Pennsylvania, which are recovering from an underground coalmine fire - Coalmine... | ecosystem: Environmental > Terrestrial > Soil > Unclassified ...
TTGCGGCTGGCGTCGTAGAAAACCTGTCCGGGGACGGTGTAGAGGTGGATGCGGGTTTTGAAGCCGCGCACTGAGCCGAGATCGAGAGGCAGAAAATCGAAGAAGAGGGTGCGCTCGGTTTCGGTGGCGAGCGAGATCATCTTGCCCTTCTGCTGGTCCGCGGTTTTCTGGTAGATGACCTGCAGGTTCGTGGTCTTGCCACCCAGTCCGGCGCCGTAGTACACGATTTTGCAGTTGATCTCGCGGGCTGCGAAGTTGATGAAACTCAAGGCTTTCCTCAAAGTGCCGGGACGCTAACCAAAGCGGCCGAGCACACAGATATCCTAATGGGGGCTCGCGAGTTTTATATCATATGGAGCAGGTTCGCCGCAGGTTACTCCCGTGACCCGGGTCCAAAGGTGACGCCAAACCCTCGAATTCCTCGCTAGAAGCTCACCGTGCGGAATAGTAGCCATCCTTGGCCGAGATCTTCAGGCCTTTCTTGTCCACCAGGACTTCGATGGTGCGGTAGGCCGAAGGATTGCCGGCGAGGGGCTTGGGCGTATATCCCAACGTGTACTGGTTGCGAGCCTCAGAGGTGATCTGGGCGTAGGCATCTTCCATGGCGTTGCGGGAGAGCTCACTAAACGGCTGGCCTCCGCCAGTTGCGCTCGTGTATCTCGGCAAGATGTTGCTGTAGCCCTGGCCCTTCAGGCGGAGCTTGTCGAGCTGGCGGTAGACGGGCAACGCGCCAGCGTCAACCACGACTGCTTTGACCTGGATGTCGCGAGTTTCGAGCAGCCGCAGCACGTCGCGGTAACTGGCCTTGCTGCCGAGTTCGCGGCCGTCGCTGATGACGAAGATGACCTTGCGACGCGTCTTGTCTCGCTTGCTCAAGTCGAGAGCGGCGCGAAGGATGGCATCGTTCAAAACGTGAGCTTCCTTGGGAGGAGTGTTCACCGGCTGGATAAGCGGTCCGCCGACGGGTGCGCCATTCACGGTGGGACCGGAGGCCAGCGGCCCATTCATGACGGGGGGGCCATTGTTGCGGCCGCGCACGAGTTTCATCTGGTTCAGAACGGCGGTCAGTTTGTTGGCGTTTGCGCTAAAGTCGGTCACCTGACTGACGGTACTGCTGTAGGTGTACAGCGCAACTTCATCGTAGGGGCTGAACGCGCCCACCAGCGAGGAATAGGTCTGGTTGACTTTCTGCACGGCGACGTCGGCCATGCCGATGTCGAGCACAACCGCGACCGCGAGCTGGAAAGGATCGCTGGTGAAGAAGGTGAGCGGCTGTTTCTTGCCGTTCTCGAGAACGGTGAAGTCTTTGGGACCGAGACCGTCTACGGGCCGGCCATCAGAAGACTTCACCATCACGGGGATCTGAACAAAGTTAGCGGTGACGGAAATCTTGTAGAGATCATCTTTGGGATTGATCTGGTTCCGCGGGATAGTGCCGGCGGGAACGGTCTCGACCGGGGGCATGGGAGGCGGCGCCGGATTCTCTAGATCGGGCTGCTGGCTGGTTGATTGGTCCGGCGGCTGATCCGGGCGTGTTGGTGCGTCACCGGGAAATGGAATGTCGTCTGGCTTCTTTGTGTTCGGGCTGCCGGGCGCGGGAGCCGGAAATTTTGGCGCCGGGGGCTGAACGGCGGAAGGAGCATCGGGGATGTCCTGAGCGGGCTGAGAGCTAGCGGGCGGCTGGGGCTGCTGGGCTCCGGTGGACTGCGCCAGCACGGCGGGAGCCGACAATGCCATCGCTAATAAGAACAGAATCAACTGGTTTCCCATCCCGATGTGCCCAGCATGTTTCCGGTCTACCGAAGCCATTCTGTCCTCGTCCGCTAAAAATATATTTCTGCCACCCTTTGGGATGCCTGAACCAGACCATTTGGTGCATCTAAGTTACAGGATTAGACTAACAAAGAATCGCGAGAGAATCCTGGATGCCCAAATTTCGTATCGATGGAAGCCGAATCCTGCCCCTATTAATTCTAGTCGCCTTGTGCGGGGCGGCAACACTTACCGTGGTGGGACCGTTGAAGGCCCAGCAGGCCGGGCAGAGCCAGCAGCCGGCGGCTTCGGACCAGCAGCCCGATTCGCAGGAGCCCGCGGAGACCTTGAAGGTGAAGGTCAACGTGGTCCAGCTTTTCTTTAACGTCAAAGACAAGCACGGGGCGCTCATCCCGAACCTGACCAAGGATGAGTTCGCGATTGCGGAAGATGGCAAACCGCAGACCATCAAATATTTCAATGCGGAAACGAACCTGCCGCTGACGCTCGGGATCCTGATCGATTCGTCGGGCAGCCAGTTGCGAGTGCTCGACATGGAAAAAGAAGTCGGGGGAGCGTTTCTGAAACAGATTCTGACCGACAAAGACCTGGCGTATGTGATGGACTTCAACGTGGACGCCGAATTGGTGCAGGACTATACGCGAGACGTTCACCGGCTGCAGGCTGCGCTGAATAAAGTGAAGATCAATACGGGATTCACTAGCGGCCCCATCCCGGGAGCGGGAGGAGGGCCGGTTCCGACCGCGCCGGCGCGCGGCACGGTGCTGTACGACGCCGTATATCTTTCCGCTCACGACATGCTGGCGAAAGAAGTAGGGCGGAAGGCGATGATCCTGCTGACCGATGGCGAGGATGAAGGCAGCCAGCTGAAGATCAAAGACGCCATCGAGGCTGCACAGAAAGCCGATTCGATTGTTTACGTGCTGCTGTGCGCCGACCGCGGATTCTACGGAATGCAGGGAGGCTTCTACTCCGGCGAAGGCGAAATGCGTAAACTCACCGAGCAGACCGGCGGGCGAGTCATCAATGTGGGCAACAAGTTCGACAAACTAAAAGAAGCGTTTGACCAGATCGCCGCTGAGTTGCGGAGCCAGTACAACATCGGCTACACGCCAACCAACACAACCCTCGATGGGGGTTATCGCAAGCTCGAAATCAAGAGTAAACAAAACTACAAGATTCAGGCGCGGGCGGGATACTACGCCGGTCGGGCGGATTAGGGCTCGCACACGTCGCAGCGCTCGGGGCGGACGAGGCGTCCGCTCCTCCACACCAGGTGCAGCGCCTGATACACTTCGGTGCTGGAGGGTGTCATGGCCCGATTCTCCCGGCGTTCGTTTTTGCATTTGTCGGCGGCTGCTTCGGCAGCGGCTGCGTTTCGCGCGATGTCTGAGCCGATGCTTGCTGCGGTCAACCGCCACCACCGGGCTCCACATGCAGCGGACGCGGTGATGATCGATTCCAACGAGAATCCTCTGGGTCCCGGCCAGGCGGCGCGTGAGGCGATGGCGGCGATTCTTCCCCAAGGTGGACGCTATGCGGACAATCTTACTGACGACCTGGTGAACACGTTTGCGGAGATCGAAGGGCTGGACCCGGATTGGGTTAGGGCGACGGTGGGTTCGACGCCGCCGTTGAGTCTGAGCGTGCTGGCGTTTACTTCGCCGCAAAAGAGTTATGTGACGGCGGACCCGGGGTTTGAGACGGGCATGATGATGGCGGGCGTCACGGGCGCGCGCGTGGTGAAGGTTCCGCTGACGAAGACTTACGCGCATGACGTCAAGGCCATGCTGGCCGCGGCCTCCGATGCAGGCGTCTTCTATATTTGCAATCCGAACAATCCCACCGGAACGCTCACGCCGCACGCTGACATTGAGTATCTCGTCGCCAACAAGCCGAAGGGGGCCATCGTTCTGGTGGACGAGGCTTACATTCACCTGAGTGAGGCGCCGTCAGCATTTGATTTGGTGAAGGCGGGCCATGACGTGATCGTTCTGCGCACCTTCTCGAAAGTGTATGGGATGGCGGGTATCCGCTGCGGGTTTCTGATCGCGCGTCCAGAGCTCGCCGATAAGGTCATGGAGCGCGGGATGAACTTTATGCCGGTGACTGCGGTGGTCGCGGCAACCGCAAGCCTGAAAGATACGCAACTGGTGCCGGAGCGGCGACGCATCAATGCCAGCATTCGTCAGCAGACCTTTCAGTGGCTCGACCGAAACGGATATTCCTACATTCCTTCCGAATCGAATTGCTTCATGCTCGATACCAAGCGGAACGGTAAAGAGGTGCGCGAGGCGATGGCGAAGGAGAACGTGCTGATTGGGCGCATCTGGCCGATTATGCCGAGTTATGTGCGCATCACGGTGGGCACGCAACCGGAGATGGAAAAATTCCAGGCGGCATTTCAGAAAGTGATGAAGGGATAGGACTGCGGGGGCAAGACGGCCCCGGGACGCCGGCGCGCCGCCGGCGCTACGATTCTGACGCTACCGGCCTACTGCGGCGTCAGCAGGTATCCGTGGTCGACGCCGTTGTGCGTGCCCATGCCGACAATCTGGCCAGCAGAGTTGATTCCGTTGGCTTCGATCAGCACCCAGCCGGATCCTGACGGAATCATCTTGTTCAAATCCTTCATTCTTCCGCTGCTGTAGACGAAAGCGTGATACGTCCCGGCAAATGTGGATCGGCCGACGACGACTCCGGAGTCGTTGATGGCGAATCCCCATACCGTGCTGGTGCTGCCGGAGATGGTCCCCAAATCTTTCAACGGGCAAGTGGCGCAGTTTGCGATGAAGGCGTGCGCGGAGCCATTCTTGGTGTAGGCCAGTCCGGTGATCTGATTCTTATTGTTGATGGCGTAGGCCTGGCTCCAGTGCCCGCCGAGCGTGCCCATCTTCGTCATCTTGCCGTTACTCCAGACGAAGCCGAAGAAATTTCCCTGGGCGTTGTAGGAGGTGCCCGTCACGACGCCGGAATTGTTTACGCCCTGCGCGCTGTTCCACCAGTCGGTGCCCTTGGGCGATCCCAGGGTGCCGAGGTCGATCATCTTTCCGCCGCTGTATAGAAATGGATGGTTGCTGCCATCGGAGGTGACGGCGGAGCCGACCACCTGGCCGGCGTCGTTGATGGCATACGCGACGGCTGAGCCACCGCCGAGGTCGCCAAGGTCGGTCATCTTGCCGCCGCTGGCGAGAAAGGCGCGATAGGCGCCGGAAGAATTTTGTGAGTACCCTGCGACCTGGCCTGTGGAGTTGACGCCGTTGCCGATGCCGGAAGGTCCGCCGAGCGTGCCGAGACTCGTCATGCTGCCGTTGCTATAGAGGAATACGTCGCTGGTATTGCTATTGTTGCTGCCGGCTGCGCCAGTCACTTCGGCCGTTGCATTCACAGCACGCGCGACGCTGTACCCGTTGCTGGACAGCGCGCCGAGGTCGGTGAGTGTGTAGGAGGTTTGCGCGGCGCAAAGGGGAGCAACGGTGGAGAACAAAATGAAAACGAAAGGAACGGATATTTTCATGGCGAACTCCTTCGAGGGATAATCCAGACGAAATTTTCCAGGCTGTCTGGGCACGGGTTGTCAAAAGATTGTCAAATTCAGAGACAAAGTCGAGGGCTGTGGGGCGCCCGCGCCACACAAAAAGCTATTCCGGGGCTTCGGTCCAGCGGACTTTGCGGCCTTCGCGGCTGCTCTTGTGAGCCAGCAGAACTCCGCGCATGGTGCGCAGAGCTTGGTCTGGAGTCACATCGAGCGGCGCTCGTTTCTCGATGGCGTCGCGGACGTTGGCATAGTAGCCGCGATAGTCGCCACGATCGGTCTCTATTTTTTGAGGCTTGGCGTTGACGCGGCTTAGAGTTCCCCAGCGGTCTTCGGGTTCGAGTCCCCAATCGGCGCCCCAGTCGAGGCCGTCGGGACAGTTCGGGCCGCGCAGGATTTCCTCCTGGGGATCCATGCCGTACTTCACGAACGATCCTTCGGTGCCGTGAATCAGCATGTGAGGGCCGGGAGCGTAGGCAATGATGCGGGCGCGCAACGTCGCACGGGTCCGCGGATACTCCATGTAGACGTCGAATGAGTCGTCGACGGTGGAGGTTGCGCGCTGGCAGAAGGCCGACGCATAAATCGTTTCCGGCTCGCCAAACAGAACGAGCGCTTGATCGATGAGATGAGGGCCGAGATCCCAGAGAACCCCGGCGGCGGGATAATCGGGCTTCTCGCGCCAGGCGCCGGGTTTGGGGTCAAGGCGGAAGCGGTCGAAGCGCGCTTCGTACTCGACGACCGTGCCGAGCGTGCCCGATCGGACGAGCTTCTTGGCGGTGTGGAAGTCGCCGTCCCAGCGGCGGTCTTGATAAACCGTGACGATACGGCGATGGTCCGCGGCGAGACGCACCAGTTGCTCGGCTTCGGCGAAGGTGGGAGTGAAGGGCTTGTCGACAACGACATCGCGTCCGGCTTCGAGGCACGCCTTGGTGTAGGAGAAGTGCGAATCGTTCGGGGTGGCGACGACGCACAGGCCGATGGTTTTGTCGGAGAGCATTTCGTCGAGCGAACGCGCGACGCGGACCTCCGGATACTTTTCTTCTGCTTTCGAGCCGTGGCGTTCTAAGATGCAGGCGAGTTCCATGCCCGGGACGCCGCGAATTACGGGCGCGTGAAATGCCTGACCCGCGAGACCGAAGCCGATGAGACCAACTCGAACCATATCTTTGTCTTTCCTCTGGGCGGTGAAGCGCCTTAGCGGTCCTTCACCCGCCGCACAAATTTCAATCCAGACCAGACATTAGTGACGGCGCAGACCTTTACGTCGACCAAGCCTGCCGCCAATCCAATGTCGCGGACAATATTTCCGTCGAGATCGGTGGCGACGCCGGAGCTTTTTTTGGGCCAACTCACCCATAACATGCCCGCTGGAGTGAGTTGCTTGCTCAGGCGCTTGAACTCTTTCGCCAGGTCCGCTTTCGATTTGGCGAAGAGCATGGCGAAGTCGAGCGGCGAGTTTTCGTCACTCACGGCGGTGCACGCGGAAAGCGGAGTTTTCAACTGTGCGCGAACATCGGCTGGAGCATCGAGCAGGCGGACGCTGAACCCGTCTTTGAATCCCAACTTCTTCGGAAGCGGCGTACCTGAATATCCGGGCATGCAGTCGTTAGTCCCCAGGGAAATTAGAACTGGAAGCCGAAAGCCGGAGCCCTGCGCTATTGAGCTGGGGCGTAATAACCGCGGCGCGCCCGGACCCGGAAATTCTTGCGGTCGTTGGCTACGATTTCAATCGTGCGGTAGTGTCCGTCAGCTTTGAAGTTCGCGGGCTTGTAGGAGACCGCATATTGGCTGCGGAGTTCGTCCTGAATTTCGGCAAAGGCGTTGGCTACATCGCGAATCTGAAAAGGGAAGAAGGCACGCCCGCCGGTGGCATCGGCAATGCGCTCGAGCACTTTGTCTCCGGCACCCTTCGTGCCGCTCACATTGGTGCTGATGGTGTAGATGATGGCTTCGGCACGCTGCGCCATTTCGATGGCTTCTTCGCGGGTCACGTGGCTCAGGTTGTCGTCGCCGTCGCTGAGCAGAATGATGGCGCGCCGCACGGGCGTGCCCTTCGAAGCTTTCAGCAGTTTGTCGCGGCAGGCAAAATAGACAGCGTCGTAAAGCGCGGTGCCACCACCCGGACGCAGTTCATGCACACCGTGAGCCAGCAATTCCGTATTGTCGGTGAAGTCTTGCGTGACTTCAGGGGTCGCGTCGAATCCGACGACGAAAGCGTGGTCATAATGCGGCCGGACGGTCTGGTTCAGGAATTCGATGGCTGATTCCTGCTCGAACTTAAAGCGGTCGCGCACCGAGTTGCTGGCATCGATGAGCAGCCCGACTTGCAACGGCAGGTTGGTTTCGGCGTGGAAGCTGCGAAGTTCTTCCGGCGGCTTGTTGTCGTCGATGACCCGGAAATCGGCCTGCTTCAGGTCGGTAATGTGGCGTCCATGCTTGTCGGTCACGGTGAACACGACATTCACTTCGTTGGTAGGTACGCGGATGGTCAGGACAGCGTCGTCGGTGGCGGGGGCGGGATCGGCGTTTTTTTGTACTTGACCGGCGGGCGGAGTGTCTGCCTGCGCCGCGGGTTGCGTCTGCTGGGGTGCGGCGGGAGACGTTCCAGTTGGAGCGGGCGAAGTGGGCGCCTCCGATTGCGCGGCCGCACTCACGGCCAGAAGCGCCGGCAGAATCAGTCTGACAAGGATGGGCAATTTCGTCCCAAGGGTTTCCATCTGGTTCACATTATATCCGCGTCGGGCCCGCGTGGTTCAAGAGTGAAAACGGCGCCCGCTCACGGCTTCCCAGCGGCGATGTCGATTGAGACGCGATTCTGAAGCTCTTCGAGAAAGTGCTGCAACTCTTCCGGCAAGACGCTTTTGAGAGCGATCCGCTCTCCGGTTTGGGGATGCGTGAGCTGCAACTCCACTGCGTGCAGGAAATTTCGTGGAAGGGAGAGCGCATCGGCATGCTTCGTCTTTCCGCGAGCGGATGCGGCCTTCAATTCGGCGGGCGCGCCATAGAGGCGGTCGCCGACAACGGGATGTCCGAGCGAAGACAGGTGGACGCGGATCTGGTGAGTGCGGCCGGTGTCGATCTTCACTTCGAGGAGCGTGAACTTGCCGAAGGGCGTGTCGAGACGCTCTTTTACGAGATAGTGCGAGATGGCCTCTCGTCCACCCGACTGGCGCGTGGTCATTCGAATGCGGCGAACGCGGTCGCGGCTGATGCTGGCGGAGATTGTCCCGCTGTCTTTTTTTAACCAGCCGTGAACGAGCGCGACGTAGGTTTTCTTGACCTCGCGTCGGGCGAACTGGGCGGCCAGCTTGCCATGTGCCGCGTCGTTTTTTGCCACGACGATCAGGCCGCTGGTCTCTTTGTCGAGGCGATGCACGATGCCAGGGCGCATTTCTCCGCCGACGGCCGACAGTGTCGCGAAATGGTGGAGCAGGGCGTTGACCAACGTTCCGCGATTGCGCTGGTCTTCGGTGGCTCCCGCGCCAGCGTGGACCATCATACCGGCGGGCTTGTTGATGATGGCCAAGTCGTCGTCTTCGTAGCGAATGTCGAGTGGAATCTCTTCGGCGATAGCGCGCAAGGGAGGGCGCGCGGCAGGACCGAGGATGGAGATGCGTTCGGTACCACGGAGTTTGAGCGAGGGTTTCGCGGGTGCGTCGTTGACGAGAACTTGTTGTTCGGCGATGAGTTGCTGGACGCGGGCGCGGCTGACGTCTTTGAGATGAGCGACGAGAAATTGATCGAGGCGCTGGCCGGCGTCGTCGGGCATGGTTGCCAGGTTGAGCGGGAAGTCGATCGCCATGGGGTGTTTCAGGCGTCCCCGGGGACGCAACCAGAAACGGACACCAGTCTACCCGGCGTCGAAACGCCGGGCTACTATCATGCGTCCTTCGCACGCTTGCACTCGCTAAGATCGTGACGCGCGATTCAGGCAGCAGGCAGAATCATGGGCGTGCCAGGCTAGCGCGCTGCTGGTGCGGTCTGGGACGGCGCTGGTTTCGAGCCTGGGCGCAGCCACCAGATCAGTCCTCCGGCGAGCACGAGACCGATGGCAATGAGTTGTGTGCCGCTCATCGCGCCGCCGAAGACGGAGCCGCGGCCGGGGTCATCGCGCAGATATTCGAGGAAGAATCTCGCGATGCCGTAGATGAACATGAATGCGCCAAACACCTGGCCGTCGAACTTCCTGCGCTTGAGCAGCCACATCAGGACGAAGAAGTTCGCCAACTCCACAGCCGACTCAAATAGCTGGGTAGGTTCGAGAGGAACACCCAGCGGAGTCCCAGTAATCGAGTTCGCCAGCGGATTATGGAAGGTCACGCCCCACCAGTGATGGGTTACTTTGCCGTAGCAGCATCCGGCAGCGAAGCAGCCGATGCGGCCGATGGCGTGTCCGAGTGCAAGGCCGGGGGCAAAGGCGTCGCACGTGCCGAGTGGGGGCATGTCATGCTTACGGACATACCAGGCGGCAGCTACGAACGCGGCGAGCAAGCCTCCGGAGAAAACCCCGCCGGCTTGCAGGGTGGCCACGCTGAATATCTCGCGGGGATTCGCAGAGTAATAAGACCAATCGTTGATGATGTAGAGCACCTTGGAGCCGATAATGCCGCACAGCACCACGAGGATACCTAGATTCCAGGCTTTATCGCCGTCGTAGCCCAGGCGTTCGGAATTGCGGACGCTGATCCAGAGGCCGATGAGAACGCCCAGGGAGACCAGGAATCCATAGGTCGGCAGAAAGAACTTTCCGAGATTAAAAATTTGTGGGAACACTATTTAGTTTGATGCAAGAAACGGGGATTTGCTTACAGGATCAGTCTAGCAGGAAGACGACCACAGGGGCTGAAGCCCAACGATCTTGCACCACCACGCGGCCCTGAAGGGCCGCTCTTCCACAAAAGCAGGGGGGGCTGAAGGGCCGCTCTTCCACAAAAGCAGGGGGCTCTGAAGGGCCACCTGCCACTAATGGCGGAAGCTCTGAGGAGCCGCTCTTCCACACTTACGACAACAACAAGAAAGCAAGCCGACCCACTAAGCCGTGTGACGGGCCGAGAATGAACCCGTCGGTAGACGTTGGGAACCCGCCGAGACCCTTTAGGCATCTCCGCATGGCGGAGCGTCGCTCACCGGATCCTAGTTCGAGTCGAGTCCCCGTTCATTCTGCATTGGTTCAAAAATCGGTTACCGCCATCACCAATCCTGGCAGGCCGGCTTTCAGATTGGATGCTAGGCAAATCAGATGCGCTTGGCAAGTGGAAGACTGCAAATAGTTGGCAGGTCGCTTGCAACGAAAGTAACGCTGCGTTTACACGAAGGGCTTGCTATGCGGAGCTGCTCGTGAAACCCAGAACCTCTGAAAACCTCCTGGGAATTTCGGATCAGCAGGCGTCAATCAGCTTGATGGAAGGCGTTGTTGTGATGCGTGGACCGTCGGAAATACTTGATTCTGGTGCGTGGGTGTGAGTGTATATAGTCTAGAACCAACAAAATCGGGCCCAAAGTGTGCTCGCTTGCGGGTGGGCGAGCCGCTGGAGAAGTCTGAGAGTGAAGTCTAAACTTCGATGGTCTGCCGTTGCGGCGGCGACAATCCTCATGGGCGTCCATGGGGCGGTGGTGACGTTCCGGTACGGCACCGACACGGCATCGCTGTGGGGCGACTGGATTGATACGGCGGCGCCGTTGACGGCAGCAGTAGTCTGCTGGGCGATTTCGCGCAGTGCCGGGCCGTTCGGCAAGCGGGTCTGGCGTCTCGTCGGCTTCTCAACTCTTATCACTACGGTTGGCCAGGGTCTCTACACCTACTACTACGATTACCGGCATGCGCCGCTTGGCACACTGTGGCCGAGTGACGTGCTCGTCTTTTTCTGGATCGTTCCAGCCATGATGACGCTGTTTTTGAGCCCCAGCGACCCAAACAGCGGATACCGATGGTTGCGGGTCTGCGATTTTGTGCAGGTTTGCACACTCGTGCTGGCAGTCGAGTTATCTCAAATCTATGTGCCTTCGCGCTGGCAGAGCGCTGGGCAATCGATGCAAATCCGCGCGCTGCATGCGGGGATTTTTTTCTTTGGCTTGATCTGTCTCAGCTTTCTGGTTCGGGGCCTGCTGAGCCGCAACCGGACCGCCCGCGCGTTTTTTCTGCGGGTCGGCATTTGCCTGTCGGTGTATGCGGTCGTTCTCAATGTCACTCTCTACTACCAGGCTTCACGGAACTACCAGCAAGGGGGATGGCCTGATCTCGCCTGGACGTTTACCTACGGTTTGCTGATTGTCGTCGCCGGCACCTGGAGTGACCACGAGGACAAGGTCGAAGTCGAACCGCGTTCCCGTGGCTTGCAACTGTTGGCCCAATTCTCTCCGTTGTTGATTCCGGCCATCGTCTTTCCGCTAGTACTCAGCATCGCGCAAGAGCAATTTGGCTGGTCGGTGGTGATCGTCCTGGTCTCTTTCGCCGCGGCCGGCGGCCGTTTGTTCGTGGTGCAGAACCAGTTGCTGGTGAGCTCGCGAGAGTTGGAGAAAAATCTGGCTCTTTTGCAGGGCATCACAGAGGGAACAACCGACGCCATCTTCGTCAAGGATCTCCAGGGTCGGTATCTGATGATCAATTCCGCAGGTGCTCGCATCCTTGGCCGCAGCGTGGAAGATGTGGTCGGCAAGACGGACCTGGACTTGTTCAGTGCAGACACCGCGCCCGCCATAATGGAGCGTGACCGCCTGGTCGTACAGTCTGGCGAGGTGCAGACCTACGAGGAGCCGGGCGCTGCAGGCGGAGTAAGCCGAATGTACCTGGCGACCAAAGGACCCTATCGCGATCCCAGCGGCCAAGCGATCGGTCTACTCGGCATTTGCCGTGACGTCACCGACCGTAAACGCGCCGAAGAAGAGATGCGCCAGTCGCAACAAAAACTGCGCATTCACATTGAGCACACCCCGCTGGCAGTCGTGGAATGGGATATGGAGTTCAAGGTAGCCGCGTGGAATCCTTCGGCGGAGCGCATCTTCGGATATTCGCGCGACGAAGCCATGGGCCGGCACGCGAGCTTTATTGTGCCGCAGCAGTTCCGCCAACACGTGGACCAGATATGGAAAGACCTTATCAGCATGCAGGGCGGAGAGCGCAGCGTCAACGACAACCTCACCAAAGATGGCCGCACGATTTCCTGCGAATGGTACAACACTCGACTGATGGATGATTCCGGGCGCGTGCTGGGTGTGGCCTCGCTGGTTCAGGATGTGACGGAACGCAGGCGGGCGGAGGCCAGATTCCGGGGACTGTTGGAGGCGGCGCCGGATGCGATGGTGGTCGTGGATGGGGAGGGAAGGATCGTACTCGTGAATGCCCAGGCGGAGAAGCTGTTTCAGTATGGCCGGGAAGAATTAATGAACCGCCAGATTGAAATATTGATGCCGGAACGTTTTCGCGGGAAGCATCCAGGGCATCGCATGGAGTTCATGGCGCAGCCGCGAGTGCGGGAGATGGGAGTGAGGATGCAGTTGCACGGACTGCGCAAGGATGGCACTGAATTTCCGATTGAGGTCAGCTTGAGTCCCTTGGAAACCGAGCAGGGAATGCTGATTTCGAGCGGAATACGGGACATCACGGAGCGGGTAGCGCTGGAAGAACGACTGCGGCAATCGCAGAAGATGGAAGCCGTGGGACGGCTGGCGGGTGGAGTGGCCCACGATTTCAACAATCTGCTGACGGTGATACTCGGGTATTCACAGATCGTGGCCGACGGCGTACCGGCGGGAAGCCGGCTGGCCGAGAGTACGGGGCAGATCAAGTCGGCGGCTGATCGTGCGGCGGGCATTACGCGGCAGTTGCTCGCCTTCAGCCGGAAGACAGTGCTCACTCCGCGAATCATTGATCTAAACGACATCATGCTGAACCTCGACTCGTTGTTGCGCCGGCTCATCGGAGAGGACATCGAGGTGCTCACTGTGCCGGCCAGGGATCTGGGCTCGGTTAAGGCTGATCCGGGGCAGATCGAGCAGGTCATCATGAATCTGGCGCTGAACTCCCGCGACGCGATGCCGCACGGCGGAAAACTTACCCTGGAGACGTCGAACGTCGAGTTGGACGAGAAGTATGCCGGTGAGCACCAGCCCATCGCGCCCGGGAGCTACGTGATGTTGGCGGTGAGTGACACCGGACTGGGTATGAGTGCCGAGGTGCAGGCACGTGTGTTCGAGCCTTTCTTCACCACGAAAGAAGTGGGCAAGGGCACCGGCCTCGGCCTGTCGATGGTGTACGGAATCGTTAAGCAGAGTGGAGGCTACATTTGGGTATACAGCGAACCGGGGCAGGGGACGACGTTCAAGATCTATCTTCCACGCGTCAACCAACCGGCAGAAGCGCCGGGCGCAGATAAGCGGCCCGGCAACGTGCAGCGCGGCACGGAAACGATCTTGTTGGTCGAAGACGACCCGCAGCTTCGCCAACTGAGTTCGTCAGTGCTCTCGCACTGTGGATATAAAGTGCTCGCCGCTGCCAGTCCCGAGGAAGGACTGGAAATCTGCAAGTCGAACCATCGTGACATCCGCCTGCTGGTTACCGACGTGGTCATGCCCCGGATGAACGGGCGGCAACTGGCGGAGGAGATTGTGAGAATCTCTCCGAAAACCAGGGTGCTCTACATCTCGGGATACACCAACAACGCCATCGTCCACTACGGAGTGCTTGACCCGGGACTGTGGTTTCTGCCGAAGCCCTACACCCTGTCATCCCTGGTCGCCAAGGTGCGCGAGGTGCTGGACGCCAGCACGGCCGCAGCCGAAGTGGAATGAACCGAATA
>Ga0070730_10003485_pt1 | contig 14102 bp, 9 predicted proteins | sample Coa_R1_3_FD_66447 | JGI IMG/M metagenome (GOLD analysis project Ga0070730, IMG submission 66447) | Surface soil microbial communities from Centralia Pennsylvania, which are recovering from an underground coalmine fire - Coalmine... | ecosystem: Environmental > Terrestrial > Soil > Unclassified ...
CAGAATCTTTCTTAATATTAATTTCAGGTATAAATTGATCTCTATCTACATTAGAAACTCCAAATTTTATAGGTGAAGAACTTTTAGAAGAATCTTTTAAATCTTTATTAATATTAATTTCTGCTGTATCTAAAATAGAAGGTTCCTTAGGTCAAATTTGATCTATATTATTAGTTATAATATTTCTGTCCATTTGATTTCTTTCTTTAGCATGTTTTAAATCTATTTCTAATGGAATAGGAGAAAGTAATTCAGGTTTAGGAGATAAAGCTGGTTCAGATCATACATCTTGTTCTTGAATTGTAGCTAAAGCTATTTCTTCATAAGTATGAGATTCAGGAGAATGAATTAAATTGTCCAATACTTGATTTTCTATGTTAGCAAATTTTTCTATTACATTATTTACTTCCTTTTCATTTGTTCAAAAGGTGAACTGATTAGGTTTACTCTCAGAAAGTTTTAATACTCTTGATTTTAATAATTTATAAAGTCCTTGTTTAATATTAGTATTAGGAAAAGTTCCTTTTTCTTGATGTGTAAGGAATGCATTTATTTCTTGTAAAACTGCAGCACTTTCTTCTGTAAAACTATTTCCAGTTATATCTTTAAGACCTGAAAGTTGAGGTTGTAATAAATCTCCTCTTCTTTCAATTTCAGATTGACTTAATTCTCCTAAATAAATATTTTTACCTTTATTATTTAAGGATGGATTATAATTAGAAGGTATTGGATTTGAATCATCCTTACCATAGATTTTTTCTTTAACAAAATCTTTTAATGAGGAAAGATTCGATTTAGAATTTCCTTGTATACTTTCGTTAGAACCATTTGCATCAGGGCCTGGTCTGGGTCGAAAAGTATTAATCCAAGTTAATATTGATGAACCTATTGGTCTAATATCATCATAGAAATATCAACTTAAACAAGATAAAACTAATATACCACCAATTATAACATATTTATTTTTATATAATGGAGTATCTTCTTTAATTGGTTCTACTTCTTGGATTGTTTCAGGTTCATTATGAATTATTTTATTAAATCTTTCAATGATTTTATTACTTTCTTTGTTTCCTGCTGAACTTTGATCAATTCTTTTCATGGATCCCATTTTGGAGGGAAATTCTACTGGTATTTCAACTTTTTTACCAAATAAATCCAGAATATTAGTATGTATTTTTGAAAATATATCAAGAATATTATGTAAGAAATTAGATAATATTTCTACTTCATAAATATCAATAAGTGATATACCGAAGATAGAGAATAAGATAAGATTAAAGAAGGATCAAATTATCCTAAAGATGGAAAATTTCTTAAAAACTTTAATAATTAAAGCAATAATAGTAATTTTAAGAATAAAACTTTTGAATAGTAATAAAAAATTCATTAGATTACTTAAAAATCCTGAATTATTATTTGTATTTTCGGATTTTAATCCTTTGATTTTGCTGATTAATTCAGCTTTTGTATATTTGTTTTTAAGTTCATTATAAATTTGTTGTTTTGTTTTTATCTAAATTATTTGAAATTTCCTAAAATTAAATTAGACGGACCAGATTCGAACTGATAGTAAGAGTGAGTCTACATCTATTGCTGTACCATTTAGCTACCATCTATTGTTTAGAAGGGGGTAAAATATATAAAATTAAAATAATATAAAATTAATATATTATTATTTTATTTATAAATGTATTAATTTTATAATTAAAAAGTTAATAAATTAATAATTAAATAAAATAATTAAATTTAATCTATAAAATAATATATAGATAAAAATTTTAATAAGGTGAGATATTAAATGCTATTAAAATACTAGGAACTAAGATAATAAAAGCCACACAAACAGGTAATAAATTTAATCAACATAATTCAATTAAAGCATCATATCTCATTCTAGGTAAAGTAGCTCTAAATCATACAAACATAAAACAGAATATACATGTTTTTAATCCAAGTATAATAGATTGTAAATTAATGAAAGAATCATTAATAAATAATTCAGGCATATGAAAACCTCCTAAGAATAAAATAGAAGTAATACAACTAAATAAAACAATAGAAGTATATTCAGCTAAAAAGAAGAAAACAAAAGGTACACTAGAATGTTCCGTAAAGAAACCAGCTACTAATTCAGATTCCAAGATTATTGAGATTAAACTAGACTAGATAAATAAACAGATCTAATCTAATATAATATATTAGTTTTATTATTATTTATTTTTTAATTATTTATTTCTCTAATATAGAATTTACCTTTAAAAAGTTTACATGATTTAATTAATCTAGAAATAGTCGTTTTATATACACTAAATTAATTTTTCTAATTCAATTTGATTAGATTATTTTTCAATTATATTAAAATTTACATCATATAAACCTAAAGGTCTAATACTTTTTTTAATTGACATTAAATTTTTAGTATATTCACTATGACTTTTTCCAAACATAGGATTTAATAAATCAGGTTTACTTATTAAACTTAAAGTTACTTTATTATGAGTTTTACCAAACATAAGGTGATTAATTTTATTTACTAATCTTGATTTCATTTTTTCTATTACTTGTTTTGTGTGCTTATACCCTAACATAGAATTAGTCTCTTTTTTGAAATTAAATAAAGAAGAAAAAGGAAAAGCAGATATTACAGTAGTTTCAATAGCTGTTAATAATATATCAGGATCTTTATGAAAGTAATATATTACTATATTAAAACTTTTTAAACCATATTTTTGTATAGATCTTTGTAATCTTAAGTTGGAATCTCTACCTTTAATATGATCCATTAATCTAATTAATATAAATTTAAACTAGAACCAATATATTGTTTAGAAGATTTAATGTGTATTAAACCATAAACCCCACCTGAATTACCTAAATCCCTTTTTAGTAAATTAGTATCAGAAAGATCTTTATAAGTTTTTAAAGGTTTAATAGGTATAGCATTAAAACATTGAATATAAAAAATAGAAAACAAATTATCATATTGAAGTTTATCATAATATATTTGGTAAATTAAAAACAGTAAAATAAATAATAATTTCAATAATATATTTTTATCCATTATCTTTCAATAATGGTTGGACTATATCATATTTCATTTAATTTTTAGAAATTATCGCGTGTAGTCTCTGAGGATCCTACTTAAAATAAATATTAAAAATTGTTATTTAATAATAAACCAAACAAAAAAATAACAATTATAAAAATTTTTTACAGTTAATATTAAATTGTTAAAATTAAAACAAAAACAAAATATAAACATAACTAACAGAGAATAAATTTTATACTGTTGTCATGTTTACTCTTTTATTCCATTAATGAAATATTAACTAAAGAAAAGGGGGTAAAATTTAATAAGATAAATTTATAATATTACCTTAAGAAAAGGGGGTAAAATTTTATAAAGATAAATTTATAATATTAAATATTAAATATTAAATATTAAGGGATAATCAAATCATTAAGATTTAATGATAAACAGACATCATAAAAAGAATCAAATGATTAACCTCTGCATTAAATAAACTCACTGCTGGTAAATGTTCAATTATAAGTCTCAATTCTGTTTGAGTTATAGCATATTGAATAATATCTTGACTATAAAGGATATTTAATTCTTCAAATTTTATTTGTTGAAGTATACCGGGTGGTGTATTATCAGGGAATTCATGTAAATCCATGGCAATCTCTCTTCATTGTTCAAAAGTTTGAGTATCTAATATAGTTATACTATCTTTTGAGGTAATATTATCAATTACATCATCTTCATTAAATGGTCAAACTACATCATTATTTGATCTTGACAACAAATATGAATTATCAGCATGAATCCCATCATTTATTTCTCAATCTAAATCTATTCAACTTTGACTATCTAATATATCTTGAGATACATTTGTTTCTGAAGAAGTAACACTCAAAGTTTCAGATCCACTTGATTCTGATGAAGTTATTCCAATAGGACTTGATGCTATTAATGTTGTAAGAGCTAAACCATCTTTTCCTGAACTATTGCTTATAATAGAGATATTTTCAGAAGAATTTTGTTTTTTTAAATTAAAAAACTTTAGACTATAAATAAATCCATTACTAGCTAAGATAGCTAATAAAATTAATATAGTTTCAAAAATTAAATTTATATTCATTATTATTATATATATGTTTTCTAAAATTAGTATTATTCGTATTTTTGCATAATACTCTTTAATAACGATAGACAAAGACTTAATCTAATAAATAGATTTTATCTTTTAAAAATTCAAGTCTAAAATAAAATTTCAAACTTAAACTAAATATCCTCTTCTGGACTTTTACCAAAATTTACACCTTCTGGGGTGTTGTTTTAACATTAAAACTAAGAGAACGTATGAAGTTTGTTATCAACTAACCTTCACAAATTTAAAATAGAAGAATAAACCTATAATTATTTTAAGGATATTTTATTACTTTATCCTAATCATTCAATTTAAATTTATCTACTGTGAAAATTTCGTTGAATCTTCATATACCTTTTATGTTTTGGTTTTTTTAAGAAAAGGGGGTAAATTTTTGTTAAAATTGTTTGGTTTGTTGGTTTAATAATTTATTTTTTTGGTTTCCTGCTGATTGTCCATTGTAACATCTTTAAGATTTTCACTACCTATTAAAAAAAGATGAGTACTTAAAGCTTTAGGGGTTTCCAGCATATAGCGATATTTATAGAGGCCAAATCTCTTAGTATTAAATTTTAGCCTCTTGTAAATCAAAAGGTGTTCTAGATGTTTCAGCTAATATAGAGATAAAATAGAATATAAAAACTGGAAATAAAGGTATTATGTATCAAATAGCTTGTTGATTTTCTATTATACTTGTAAAATTAAATGAACCAGTTAATATAATAATAATTAATATTGCTGAACTTAAAATTAATTCATAACTAATCATAGCAGCAGTACTTCTTAAAGAACCTAAGAAAGCATAAGTAGAATTAGCAGATCAACCAGCAAATAATACTCCATAAACTCCTAATGAAGATAAAGCTACGGTATAAAGTATCCCTAATGAAAAATCAGATAATGATAAACCTTGTCCAAATGGAATTATACCTCATCCTAATAAACTAAATATTAATGAAGAAATAGGAGCTAAATAAAATAATATTTTATTTGATTGAGATGGTATAACTGTTTCTTTAACTACTAATTTAAGAGCATCACTAAAAGGTTGTAAAACACCATAATATCCTGTAGTATTAGGACCAACTCTTCTTTGATGAGCAGCTAATTGTTTTCTTTCTATGATAGTCATAAAAGCTACAGATAATAATATAGGTAATATTATTAATAATACATCTAATAAATTAATTAATATATTTAACAGAGTTAAAATTAAAATATTTGTATTCATAGATTTGTATAAATATTATCTTTATTTATATTTATTTTTATTTTTTGATGACTATTTATATTTTTAATTTATAATTTTTATTACATATTTTATTTTTTATAATTTATAATAAAACGATTATAATATTATTTATAAACAAAAACTAAAATAATTATAAATTTTAATTATAGTCTGAGATTAAAACAAAACTTTAAATAAATATAAATATTGATTAGAAATAGTTAATTAAAATTAACAACATAACTTAAAACAAAATTTTATTTAAAACTTGTATTTATAATAAAATATAAATTATAATTTAAGCTAAAATTTTTAAGTATAATAAATAATTAAAATAAAAAAGAATTAAATATATTTTAATATAAGTAAATTATAATATAAATTATAATTAATTAAAATTTTTCTTTATATTAAATAATTATAAAAAACAAAAAAATAATTATAAAATATAAAGTAGAAGACACTGTAACAATAATTTTGTGGTTATTTTTGTATATAAAAACCTTAAATAATAGATTTAAATGATTTTTAATGATTTTACAAATATTTTTTATTAAAAATAAATTTAAAAACAAACAAATCTTAATAATGAAAGTTAAACTATTTAAATATAAAAATAATAAATTTTATATTATCAAATAATTTTAATATTTTTATTCTTAATTTCTAAAATAATAAATTCTTATTCTCTTTTGGATTCGAACCAAAATTAACACTTTAGAAGAATGCAGTTCTACCATTGAACTAAGAGAATTTTTTCATAATTTATTTAAGTTATAATTAATTTATACTTTATTTAATTTATTAATAATTATTTCTAAATTAGATCTAAATGTTTAATGTATTATTTATAAAGAGCTATAATTTATAATAGCTTTCTTTTATTTATAATGATTTAAAAACAAATTTTTAATTAAAGTTAGTTTAGAATTAAGAGGGAATTGAACCCTAAATTTTATAGATTTTGCAGATCTACTACAGAAACCATCTGTAAACTTAACTCTTATTTTAAATAAATTTTTTAATAAATTTAATTTCTGTGTTTAATTGATTAAATCTTATTTCATCTCCTAATTAAATAGATTAGGATTAATATAAAGAAAAATATCAGAAAAAGATGTATAAATAAATTATTTTAAGTTGACAACTTAAAAAGGTTAGTTATGATTAGCCCAAACAAGAAAAGAGAGTACTATTTCAAGAAAGATGCGAAAAGGTCGGACTTGAATAGAAGAAATCTCTCGAATTATAATAAATCTAAAGACCTTTCTATACTAAAGGAGAAAATGATATATCAAACAAAGAGAAATTTTAAAAATATTATTTTATAAAAAGATTTATAAAAATATTGAGAATAGGGGGTAAATTTTAATTAAATTATATAAAAATATTAAATAAATTATTTTTTATTTAAAGAAATAAATATAGGTGCTATCATAGATAATAATAAAATAATACTACATATTATTAATAAAATAGCAGCATATGTATAAATTAATTGTCCTATAGCTTCAATTTGACTAAATGAAATGAATGTAGTATCTGCAATATTAGATTGATAAGTTGTATGAATATTATTAACAAAATTTAATTCATTATTATTTCAAATAAATAAATTAAAATTAGTAATAGTATCTAAGATTAAATTTAAACCAGATACATTATTAAAACTAAATGGTAAAATATTAAACATTTCATATATAAATAATGAAGCAACTACAAAAGCTAAAGGTAAATTTTTAGTATATTGTTTTCCAGTATCTATTATATCTGTTAATGATATATTAATCATCATAATTACAAATAAAAATAATACAGTTATAGCTCCTACATATACTATTATATAAGATAAACCTAGAAAACCTATACCTGATAATATTAAATAACCTGCTGCATTTACAAATACAGAGATTAAATATACTACTGAGATTACAGGATTTTGAGAGGTTATTACTAATACACTTGATATTATAGTTGTAAAACTTAATATATTTATTAAGATATATTTCATTTTTTTGTTTTTGTTATTAATTTTAAGCCTACATTAATCATATAATTAATGTTCGATCTAAGAATTTTTTATATTACATAATTAATATATTTTAAAATAAACTTGAACAATTAAAGGCTATAAACATTAAATATTTATATTATAATAACTTATTATTAATAAATTTAACGTAGGTTTAACCTAAAAATATAATACTCTAATTAAAGAATATTTTTGGAATATTATTATAATATTTTATAATAAATTTCTGTTTATTTACAGAGAAATTAAGCTCTTTTTATGTAATATTTTTGTTTTGTTTTTTAATTTTAATATTTTATTTCTATTTAAATCTTTAATTAAATTTATAAATTTAAACAATAATTACATTTATTTAGAGGGTCACTAATTAATTATTTAGTGAAAACTGAATAGTTAATATCCTCTTTTAGGTTTTATAATTTAACAAATTCTAAATATTATAATTGTTCTATTTTACCTTTATCTATGAATTTAGATATTTACGGATAAAAAATTCGGAAGGATTTTATCTGCTTAATATATCCTTAAATTCAATTTAGCTTCAGCTGGATTATTCTTCTATAAAGATGAGTACGTAATTTATATTAAAGGTGAAGATATTAATCCAGAAGGAATATTATTTAAAAACAAAGAAATTCTTTAATAAATTTGAAAATACTTTATTAGATGGTAGCTCATTTATTAGATCTACAGATATAATATATGATTCATATTGATAATTTCAACATTGAATATTTCAAAAGAAACGAACCAAATTCTTAATAATGAAAGGAGTAGGTGTAAAATCGCATTGATGCTAAGAAGTTTGGTCGATCTTAGAGTAGTGACTAAACCCTTTGATACTGAGTAAGTTATTGTCTTATTTTCAGTTAATGTACGCATGGGAATTAAAATAAATGAATCTGATGTCAATTAAAAACCGGAGAACACCTTATGACCAAAAACCGTCTATGCCTTGTGCTTTCTACTGACGTTAACTGCAGAAAATAATTATAATTAATGAAAAATTTAAAAAATTTAAACTCTCAACTAATCACTACATTTGATTTAACTAACTTTAGTAACACAAATGTAACTTTCTTATCCGAACAAGTTAATAAAACAAAAATTTTCATGTTTAAAATTAAAATCACCACTCAAAACAAATGATTTAGTATATTTTTACAATACTTAAATCATAAATTAAAAATAATTATAAATATTATTATAAATCTATTTAAAATAAACTACCTATTATAGGTATTAATAATCATAAATAGACACTCTAGCAAATAAAAACGAAAAAATAATTTTAAAAAATGAAAAATTTAAACAATTCACAATTAATTACAACATTTGATATATCTAATTTTAGTAATAAAAATATAACATTTCTATCAGAACAAGTAGGAAATAAAAAATTATTTCAAATCGGATATTATCATTTCTTTAAAATTCCTAATTTAGAATTAGGGATATTAAAAGATTTTCTACAAATCTTGGACTTCAATAAAGCTTATATTGTTTTACCGATATTAGCAACATCTGAAACAACTGGATCCGGTCCTATTTTAAGTTTAAGTAAACAAATATTAGTAACTAGAGATAGCAATCCATTAATGATAAGAAATTTTCTATTAACCCAAATAGAAATGGCTTGTAGCAATTATGGAATTGCTGATTTAGGTAATTATACTGTAGTATTTAAATTTCGACCAATAGCTCTAAAAGAAGAAATTGTGTGTAAAATCCCTCAAATCCAATACACACAAGAAAAATTCTACCAAACAAAAATATTAAATTTATTAAAGTTTAAATTTTTTAATGGAACTATTTTACCATTGACAATGAATTTAAAGATGTATAAAAATAAATTAAATAAATTCTTATCTGCTTATTATATCCTAAAATTTGATTTAAATCCCGAAGGATTCTTTTTTAAAAAAGATGAATTTGTAATTTATATTCATGTGTGTGGAGATAAACATGAAGGAATCTTATTTAAAGATCAAGAAATACTTTATAAATTTGAAGATTTAATGGTAGAAGGTAATAATTTCATGAGAATTATGGATAAATATATAATTTATATTGAAAATTTTAACATTTCTCATTTTGAAAGATTAATGAATAATAATAGTTTTATATCACCATCTAAACCTAATGTAAAATTAAATACAAAAATTGTTACATTTGATATAGAAACTTATATGGAAGAAAATAAATTCGTACCATTTAGTTGTGGATGATCTAAAGGAGATTTTGTTAGAACTTATTATTTAACTGATTACAAATCTCCTTATGAAATGTTATTATTAGCTTTAACTGAGATGTTAGATTTCAATCCTAATGCTAAAGTTTATATTCATAATTTTAGTAATTTTGATTACATGTTCTTAGTAAATATTTTATTTGATAATTTTGAAGTTAAACCTTATTTTAAAGATAATAAAGTAATAAAATTAGTTTATTCTCACAAAGAAGAAGATAAAACTAAAATAGAAATATTTGATAGTTATTTAATTTTACCTTCTTCTTTAAGAACTTTAGCATCTAAATATAAAGTAGAAGATCAAAAAGGTTTATTTCCTTATGATTTTGTTAATAAAAATAACTTAGATTATATCGGAAGTATTCCTAATATTAATTACTTTGCTGAAGATGTTACAAGAGAAGAATACTCATCTTATTATGATACATTTAATAATAAAGAATGAAATTTAAGAAATGAGACAATTAAATACTTAGAATTAGATTTAAAAGCTTTACATCAAGTAATAATAAGATTCAGTCTAGACATCTTTAATGTTGAAAAAATCGATATTACTAAATTACCTACAATTTCTTCTATAGCATTTAAAATATTTAGAACCAATTATCTTGAAAATAGTAAATTACCTATAATTAAAGGTAATGCTCATAATGAAATGAGAAATGCTTATTATGGAGGAGTAGTAGAAGTATTTAGAAATGAAGGAATAGACTTGAAATTATATGACGTAACTTCATTATATCCATTTGCAATGCTTAATGATATGCCAACTGGGGATATGAAATTTTCAACTGATCCAAATTTAAATAATTATTTTGGAATTGTTTTTGTAGAAGTAGATACTTCCCAATTAGACCCTAAATATTGAAATTATCCATTATTACCTCATAGAATTGACGGTAGAATGTATAATCCTTTAGGTAAATGAAGTGGATGATATTTCTCAGAAGAAGTAAAATTAGCATTATCAGTAGGTTATAAAATTAAAGTTCTATGTGGATATAAATTTGAAAGAACTTCAGGTATATTTAACTCCTTTATTACTAAATACTTTGATATTAAAGCTGGATTAAATTCTATAATGATGGATAGAACTACTGCTAAAATGATTCTTAATAGTTTATATGGTAGATTAGGTATGAAACCATATCAAGATATAATAGAAATTGTTAATAGTAACAGAGCAGAAGATATTCTATCTAAATTTGTTGTTAAAGAACAATATCAAATTTCCGATAAATTAGAATTCTTAAGATATGAAAATAAACCTATCTCTGGATTCTTAGAATTATACGGAAAAGATGAGTATTTAAACTTTATGTTAGATTTAGATTCTAAAAAAGTATCTGTAAACCAATCTTTACCTTCTGCTATAGCTGTAACTGCTTATGCTAGAATGTACATGTTCAATATAATCTATAGATTAATAGAATTAGGTATAGAAATATATTACATGGATACTGATAGCATGGTAGTAAATAAAGCTTTACCATTAGATTTAATAGGTGATAAATTAGGATTATTTAAATTAGAACATGAAATTTATCATGGATACTTTATTTCCCCTAAATTATACGCATTAAAAACTATTGATGGTAAATTAATAGTAAAAGCTAAAGGAATTGGAAGTAAGTTAAACTATAACCAATTTGAAACTTTAATTACAAATAATTCAATTATTCAAGCTCAGGAAAGATGATTCAAAGATCCAGCTAATGCTAATATTAATATTAAAAATATTGATATGCATATATCTTCTTTGAATTTAAAAAGAAAACAAATAATGGAAAATGGTAGATTAACATTTACTAAACCATTATTTGTAGATGAAGATATTATAATTTAAAAAATTAATAATTTAAAAAATAATATAAATTTTTAACAAAATTTAACCCCCTAACAGACTGTAGCTTAATCCGGGAGAGCACTAGCACGCACACGTTAGAAGTTCCAGTCCGAATCTGGACAGTCTGCCACAAGCTTTGCTTGTAAATCTTAGTAAATTTTAGTAAAATAAAAATAAAATATAAATGAAAAATATTAATAAATATACAAAAGCTGAATTGATCAGCAAAATTAAAGGATTAAAATCCGAAAATACAAATAATAATTCTTCTTTATTCACTAATTTAATGAACTTTTTATTACTGTTCAAAAGTTTTATTCTTAAAATTACTCTAATAGCTTTAATAATTAAAGTATTTAAGAAATTTTCAATCTTTAGAAGAATTTGATCTTTCTTTAATTTAATATTATTCTCTATTTTTGGTATATCTTTAATAGATATTTATGAAATAGAAATATTATCTAATTTCTTACATAATATTCTAGATGTATTTTCTAAATTACATTCTAATATCCTTGAATTATTTGGTAAAAAAGTTGAAATACCAGTAGAATTTCCCTCCAAAATGGGATCCATGAAAAGAATTGATCAAAGTTCAGCAGGAAACAAAGAAAGTAATAAAATCATTAAAAGATTTAATAAAATAATTCATAATCAAGAAGAAATTCAAGAAGTAGAAACAATTAAAGAAGATACTCCTTTATATAAAAATAAATATGTTATAATTGGAGGTATATTAATACTATCTTGTTTAGCTTGATATTTTCATGATGATTTAAAACCAATAGGAAGCTCTATTTTAGCTACTATTCACTCTTTTCGATCCAGACCTGATCCTGACTCAGATGGTTCTAACGGAAATATACAAGGAAATTCTAAACTGAATCTTTCCTCATTAAAAGATTTTGTTAAAGGAAAAATTTATGGTAAAGGTAATTCTCCCGCTAATTCTCCTGGTAATCCAATAGAATTATTAGATCCTAATAATAAAGGTAAAACTATAGATTTTGGAGAACTGAGTCAATCTGAAATTGAAAGAAGAGGAGGTTTATTACATCCTCAACTTACTGGTCTTAGAGATATTACTGGAAATAGTTTTACAGAAGAAAGTGCTGCAGTTTTACAAGAAATAAATACATTTAATGATCACAATCTAAACGAAACTTTCCCTGATACTAAACTTCAACGAAGTTTATATAATGTAATTAGAGACAGATTATTAAAATTATCTCAAGTTAGTGAAAGTAAATATAATGATTTAATTCAAGATGATCAAATTAATAATAAAATTAATAACTTTGTAAATTTAGAAGAAGCTTTACTTTCTCCAGAATCTAGTACTTATTCATGAGATAAAAACTCTCCAGGTTCTCATACTTATGAAGATATAGCTTTAACTACAATTAAAGAACAAGATGTATGAAGTGATAATGGTTTATCTCCTAAAGCTGATTTACTTTCACCATTACCTTTAGAAAGAGATTTAAAACATACTAAAGAAAGACTAGAAATGTATGAAAAATTTGCTAAAGATAAATTAACTTCTAAAGAAAGTGCTAATTTTGAAGAAAGAGTATTAGAATCTGCATATAAAGATATATTTAAGGAAGATGTTCCATTTGAAATTAAAACTGCTGAATTTTTAAATAAACAAGAAGAAAAAAATTGATCACATTTATTTAAAATAACTGATGATCTAGATAATAAAGATTTAAAAGATTCTATTAAAGAAACCTTTAAAGAAATTATTCCTTTAGAATCTGAAATCATTGATGAAATTAATAAAGATAAATTAACAGAAATTAATATTAATAAAGATTCAGGATCTGATAGTTCAATGGATCATTATTTTCCTAAAATAGTAGAACCTAAATTAACCTTTTTAGAAGAAAGTAATTCTTTAAAAGTAGAATATGTTACACCTGAGGCTATTAAAAAAGAAGTAACTGCTTCTCCTAATGTTGGAAATATAGGATTACAAACTCCTATCCAAGATAGATTGCAAACTTCTCCTTTAATTCATAAAACTAGTATATCTAATATGTTTGAAGATACAATGAATTTATTTGAGGATGATAATAATGATATTGATATTTCAGATAAAGATAATTCTAAAAAACAAGAATTTATTCAAGGGTCTTCTAATGATATTAATATTTCAGATAAAGCACAAGACTCTATTCAAGCTTCTTCTAAAGATCTTAATCCTCAAATTGAAGTTAAAAATAAACCAGGTTATGGTAAATCATTTTTAGATTCAATTAATGCTTTAAGAAAAGAATACGATTCTCATGAAAAAGAGAAACTTATATTAAATGAAGAACACACACTTGAAAGTAAAGATAATTCAGATGATTCTGCTGAAGAAGAACTATGAAAAGATGTTAAAGTTAAACTTAATAAAGATATCACTAACAGATTTGTTGATATTGATTTCGGAGATCTTAGAGATAAAGTATATAAAATCTTAATTATTACTAATGACGGTGAAAGTAACTACTTTAATCCCAATTTGGATGGATATAATAAAATTCAAACTTTTAAATGAGATAATAAAGGTATGTCTAATATTCATTATAAAGATC
>Ga0070730_10003486_pt1 | contig 14098 bp, 1 predicted proteins | sample Coa_R1_3_FD_66447 | JGI IMG/M metagenome (GOLD analysis project Ga0070730, IMG submission 66447) | Surface soil microbial communities from Centralia Pennsylvania, which are recovering from an underground coalmine fire - Coalmine... | ecosystem: Environmental > Terrestrial > Soil > Unclassified ...
GCGCTCGGGCGGCACCTCGCGCACGGCGTCCACGCCCATGCGCAGCAATTCCCAAAAGGCCGCCGGGCTGTCCGCGCCGCCGGGAAAGCGGCACCCCAGCCCCACAATCGCGATCGGCTCCGAGGCCAGCAGTGCAAGGCTGTCGTTCTCGGCGCGGATACGCTGGGCGAGCAGAGCCAGCTTGACGGCCGATAGGCCGGAGACCGGTTGGGGCGCGGTCACGTTAGGCCTCCCTTCGGCTGGCCGCCCGCCAGCAGCGCCTGCAGCGCTTCGGCATCGGAAAGCTGCTCAAGTTCGGCGAACGTCTGCTGCGCGGGCCAATCCGCACCGTGGGGCTGGGCCGGCACGGGCTCCACAGGAGAGGGCTCGACCACGGGCGCGCTCACCGGCTGGCCGTCCAACGATAGGCCCATCCGCTCGGCCAGGTGGGGCGCAAGGGCCGCAATGGTGGGGTGGCCCCAGACCAGCGTAGCCGGCAAGGTGAGTCCCAGGCTCGCCTCCAGCCGGTTGCGATACTCCAGCGCCAGCAGCGATTCAAACCCGATGGCGCTCAACGGGCGCTGCGGATCAATCTGCCCGCGGTCGATGCGCAGCACCTGCGCCATCTGATTAATCAGGTGCGCTTCCAGCAGCCGGCGGCGTTCAGCGGGCGCGGTCTGCAGCAGCGCGGCCCGCACCGATGACGCTCGCGGAGCGGCCGGCTCATCGGCTTCCTCCGGCAGCAGCGCAAACAGCGGCGAGCTCGCCACCTTCGGATAGAACTGGCGCCACTGGCGCACATTGAACGGCATGGCGCCCACTTGAGCCAGAGGGGCGGCCAAGAGCAACCCCAGGAGCGCCAGCCCCTGCGCCGGGGTCAGACTCGGCACCCCGCGCGTCGCCAGCCGCTGGCCGCGGTTGGCCTGCGCGGCAGCCAATCCAACTTCGGACCATGGCCCCCAGTCAATGCTGAGCGCCGGCCGGCCGTGGGCGCGGCGATAGTGCGCCAGCGCGTCGAGAAACGCATTGGCCGCGGCGTAGTTGGCCTGCCCGGGCGACCCCAGCAGCGCGGCCGCCGATGAGAACAGGATGAAGCACTCCAGCGGATCAGTCTGGGTCAGCCGGTGCAGATTCCATGCGCCGGCCACCTTGGGAGCAAGCACGCGCCGCAGCCGTTCCGGTGTCAGATGCAGCAGCAGCCCATCATCCAGGATGCCCGCCGCGTGGATCACCCCGACGAGCGGCGGCAGCGCCTGACGAACCTGATCGAGCGCCGCACCTAACTGGTCCGCGACAGAGACGTCGGCCTGCAGGATGAGCACCTGCACGCCGCGCGCGCGGAGCTGCTCAACCGCTTTGGCGGCGGCTTCACCTGGCGCCGACCGGCCCAGCAGCGCCAGGTGTGTTGCCCCCTGCGCGGCGAGCCACTCGGCCACCTTCAACCCCAGCCCGCCCAGCCCGCCCGTGATGAGATAGGTTCCGGCGGATTGAACTTGGATATGGGCCGCGTCAATCGCCGGCGCGATGGGCGTGTGCGCCGCGCCCTGGAGCGAGACCACCAGCTTGCCGATGTGCTGCGCCTGTGCCATCGTGCGGAACGCCGCCGCGGCCTCACCGACGGCTACCACGGTGGTCGGGCTGGGGCGCAGCTCGCCGCGCTCAAATCGCTGCATGAGATCCTGGAAGAGCGCCTGAAAGCGCGCCGGCCGTTCTGACGCCAGGCCGCGCAGGTCCACCAGGGCAAACAATAGGTTGCGCAGGAACGGGCGTGCCGGCAGTGGGTGATCGGCATAGTAGTCGCGCTTGCCCAACTCAACAAAGCGCCCATAAGGTCGCAGCAGCTCCAGGCTGGCCGCGATGAAGGGGCCGGCCAGGCTATTGAGCACCACATCCACGCCTTCGCCGCCCGTCGCCGCTCGGAAGTCTTCGACGAAGGTCAGCGAGCGCGAGTCGGCCACGTGGGCCACGCCGAGAGTGCGCAACAGATCGCGCTTGGCGGGGCTGCCAGCGGTGGCGAAGACCTCGGCCCCCACCCGCTGGGCAATCTGGACCGCGGCCAGCCCCACGCCGCCCGCCGCGGAATGGATCAAGACGCGCTCGCCTGAGGCGAGGCGGGCGATGTGGCGCAGCGCATAGTCGGCCGTTAAGAAAGCAAGCGGCAGTCCGGCGGCGGTCTCCGCCGTCAGCCCCGCCGGCCGCGCCACCACCTGATGGCGCGGCGTGGTGACGAAGCGGCCCAGGCTCCGCGGGGCCACCGCCACCACCGCCTGGCCAATCGCCAAATCATTCACTCCGGCCCCAAGCGCCACCACCTGGCCGGCGCACTCACTGCCGAGGCGTGGACCCGCGTCATCGGCCCCAAGCGCGTCATCAGGGAGCGCGGCGAGGGCCAGCAGCACGTCGAGAAAATTCAGGCCGGCGCCCTCGACTGCAATCTCCACCTCGCCCGGGCCGGGTGCACGGCGCTCAGCCGCGCGCAGCGTCAGGGCGTCCAGCGTGCCTGGCGCCCTAGACTCCAACCGAAACGGCCGCTCGCCCGCGGGCGCGAAGTCGGAAGGGGAGGTGAACTGGCCTGTGTCGGGTGTCCAGCGGGCCAGCCGCGCCACGCGGCGCAGGCCGCCCCGCAGCGCAACCGTCTGCTCGCGATCGGCGGACCGCAGCTCGCGCAGCAGCGCCTGGGCCTCGCCCGTCGCACCCACCGCCTCGAGATCAACCAGCGTGCAGTCCAACTCCGGGTGCTCGTAGGCAATCGTCCGCCCGAGGCCCCACAGCGGCGACTGGGCCAGCGCCAGCGCTTGGTCCGTGGGCGTCACCCGCTGCACGCCGCGCGTTACCAGCCACAGGCGCGGCGCATCGCGCCACCCGGTGTGAGCCAACGCCTGCACCAGATGGATGACGCCCAGGCAAGCGGTCTCCGCCGCCTCCGCCAGCCCGGTCAGAGGCTCACCCGGCGGCGCCTCCAGCGCCCACAGATAGACGATGCCACCCACCGGCGGACGCCGCGCCCCAGAGGCCGGGACAGCGGTTATCTCTTTGAGTAGCCTGGCAAATGACTCGGGCCGCGACGGATCGAGCGCATAATGGTCGGCGCCAGGCATTTGGAAGGCCGGCCCCCGCGTGACGGTGATGACGTGATCACCGGGCGCACGCAGGGTCGAGACCAGTTCGTCCCGCATGCCGGTTGGCGCTCCCAGCACCAGCCAGGTGCGCGGGTGGACGACGGCCGGCGCGAGCGCTTCCGCCGGCACCCACCTCAGTTCGTGCAGCCAGGCGGCGAGAGCGGCAGGCGAGGCCGGCGCCCCGCGCGCGGAGTCGACGCGCTGAAGGCGAAGGCCGTGCAGACGGCCCACAAGTTGGCCGGCATCATCGAACACATCCAGATCCGCGACGAGCTCGTTCTCCGCCGTGCGGCCGGCCGCGAGGCGCGCATGACTCCACCAGCGGCCCGCGGTCTGACCGGGCATCCACACGCTGGCGACGCCCGCCGGAAGATACGTGTCGTCCTGCGCGCCGCCGCGGCCCTCGCGCGGCACCGCCGCAGCCATGACTTGCAAGCAAGCGTCGAGCAGCGCGGGGTGAATCACATCACCCGCGCTGGCGGCGACGAGCGTCTCAGGCCTGTGGATGAGGCCGATGGCCTCGCCCTCGCGCCGCCAGATCTGCTCGACGCCGCGGAAGCGCTCGCCGTACTGCAGGCCCTGCGCCTCCAGGGTCGCGTACAACTCAGCGCCTGTCATGTGCTGCGCGCAGCGCGCCCGCGCGGCGGCAGGCGCCTCGGTCGATGCTGGCTCTGATGACGGATGGTGTTGAATAAACCCGTCGGCGTGAATGGTCCAGGCAGCGGCATCGTCGCCGGCCGGCCGGCTGGCAATCTGAAATGTCGCGCTGTCGGGCGCCACCACGGTGAGCGCCACTTGCAGCGTGAGAGCGGGTTCTTTTGGAACGAGCAACATGCGCCGGAAGCTGATGCGCTCCAACACCACCTGGTCGTCGCCGAACGTCTCGCGCGCAGCCGCGGCGGCCAGGGCAAGATACGCGGTCGCGGGGAGCACGCTCTCGCCTTGCACCAGGTGGTCGGCCAGATACGGGAACGCGCTGAGCGACAGCTCGGTCTCCCAAAGACGCGCCTCCGACGGGATCGAAAGCGCGACGCGCCGGCCCAACAGTGCTTGGCCGCCAGGCTGGACGCGGCGTGCGGCCAGCCGGACGCCGGCCGGCTCATCCGGCAGCCAGTAGCGCTCGCGCTGCCAGGGGTAGGCGGGCAGGCGGACAAAATGCCCGCCCGCGGAGTACAGACCGCGCCAGTTAAGGGAATAGCCTGACGTATACAGCGCCGCCAGGGTGCCGAGCAGCGTGGCAATCTCAGATTGTTCGCGCCGCAAGGAAACCAGGGCCACCCCTGGCCGCCTCAAATGCCGCAGCCCCTCTTCAACACTCGGCTGCAAGGTGGGATGCGGGCTGAGCTCGAGGAAGACGGTGTGGCCGTCGGCGGCCAGGCGCTCAATCGCCTCGTTGAAACGCACCGGCGCGCGCAGGTTGCGCGCCCAGTAGGCGCCGTCCAGCCGCGCCAGCCCGCCCTCCGGCGTCACCGTCGAGTAGAACCGGATGGCCGGTTCACTCGGCTCCAGCCCGGCCAAGGCCGCCAGCAGCTCCGCCCGCAGCGGATCCACCTGCGGGCTGTGCGCCGCCACTTCCACCTTGACCCACCGGCAGAACACACCCTGCGCCTCCAGCCCGGCCACCACCCCCTCCAGCGCCGCGCGCCCCCCCGCCAGCACGCTGCTGCGCGGCCCATTCACCGCCGCCAGCGCCACCTGGTCCGCCACCGCGGCGATCGCCGCCTCCGCCGCGGCCGCCGGCAGCTCCACCAGCACCATCGCGCCCTGGCCCTGCACCCGCCGCAGCAGCCGGCTGCGCTCGCAGATCACCCGGGCCGCCTCCGGCAGGCTCAGGGCGCCGGCCACATGCGCCGCGGCGATCTCGCCCAGGCTGTGGCCGACCACGGCATCCGGCCGCAGGCCCCACGACTGCCACAAAGCGGCCAGCGCCACCTGCAGCGCAAACAGCATCGGTTGGAGCTGGTCAATCTCCGCCAGCCAGCCGGCCTGCGGGTCGGCCAGCAGGGCCAGCAGATCCTGGCCCAGATGCGGGCGCAGCGCCTGGTCGCAGGCGACCAGCGCCTCGCGGAAGACCGGCTCCCGCGCCAGCAGCCCGCGTCCCATCCCCGCCCACTGCCCGCCTTGCCCCGGAAACACAAACGCCAGCTTGGGCCGTTGGCCGCGTGGCATGTAGCCCGCGGCCATGCCCGGCAGTGGCGCGCCAGCCAGATAGGCGTCGAGTTGACCGATGAGCGCCTCACTCGTGGCGTCCGCCAACGCCAGCCGATGCTCGAATGGCGCACGCCGCGCCCCGGCGCTATAACACACGTCGCGCAATGACGCGGGCGCCGCGGCCAGCCGGTCACGATACTCACGCGCCAGCGAGCGCAGCGCTCCGCTGCTGCGAGCCGAGAGTGGCAGCAGCCATGGACCCTGGACGGCCTGCGCGGGCGGCGCAGCCGCAGCTTCTTCCAGGATGACGTGCGCGTTGGTGCCGCTCAATCCAAACGAGTTAACCCCAGCCACGCGGCGCTCACCCTCTGCCACGGGCCAGGGCATCAGGCCGATCGGCACGCGCATCGGCATGCCCGCCCAATCGATATGCGGGCTGGGCGTGGCGAAGTGCAGGTTCGGGGGGATCTGCTGATGCTGCAGCATCAGTGCCACTTTCATCAAGGCCGCGACTCCAGCGGCGGCCTCCAGGTGGCCCATATTAGTTTTGATCGAGCCGATCGTCAGCGGCTGAGCGGCGGTGCGGCCCGGCCCCAAGGCGGCGGACAGCGCGCCAATCTCAATGGGGTCGCCCAGCGCCGTGCCGGTGCCGTGGGCCTCGACGTAGCTGATGCGGTTCGGCTCGAGGCGGGCTTCGGCCAACGCCTTGCGGATGGCCGCTGTCTGCGCGGGGCCATTCGGCGCGGTCAGCCCGCTGCTGCGCCCATCCTGATTGACAGCGGTGCCGCGAATGACCGCGACGATTGGATCGCCGTCGCGCAGGGCATCGTCGAGGCGCTTGAGCACCACGATGCCGCAGCCCTCGCCGCGCACATAGCCATCGGCCTGGGCGTCAAAGGCCTTGCAGCGCCCATCGGGCGCCATGGCCCGCAGCTTGCAGAAGTAGATTGTCCGGTCCGGCGCCAGGATCAGGTTGACGCCGCCGGCCAGCGCCAGATCGCTCTCGCGCGCCCTGAGACTCTGACACGCCAGATGCACCGCCACCAGCGACGACGAGCAGGCCGTGTCAAGTGCGAGGTTGGGCCCTTCGAGCCCGAGCAGGTACGAGATGCGCCCGGCCGCGACGCTGGCGGTGTTGCCCGTGCCGGTGTAGGCATCGATAGTGTCGTTGCCCGCCAGCATTTGCAGGTGATAGTAGTCGTTCGAGAAGATGCCCAGGAACACGCCCGTGGCGCTGCCCGCCAGGCTGGCTGGGAGCAGGCCGGCATTTTCGAGCGCCTCCCACGCCACTTCGAGCAGCAGGCGCTGCTGTGGATCCATCGCGGCAGCCTCGCGCGGGGCGATGCCGAAGAACTCCGCGTCGAAACCGTCCACGCGCTCAATGAACCCGCCGACGCGTGTGTACATCTTGCCCACCGCAGCCGGGTCGGGATCGTAGTAGGCGTCGATGTCCCACCGGTCGGCCGGCACCTCCCGTACCATGTCACGGCCGTCCACCAGCAACTGCCACAGCGCCTCCGGGCTGGCGGCGCCTGGAAAGCGACAGCCCATTCCGATAATGGCGATCGGAGTCCGGTCGGCGCTCTCCAGTTGATCCACCTTCTTCTGGAGGCGGTCAATCGCCAGGAGCGCCCGGCGCAGGCGATCAAGTTGATCCGGCGGCTGCGAGTCGTTTGGCATACCAGCTCTTATTCTGGCTCGCGGTCGAGCTGCTCCAGCCGCGCGTCGAGCAGTGCCTCGAGTTCGCTTCGCGACAGCTGCGCCAGTCGGTCGCTCGGCTCGTCCGGCGCGGCAGCCTGGGCCGCCACACTGCGCGCTGCTGCGGGTTCAGGTGCGGTCGGCGCCAGCAAGCCTTCCAGGTAGCCGCCCAAGGCTTCGGTGGTCGGGTAGTCGAATAGCAGCGTCGCCGGCAGGGTCACGCCCAGCGCGGCCGCCAGGGCGTTGCGCATCTCAATCGACATCAGCGAGTCGAGGCCGAGTTCTTGCAGCGGCCGCTGCGGGTCGAGCGGGCGCGCCGGGTCGAGCCCAAGCAGGCGACCGGCCTGGGCCCGAATGAGCGCGCCGATCTGTTCGCGCCGCTCGCGCGGGGCAGCGGCCAGGCGCAGCCTCGCCTCGGACACGGAGGCCGGCGCAGGAGGTACCACGTGGTGGGGCCGGCCGAGCTCCGCGATCACGGCGCGCCGGCCTCCGGCGCGCGCGCTGTAGCGTTCCCAATCCACCGGCAGCATGGCCATCTGCGTCAGCGTTGAGGTGAGCATGGCGCCGAGCACCCGCAGCCCGTCCGCCTCCGCGATCTCGCCGACGCCTTGCTCCAGGCGTCGCCGGCGGGCCGGCTCGCTGCGCGCCGTCATCCCAATGTCAGCCCAGGGTCCCCAATTGAGGCTGGTCGCTGGCAGGCCCAGCGCCCGCCGGTGGTGCGCCAGCGCGTCGAGGTAGGCGTTCGCGGCGGCATAGTTCGACTGGCCCGGTGACCCGAGCAGTCCGGCCGCGGAAGAAAACAAGACGAAGAAGTCTAGCGGCAGCGACTGGGTGTGCCTGTGCAGGTGCCATGCGCCGGCCGCTTTGGGGGCCAGCACCGCGGCGAAGCGTGACCAGTCTTGCTGTAGCAATACCCCGTCATCGAGGACGCCCGCGGCATGCACCACCCCGCGCAGCGGTGGCAACTGCGCAGCGATGTGGGCCAGCAGTTCCACCACCGCACGTTCATCGGCGATGTCGCAGCTCACCACAACCACCTGCGCGCCTGCTTGCTCCAACGCGGATAGCGCGTCGCGCGCGGCTGGCCAGGGCGCGCGCCGGCCGGCCAGCACCAGGTAGCGCGCGCCGTGGGCCACGAGCCAGCGCGCCACGCTCAGTCCCAGGCCACCTAGACCGCCGGTGATCAGGTAGGCACTGTGGCTGTCGAGCGTGGGTGGGCTTTGGTCCGTGAGCGCCTGCCGGACCAGGCGCGGCACCCACCGCTGCTTGCCACGCCAGGCCATTTCGTCCTCGCCATCGGGCCACGTGATCCAACTCGCCAGGTCGTGGGCGGCCTCGAGCAGGCGCCCCGGCTCAAGATCCACCAGCCCGCCCCACAGCTCCGGATATTCTTGGGCCAAAGTCCGGCCCAGGCCCCATAGCGGGGCTTGCTCCGGCGCCGGCAGCGCCGGCGATTCGCCGGCTGGCTGCGCGCCGGCCGTGACGATCCACAGGTGTGGTGCTGGATTGGGCGCATGCCGCACGAGCGCCTGAATCAACGCCAGCGCGCTCGGCAAACCAGATGTGGATGGCAAATCGCCCGATGGCGCCGCAACTTCCAGCCCCCACAAATGAATGAGGCCCCGCCAAGGCGCCCCGGTCTGCGCCGCCACCGTGCGCACCACTTGCGCCAGCTCGTCAGCCCGCTCGGGGTTGACCTGCCAGTGGCCGGGCGCCACCTCGGCCAGGCCCGGCCCCGGCCAGACCGTGAGGCACTCGCCGCCGGCCGCCTCCAATTGCTCGATCAGCGCGGCAGCAGCACCACCGCGATCGCACAGGATCAGCCAGCGCCCCACCTGAGTCGTATCATCCACCGTGACTGGCGACGGGCGCCACGCCAGGCTATAGAGCGGCTCACGCTGCGCCGGATCCGCCGCGCGCCGCAGCGCCGAACTGCTCGCCGGGCGGTAGCGTATGCCGAGCAGCTCGGCCACGATCTGCCCGTCGGCCTCCATCAGGCGCACGTCACCCGTAAAGCCGTCCTCGGTAGCGCCCGAGTGAAGACGGACATGGGCCAGGCAGGCGCGGCCGACGTCTGGGGCCACCCGCATCTGCTCGACGCTGATCGGAGCGTAGATGGCCTGCGGCCCGCCGCGCGCCAGCGCCGGCGAAGCCGCCACGCTGACCAACTGCAGGCCGGCCTCAGTCAGGCTGGGCAATACGCGATAGGGCTGAGCCTGATCGGCGCCGGGCGCGGGGCTGATCCGCCCCAGGGCCTCGCCCGGGCCCAATGCAACCGTCTCGAGCCGCCGAAAGCTCGGCCCCAGCGCGATGTCGTGCGCGCGCAAGGTCTCATAGAGGCTGGCTCCGGCCAACTCGATGGGGCAGCGAGCCAGGCTCGCCGCATGGTCGAAGCGTTCCGCCCACCCGCTCGCGCCCGGCTCACTCCGGACGGTGCCGGCGACGTGCTGCACCCAGCCGCCGCCCGCGCCAACCGCCTCGGGCTCCTGGCTGAAGATAGCCAGCTTGGCGCCATCGCCGTCCGGCGTCAGCACGATCTGCACCAGGCGCGGCCGCTCTTCGGGCAGTATGAGAGCCTGCAAAAACGTCACTTGCGTGAGGGTGTGCGCGCCGGGCAGCGCCGCGTTGGCCGCCGACAGGGCCATGCTCAGAAAACACACTGCCGGGACGAGGGCCAGGCCGTAGTAGCGATGCTCGTCCAACAAGGGTGACTTGCCCGGCCAAAGCTGAGTCTGAAAGATGATCTCTGGCAGCGGCAGTGCCAGCCGCGCGCCCAAAAGCGGATCGTCGCCCGGCGCTTCGGCAGCCAGCCGGCGGGCCGGCGTCACCCAGGCCCGCTGGCGCTGAAACGGGTAGGTCGGCAGCGCAATCCGGCGGTGCGGTGTGTCGCCCCAATACCCTTGCCAATCGACCTCGACGCCGTGCGCATAGAGCCGGCCCAGGCTCTCCAACATTTGCTCGGTGTCGTCCCGGCCGGGGCGCAGCGAGGCCGCCAAGGTGGCGTCACGATCGGGCAGGCACTCGCGCGCCATCCCCAGCAGGGCCGGCCGCGGACCAATCTCGACAAACACCGCGCAGCCCTGCGCCTGGAGGGTGCGCAGGCCATCGGCAAAGCGGACCGGCTGGCGGGCATGGCGGCGCCAGTAGCTCGGGCTGGCGAGTTCATCGGGGGTAGCGAGCGCCCCGCTAAGGTTCGAGACCAGCGCGATGCTCGGCGCGCTCCAACTGATTTGCGCCGCCTCGCGCTCAAGCGCGTCGAGGATGGGGTCCATCAGCGGCGAGTGAAAGGCGTGCGAGACGGCCAGCGCTCGAGTGCGCAACCCGTCGGCCTGGAGCGCGGCGGTCACGGCGTCCACGCTTGCGCGCGATCCGGCAATGACTGTCTCGGCCGGTCCGTTGAGTGCCGCAATCGCCGCTCGCGCGCCATAGGGCGCCAGCGCTTCGGCGACCCGTGCCTCACCGGCGTAGATCGCCGCCATCGCGCCGTCCGGCGGCAAGCCTTGCATCAGCCGCGCGCGCGCCGCCACGAGGCGCAGGCCGTCTTCGAGGCTGAGCGCGCCCGCCACGCAGGCAGCCGTGTATTCGCCAAGACTGTGGCCCAGCACGTAGGCGGGTTTGCCCACCCACGCCAGCCAGAGCTGGGCCAACGCCCATTCCATGGCGAACAGCGCGGGCTGGGTGTAGGCGGTCTGGTCGAGCAGCGGCGCGTTGCTCGCGGCAAACAACACCTCGCGCAGGTCATGTTCCAGCACCGGCCGCAGCAGCGCCGCACAGCGATCGAGTTCGGCGCGGAAGACAGGTTGGCTGTCGTAAAGCTGGCGCCCCATGCTGGTGTATTGCGTCCCCTGGCCAGAGAACAAGAAGGCCAAGGCGGGCCGCGCAGCCGAGCGCGCCCGCGCGCCGGCGGTAGCGGCGGCCCACTCGCGCAGCCGGTCGCTGGCCTCGTCCGGGGAGCGCGCCAGCACCGCCAGCCGATGCGCAAAGTGGACGCGCCCCGCGCTCGCCGTATAGCACACGTCGGCGAAATCGGCAGCGAGCTCGCCGGCCAGCGCCTCACGATAGCGTGCGGCCAACTCGTCCAGCGCTGGCGCGCTCTTAGCCGATAGGCACAACAGATTCACCTGCCCGGTTGGCTCGGGGGTCGGCGCGGGGGCCGAGGCCGCTGCCGGAGGCGATTCGAGGACCACATGCGCATTGGTCCCGCCAATGCCGAAGGAGCTCACGCCGGCGCGGCGCGGCCCGGGGCGGGCCGGCCAGGGCGTCAGGGCCGTGTTCACCCGGAAGGGGCCGCCGGCGAAATCAATTAGCGGATTGGCCTGTGTGTAGTGCAGGCTGGGCGGGATCACGCCCTGGCGCAGCGCCAGGGCGGCTTTGATCAATCCGGCGATGCCCGCGGCCGCATCCAGGTGGCCGATGTTTGTCTTCACCGACCCAATGGCGCAACTGCCGGCGGCGCGGTCGTCCGACTGAAATGCCTCGGCCAGGGCGGCCATCTCAATCGAGTCACCCAGGGGCGTGCCGGTGCCGTGGGCTTCCACGTAATCAATCGTGGCTGGTTCAATTCCGGCAGCGGCGTGGGCGGCGCGGATGACTTCCGCCTGGCCCGCGACACCGGGCGCGGTGTAGCCGGCCTTGCCCGCACCGTCGTTGTTAACAGCCCACCCGCGGATCACCGCATAGATAGTATCGCCGGCTGCCTGCGCCTCTGACAGCCGCTTGAGCACCACAATCCCCACGCCGCTGCCGGGCACGGTGCCGGCCGCCTGCGCATCAAAGGCGCGGCAGTGCCCATCGGGCGCGAGGATCATGCCGGGCTCATGGCGATAGCCGGCCGTTTGCGCGGCATTGATGGCCACACCCCCGGCCAGCGCCATATCGCACTGCCCACGCACCAGACTCTCACACGCCATGGCCACGGCGACCAGCGAAGTGGAACAGGCCGTCTGCACCGCCAGGCTGGGGCCGCGCAGGTTGAGCTTGTATGAGACACGGGTCGTCAGGAAATCTTTGTCGCTGCTGATGAACGTCTGATAGCCGGCCGGCCCACTGAACTCCATCGGCTCGGAGGCGGCCAGGTTATTGATGAGGTAACTGTTGATGCCGGCCCCGGCGAAGACGCCCACCCGCGCCGCGCATTGGCTGGGCGCATAGCCGGCGTGCTCGAGCGCTTCCCAGGCCGTCTCGAGAAAAATACGCTGCTGCGGATCGATCAACTCGGCTTCGCGGGCGCTGTAGCCAAAGAAACCGGCATCAAAGAGATCGATCCCATCCAGCGCCGCCCGCGCCCGCACGTAGTTGGGCTGGCGCAGCGTCTGCGGGTCCACGCCCGCCGCGAGCAGTTCAGCGTCGCTGAAGAAGCGGATCGACTCGACGCCGTCACACAGGTTGCGCCAGAATTCTTGGATGGTCGCGGCGCCTGGGAAGCGACCGGCCAGGCCGACGATTGCGATGGCCGTGTCGCTAGCCGCCGGCGTCGCGCGCGGCGCTGCCGATCGCGGCTCAGGCTGGGGTGCGCGGGCGCCATCGCGGTGTTCGAGAAAGCCAGCCAGCGCGTCCAGCGTTGGATATTTGAACAGCTCAACCAGCGAGACCTCGAGCCGCAGCCGCTCGGCCATCAACGCGCGCACCTGCGCCAGCAGGACCGAGTGCCCGCCCAGATCGAAGAACGATTGATCCCGCGCGACCTGATCGATGTGCAACACGTCCTTCCAGATCGTGGCCAGGTCCTGCGCCAGGCCGCCGGGCAGCGGCCCCCCGCCCCGGCTGGCGGCTCCGCGCGTGAAAGGGGCGGGCAGCGCCTTGCGGTCAACCTTGCCGTTGAGCGTCAGCGGCAGGGCCGGCAGCGCCACGAAGGCCGCGGGGACCATATAATCGGGCAGCCGTTCTTTCATGTGCGCGCGCAGCTCGGTCTGGAGCGTCAGGCCATCGTCCGCAGGCACGGCCTCCGCCCGCGGCACGACGTAGGCGACCAGGCGCTGGTCGGCCGGGCCGCCATCCCAGAGCGCCGCCACCGCCTGCCCCACCGCCGGGTGCCGCCCTAACACCGCTTCCACTTCCCCCAACTCGATCCGGTGCCCGCGCAGCTTCACCTGCCCGTCCAGCCGCCCCAGGCACTCCAGCCGCCCATCGGCCCGCCACCGCCCCCGGTCCCCTGTCCGGTACAGCCGCCCGCCCCCCGCTCCCACCCGGTCCGGCACGAACCGCTCCGCCGTCAGCTCCGGCTTGCCCCAATACCCCTGCGCCAGCCCGCGCCCACCAATGTACAGCTCCCCCACCACCCCCACCGGCACCGGCTGCTCGCGCCCATCCAGCACATAGATCTGCGTGTTGGCGATCGGCCGCCCGATCGGCACCACCCCCTCCCCACGCCGCACCCGCTCCGCCGCCGACCAGATCGTCGTCTCCGTCGGCCCATACAGGTTCCACAACTCGCCTACCCGCCCCAGCAGTGCCTCCGCCAGCGGCCGCCCCAGCGCTTCGCCGCCACATAACGCCTGCAACCGCGGGTCCCCCGCCCAGCCGCTGGCCAGCAGCAGCCGCCAGGTGGTCGGCGTCGCTTGCAGCACGTTCGCCCCGCTCGCCGCCAGCCGCGCCGCCAGTCGCGCGCCATCCCCGGCTTCTTCTGGTCCGCCCAGCACCACCCGCCCCCCCACCGTCAGGGGCAGCCACAATTCCAGCCCGGCGATGTCGAAGGCCAGCGTCGTGATCGCCAGCAGCACCGCCTCTGGCCCAATCTGCAATTGCCGCCCCAGCCCGCTCAGGCAGTTCACCAGCGCGCCGTGCGCCACGGCCACCCCCTTGGGCTGGCCGGTCGAGCCGGACGTGTAGATCACGTACGCCAGGTCAGCCGCGCCCACCTCCGGCAGCGGCGCGGCCGGCTCGGCCGCCGGCTCAGCCAGCGCCGCCGCCAACTCCACGACCGTCACGCTTGGGTCAAGCGCCAGCGCCTGCGGCGGCGCCCAAACCGCCGGCTGGGTCAGCAGGGCGCGCGGCTGGGCGTCGGCCAGCACCTGGGCCAGCCGCTGCGGCGGGTAGGTCAGATCCAGCGGCAGGTAGGCCGCCCCGGCCTTGAGCACGCCCAGCAGCCCGACCAACAGCGACGGTTCCCGCTCCAGGGCGATGGCCACCAGGCTGCCGCGCCCGATGCCCTG
>Ga0070730_10003487_pt1 | contig 14096 bp, 10 predicted proteins | sample Coa_R1_3_FD_66447 | JGI IMG/M metagenome (GOLD analysis project Ga0070730, IMG submission 66447) | Surface soil microbial communities from Centralia Pennsylvania, which are recovering from an underground coalmine fire - Coalmine... | ecosystem: Environmental > Terrestrial > Soil > Unclassified ...
CGATGATGGCCTGCTGGAGGCATGGGAGGTCATCAATCTCAATCTCAAAGCCAGGCTTGTGGTGCTCTCGGCCTGCGAGACCGCGCGCGGCAAAGTCAGCGGCGGCGAAGGATTGATAGGAATGTCGTGGGCCTTTTTCGTCGCAGGCAGCCCCTCTCTGGTTGCCAGCCAATGGAAGGTTGACTCTGCCAGTACGACGGAGCTGATGCTGCGCTTTCATCGTGCCCTTCAAGGAGTGCATTCCACTTCAAAGGCCAGAGCGTTGCAACAGGCCGCGCTGCAGGTGATGAAGAGACCGGCGTACCACCATCCTTATTACTGGGCGGGATTCGTGCTGATTGGCGATGCACGCTAGCTTTCACCGTTTTGGAAAAATCCTGGTAGATCTGCTAAGGCTTTTGCCGAAGTTGCTGCACGCTGGCCAACAGTTCTTTGGCGGCGCCGGAACCAGGATTGGCTGCGAGCAGCGCTGTCAGCTCGCGAGTGGAATCATCGAGGGCGCCGGCCTGGGCGTAGAGCAGCCCCAGCAGCAAATGCGAATCTGGATGCTGGCTGCGCGTCTTTTCAAGTTGCTCCGCTTCCGCTTGCGGCAACACCTGAAAACGCGCTTCGGGCGCGGGCGGCAACGGGGCACGAACCAACTTACCTTTGACATTGGCGGTAAGCTGCCAGGTATAAATTTGGCCGCGGGGCAGGGCGCGGTCCGCCTGCCACTCGTTCTGCGTCAGGGGTGGGCTCTGGACGACTTTCCCATAACGGGAATCGTAAATAGAAACAATGTAGGAAGAAGCCTGCAGCGTTGGCTGCCACCGGAAAACCGGCCTGTCGCTGGGTACCGCAGTTGCCAGCGGAGCGATCAGTTGCAAGTCCGGCCGCGCACCAGCAGGGCCGAGCAACGTTCCCTGCGGACTGGAAAGCAGTGCGAGCACCGCCGGAGGCTCAATCCGTTTGCTCACCAGAGCGTCTTTGATCTTCTTCTCATCTCCGGGATCGAAGACGAGAGGGCTTGTAAGCCGTCCAGCGGAATCTAATCCGATGTAGGACCCGCCATCTTTAAGTTGAACTACCATGCTCGGCGGCGGCTGGGGTTTCCCGTGATAGAAGCGGTAGCCAAGAAAAATTGCCAGCAATATCATGGCGGCCGTGCCCACCCATACAGGAACGGTGAAAAACGACCGGTGCCTGGTGATAACTCTTGTTACCGGGGCCAGGGGAGGCTGTGCCAGGTCATCGCGAAATTTTCGGAGATCGTCGGCATCCTCTGAGCACTGCGGACAACTCTCAAGATGCGCCGTAATCCGTTGCTGATCCACTCTGCTCCAGTCATTTTCAGCGAAGGCGGCCACTTCTTCGTGCGAAAGATGCCGGGATGCGGGCGGACCGGAGGCGGAGGCAGTGAGAGCGCGCCAAAGCTCGGCGCTCCCGCCCGTGGGCTTGGCGAGAAATTGGGCAAGCGACTGGCGGCAGTCAGCACACCCGGCCAGGTGATCGTCGGCCGCGAGCAGCGCGGGCGGCGGCATTTGCCGCATCCGGTATTGTCTGAATTCCTCTTCCGTCAAGTGGCTCGATCTCATTGATTACCTGTACCTTCATTGAAGACAAGGCCGGCCAATTATTACCATCGGCGCCAATCCTCGGCCAGTATTGCCATCGCGTACTCAGCTTGCGATCTTGCGCCGCAGGCGTTCGCGAGCGGACTTGCGCAGGTTGATGACCTGCTGCCGGGTTACCCCAAGCCGCCCGGCAATCATCTGATCGTCGACCGGAAGCTGATTCCACAGGGCGGCAAACTCCCCAGCGGGAATCTGCAGCACTTCCGCGATCTGCCGGATGCTGGCGATTCCCATGACTGGAAAAAACACGATCGGAGAATCCCCTTCGCCGGAGCGCAGATTCAGCAGGAGCGCCGCACGTTGCCAGATGGGAAGCTGCCCAATCTCATCCCAAAGACGCTCGAGACCGCGGCGCTCAAGCAAATACGATTCGGGATCGGGGCCGAGCGAGCCATTCCGCCGCTCCGGGTCAACCTGCACAACGCGATCGGTGACGCCCCAAAGCTTTGCCGTCACGCTGACCAGTTCATCCAGCAAGAGAGGGGCTTTCGCCACATCGAATATGGCGGCCAGCATGGCAACCACGCCCCGCCGGGAACGGTCACTCGAAATCGCACCACTGAGTTCCTGCCAGCCCTCCCGCGGTTTGGCTCTCTCGATACCCTGCCATGTCTTCAGGCCGCAAACCCAGTCTTTGCCTGCGGCGGCCGGATCCTCCCAGACGGCGAAGCCTGGTTCGGTGCTTAGAAGATAACGGAGCCTGGTTTTCAGGCGGCGGCGCTGGGGATGCTTATGGCGAAGATATTCGTCACAAGCGTGTTGGGCTGAGGCGGCAACATAGCCGGAAAAACTTTCAATAGGAACGGCGTTTTCGCCTTCTCGGAGCGCGCGAAGACGGCGAAGCAACTCGACAATGACTTCTCCGCAGACATCTTCTCTATCTTGAATTTCACTTGCGCTGTAAAAGACGAGCCTGCGCCTGACAATACCTTCGGTGATCGGGCGAGCCGCTTCCACAAGCTCCTGAAGCAGCTTCTCGGCAGCGGGCGCCTGATCGCACGTCAGATAGCTCTTTAATAACGTATCCGAGAGGAGGCCCCGCTGGTTGGCGCTCCGACCTTGTTCCTGCTGCTGTGTCACAGACCCCTAAGTTTGCCAATCGGTGGCCGTCATGTCCAGTGGAGTTTAACTTGCTTGCCGAGTCAGTTTGGCCGCCACGCCCGGGATCTTTAACTGAGGACTGCTCTCAGGGTTGGGCCGAATCGGCATTGGGAGCATGCGGTGTAAATTTCCGAACAATAAATTCCTGAACGATATTGACCACGGCAGTTGAGCCAAGCCTGATCAGCGCGTTTTCGAAGGTCAGTGCTGCTCCACGATCTGTCTTTGGATAGTAGAGATTTGAGATGCCGCCTGAGGCCAGGTCCCCGAGCATGCCCGAGTAATTTGGCTGCCACTGTTGGTTGTCGCCCTTGCAGATCACTGCATTCGAGATCGCATAGAAAATTCGCGATCGCTTGCTGCCGGTACCCTTGTAAAAATAACGCGGATCTTGTTTCAACAGCGATGGCAGTATAGCGCTCCCGATGAACGTGCCTGTAACACTGTCGGCATAGGACGCACCGAAGCGCTTGGCATAACCTTGTGCGCCTTGCCCATATCCACGAAGACGGCCATCCGCCTGCTGAATTCCGGCAACCGCCCCTGTCAGCGCGAAGGTGACTGGATCGACGGTCGTCCTCCATGCAAGCTCGAACTTTTGCTTCGGGTTGAGAGGAACTGCATCGGGGATATAGCTTACATAGAAGTTGGGAACGAAGCCCAGCACGCGCTGCTTTTCCTGCACCTTGATCTGCTCTTCAGCTATTTCGGCCTGTGAGCCGCCCACCTGCACCTCAGCGTGGACGGCGGGAACCAACGCGGCTGGCGGCGAAATGTAGACCTCCCCGGAATGCAGGATTCCAGAGGATGTTTGCGTCACGAAGCCCGCCGCCGCGATTCGGATCTGGAAGGCGCCGGGAACGATGTTGGCGAAAGAGAATTGGCCATCGCTGCCTGATAGCGCCTCCTGGTTCAGGGATTGATCTCCACGCGAAAGTGTCACCCGGGCTCCCACGACAACGGCCCCGGTTGCATCAACCACGGTTCCGCTGATGCGTCCTGCCAATTGCTGATCAGGCGGCTGCTGGTCGGCTGGCACGTCTGTCCCCGGTGCCTGTACGGCAGGGGGCTGCTGCGACTGAGCCTGAGCCAATGACGAAAAGCAACAAGACAGCACACTGAGGCTGAGCCAGACTAAGCTTCCAAGGCCGAGAGCGGAACCCCGGACATTTCGCTTGCAATAATCCTTTTTTGCAGAATTCACAGTGTTGTTATTTTATAGTAAAAACCAAACTGCCCACAGCATACCGGCGCAAGGCAGGGGACGCCAAGAAACGCAAAGGAAAATAAACGCAAAAAACTCACTGCGCATGGCGCGGATCACGGGCTTCTGTGGAAACTACCGTGTGTGGAAACTACCGTGGAAGAGCACGGCTTAACTATTACTGTGGCTGATTATCCATTTCTGTTTGCATCTTGTCATTCTGAGCGCCGTTGGGGTGGGCGAAAAGTGAGCGCCGTGCTGCGCGAACTTTTCGCCAGGGCGCAGCAGCCTTATTTTGGCTGCGTAGCCCTTAAATAAACCGCGCGAAGAATCTTGCGTTTTCTTGCCCGAGCGATACTGTTTTAATAGAGATGCTGCGTCCGGGATCCCGAGGATGAATCAATCGTCCATGCAGCCGAAAGGCATTCTCTGAAAAAAATGCGCGTTGAAAAACTCGAAACTAGAAACCTGAAGCTCGAAACTATCTTGTGTGGCACAGCCGTCCCCGGCTGTGTTTTGTTTTGAAAACTGGCAACCGGCAACTGGTAGCTGGCAACTGCCTAGGCTAAGTTCCGGGAAAGGGTGTAGTATGAGCATTACGACCCCCTAATTTCACAGGCTATTACAGATTCGGATAACGCGTCTATATTAGAACTCGCCATGACAAGCGAACCAGACTCGCAGGAACGTGTACACGATCTACTCCCGCAGGAAGATGCTCCTGCCGAAGCGGTTGCACCATCGCCAAAAACCGAGCGGCCGGCCGGACAGGGTACGCTGCCGGCCATCCAAACCCCAAGCCTCTCTGAGGTCTACGCACAAGCTGGGGTTCGTGTGCCGCCGCATGGGTTCTCGATCCTGAAGATTGCTGAGATGCTGAGCAGTGTGCACATTCGAGAGCTTACCCCTGACGCCAAGCGAGCGGCTGTCTTGCTGACGCTCGAAGCCAGCAACATCCAAGTCAATCAGGTGACCGAAGACGCCGCACTGCGCGAGCGCGTGCTGAATGATTTCGAAGCGCGCCAGCTCCAGATATTCCAGAATTACAAAACTGGAAAGGCGCAGCAAAGCCAGGAAACCCAGGCGGAAATCGAGCGCCTGATCGAACAGCTCCGCTTGCTGCTTCAGGCCAATGAGAAAGAGGTCGCCAGCGAAAAAAATCGCCTGGACGAGTGGCGTGCCCGAAAACGCGAGGAAGAGCGCAAGATTCGCACGGCTGCATCCTTATTTGCCCCAACCCTTGCCCAGCAGCCCGCAAATGACACGATTCCAATACCTCCCGTTCCGCAGCCCGATGCGCCGGCGGCCGCAGCCAATCGTTCGCCGGCCGCGAGTCTGTCCACGGATAATAGTGCCGCAAAATCGCCTGCGCGCCCATCTCTGTGGAAGCGATAGCCGAAAGGCGTTCTCTGAAAAAATGCGCGTTGAAAACTCGAAACTAGAAACCTGAAACTCGAAACTATCTTGTGTGGCACAGCCCGGGGTCCCCAGCGCGCGCCGCTTTTGCGCGTGGTGGGGTGGAGGCGTCCCCGGCGGTGTCTTGTTTTGAAACTGGCAACAGGCGACTGGCAACTGCCAGTCGCTGCGCGTTTCAGGCCGAGCCAGAACATGTATACAATACCTTCGAAACAATCAGTGCAAAGACTTACACCAAAATCCTGAAAGGAAAACTCTACAAATGGAGCAATCCGATGACGGTCTCAATTGTAGTGAACTCAAAGCTGAACTTCAGGCGCTTCACCAGAAGCTGAAAAGCCTCGAAGCCAGGCAGGCGAGTTTCAAACCGCTGCCGGTTGCGCGCGCGGGCGGGTTCGCTCGGGGTATGGTTTTAGGCTTGGTTCTGCTGGTGTCCGCGGCGCTGCTTATCGGCAGCTTACTCAACGCGCAAAGTGGCACTCGTGCGTTTTTTATTGATGAACAGGGCAACGTTGCCGTTGCAACCAACCTGGATGCGGGAGGAAAAATCAAGGCCAGGACCTTTGAGGGCGATGGCTCGGCGTTGAACCTGGAGGGGAACAAAAGCATCAATGTGCTGCAGGTTCAGAAGCTTGACAAAACCGGAGGCGCGATTTCCGGCAAGCTCGCAATTGCCGGCAAGTCCAGCGGCGCCGGGCCGGCCTTGAATGTTGATGGGGATATCACTGCAGACAATGTCTGGACCAAGCTCCACGATGTGCAGTTATCTTCCGCGGCAGACTATACCGTCCAGGGAATTAATGGCGATGCATACCGCCGGTTCAGGGTCGAATTGGAAGGCACCCTCACCACAGAAAACCGCTACGGCTCTCGTGACTGGAGCAAGGCCATTGGCCTCAGACCCAATGGTTCTACTGCCAACTATGGCACGCACCAAGACCTGCAAGTTGCGCCGTGGACCATGGGCCAGAACGAGACGGACTTTCTGCCGTTGTGTATCTCACACTGGCAATTGGACGGGCAATTGAGCTGTACTGGAGAAATGAACGCACATACCGGCATGTTTCGCGTCATGAAGAGCGAAAGTACCTTCGTTACCTTGCGCGAGTGTGGGCCAAACTTTTGGCAATCTCCACATAGGAGCTGCATGAGTTCGCAGGATGCTGCCAATGTCTGGCTCGATCAGACCACAAACATTACCTCCTTAACACTGTATTTCGGCCGGGCGTCCGGCTTCACCGGAAGGTTCGTCCTCTATGGCAAGAAGTAGCATTTCCAGCGGGGTGGCCTGGGCTAACTATTACTGTGGCTTATTATCCTGCTTGCATCTTGTCATTCTGAGCGCCGTGCTGCGCGAACTTTTCGCCAGGGCGCAGCAGCCTTGTTTTGGCTGCGTAGCCTTAAAACGGCGCGAAGAATCTTGCGTTTTCTCGCCCGCGCGATACTGCCGGGTGCCCCACCCTTTCGCGCTTTTTGAATAGGGGGGTGGGGCCACATGCGAAAGCCTCCGCCCGGCTTGTCCGCGGTCCAAGGCAGATGCTAAGCTCCGCACATGACCTCGGCGCCAGATGCTGCGAAACCAGATGCCACCAGTGACGCCCGGCAGCTTGGGCCGCACGACCGCGAAGCGTTTTATAAGGCGCAGGCGCGCAATCGCCGCGCTACCTGGCGGATGTCGGCGCTGTGTTTCGTGGCGGCTCTCATTATGGGTATTCCGCTCACCCTGGTGCTCACGCCTTTGGTCTATGCCCTCACCTTGGCCACTGCCGACGTCATTAATTACTTCTCTCCGCTCCCACCGGAATTTTGGACAACGGTCAACGGTCTGGGCCGTCTGGCCTTCAGCGTCGCCGATTACTTCCTCAACCACCGGGGGACGCTGGACCTGCAAACATTGGGGGCCGGACTGGTCGTAATGTTGGCGCCGGGCATCGTGATCACCTTTGTGCTGTGGACAGGAGTGCTGGCGCTCTTCCGCCGTGGAGGCGTCGGCGGCACCCTGGCCAGCCTGAATGCCCGCGAGCCCAACCAGGGGGACATCAAAGAGCTGCAGCTCCACGACGTGGTGCAAGAGATGGCCATCGCCGCCGGGCTGCCCGCGCCGCGAGTGATGCTGGTGGATTCTTTCGGCGCCAACGCCGCCGCTTTTGGCACATCGCCGCAGGATGCGCGCCTGGTGGTCTCGCGCCGCCTGCTCGACGACTTGCAGCGCGACGAGCTGGAAGCTTTGCTGGCGCACCTGATCGGCTCCATCGGCAACGGCGATCTGCGCGTCGCCTTCACCGTGACCAGCGTCTTTGAAACCTGCGGTTTGCTGGTGACGCTGATTAATTCCCCTTTCGGGAAGCAGTCGCGGGGCACGCTGTGGCGCATCCTGTGCTATGGCCTGATGCGCTCATCGAGCGATGGCGCCAAATCTGCTGAAGCCGAAACGGTTGCCGTCCTGCTGACCGGATGTCTCGACACCGGCGCCGGCGACATTGACCGCTTTGTCAACAACCCCAAGAAGTCGGCATGGCGCAGCTTCCTGTTCTTTCTCTTTCTGCCGATTATCTTCAGCAATATGGCGATGGAGGTTACGCTGTGGTTCTTTTTTACCCTATTGCTGGGGCCGTGCATGGCGCTGCTGTGGCGCACGCGAAGATATTTAGCGGATGCCAGCGCGGTGGCGCTGATGCGCAATCCAGACGCCCTGGCGCGCGCACTGAAGCGCCTGAGCCAGGACGCGACCGATATTCCCGGAGGCGCGTGGGCGTCGCATTTGTTCGTGGTGAGTCCAAAGGGCGACAGCAGCCTCAACGCATCAAGATCTCGCCCGGAAGCAATGCAGGCAGCCGCCCGCGCCTGGGCGGAAAGCGCTGCTGGCAATATCGGAGATGCCGCTGCAACGGGAAGCGCCACGTCTACGGCGGCATCCGCTCCCGGCGATTACAAGGCTCTGTGGGCGGAAATGAATGCCACACGCCTTGCAGCCATGAGCGGCGACGCCAAGGCTATGGAACGTTTCGCGGCTTTTGCACAGGCGATGGCGGCGGCCAGGGGCATACAGGTTCCTGCGAATATGCCCATCGCTGCCGATATTGCCGCCGCGTGCCGCGGCGACAAAACCGCCATTGCCCGATTGCAGGCGCTTGGCGGCGAAACCCGGCAGAACGAAGCCAAGCGAGGCTCAACCGGATTGCAAGCGCAAAGCTCTTTGTCGTTTCATCCTTCGCTGAAGCGGCGGCTCAGGCGATTGGAACGCATGGGAGCGCGCTACAGTCCTGAGGCCCACGGCAAAAAGTCGAAAGCGGCGGTCATTATAATGAGCGTCCTATGGCTCATCATTGGTCCGCTGTTGCTGGCAGCCGCAGGGATGATGCTGGTAGCGATCGCCATGCTGATCATGCTGAACCTGATGTTTGTTGGAATATGGCTGGCCGTGATCCACGGGATTTTTGTCTTATTAGGACATGCGCATACCTGATGCTGATGTCAGGTCACAGCTTCAGAGCTTGCCCGGCTAGCCGTGGGAACTTGCGGGAAACTTGGGATACGAGAAGACAAGTATCAGGGCACGAGTTTACTCGTGCCGCAAGCCGTTCAAAATGTTTTGGGCTTTAGCCCCTGAGGGAACTTGAATGAAAAAAAGAGGCCGCCTGAAATGATCCTTATATTGCTGGCCGCCTCTGTTTTATTTTTATTCTTTGTTGCGGCCATCTACAACCGCCTGGTGAGGTTGCGCAACCGCGTGCAGAATGCCTGGTCCGATATTGACGTTCAGCTCAAGCGGCGGCACGACCTGGTTCCCAATCTGGTAGAAGCGGTGCGCGGCTACATGAATCATGAGCGCGGGACCCTGGAAGAAGTCACGCGCGCCCGCTCGCAGGCCATGGCATCCGGTCCCGATCTGGGTACGCGCATTGCCGCAGAGATGCTGCTGGGCGGCGCCATCGGCAATCTCTTTATGCGCGCCGAAAACTATCCTGATTTGCGGGCCGCGCAGAACTTCCAGCTCCTGCAGGAACAGATCGCCTCAACCGAGAACCGCATCGCCTATGCGCGGCAGTTCTATAACGAATCGGTAAGGCAGTACAACACTACGCAGGCGACATTCCCGCAGAACCTGCTGGCCGGGGCTTTTGGTTTTTCTTGCGCGCCGATGTTCACCGCGGAAACGGTCGAACGGGCTGTGCCGCAAGCCTGAGGTTCAGTGACGTTTAAAAAATTGCACTGCCCGTTCGTGCTGCTTCGCCTGTGCCAGAGAGCGGAAGGTTCCAAGGTTGCGCCGTTTGCCCGTCTGCGGGTTCTTCTTGCGAGAATACAACCGATACTCACCCGACTTCAGTTTGCGGATCATATATATAACGATGATGCAACTCATGCCCCGATTGCTGCCAACCATTGAATGCAGCTCGCCTTTGAGAGGTTTCGCAAATCCAGCTTAGCGGGACTGCTGTTCCGATGGCGTAAAATGTTGCCACCATGGCTTCTCCCATTGGCGACAGTCCGCTGGCGATTCTTACCTTCATCGCGGCCCCGGCGGTGTTTACCAATGCCGCGTCCGTGCTGTCGCTGGGAACCGGCAACCGGCTGGCGCGGGTGGTTGACCGTACCCGGCAGCTTGCAGACGAGTTGCGCAAAGATTGCAGCGATAACCCGCTCAACCAGATGTATTTGCGCCAGTTGACCCGTCTGGACCGGCGGGCAGACAGGCTGGTCCGTGGCATGACTTTCTTTTACATGGCCGTGGGCGCGTTTGCCGCCGCCAGCACGGTTGCGGTATTCGGCGCAAGTCTCGCCTTTACAAGATTCGGCTTTCCCGTCCAGATTGTCGCCTTCTTCAGCCTGGGGGCCGGTGTCATCGGATTTATCGGATTAGCTTCGGGCTCGGTCTTGTTGGTGCAGGAGACCAGACTGGCGCTCATTACCCTTCGGGAAGAGCAGAAGATTATCCGGGAGCAGTTGCCGGCAAACCTGCGCAACGCCAATACCTGACGGCCGCGGTTTCAAGAAGCCGATTACTTTGAAACGCATACATTTCCCCACAGGGCAAATCATGTCCGAATCAGGCAAAAAGCATTCTGGCTTTTCTTATGCCAGAAGTGCTACTCTTACTGCCGCTTGGATTCGCGTTTCGAATGATCCACATAGAAATTCTTTCTACCCGATTTGTACAGGTAAAAAAGGATTTACGGGGATGAGTCGAACCTCCCAGGGCGCGATGTAAGAAGCCGCGAAATAGACACCTAAGTTTTCAGCGGATCGCACGCTCCTTTTATCGGGACGCGCCCAATACCTCGGGATCAGCCGTAAGCGGAAGCGGACAGGAAAGAACTCCCCTTCGGCGAAAAGAAACGCGAACCACAATGCCTTAGGAGGGCAACCATGTTTCGCGTAAACTTCCGCATCCTATCGATCTGTCTTTTCTTAATTCTTCTTTTAACCCAAATTCCAGCCACAGCGCAGATGACGATCGTTGGCCGGATTTCAGGCACTGTTCTGGATAGCTCCAATGCTGCCATCGCTGGCGCAACCGTGACCGTGACCCAGGAATCCACAGCGCTCTCTCGCACCGTGACCACCGATACCAGCGGGTTCTACGTCGCCACCAACCTGCCCGTAGGGAACTACCGTGTGTCGGCCGAGCATGCGGGCTTTGGCAAGGAAGTAAAATCCGGCTATCGCCTGGATGCTGATGGCCGCGTCACCGTGGACTTTGCTTTGAAACCCGGCGCTGTCACCCAGAGCGTAGAGGTCACAGCCAATGGCGAAACGGTGAATACGGTTTCAGGTGAAGTCTCACGCGTGGTAGATAACAACCAGGTGCAAGACCTGGCGCTGAATGGACGCAACTATATTCAGCTTGTGTCGCTTGTCCCTGGTGTGGCGCTGATTGATGAAGACCAGATGGGCGTGACCACAAGCTTGAGCGCGGGCAACCAATCGGTGAACGGCACGCGCACCGACCAGAACCTGCTCACCGTGGATGGTGGTTTTGATCTGGACTCGGGCTCAAATGGAAGCCAAATCAATAACGTGGGTGTGGATTTCATCCAGGAGGTCAGCATCAAGACCTCCAATTTTTCGGCCGAATACGGACGTAACTCCGGCGGCGCCATCAACGTGGTGACCCGCAGCGGAGGCAACCAGTTTCATGGCGGGCTCTTTGAGTTTTTGCGCAACGACAAATTAGACGCGGCCAATTTCTTTTCGCCACTCGACAGCAATGGCAGGAAAATAAAGCAAAAACTTCGCTTCAACAACTTCGGCTGGAACCTGGGCGGCCCCATCTTCAAAAACAAACTCTACTTCTTTGCCGGTGAAGAGTGGAAGGTGCTCCGCCAGACGACATTGCCCACGCGCACCACGCTGCCGACAACGGCAGAGTTGAATGGAGATTTCAGTTTCCTGCTCAATCCCGGACCAGGGCAAAAGCCAGTACAACTGGTCATGCCCGGAACAAAGACGCCGATTCCCGGCAACAATATTTCGTCGCTTATCACTCCAGATGGCAAAGCTATTGCGGCGCTCTATACCGCGATGCAGCAGCCGCAAGTTGGGGATACGTTCACCAACCAGCTCACGCCGAACAATGCGACATTTCAACTTTCAAATCCTTTTAACTGGCGGGAAGACATACTGCGAATTGATTATCGCCTGACCCAGAAACAAAGCATGTATCTGCGCTACCTGCACGATAACTACGACATCACACTTCCCACAGGTTTTTCCTGTGCCTCGACCCTGCCCACTTGTCCGGAAAACCGGCGCCGCCCCGGAACCAGTTATCAGTTGGCGCACACATGGCTTCTCACCCCTACCCTGGTCAATGAGGCGAGCCTCAATGCTTCGTGGAACGGACAGCGTATTCCGCCCGTGGGAACAGCGTGGGAGCGAAACACCTATGGCTTCACCTTCCCCCAGATATTTGCCGGTGGCGGTGGACGCTTTCGCAACAGCATTCCCGACATAAGCTTCAGCGGCAATTGCGGATTCAGTCTGGTTACTCCTCAGCCTGCGAATGCGCCGCCGAATCCTGCTTGTCCTGGAACTGTAAAAGGCCAATCTCACTCCCTGCTTTCGCCAACCACCGATATCACAGCGAATGAAACCCTTACCTGGAGCCATGGCAACCACACTTTGAAGGGTGGAGTCGTGGTCATCCGCAACCGCAAAGACCAGAATGCGCGCTCGCTCTATGCCGGCAGCGTAACATTCAACACGGGCAGCAGCAATACTCGTACAACCGGCAATTCTTTGGCTGATGCGCTGCTCGGCAACTTCCAGGATTACCAGGAAGCCTCCGACGACCCGGTGGGGCACTTCCGCTATACGCAGTATCACGCCTTTGCGACTGATAGCTGGAAGGTGCGGCGCAATCTGAGCCTGGAGTTGGGTTTGCGTTATCAGTACGCCATTCCCACCTACACGCAAGGCAATAACTTTGCCAACTTCGATCCGAGTCTCTACAATTTCGCCCAGGCAGTAACCGTGCTTTCCACTGGGACCATTGATACCACCAAGGGCGGCAATCCGCTCAACGGCATCATTCGCGCCGGGTCGGGTGTTCCCTCCGATCAATTGGGGAATGTACTCAACGGCAACAGTCCCGCAGTTCTGGCTGTTCCTGCCGGAGCGCCGCGCGGACTTTACCGGCCCCAGAGCGTTTTCGCCCCACGCTTTGGTTTTGCCTTCTCGCCCTTCAATGACGACAAGACCTCCATTCGCGGCGGCTTTGGAATCTTCTATGACACACCCGAAGGCAATATGGATTTCGACGAGCTCAGCAACCCGCCCTTCGCTACGACCGTGGATGTCCAGAACGGGAACCTTAGCAACCCCGCGGGAGGCAAGGCCGCGGCCGCGGCCCCAATCACGATCAGCGCCATCAGCACGCACCTGAAACTGGCTTATACCATGAGTTATAGCCTGAGCATTCAGCACGAATTACCGCATGGCATCTTTTTTGAAATGTCGTACGTAGGGGATGAAGGCAGGCACCTCGTCCGCAAGCCCGATATTAATCAACCAAGTCTGGCTGCCCTGCTGGCCAATGCCGCACTGCCGACTCCGCGCCCCGTGACTAATTCGTTCCGGCCATTCCCAGGCTATGCCGCCATCAACATGTTCCAGAGCGATGCTACCTCGAACTACAATGCCTTCCAGGCATACGTGACCAAACGCAAAGGCAACCTCATGCTCACTGGCAGCTACACATGGTCGAAGGCACTGACCAACGCTGGGGGTGGCACCGATGATGTGCGAGTCAGCGGCAACAACGACAACATCCAGGATTTCGTGGACAAGTTCCTGAACTATGGCCCGGCGCCGTTCGACCGCCGCCATATCTTTGTTGCCACCTACAGTTACAATTTCCCCTTCTTCCACGACCAGCAGGGCTTTGTTGGCAAGGCCCTGGGAGGGTGGGAATTCAGCGGCATTACCAGGGTGCAGACAGGCCAGCCGTTTACCGTAACAGGAACGGCAAGCGGCTCCGCGCTCGGCCGGCGGCGCGCCGATTACCTGGGTGGCGACATCAACATCGGCAACCCTACCCCCGATCGCTGGTTCAATAAAGCGGCTTTCGCTGCCGCTCCCGATACGCGTCTGGGAAACAGCTTCCCCGGCGTGGTGCGCGGCCCTGGACTTTATACCTGGGACCTCTCGCTGCGCAAGCAGTTCAATATTCAGGAAAGCTGGAAATTGCGCTTCCAGACGGATTTTTTCAATGCCTTCAACCGGGCGAACTTCCGCTTTGATACACTCACCGCGCTGGTGGC
>Ga0070730_10003488_pt1 | contig 14090 bp, 18 predicted proteins | sample Coa_R1_3_FD_66447 | JGI IMG/M metagenome (GOLD analysis project Ga0070730, IMG submission 66447) | Surface soil microbial communities from Centralia Pennsylvania, which are recovering from an underground coalmine fire - Coalmine... | ecosystem: Environmental > Terrestrial > Soil > Unclassified ...
TGCGCCAGAAGGCGGGCATGTGGCTTCGGTCGGGCATGTTGTCGATCTGCGTTGCCTTCTGCGCGTCGGGCCCGAAGACCTCGACGACAGGCATCACGTAAAGGCCGCTCCGGTGCAGGAGGGAGATGTAGGCGAGCACCGCCTGCCGGTACGCGATCGTGTTTCCTCCCAGCGGGAGGCCGTTCACGCCAAGCCAGCAGTCCTCGTTCAGCGTGACCCGGACGACGTTGATCTTCCAGCTCTGCATCGCCGTCACCGATGCCTGGTCGACGGGGCCGTCGTTAAATCCGGTTGCGTCGTAGGTGCAACGACTCTCGAACACGGCGCGATTCACCCCACGCAGCTGCACGACCCGGCCGGCGCCGTCGACGATATACCGGCCCCGCACCCTGATCGTTGGTCCGCCCGAGGACGCGCGCGAGACCGACGCCCAGCTGACCGCCGCCCCGGCGAGCGAGAGCGCCAGGCACGACACGATCACGATCCTTTTCACCACCCGCTCCTGTGCTCTCCCTTTCATCCGGAATCGAACAGCGTGCGGCTCGCTGATCGAGGCCGCGGACCTCGTTTGTTCTAGGACTTGGTGTTGATGAGGCTGCCGACTCTGATCGCGGTGATCTTGATCCAGTTCGCCGTGGCTGCGGTGAGTGAGCCCCCTCCGCAGTTGAAGTCGGCGCGCAAAGGCGCCGCAAACGTATGCACGACCTCAAGCGACAGGGCGGTATCCAACCGGTTGGAGACAAAACTGGACGTTGAGTCCAGGTCGCCGTGCGCGTCCAACTGGCAGGTCACGTTGCCCACTTCCGCAACAGGATCGTCGAGGAACGCCTTGGCGAAGATCACGTAGTTGCCGGCCTTGGGAATGTCGAGGGTCACGAGCGGCGTGATCTGCCCAGGGATCGACACCGGCCCGTCCTTGTACGTCGCGTAGGCGTTGCTCGGCCCGGGCGGGCCGGCAGGCCCTCGCGGCCCCCTCGGCCCCGGTCTCCCGGAACGAACCCTCGACACGCCGGCAACCTTCGACGGAGCAGAGAAAGCGCCGCCGGCAAAGACCACCACAACGAACACGAGCACCGCGGCAAGCGCCATCACCGAGATGGCGATCCGAAGGAAACGAACCATGTTTTGCCTCCCTGCCTGCCCTTCGACGAGCGCGTCGCTTCGAGAGGTCGAGGTCGCGGCAGACTCGCTCGTGATGACTCGTGCGAGAGCGCGCGCAGCCTAAGCGAGTGTCACGCAAGAGTCAACGACCCCCCAAGACGCCCGCTCTAACGGCGGTGAGCCCATCTAGCCCAAAAGCGTGAACGAGGACGCTTTCCCTTCTGAAACGCGCCGTCTCGCGCAGCTCTGGCTCAGGTTCGTTTGGGTACGACTGTTCCCCGGAACCGGCGATTGAAGAGAAACAACAGCAGTAGCCCTGCGCTGAGGGGCACGCACAGCCAGAACAGAATCGCGAACGGCACGGCCCAGCGGGGAACGCCAAGCAGTCGCCTCTCTATTCCATGTCCGCCTTCCGGCTGGCGGATTTCATCAAGGTCTGGCCCGAGAAGACCCCACGAAGCGAGCGTAATCGGATACAGGATCAGCAGCAGTGGGAGCGGCCAGAGATCACTCTTTCCCGCCAGCCACCACTCGACGGTCATCCACGCGCCGACAAACCAAACCAGGATCACGGCGACGACGCCAGCGACGACGCCCGCAGCACCCCCAGCCGATGCCGACAAGCCGAGCACGACGAAACCAGCGAGCAAGGCAGGTGTGAGCCACGCCCCCAACCCGCCAGCAAGCGCCCATCCGCCCGCCCGCGCTTGCAGCGCATCGCTTGCGCCCAGGGACGACGTTTCCTGCGATCGCGAAGCAGACGCGCCTGCCGACAACGATCGCTGCCTCCCGGGAGCGACGGATACCGGCAGGCCTCCACCAAGCCTGCGGATGTCCTGCCGGATCGCGCTCGCAAGGTCTTCGCCTCGCTTCCCGAGACAACCCGCCGGGAACTCCAGTCGACGGAGTCCCTGGACATCGCCCCACTCCAACAACCGCCGCCGCTCCTGCTCGATCCGCTTACGGGCCGACCTGAACTCGCGACGCCGGATCGCCGCATCAAGCTCGGCCAGCACGCTCTCGTCGAGAACGGTCGATCCGTCCCGATCGTCGCCTCCGGTCATCCGAGAAACGCGTGAGCGAGCACGATCCTCATCCCGAGCCAAGCCGCGACGAACCCATGGGAGCAGGGTGAACCACGACCGCGCCCAACGTCAAGCCCACCCGGCGACGCCGAGTACGACCCGCGCGCGTCGCTATGCGGAACATCCTCGTCGCGATCTGTCCACGATTCAAGTCCGGGACGTACCGGCGCACAAGGTCGACGAGCGTCGCCTGCAGCAAGTGACTGGAACGTCGCAGAACGGCGCTCCGGCACCTGACACGGCGACTGGGGTGGCGAGCCTGGGCCCGGCGGAGATCGCAGGTGTGCACGAGCGTCAACTACTGGGTCGCTTTGTTTGCGAACGCAGCCGCCATGCTTGGACGAGAAGGACGGCGAGCGGGATCGCCCATAACGGGTAGAGCGGCCAGAGGTGATAGGTGCGAACCGTGGTCGAGTTGTCGAGGAGTCCGCCGGTCACCCGCTCGGTGTAGCGGGCGGAGTCGGACGCGACCAGGCCCAGCCCGGCCCCGAGCAACGCCGCCTCGGCGTAGAGGACGCGCCACGGGTGTGGGTGATGTCGAACGACGCCAACGAGCGCAAACACCAACAGGAAGCCACCGGCGGTGCTGACCAGGATCAGCGCCGAATGAGTGTTCTCGCCACGCACCGTCGCCGGCGTGGGGCCTAAGTTGAAGTCGAGGCGGAGCCAAAGAACGACCGTCGGAACGACTGCGACCACCACGCTGGCCAAACTCAACGGGCGCGGCTGCAGCATGTCCCGCCCCCAGAGTCGTGCAGCCAGCACCACGACCGCGAGCACCAGCAACCAGAAGACGACGGCTGCCGGTGCAACAGCGACCACAGCGGAGTACATCTCCGCTGCCAGACAGCTAGGCGCTTGCTCCACTCCAAGATCCGTGTCAGCGGATCACGGTCGCGAGCTGCCGCGGCGATTGAACGCCCAGCTAAGCAGAGAACCGATGGCCAGCGACCCGGTCACGCAGCCGAGCGCAGCCGCCGCGAACGTCGCGTCTCCCCCGGCCGCCCAGCCAAGGAGAAACCACGGCACTAATGAAACGGAACCGGTGAACGCCCACCAACGGCCGCAGACAAAGCCGACGTACTCGCACGCCGTAACCGCAGGAAGCACAAGCAGGACGTAGGTCGCAGTGATACCTCCTCCCGAGTACCAGACAACGAGACCGAGGATGACACCCACGACTCCCCCTGCGAACGCCGCCGCGAGCGTGCCGACAAGCAGCCCCGCCCACGTTCCCAGCCGAGACGACAACCACTCGTTGTCACTCGGCGACGCGCTTCCGCTCCCGACCATTTCCGAAGCACCAGGCGTAGCAGGCGAAGCGAAGGGATCGACCCACTCCTGACCCGCCGCCAGCGCCAGCTTCCGGCTCAGGAAGCGGATGTTCTGCTGGGCCGCGTTCATGACGCGCACCGCCTCGTTGCGCTCCCTCTGCTCGCTCCGTGCGTGCACAGCACGAGCACCCGCGAGCACCTCTTGCAGCGATGCGATGTCCCCGCCCGATAACGCCTCTCTCCTCATGCTGTCCAACACGCGCAAAGCGTGCTTCTGCTCGCCCTGCTGAAGCAGCGCATCCAACCGAACCGCAAGCTGAGATTGGCTAGCCACGGCACGCCACCATGTCGGTCAAACACTCTGCGCCTCGTGTCGTTCGTTCCACGCGGTTAGTACCCCTGGGTCGTAACCCAGAAGGCCCAAGCCAAGAACGCCAGAACAGCCAGCACACCGAGTCCAGCGAGCACAGCGAGGATTTCGGCCGCTCGGAGGAACAGTGCACGGCCCCTGGACGCAGGTGGAGCGGAGGAGGCAGGTCGGGCCGACGCGAACGGATCCACCCACTCCTCACCGGCTGCGAGCGCCTGGTTTCGGCCCAGGAGGCGAATGTTCTGCTGGGCGGCGTTCGCAATCCGAACCGCCTGGTTGCGCCGCTTCCGGTCGGCGTGCGCGTGGACAACACGAGTCCCAGCAAGCACCTCCCGAAGCGAAGCGATGTCCCCACCCACGAGTGCCTGCTTCCTCGCGCCTTCGAGCAGCTCCAGCGCGACCTTCGGCTCACCCCGCTGGAGATAGGTCTTCACCAGAACCGCTATCGGGGTGTCGCTAACCACTGCGAGCCAGGCTCCCAGACCCGAAGTCGAGCCGCATCAGGGCTTCCTCCGTGCGAAGTCAGGCGATCCCTCCACCATGTCACAGGAGTATCCAGCCACCGCCTAACACGCCGCTCACACCGGACGAACCAAGATCCACCCGGCCCCGATCCGATCCGGCCGCCGACGAGCCATCAAGCCCGGCACCTGAAACCAGCGAGTCACCGACGGCGGCACGCAGACGGTCCGCCCGCGGACGCAGCCGAGCTAGACGCGTTACCCGCTCTCGCTCGGCGCCTCGCCGCGGGACGACCCCGGCCCTCGCTCCGCGCTCGCAAGCCACGAGAGGGGCCGAACGGGGCGGTTGCAACAGGCTTCTAGTGGAGCCGCACGCGTCGATCTGTTCCGCGTATGCCGACCTCTGTCCGGCAGCAGAAGCGTCGCGGTCGGATGCTCGCACGGCACCGCCTGGAACGAGCCAGGCGTTGCAGCTATTACCCGGCTGTTAGTGCTGTCCCGGAAGCTGAGGCCGTGAGCAGTGACCTTCCGTCCTGGATGCGGGAGGCCCGCGCCGAGCCGACGGCTCGCGACGGTGTCCGCGATCGCTGGCGGGATTCTCCGCGGTTCAGGCACCGAGCAATCGTCGCTCTTGCCCTTCTCGCCGTCGCCGCAATCCTCGGCGTCGTGTCCGCGCTCCTCCCCGAGCATGTGCCGAAGAAGCAGGACAGCGGCGGAGGCGGCGCAGGATCGCCCGACGCGATGGGGAGTATCGGTGTGATCGTGATGGGCACCTTCCTCGTGGCGTTCCTCCTGGCCTTCCTGTTCACGTGCCGCGGGCTGGTCCGCGAGCTTCGGTCGCCGACGTGGACGCGAGACACCGGCTCCACCGGGCCGAGTCCTCGCGAGCTTGAGGCCGCGCGGGGGACGGAGCGAACATGGCAGCAGCTCGGCCGCCGCCACGACTAACCGCCACTGCACGAGCGCCATCGGGCCCGTGCCGCCTCGTGCCCCGGCGCATCCCGACGTTCGGTTCCCGCTCACAGACCGCGAGAACGGCGAAGGGTTGCAACCGACTCGTCGTAGAGCCGCGGGGCCAACGCTTCGCTGTGCGAAGGGCTTCGCCCCTCGCGGAAATGCGGTTGACAGGCGGGGGCCGACCGCGCAGGATCGTGCGATCGTGGCCAGCGAGTTGATCACCGGCAGCGCTGCCTGCTACTCGAGCGCGACGCCCGGCCGGGCGATTGTCCAGATCAGGAACAACCACCTCGTTACGGACGATCCTTCGGCGCCGAGCAGCTACTACCAGGGCCCCGGGGAGGCGCCCGGGTCGCTCGAGCTCTTCCTCGGCGGCGTCGTGAGCTGCGCCGTCCTCATGCTCGAGCGGATCGCTCGCTCAGAGGGGCGCGAGCTCGGCCCGATACGTGCCGAGATGGAGGCAGCGCGGGATCCGGCTTCGCCGGCGCAGCCTCCCGTGCTGGACTCCGCGAAGCTGACCTTCGTCTTCCGGGGGATGACCGACGAGGAGGCCGGTCAGCTCGTCGAGACGTTCAAGCGCAGGTGACCGCTCTACGGCTCGGTCGCGGTCGCGACCCCGAACACCGTCGTCGAACACCGGATCGAGGAGTAAGAACTGGAACCCGTTGTGCGAGTCCTGCGGCTGGCTGCGTTCGGGCTGGGGAGTTACCTGCGTGGACGGTTCTTTGGGGCTGCGGTAGTGCTTCCGGTCGCCCTCGGAATCCTGCTGATCGTCTACGGCTTTCGCGGTCACTTCGCCGTCATCGGGGTCGGTATCGGGATGGTGCTTGCGCCTCTGCTCGGGTGGTGGATCTGGTCGAGCTACGCCGATCGTGTCGGACGGAACGGTTCGTCCGAGTGCTAGACGAGTAGGCGATGCCCGACGTGCGCTGATCTGATCAAGCGCCCACCGCAACCACATCGGGCGATTCGAGCGCGCCGAGGTCAACCCGACACTCGGCAGCGTCGAGGTGATCGCGGACGTGCTCGTCGTCACCACGACCGAGTTGATCGCCCTCGCAGAGCAGCTTCAGACCTTGGGATCAGTGCCGGGGGAGGGAGTCGAACCCTCATGCCCCCAGAGGGGACACCTGATTTTAAGGCAGTCAGTGGCCGTGCCGCCCCGTGCTCCCGAGTGCCGCGGTGTGGCTTCCCAAGCGGGTTCCTAGCCTCTCGGGCTCCTGCTCGTACTGCTCCGTGCCGCCCCGTGCTGCGGCGTTCGCCTGCACAGGCGCCTGCAGAAAGGAGCCCCCGTCTCGAACCCAGATGGGCCGAGACGGGGGCTGGGCCGCGGGCCGAGCCTCAGCGGTTCACGACGGGGCGGATGAAGCCACGGAGGCGGCAAGGACGCGCTCGGCGACGCGCGCTGCTGCGTCGTCTCGCATAGTCGGGATTGAGTGCGAGTAGACGTCCAAGGTGATCGCGCTTGTCGAGTGCCCGAGCTGCTCCTGAACGACCTTCACGTGGACGCCCGCAGCGAGGGCCAGCGAAGCCCAACTGTGCCGAAGGTCGTGGAACCTGATCCGGCGAACTCCAGACGTCTTGACCAGTCGTTTGAACGTCTGCGTCACGGCGTTGGGACGGAGCGGCGAGCCATCCTCGTGGCAGAAGACGAGCCCGTCCTCGGGTGCGCGCCCAAGGCCCAGCGCAAGTCTCTCCTCCGACTGCTTTAGCCGGTGCTGCCGGAGAGCTTCCGTCGTTATGGCGTCAATTGCGACTACCCGCCGGCCGCTGCGTGTCTTCGGCGTCGAGAACTCGACCCCGCTGCCCACCGTCACGGCAGTCTGCGAGACAGAGAGGCACTCCCGGTCGAGGTCGAGGTCTTGCCAGCGGAGTCCGAGCAGCTCCCCCCGACGCATGCCACTCATCACGGCGAGCCGGAAGAGAACGAACAGACGGTCGTCCTGCACATGCTCCAAGAACCGACTGACCTCAGCCGGGCTCCACATCCCCCGCGCTCGCTCCGCGTCGGCTCGAGCCGCGCTTGCCCTCGGTGGGTCGGCGACGGCGGCGACGTTCCGCGGAACCCGCCCCCAGCGCTCAGCGTCTCTAAGCGCCTTACGCATCAACATGTGGCAGTACCTCACTGTCCTCGCCGACAGAGCGCCGCCCTTCCCGGTGATCCTCCCTTTCGTTAGGAGGTCTGAGTACGCGCGGTTGAGGTCCGAGGGCGAGAGCTTCTGCAGCGGCACGGCTCCGAGCCGCGGGATGAGGTACTTCTCAGTAAGCAATCTGTAGCTCCCGAGGGTGGCCGAGCGCAGCCCCCGGGTTGCCAGTGAGGGCAGCCACTCGTCGGTCAAGAACTGCCCGACTGTGAGCTTGCTCGGTTCGACGAACGTGTCCTGTTCAAGCGACGTAAGCGTTTCTCGCAGCCACCGCTCGGCCTCTCGCTTCGTCGCGAAGCCACCCTTTATCGCCTTGCGCCGCTTCGCCGTTATCGGGTCACAGCCGCGGTCGGCGCAGGCGTACCAACTCTTGGAACTGGCCCGCTGGTAGACGGAACCTCTCATGACTCCTCCTCTTTGTTCTGCTCACGTAGGAAGTGGGCTGGCGCCGTGAGCGCTGCGTCTGCCTCCACCCGCTCGATCTGGGCCATGGCTTGGCGTTGTTCTTCGGGCGGCAGCTCCGTGAAATAGAAGCGCTCGTCTTCGTCCCCCAGCAGACCGCGACCTCGGACCCACGCGCGTACGTTGGCCCCCGTCCGAACGAGCTTGGGCGTGATGGCCACATAGTCGCGGTCGCTGAACGGAACGAACAGGTGGATGGGAGCAACGCCCAGCGCCGCGGCGATCGCCAGTACGTCCCGGAGCGACACGTTCTGCGATCGCGTGCCGCCCCCCTCGAGCTTTGCCAGCGTGACCCTGTGGAGCGGGTGGCCAAGCTTCGTCAGCTCGGCAGAGAGGCGCTCCTGCGTCCAGCCCTTTCGAGTCCGTACTTGCTTGAGACGATCCGCGAAGACGTCGCCAGGAGACATTGTCTTGACGACTACTTCGCGGCCCTCAGGTGTCTTGTCCTTTCCTACCTTGACCACAGGCCCCTCTCCTTCGTTTGTACCGTTTCGGTACAAATTTAAGCATAGATCTTGCAGTCTAGCAAGCTCTATGGTGGACTGACGTACCACAGAAGAGGACGAGGGGTGACGACAGTTGAGCGGCCAAACGAGGCAGATTCCACTCACAATCAGCGTTCCTGAGGCAGGCCGAGCGTGTTCTCTCGGAAGAGCCAGGTCGTATGCCTCGGCGCTCGCCGGCGAGTTGCCCGTCATCTCCTTTGGCCGTGCGAAGCGTGTGCCCGTGGCTCGACTCGCGGAAATGCTCGGGGTGACCACCGAGGAGCTGCTCGCCAGGCTGGAGGAAGACGAGTGACCCCGCGCAAGCCGGTGGCCTGTCCGGTCTGCGACCGGCGCTTCGAGTGGCCGGGCCAGCTGGACGGCCATATTCGGCGCTCGCACAACGAGACCCCTGAAGAGCTGCTCCGTTTGTCGCTCTCTCCACTAGAGGAGACTCAGCTACGTCGCCTCGTTCATCAGGGACACGAACTCCGCGAGACGCCATACCTGCTCGACGCCAGCCAGGCGATCGTTGATTGGCACGAACAGACGCTCCCCGATCGCCTCGAACGCAGAGCGCAGGCACAGAGATCGGCGCGGAGGCGCGCCGCTTTGAACGATCGGCGGCGACGATGAGCGAGTACCCGGCGTTCGGCGCGCTGGCAATCCCTGCCTCCGAGATCGAGCGCAAAAAGGTCGAGTGGCTCTGGCGGGGCCGGGTTCCGCTGGGCCAGACGACGCTACTCGTCGGGAGAGAGGGTCTCGGCAAGAGCATGCTCACGTGCTGGCTCGCCGCCAAGGTTTCCCGTGGCGAACTCGGACCCCCCGGCGTTGTGCTCCTGGCGTCAGCGGAGGATTCCCTCGCCACGACCGTCCGCCCACGACTGGAGGCGCTCGAGGCCGACCTCGATCTTGTCCGTTTCCTTCGCATGCGGACGGATGGCATCGAGACCGACCTCTGCTTCCCGGCCGATCTGGACGAACTGCGCGACCTCGTCGGCGTCATCACGCCCAGGCTTGTCGTGATCGACCCGCTTATGGCCCATCTCCAAGGTGCGGTCGACACCCACCGCGATCAGGACGTGCGCTTCACGCTCGCCCCGCTCCACCACCTTGCCGAGGAACACGGTTGCGCCCTGGTGCCGCTGCTTCATCTGAACAAGACGAACAGTCACGACGCACTCCAGCGGATCGGCGGCTCTGTCGGATTCGCCGCACTCGCGCGCTCCGTGCTCCTCCTTGCCCGCGACCCCGCCGACCCAGGCGGCGAACACGGCACGCAGCGTGTGCTCGCGCACATCAAGTGCAACGTCGCGCCGCTCGCCGAGAGTCTGCTCTACGAGATCGAGCCGATCCTGATCCCCGCATCCGGAAGCCAGCCGGAAGTCGAGACGGCGCGGATCACACAGGTTGGGGTATGCAACTACACCGGCTCCGAGCTTCTGCGCGGTCCGGAGCCCAGCTCGAAGCTCGACGAGGCAGAGGCGTTCCTCCGCGAACAACTGGCGGACGGCCCAAGGAACTCGGCAGAGGTCAAGGAGGCCGCCCAGGCAGACGGCATCTCCGACAAGACGCTCCGCAAAGCACGCGAGCGCCTCCGAGTCGAGTACGCACGCGAGGCGTTCAGTGGCCTGACGACATGGTGGCTCCCGGACGTCCGTGCCCCTTCCTGCCCCCCGCCCGCACCGGGGCACGAACGTTGTGGTGGGCACGAACGGACAGATAGGCAGAGCCCGCTCCCCGCCGTGTCTGTGCCCGTTCGTGCCCCTGAGGTCACAGACGTTCGTGCCCTCGTGCCCCTCCCCCCGCACGCAAGCACGAACGCGCGCGAGGATGGGCCGACCCCGGAGGAAGTAGCCGAGGTCATCGCCGACTTCCCCGAGTGGGCCAGCGCGTCGGCTGAGGAGCAGCGCACTTTCGCAACGAACCTCCTCGCAACAGAGCGCCGGCTCGGACGCCGAGCGCCAGAGCGCCTTTCCGAGCGGCTCCGCGCAGGAGACGACCAGTGAGCAGCTGGACGAAGGGAGACCCGCAGCTCGCCCGCCGCCGAGCAGCCGTCTTGCTCGAGCAACTCCCCCACGCCCTCAGCCTCCCCGCTCTCGTGGTCGTCGCACCGCTCGAAGGGGCGCCCGTCGTCGCGAGCACCGACCTCAGCGAAGAGGAACAAGCGCGCCTTGCAGAGTGGTGCGAGACCCGCGACTACCCGCGTGACCTCGTCCGGCTCGTGCTCGCTGAGCAAGACCGGCAGCTTGGGGCCGGAGCGCGATGACGGTTTACAGATGGGACCGCCAACGATGGCCGCGATTTTGCGGCGGAAGGAGAAGCACGATGACGCCGACCGCCAACCCCCAGGCCCCACACGAGTTGATGGAGGTTTGCGACTCGTGCGGCTGGCCGCCTGCCGGCGACGGCCGTTGCCTGTGCGCGCACCCCGAGCACGGCGCGTTCTATGGGCGGTACGCGGAGTACATGACTGAAAACTTGGCTCGGCTTCGAGGCTTGGTTGGACTGGGCCCGATTCGCGAGGTGAACTAGTCGCTGTGACTGCCGTTGCCGTGCAGCACGTCAGCGAGGGGTTCCGCTCCGGGCAAAGCGCCGCGCGCGTGACAGCCGTTAACACCTGCCCTTCTGTCCGGTGTCGCGGCGGCGAGCCTCCGCTCAGGAAGCGGGCTCGCGAGAAGTCGGGCGTGCCGTGCAGGCGAGCCGTGCAGGCGAGTGGTGCTCCGTGGCTGTCTCTTGACCGTCGTCGCGGAGCCCGCCCGCGGGGCCGTCGAGGGCCGCTCTCGGTCCTCTTCGTGGCTCCGGTGGGCCTCTCTGACCGCTCGGAGGACAGATGACGTCGGCCGGGCTGTCTCGGCACGGCACTGATTGCGAGTGCCGGCGCTGCCGTGGTTTCGAGAAGGGCAATCGCCCGGCGAACTTCGCGAGCGGCGCGACGTCCGAGCACGCACTCGCTCCCATCAGACGGGAACTTGAGCCGGCTATTGCGGCTGATTACCCCACGCTCGATGCGCGCCGCCGCGCGCTTCTCGCGGAGTTGCTTGCCCAGGTCGACCTGGCCACTCGATGGTTGGACGAACACGGGATCATGCGCGACGGGAGAGGCCGGAAGGGCGAGGTCTGGGATTTGGTCGACCGGCGGGAGCGGTGGATGAAACGCGCCTGGTCAATCTTGGCGGAGTTGGAAGGTGAGGCTCCGAGGGAGCCGTCGCTGGTCCTCGTGATGCAGGAGCAGGCCGCGCTCGGCCACGGGAGGGCCGTCGTGGACCTCGATCCCACGGATGCGGCCAAGGAGCCGCCCGGGGCCGAGGAGGTCAAAGAAAGGCCGGGGACGGCCTCGTGAACGCCGTCGTCAGTCTCGGTCCAGACGGAGGGATTCGAACCCTCGGCCCAGGTTCACCCCAGGCACCGACTTTTCAGGTCGGCCCGATAAACCACTCCGGCACGTCTCCACGCAAGCGGACTGTGGCATTCGCCTACGTCCAGGTTAGCGAAGTGATCTCGCGATGAGCGGACGGCCTCACTTCTACGGCTGGGATTTCGGGAGCACCGCCCCGATAAGCGCCGTGAGGCCAGAGAACACGGCCCTGACCACGGGCACGTTCGGAAGCATCAGGGCGATTGCGAGCACGGCTCCGCTGCCAGCGAACGCGATCCCGAGCGCCAAGATGGCCAGGCGTCCCGAGGACGACGCGCCATGCATGAACCAGATGAGGACACCACCAAGCGCCAGCAGGGCCACCGCGAGGACGGCAACGAGGACTTTCGTCAGGAAGTCCAGGACGGCCACGAGGTCAGGCGTGTCTATTCGGATGTGGAGTCCTCCGTCAGGGTCGTGCCTGAATTCGATGGCTTTCGCGGCGCTCGACATCCGGCTCTGTAGCTGTCGAAGTTCCTCGGTCGTCGCTTTGCGCACGAGGGGCATCGGGGCCTCCTTCGTTGAACGGCCTCGTGACCTTCTCACTTTGTCGTCGATGACACAAGGGATGGTTTGATGAACGTCTGCGACTGGGCCGAGTCGCGGTGGTTCGTTCCCGAGACCGGCGAGCCAATCCGGTTGCGCGCCTGGCAGCGGGCGGTGCTGCTCGCGATGTTTCCCGCGGACGACTCGCTTCCCGAGCACGAGACGTTCCTGCTCTCCACTGTGAAGAAGGGCGGTAAGACGACGACGAACGCGGTCGCCACGCTCTATGCGGCGCTGACGTTCCCGGCCCCGGAGACGGTCTATTGCGTCGCGAACGACGAGGCGCAGGCGCAGGAGCGGGTGTTCGACCTCGTTTCGAAGGCGGTGCGGGCGATGGGGCTCGTTCGTGAGGGCGCGGCAGTGGTGTCGAAGTCGGAGTCCTGTTCCCGGAGACGGGCAGTCGGATCGTGGCGATCCCAGCTGACTTCGCCGGCGCGGCGGGGGCGATCTTCGGCGTGTCGTCGTGGACGGAGCTGTGGGCGTTCCGGTTCGAGGGGCACGTCCGGTTGTGGGAGGAGCTGACGCCGATCCCGAACCGGCGCTCTCTGCGGATCGTGGACAGCTACGCGGGCTTCGCCGGGGACTCTCCGATCTTGGAGCCGATGTGGGCGCGTGCACTGGCGGGCGAGCGGCTAGACGAGGAACTGCCGATCTTCGCGAACGGGAGGCTGTGGGCCTATGTCGACCAAGGGGAGGAGGCGCAGGCACGAGCGTGGCTGGGGGATCCGGACGGTTTGGAGAGCTACTACGCCGAGCAGGCCGCGACTCTTCGTCCGGGCACGTTCGCCCGTCTCCATCTGAACCAGTGGCAGTCGGGCGAGGAAGCGTTCGTCACCGCGGAGGACTGGGACGCCTGCGTCGTCCCGGAGCTGTCGCCTCTGCTACCGAGGGCGCGCGATCTCACCCTGAGCGTTGGCGTGGACGCAGCGGTGAAGTCGGACTCGGCCGCCGTTGTCGCTGTCGCCCGTGACGGCGATCGGATTCTGCTAGTGCAGCATCGGGTGTGGTCTCCGAGGAAGGGCGAGCCGATCGACCTCGAGGAGACGATCGAGAGTTATGTCTTCTGGCTGCACGCGAACTTCCGGGTTGGGTCGGTGCTGTTCGACCCGTACCAGATGGCCCGCTCGGCGGCGACGTTGAAACGGGCCGGTGTGCCGATGGTCGAGTACCCGCAGACAGTGGGGAACCTGACCGCGGCGGGGCAGAACCTCTACGAGCTGATCCGGGGCCGGAACCTGGCGATGTACCCGGACGCGGAGTTGCGCCGGCACGCGCTCAACGCGGTAGCGGTGGAGACCGCACGGGGCTGGCGGCTGAGCAAGGAGAAGGCGAGCCGGAAGATCGACGCCGTCGTCGCGCTTAGCTTCGCCGCCCTGGACGCATTGGAGCGCCGATCGGGGACGGTCGGGATGTTCGACTACCGCGCTTGGGCGTGCGGCGAGCACCAGGCGGTGCGGAAGACCGGCGACTTGATCCTCGTCGGGTCGCGATACGCCGACGAGCCGAGCATCGACCTCACCACCTACTTCGAACCCAGGAACCCAACCCATGACGGGAGGAACGATGGACGTCTACGTCAAAGGCACGAACATGACGGTCGAGCAGTACCAGGCCGAGCTTGACCGGGAGGAAACAGCCGAAGCGAAGGAGCATGGTCTGTCGCTGGACGAGCTGCGCATGGCCAATCAGACCGGGATGAGCCCGGAACGCTATGCAGCGATGAAGCGCGTCCGGAACATTCGCGAGTACTACAACACGCTAGGCGAAGGCGGGTGAGTCATGGGTCCTTG
>Ga0070730_10003489_pt1 | contig 14088 bp, 12 predicted proteins | sample Coa_R1_3_FD_66447 | JGI IMG/M metagenome (GOLD analysis project Ga0070730, IMG submission 66447) | Surface soil microbial communities from Centralia Pennsylvania, which are recovering from an underground coalmine fire - Coalmine... | ecosystem: Environmental > Terrestrial > Soil > Unclassified ...
TCGAAAATTTGGAGGAGCCGGTGGCGGTGACCGGCAGCCTGGGCGCGGCGAGCCCGGCCGCAGGTTCGCCCGACGCCGCGTCGTCCAACACCGGAGCACCGGCGCAATGAGCGCGCGAGCCGACACAATCCCGGTCGCGGCCGCTGAGCCATCTGCCGAACCTTGGGCACGGCGCATCAAGCGCACGCTCCTTTACGGCCGCAACGTCGACCGCAGCGCCAAGGCCCGCGCGCGCGTCGGCTTGGCGATCGTCGGCTTCGTCGGCGTCTATGCTCTCATTGCAGCGCGCCTTGTCATGTTCGGCATCGTCGCCGACAGCCGCACCCCGCATCGTGTCGTGACCGGCGATGCGATCGCCACGGCGCGTCCCGACATTCTCGACCGCAACGGCGAAATCCTGGCAACCGACGTGCGGGTGCCCTCGCTTTACGGCGAGCCGCGGCGCGTCATCGATTGCGACGAGGCGGTCGAATTGCTCACCGCCGACCTGCCCGATCTCGACGCCCGCGAAACGCGCGAGCGGCTGTGCTCCAAGCGCGGCTTCGTCTGGCTCAAGCGCGACATCACCGCCGAGCAGCAGCGCGAAATCTATCACCAGGGCGAGCCGGGCTTAGGCTTTCTCAACGAGAACAAACGCACCTATCCGAACGGCCCCGAAGTCTCCCACGTCATCGGCCACGTCAACATCGACAATCAGGGCATCGCCGGCATCGAGAAGTGGCTCGACGGTCACGGCCTCGCCGCGCTGCACATGGCGGGGCTCGCCACCGACCGGCTGCAGACGCCGGTTCAGCTCGCGCTCGATCTGCGCGTCCAGCACGTGATGCGCGAGGAGCTGGTCGCGGCGCGGGCGAAATTCCACGCCATCGCCGCCGCCGGCGTGGTGCTCGACGTCAATACCGGCGAAATCATCTCCATGGTGTCGGAGCCCGATTACGATCCGAACAATCCGCGCCAGGCGCTCGATCCGACCCGCATCAACCGGCTGACCACCGGCGTGTTCGAGATGGGTTCGACCTTCAAGGCGTTCACCGTGGCGATGGGGCTCGATTCCGGGAAGGTGACGTTGAACTCGACTTTCGACGCGCGGGCGCCGCTGCATTTCGGTCGCTTCGACATTCACGATTTCGAGGCGCAGCACCGCGTCCTCAACGTGCCGGAAATCTTCACCTACTCGTCGAACATCGGCGCCGCGCGCATCGCCATGGCGATGGGTGTCGATTACCACAAGGCGTTCCTGAGAAAGCTGGGCCAGCTCGACCGGCTGCGCACCGAATTGCCGGAGAGCGCCGAGCCGATCGTGCCCAAGCGCTGGGGCGAGCTCAACACCATCACCATCGCGTTCGGCCACGGCCTGTCGGTGGCGCCGCTGCAGGCGGTGATGGGCGTTGCCGCGCTGATGAACGGCGGCATTCTGATCCCGCCGACGTTCCTGAAACGCACGCAGGCCGAAGCCGATGCGCTGGGCAAGCGGGTGATCAAGCCGCAGACCAGCGAACTGATGCGCTACCTGATGCGGCTCAACGTCGAAAAGGGCACGGCGCGCAAAGCCGACGTGCCGGGCTATTACATCGGCGGCAAGACCGGCACCGCCGACAAGGTCGTCAACGGCCGCTACTCGAAGACGCGAGTGCTCACCGATTTCATCGCGATCATGCCGGCTGATCAGCCGCGCTATCTGTTGCTGATCATGCTCGACGAGCCGCAAAAACTGCCGGAGACCGCCAACTTCAACACCTCGGGCTGGAACGCGGTGCCGACCGGCGGTGCGGTGGTGGCGCGCATTGCGCCGCTGCTTGGCATCGTGCCGCGGCTCGACCTGCCGCCGGCCGACAAGCTGATACTGGCCTCGGTGCGGGAAAGCAGGTAAGGCGGTGCTCCGATGCGGACCGCCCGCCATGAAACTTCGCGAGATTCTGCTGCCTGACGCCGCGATCGCGGCGGGCAACGCCGACATCGACTGCGCCGGCGTAACCGCCGACAGCCGCGCGGTGAAAAGCGGCGATCTGTTCGTGGCGATTGCCGGCGGCAAGACCGACGGACTGCGCTTTGTCGATCAGGCGCTCGCCGCCGGCGCCGTGGCGGTGATGGCGGAGCGCGCGCCGCAGCGTCCGCTGCCCGACACTGTTGCATTCATCCGCGTCGCCAATGCGCGACGCGCGCTCGCGCGCGCGGCGGCGAAGTTTTATCCGCGCCAGCCGCGCGTCATCGCCGCGGTGACCGGCACCAGCGGCAAGACCTCGGTCGCCGCGTTCACGCGGCAAATCTGGAGCGCGCTCGGTCATCGCGCCGCCAGCATCGGCACCATCGGTATCGTATCGCCGCGCGGCGAGACCTACGGCTCGCTGACCACGCCCGATCCGGTCGTGCTGCATCGCTCGCTGCAACAGCTCGCCGACGACGGCGTCACGCACTTGGCCATCGAAGCGTCGTCGCACGGTCTCGATCAATTCCGGCTCGACGGGCTGCGCATCGCGGTCGGCGCGTTCACCAACATCACGCGCGATCATCTCGATTATCATCCGAGCTTCGACGCGTATCTCGCCGCCAAGCTGCGGCTGTTCGGCGAACTGATCGCAGCCGGCGGCACGGCCGTCATCGACGCCGATCATGAGCACGCCGACGCTGTGTTGGCCGCCGCGAAGGCGCGCGGCTTGCCGATCCTGCGCGTTGGCCGTTCCGGTAGCGAAATCCGCCTTGTCGATGCGCGCATCGATGGCTTTGCCCAGGCGCTGCGCATCGCCCACGGCGGCAAGGAGTTCAAGCTGCGCTTGCCGCTGGTCGGCGCGTTCCAGGTGGAGAACGCACTGGTCGCCGCCGGCATCGCCATCGCCACCGGCGGTGCGGCCGCTGCGGTGTTTGCGGCGCTCGCCGATTTGCAGGGCGCGAAAGGGCGGCTCGAACTCGTCGGGCAAAAACGCGGCGCACCGATCTTCGTCGATTACGCGCACAAGCCCGACGCGCTGGCGAAAGCCTTGGAGGCGCTGCGGCCTTACGCGAACGGGCGGCTCGTCGTGGTGTTCGGCGCCGGCGGCGATCGCGATCGCGGCAAGCGGCCGCTGATGGGCGCTGTCGCCGCCGCCAAGGCCGATCGCGTCGTCGTCACCGACGATAATCCGCGCAGCGAAAATGCCGCAGCGATCCGCGCCGCAATCTTGGCCGCGGCGCCGGACGCCAGCGAAATCGGCGACCGGCGCGAGGCGATCCGCGCGGCGATCGCCGACTTGCGCTCCGGCGACGTGCTGTTGATCGCCGGCAAGGGCCATGAAACCGGCCAAATTATCGGTGACCGGATCGTGCCGTTCAGCGATCACGAGGCGGTTGCCGCGGCGCTCAAGGAACTTGCCGCATGAATCGGGGGGCTTTGTGGACTACGGACGCGATGGCGGAGGCCATGCGCGCGGAGCGCCAGGGTCCGCTGCCGGCGTCGGTCTCCGGCCTTTCCATCGACAGCCGCACCGTCGCGCCGGGTGAGGCATTTTTCGCCATCGCCGACCGCCGCGACGGCCACGAATTCGTTCCGGCGGCGCTCACGGCGCGTGCCGGTCTTGCCGTGGTCGCGGCGGAGCGGCGCGCGCAGTTCGTGCCCGATCTGCCGCTTCTCGTCGTGCCGGACGTGCTGGCCGGCTTGCGCGACCTCGCCGCCGCGGCGCGGGCGCGCACCGCCGCCAAGGTGGTCGCCGTCACCGGTTCGGTGGGCAAGACCGGAACCAAGGAAATGTTGCGGCTCGCGCTGTCGAAGGACGGCGCCACCCACGCCTCGATCGCCTCCTACAACAATCATTGGGGCGTGCCGCTGTCGCTGGCGCGCTGTCCGGCGGACGCGCAATACGCGGTGCTCGAAATGGGCATGAATCATGCCGGCGAGATCGCGCCGCTGTCGCGGCTCTGCCGCCCGCACATCGCGTTGATCACCACGATCGCGCCGGTGCATCTGGAATTCTTCGGTTCGCTGACCAAGATCGCCGACGCCAAATCCGAAATTTTCCTCGGGCTCGAGCCAGGCGGCGCCGCAATCCTCAACCGCGATATCGCGCAGTTCACCCATCTTAAGCGGCGCGCCCAGGAGGCGGGGGTCGCGCGCATCGTCTCGTTCGGCGAGCACGCCAAGGCCGATGCGCGGCTCCTCAAATGCGCGCTGCAGCCGCATTGCTCGACGGTGCTGGCGCGGATTTTCGATACCGAGCTGACCTATAAGATCGGCGCGCCGGGCCGCCACCTGGTCAACAATTCGCTGGCGGTACTGGTGACCGCGGTGCTGGCCGGCGCCGATCTGGCGCTGGCGGCACTGGCGCTCGCCGAATTCAAGGCCGCCGCCGGCCGCGGTGCGCCGATCGAGATCGAGGTTTCGGGCGGGTCCGCGCTCGTTATCGACGAAAGCTACAACGCCAATCCGGCGTCGATCGCCGCAGCGCTGGCGCTGCTCGGCCAAGCCGTTATCGGACCGCGCGGCCGGCGCATTGCCGTGCTCGGCGACATGCTCGAACTCGGCTCCAAAGGCCCGGCGCTGCATCGCGCGCTGGCAAAATCGGTCATCGATAACAGTGTCGATCTGGTGTTCTGCTGCGGGCCGCTGATGCGCCATCTCTGGCAGGCGCTGCCGCCGACGCGGCGCGGCTTTTATGCGGAAAATTCCGCCGCGCTCGAGGGCGAGGTGCTGGCCGCGCTGCGCGCCGGCGACGTGGTCATGGTCAAAGGCTCGCTCGGTTCGCGCATGGGCCCCATCGTCAAGGCGCTGCAACGCACCTATCCGCCGCAACCTGCGGCTGACGACCATTCTCTGCAAAGCGCCGCGGCGCACGGGTGACGCAATGCTGTATTGGCTGATCGAGCTGTCGGGCAGGCTTTCGGTCTTCAACGTCTTTCGCTACATCACCTTCCGCACCGGCGGCGCCATCATCACCGCGCTGCTGTTCGTATTTTTGTTCGGTCCGGCGATCATCGACCGCCTGCGCCTGTTGCAGGGCAAAGGTCAGCCGATCCGGCCGGACGGCCCGAAATCGCACATCATCGCCAAGGCCGGTACGCCGACCATGGGCGGCCTGATGATCCTCTCCGGCACGCTGGTGTCGACGCTGCTGTGGGCCAATCCGGCCAATCCTTACGTGTGGGTGGTACTGCTGGTCACCATCGGATTCGGCCTGGTCGGCTTCTACGACGATTATCTGAAAGTCACCAAACAGGCGCACAACGGCTTTTCCGGGCGCACGCGCTTGCTGCTCGAGGCCATTATCGCCGGCGTCGCCTGCTTTCTCATGTCGCGGCTCGTGCACCTGCCGACCTTGCCGAATTTCGGCACGTCGGTGGCGTTCCCGTTCTTCAAGGAGCTGGTGCTCAATCTCGGCTGGTTCTTCGTGGTGTTCGGCATGTTCATCATTGTCGGCGCCGGCAACGCGGTGAACCTGACCGACGGGCTCGACGGCCTTGCCATCGTGCCGGTCATGATCGCCACGGCGAGCTTCGGCCTGATCGCGTACCTCGCCGGCAACCTGGTGTTTGCCGACTACCTGCAGATCCATTACGTCGCCGGCACCGGCGAGCTCGCGGTGCTGTGCGGCGCCGTGGTCGGCGCCGGCCTGGGCTTTCTCTGGTTCAACGCGCCGCCAGCCTCGATCTTCATGGGCGACACCGGCTCGCTGGCGCTCGGCGGCATGATCGGCGCGGTCGCGGTCGCCACCAAGCACGAGATCGTGCTGGCGGTGATCGGCGGCCTGTTCGTGCTCGAAGCTGTCTCGGTGATCGTGCAGGTCGCCTCGTTCAAGCTCACCGGCAAGCGCGTCTTCAAGATGGCGCCGATCCACCACCACTTCGAGCAGCTCGGCTGGACCGAGCCGCAGATCGTCATCCGCTTCTGGATCGTCGCCGTGGTGCTGGCGCTGGCCGGGCTGTCTACGCTGAAGCTGCGGTAGGGCGTGACGCGACTACGCCGCGGATGCAGGTGACAACTGCGTCAGAAAGGTCTGTCCGACGCTCCGCCAGCGCCTCATGCCGCCTGCTGTTGGCCGGCCTTGATCAGCGATTTTGCTGGAATGCCCAGTCCTTCGTGCAGGCGCCTGATCATCTTCAGCGTCAGCGGGCGTTTCCGCGCGAGCACTTCATAGACGCGATTGCGGCCCCCGATGAAGGGGATCAGATCATGCGGGCTTAGACGCTTCTGCTCCATATGATATTTGATCGCTTCGATTGGATCGGGCAGGTCAAGCCGATAATGCTTGGCCTCCCATACCTCAACGAGTGTAACCAGCACGTCGAGTCGGTCGCCTTGCGGCGTATTGCGCTTGGCGCGCATGAGACCTTCGATCTCCTTAAGGGCGCGTCGGTAATCGCGTGCGTTCTTGATCGGTTTGATTTCCATAGACGTTCGCCTTCAGATCGTTTGCGCGTCGATATGATCATACTGCCTGTGCGGGCCCATGAACCTGATGTAAACGACACGATAGGCATAGTAGATCCATAGTCCCATGTTGGGACCAAGTCCGCGAGCTGGCTCTATTTCAGCGAGACGTAATCCAGCTCAGTGGTTGCTTTGCAGCTCACGCAGTGCCTGCAGAAAAGCATCATTTCGTTCGTACTCGTTGGTAAACAGTCCAAACGACGCAAAGCCGGGACTGAGCAGCAGCACGTCGCCGGCGCGCGCATTGACGAACGCGGTGCGCACCGCTTCCGCCATATCCTTCGCCTTGATCGCTGATTTGAGCATTGGCACGAGGCGGTCGGTGCCGGTGCCGGGCAGGAGCACGACGGCACTGGCGTGCCGGTTTATTTGTTCAGCAAGTATATCAAGCGGAATACCCTTGTCGGACCCGCCGGTGATCAGCACGACGCGCTCGCCGGCAAAGGCCTGCAGCGCGGCGACGGTGGCGTCCGGCGTGGTGGCGTTGTTGTCGTTGTAGATTTTGACGCCGCGCCGCTCGGCCACGAATTGCAGCCGGCCCTCCACGGGCTGGAACGATTCGAGGCCGTCACGGGCCTGTTGCTCCGACAGCTTCAAGGCGCGCAATGCCGCGGCGGCAAGCGCCGCATTCTCGCGGTTATGCGCTCCCTTGATTTGCAGTTGCCAATCGGCCGGAATGGGCTGTGGTACGACAGGTGATGCCGGCGGTCGCGAGTTGGCGATGCGATCGCGGATTTGAGCGCCGGCGATCAAGGTGTCGTTGGCTTTTTGATATTTGAAGATGTTGGCCTTGTCGGCGAAATACGCGTCCATGTCGGGATAGTAGTTCAAATGATCCATCAGCAGATTCGTGAACACCGCGACCTCGGGGCTCATTCGTAAATCGCCGAAACCCTGCAGCTGCCAGGAATCGAGCTCCAGAACCGCGATGTCGCCGGCGCGCACCTCGGGCAACAGCGCCAGCGTCGAGAGCCCGCGCACGTTGCCGCCCAGATGCGCGCGCCGGCCGGCGCGGGTCAATGCGTGATGGATCATATGCGTCACGGTCGACTTGCCGCGCGTGCCGGTGACGCCGACGATGGTCGCGCCGGCTTCGCGTGCGAACTTGGCGAACAGCGCGGTCGACATGTAGACCGGCACGCCGGCATCCCGCGCCGCCTTGATGTACGGCGAGTCCAAGGGCACGCCCGCCGCCTTGATCACCATGTCGGTGTCTTGGAAATCGGCGATACGGTGTTCGCCGAGCGCGTACTGAATGTTCGCCAAGCCGGAGAGCTGGCCCAGCGAGGCGGCGAGCGCGGCCTTGTCCTTGCGGTCGGTGACGAGCAATTGCGCGCCGAGTGCGGCCAGGAACGCCGCATCGCCGACGCCGCGGCCGAGCAGGCCCAGCCCCATCAGCGTCACCCGCTTGCCGGCGAAGAAATCCTTGTAGGCCGTCATCGCCACCACATTTCCGGCTGAGCCGGACCAGCGGCGTCATTGCGAGGAGCCCCGAAGGGGCGACGAAGCAATCCAGAATCGGGTGCACTCTGCCCCTGGATTGCTTCGCTTCGCTCGCAATGACGAGTGGGCATTCCACGCCCGCCTATTAGCCGCGCATTAATGCCCTTTAAACCATGCGGGTGCCAAGTGTAGCGCGGGGCTTTCTGTGTGGGACGGCCGATGGGCTCGCGCGCGCAACGCACCGCGTTTAACGAATGGTGGTGGACGGTCGACCGGCTGACCCTGGCGGCGCTCGGCGCCCTGATGCTGGGCGGCATCGTGCTGTGCCTGGCGGCGAGCCCGCCGGTGGCGGCGCGCATCGGGCTCGACCCGTTCCATTTCGTCGACCGCCAGGTGCTGTTCCTCATCCCGGCCGCCATCGTGCTCATTGCCACCTCGTTCCTGTCGCCGCGCGAGGTGCGCCAGGTCTCGCTCGTCATCTTTTTCGTCAGCCTCGTTCTGGTCGCGGCGACGCCGCATTTCGGCGCCGAGATCAAGGGCGCGCGGCGCTGGCTGGTGATCCTCGGCGTCAACGTGCAGCCGTCGGAGTTCTTGAAGCCGGCGTTCGTCATCCTGATCGCCTGGCTGTTCGGCGAATCGGCAAAGCGGCCGGAAATGCCGACCAACCTGATCGCGCTGGCGCTCTTGACCATGGTGGCGGCGCTGTTGGTGATGCAGCCCGATTTCGGCCAGACCATGCTGATCGCGCTGGTTTGGGGCGCGCTGTTCTATATGGCGGGGATGCGCTTCATCTGGGTGGTCGGGCTAGCCGCCACCGCCGGCGTCGGGCTCGTCACCGCGTTCTATACGGTGCCGCATGTGGCGCAGCGCATCCGCGGCTTCCTCGATCCGGCCTCCGGCGACACCTTCAACGTCGATATCGCGACCGAATCGTTCATCCGCGGCGGCTGGTTCGGCCGCGGCCCGGGCGAGGGCACCATCAAGCGCATCCTGCCCGAGGGCCATACCGACTTCGTGTTCGCGGTCGCCGCCGAGGAATTCGGCATCGTGCTCTGCCTTATTCTGGTCGCGCTGTTTGCCTTCATCGTCATCCGCGCGCTGGCCAAGGCCATGCGCAACGACGATCCGTTCTGCCGCTTTGCGGCGGCCGGGCTCGCCATCCTGTTCGGGCTGCAATCGACCATCAACATGGCCGTCAACCTGCATCTGATGCCCGCCAAGGGAATGACCTTGCCGTTCATCTCGTATGGCGGCTCGTCGTTGATTTCGCTCGCCTACGGCATGGGCATGCTGGTGGCGCTCACGCGCGAGCGGGCGCGGGCGCGGCTGCCCGGCGAGATCGTGATTGCCGGGAGCCGCGTCTGATGCAGGCGCCTGGCCCGGCGCCGGTCCTGGTCGCGGCGGGCGGAACGGGCGGCCATCTGTTTCCGGCCGAAGCGCTGGCGGCGGCACTGATCCGGCGCGGCATTCCGGTTCATCTCGCCACTGATCGGCGCGCCGCGCGCTACGGCGGCGCCTTCGCCGCGGACGCGATCCATGTGGTGTCGAGCGCGACGCTGCGCGGCCGTAATCCAGTTGCGGTAGCAAAAACCCTGACGGTTCTCGGCATCGGCGTTTGTCAGGCCAATGCTTTGATCGGCCGCCTCAAGCCGGCCGCAATCATCGGCTTCGGCGGCTACCCCACCATCCCGCCGGTCCTCGCGGCTACCTGGCGCGGCGTGCCGAGCCTGATTCATGACGCCAACGCCGTCATCGGCCGCGCCAATCGCTTTTTGGCGCCGCGCGTCACCGCGATTGCCACGACATTCCCGGATTTATTCGCGAACGCGCCGGCTTTGGCCGCCAAGGCCACGCTGACCGGCAATCCGGTTCGGCCCGCGGTCGCGGCTGCCGCGGCTACGCCGTACCCGGCGGCGGATGGGATGCTCCACCTCCTTGTCTTCGGCGGCAGCCAGGGCGCGCGCATCATGGCTGACATCGTGCCGTCCGCGATCGCATTGCTGCGGCCCGAGCTGCGCGCGCGCCTGTCCATCGTGCAGCAGGCGCGCGACGAGGACGTGGCGCGGGTCCGCGCCGCCTACGCCGATGCTTCCGTTGCCGCCGAAGTGGCGCCGTTCTTTGCCGATCTGCCGGCGCGCATGGCGGCCAGTCACCTTGTCGTGTCACGCTCCGGCGCCTCGACCGTCGCCGAACTGGCGGCGATCGGCCGGCCTGCCATCCTGGTGCCGCTGCCGCACGCGCTCGACCAGGATCAATTCGCCAACGCGGGCGTGCTGGAGCAGGCCGGCGGCGCCATCCGCATGGTGCAGGACGCGTTCACGCCGCAGCGCCTCGCTGACGAGATCGCGGCCCTTGTGGCGTCGCCGCGGCGCCTCGGTTCCATGGCGGCCGCGGCCCGGTCGGTCGGCCGGCTCGACGCCGGCGACCGCTTGGCCGACCTCGTCTTGGCGGTGGCGAGGGCGGGCGCGACCAAGTAGGTTGCCGCCGTTCTGAACCGGGAGTTGCCATGAGGCTGCCGCGCGACATCGGGCCGGTGCATTTCGTCGGCATCGGCGGCATCGGCATGAGCGGCATTGCCGAGGTGCTGGTCAATCTCGGCTACACGGTGCAGGGCTCCGATCAGGCCGAGAGCGCCAACGTCAAGCGGCTGCGCGATCTTGGCGTGCTGGTTGCCATCGGCCATGCCGCGGAGAATTTGGGCGGCGCCGCGGTCGTGGTCGTGTCTTCGGCGATCAAGCGCGACAATCCGGAACTGGTTGTCGCGCGCGCCCGCCGGCTGCCGGTGGTGCGCCGCGCCGAGATGCTGGCCGAGCTGATGCGGCTGAAAAGCTGCGTCGCCATCGCCGGCACCCACGGCAAGACCACCACCACCTCGATGATGGCGGCGCTGCTCGATGCCGGAGGTTTCGATCCCACGGTGATCAACGGCGGCATCATCAATGCCTACGGCACCAATGCGCGGCTCGGCGCCGGCGACTGGATGGTGGTCGAAGCCGACGAATCCGACGGCACGTTTCTCAAGCTGCCGGCCGACATCGCCATCGTCACCAATGTCGATCCGGAACACCTCGACTATTTCCAAACGTTCGACGCGGTGCAGGACGCGTTTCGCGGCTTTGTCGAGAACGTGCCGTTCTACGGCTATTCGGTCATGTGCACCGATCATCCTGTGGTGCAGAGCCTGGTCGGCCGCATCGAGGACCGCCGCGTCGTCACCTATGGCGAGAATCCGCAGGCCGACGTGCGGCTCACCGACATCTCGCATGCCGGCGGCACGTCGCTGTTCACCATCCTGTTCCGCGACCGCGCCGGACATGCGGTCCATGAACTGAAAAACCTGGCGCTGCCGATGCCGGGCCGGCACAACGCGCTCAACGCCACCGCCGCCGTGGCGGTGGCGCGCGAGCTTGGCGTCGGCGACGACGTGATCCGCAACGCGCTCGCCAATTTTGCCGGCGTGCGGCGCCGCTTCACCCGCACCGGCATCTGGAACGGCGTCGCCATCGTCGACGATTACGGTCATCATCCGGTCGAGATCGCCGCGGTGCTGCGTGCGGCGCGCGAGTCGACCAAGGGGCATGTGATCGCCGTGATGCAGCCGCATCGCTACACGCGGCTGCAAACGTTGTTCGAGCAGTTCTGCACCTGCTTCAACGACGCCGATGCGGTGATCGTCGCCAACGTCTATCCGGCCGGCGAAGCGCCGATCGCCGGCGCCGATCGCGATGCGCTGGTGCAGGGTCTGCGCACTCACGGCCATCGCCGCGTCATCGCGCTCGACGGCCCCGAGCAGCTGGCGGGCCTGGTCGCCGGCATGGTGGAGCCGGGCGATTACGTGGTCTGTCTCGGCGCCGGCTCGATCACGCAGTGGGCCTACGCGCTGCCGGGCGAGCTTGCGGCGCTGGGCAAATCACTTTGAGAGATTCTCCATGCGACGAGCCGAGCTTTGGTCCGAGTTGATGAAACTGACGCCCGCCGAGCGTATCGAGTTGGCGCAGGATTTATGGGACAGCATTGCGCAGCATGACCCGCCACCGCTGAGCGAAGAAGAAAAGCAAGAACTCAATAGGCGTTATGCCGAATATCTGCGTGACCCGAGCACAGCAATCACTTGGGAAGAGCTGAAGGCGCGGGTTGCGACGCGGCTTAAATAAATCGATGACCAAAACTTGCCTCGCAATCCGCCACGTCGCTTTCGAGGACCTCGGCGTTTTGGGACCGCTGGCGAGCGCGCGCGGCTACGAAATCCGCTATCATGACGCCGGCATCGATTCGTTCGCAGCCGATACGCTTATCGCGCCTGACCTTGTGATCGTGCTGGGCGGGCCGATCGGCGTTTACGAGACTGATGCATATCCGTTCATCAGCGGCGAAATTGCCGCGGTGGCGGCGCGGCTTGAGACGAACAAGCCGACGCTCGGCATCTGTCTCGGCGCGCAGATGATGGCGGCCGCTTTGGGCGCGCGGGTTGCGCCGGGCCCGGCCAAGGAGATCGGCTGGGCGCCGCTGACGCTGAGCGAAGCGGGCCGCAACTCCGTGCTGGCGCCGCTCGGCACCTCGCCGGTGCTCCATTGGCACGGCGACAATTGCGAGCTGCCGGCCGGCTGCCGCTGCCTCGCCGCTACGGCGCATTGTCCGGTGCAGGCCTTTGAGCGCACGCCCTCGCAGCTCGGCCTGCAATTTCACTTGGAAACCGAGCCGGCGCGGTTCGAGGCGTGGCTGGTCGGTCATACCGTCGAGCTGGCCAAAGCCGGTCTCGATCCGCGCGATCTGCGCAAGCAGGCACGCACTGTCGGACCTGCCGTGCGCGAGGTTGGCCGCGGCGTGCTCGATGCTTGGCTCGATTCGATCGCGAAAGTGGCCGCATGAGTTTTGCCGACATCGTTGCCGATTTGAAATCGACGATGCCGGCGCTGCGCGGCCGGCTGCTGGCGAACCAGTCGCTCGCCGAGCTGACCTGGTTTCGCGTCGGCGGCCCGGCGCAGGTTTTGTTCCTGCCGGAGGATGAAGCCGACCTTGCGTACTTTTTGGCGCATCTACCCGCCGATGTGCCGGTGACCGTCGTCGGACTCGGTTCCAATTTGATCGTGCGCGACGGCGGCATTCCCGGCGTGACCATCCGGCTCGGCCGCGGCTTTAATGAGATCGCGGTCGACGGGTTTTGCGTTCGCGCCGGCGCTGCCGTGCCCGACGTGCGGGTCGCGCGCGCCGCGCAGGAGGCCGGCATCGCCGGCTTGGCATTCCTCTGCGGCATTCCGGGCGGCGTTGGCGGGGCGCTGCGCATGAATGGCGGCGCCTACGGCCGCGAAACCAAGGACGCCCTCGTCGAAGCGCGCGCGGTCGATCGCGCCGGCCGCGTCCATGTTCTCAAGAACGCCGACATGCACTACGCCTACCGGCACTGCGGCGCGCCCGACGATTACATTTTTACGCAAGCCGTATTTGCCGGCGAACGCGGCGATCCGGCCGCAATCGCCGCCGAGATGGAGCGGATCACCACGTCACGCGGCGAGACCCAGCCGGTAAAAAGCCGCACCGGCGGCTCGACCTTCAAGAATCCGCCGGGCCAAAAAGCCTGGCAGCTGATCGACGCCGCCGGCTGCCGCGGCCTGCGCGTCGGCGACGCCCAGGTCTCGCCGATGCACTGCAATTTTCTGATCAATCTCGGCAACGCCAAAGCCGCCGATATCGAGACGCTCGGCGAAACGGTGCGCCACCGCGTCAAGGACAGCTCCGGTGTCGAACTGGAATGGGAGATCAAGCGGATTGGCTTGGCTGGAATCTAGTTCGTCGTGAGCAGAGAAACCGAAAGCCAAACAAATAACCCCAATCCTGCTATGTACACCAAAATTTGCAATATGGATGCGAACATCGTTGCAGGTCGGTAAACATTGAACTGACCGAGATGCTGGTATCCGGCGATGGTGCCAAGTACAACATAGCCTGCAAGTACAGAGACGACTAGGCAAACTTCGGATGCCAAAAATCGATCGACAAGCCCACTTGGTTGCCCAGTAAAAATCTTGTCCTTATAAGCCGCCAATAAAGCGGGTGGCGCAACCAGAAAGGCTGAGGCCAAAGTAACGAGCAATTTTGTCTGCTCTATGTATGTCTTTACGGCTTCTTTTTTACCATCGCTATTTTCTGCTGAACTCATAACAAACCTTCATCGTTTGGCCTGCAGAACGGTGGAATGTTACAAAAACGCTTGTAGAATGCCCGTATGGCCGTAAGCGCATTCATAGGAGTCC
>Ga0070730_10003490_pt1 | contig 14088 bp, 11 predicted proteins | sample Coa_R1_3_FD_66447 | JGI IMG/M metagenome (GOLD analysis project Ga0070730, IMG submission 66447) | Surface soil microbial communities from Centralia Pennsylvania, which are recovering from an underground coalmine fire - Coalmine... | ecosystem: Environmental > Terrestrial > Soil > Unclassified ...
TCTTCATTCCACACTCAACTATTCCAGCCCCAACGCATACGAGGAGGACTATCATCGCCTGACAGCAGCTGCCTGACACTTGCTACGAAAACTGTCCGTCGAACTGGGGCAACTCCAGTCGCCGGTTACTCCCGCGTGGTGCGGGTCGGCGATCAGGTGTTCATCTCCGGCACCACCGCTCAGGACGACTCAGGCGCACTCCAGGGCGGCCAGGACGCGTACGCTCAGGCGGCGTACATCTTGAGAAAGATCGCGACCGCGCTCCAGCAAGTCGGGGCCTCGCTCGAGGATGTGGTGCGCACCCGCGTGTACGTGGTCCGGCTGGAGGATTGGCGGGACGTCGCGCGGGCGCATGGCGACGTCTTCGGCCACATCCGGCCCGCCAATACGCTGGTCCAGGTGGCGGGCCTGGTCGATGGCCCGCTGGTCGAGATCGAAGCGGACGCTGTTGTGCGGAGCTGATGCGGTTCAGCGTCCGGTTCAACAACGACCTTTCAGTCAGCGCGTATCCCGAACTGGCGCGGGCGGCCGAGTCGGCCGGGTTTGATCAATTCTGGGTCAGCGACGACCTGTTCATGCGCTCCGCCTGGATCATCCTCGCGGCGGTGGCGCAGGCGACCACGCGGATCCAGGTCGGCACGTGCATCGTAAATCCGTACACGCTGCATCCGGCCGAGATGGCGATGGCCGCGGGGGCGCTCGACGAGCTCTCGGGCGGGCGCCTGTGCCTGGGGGTCGCCTCGGGCGCGGCTGACTTTCTCAATTGGGTCGGGATTCGACCGGAGCGACCGGTCGCGGCGATCGGTGCGACGATCCGGGCGCTCCGCCGATTGTTCGCTGGGGAACCGGCTGGCATGGACGGGTGGACTCCAGACGCGTATTTGCGGTTCCCGACGCGTCGGATCCCGATCTACCTCGGCGCGATGGGCCCGGCGATGCTGCGCGCGATCGGGCAGGTGGCAGACGGCGGGCTGCCGCTGCTCTTTCCGCCGGAGCACTACGCCAGTGCGATGGCGTACATTCGGAAGGGACTCGCTTCAGCTGGCCGGTCGGCGAACGAGCTCGACGTGGCCGCCTGCATCTGGTGCTCGGTATCGGAGGATCGTCAAGCAGCGGAGGACGCACTCCGCGACAAAATTGCCTACTACGGACACTCGCTGAGCCCGCTCATCCTGGCCGCGCTCGGCGTGACACGCGCTGACTTCGGGCCCATCCAGGCCGAGCGAAACCGCGCCCGCGCCCGCGCGATGGTGACGCCCGCGATGCTCCAGATCGGCCTGGTCGGCACCGCCGCCGACCTGATCCCCCGCCTCGATGCGCTCGTCGCCCAGGGTGCGACGCATCTGAGTTTCGGTCCGCCCCTCGGCCCCGATCCCCTGGCCGCAATCAAGCTCCTCGGCCGCGAAGTCCTGCCGCACTTCCGTTAGCAACCCGAAGCACGCGCCGATTCGCGCCGCCCGCAGCGCTTCGCTCGCTCCCTTGCGACTCCAGGGAAATATAGATGGCCACAGGGCCGGGATGGCGACATCGGAGTTGCCTGCTCGGCGACACCGACAAAGTGCCAGGAATGGAGGTGCTTGAACGGCGACACCGACTGAGTGCCAGGAATGGAGGTGCCTGCAGGGTGACGCGGTCTGGGTGCCAGGAACGGAGGTGCCTGCACGGCGACGCGGTCTGGGTGCCAGGACCCAGTATTGCCTGGGGTTTCGCCCCCTGGGGCGCTGAGAGGGAGGGAGCGAGCGAAGCGATGCGGGCGGCGGGATCTCCGCGGGCTCAGGACGTGAGCGCTGAGGCCACGTCGTAGTCGAAGATCCACGCGCTGCCGCGGCCGGTGCGGTCGACGCCGAAACGGCGGCGGAGGGCAATCAGGGCGTCGCGCTTCAGGGCGGCCAGTGGCGAGGCCAGGTGATTGTCCTCGCCGCGCGCGCGCGCCGTGAGCACGACTCGGCTGGCGCGCGGCAGCCGGACGCGCTCGTACAACTGGAGCGCCGCGGGCAGGTCTTCCGACATCGACGCCAGGGCGGTCGCCAGAACGCAGCCGTCCTCGATCGCCTGGCAGGCGCCCTGCCCGAGGTAGGGCAGCATCGGGTGCGCTGCATCCCCAAGAATCGTGACCCGGCCAACAGTCCACCGGGCAATCGGGTCGCGGTCGTACAGCGCCCACTTGTAGTGGCGCTCGCTGGCCGAAAACAGCCGCAGCAGGGACTCGTGCCAGCCGCGATAGTTCTCGATCGCTTCGTTTCGGTCGCACTCCCGGATCCAGGACTCTTCGGTCCAGGTGTCGTTGTCGTAGTGCGCCACGACATTGACCAGCTCACCACGACGCACCAGGTACACGACCACCGCCCCGTGCGGCCCGAGCCAGGTCGTGCCGTCGGTCGAGGGCAGACCGCCCGGCACGGCGTCCACCGGGACGAGAAAACGCCAGCAGATCTTACCCGTGAAACGCGGCGCGTCCGGACCGAACAGGCTGGCCCGCACCGCCGAGTGGATCCCGTCTGCGCCCACGATGACGTCGGCTTCGATCTCGGTCCCGTCGGTGAATCGAGCGCTCGCCACGTCACCGTGCGACGAGACCCCGACGCAGCGGGCGCCTAATTTGACCGCGGCCAGGGGCAATGCAGCCGCGAGCACATCCAGCAGATCGGCCCGATGGGCGGAACATCCCGTGGCGCCGAAGCGCTCAGCCAGGTAGCCGCGGCGAGGCGTCTTCGAGATGATCCGACCGCTGCGCCAGTTCCGCAGCAATTGGTACTCCGACTCCCAGGCAACCGCCCTGACCGGCGCTTCGAGGTCGAGCGACCGCAGCGCCTTCATCGCGTTAGGGCCGAGCGCCACGCCGGCACCGATCTCCTTGAGCTCCGGCGCGGCCTCGTACGCCGTCACGTCGAACCCGCGCCGCCGCAACGCCTGAGTGGCCGTCAGGCCACCAATGCCACCCCCGATAACGGCGACCCGGGCTGCGCGGGGCACGTTAATTGAATTGCCGCGCGACGCCGGCGGCACGCTCGAGGGCCGGCAGCACCGCATCGGCCCCGGCCGGTGGCAGGCGGAACACACACCGTGACACCCCGGCCGCCTGATACTCGGCCACCCGGGCAGCGTCTGCCGCCGCGCCATAGACACTGACAGGTATCCGCCCCCGCCCAGCCGCTTCACTCAACTCCCAGAATTCGGCGATGCGCTGCTGGAGCGGCAGTTCCCCGCGATCCGGATGCGGCAGCCATTCATCCGCGTACTTGATCACTCGCGCCATCGACGCGGGCACGTCGCCACCCAGCAGCACCGGCGGCCGCGGCTTCTGCACCGGCTTTGGCCACGACCAGATCGGATCGAAGTTGACGAACGTCCCGTGAAACTCGGCCGCGTCCGACGACCAGATGGCGTCCATCGCCTGCATCCGCTCGCCGAACAGCCGCCAGCGGGTGCGCGGATCGGTGCCGTGATTGGCGATCTCCTCGCGCAGCCAACCCGCGCCGACGCCAAACAGGAGTCGCCCGCCGGACAGCTGGTCCACGCTCGCGACCACCTTGGCCAGCGCGATCGGATCGTGCTGGATGACCAGGCAAATGCCGGTGCCGAGCTTGATGCGCGTCGTCACCGCGGCGATCGCACTCAGCGCGGCAAACGGATCGAGCGTGTGCGCGTATTCTCGTGGGAGGTCGCCGCCACCGGCCCACGGCGTCTCGCGCCTGGCCGGGATGTGCGTGTGTTCGGGGAGGAACACCGATTCGAAACCGTGGTCCTCCGCGGCCCGGCCGAGATCGGTCACGCTGATCGTGTATTCGGTCGCAAACATCGAAACGCCGAAGTGCATAGTTACCCCACCAGTTCCTGAGTCGCCAGCTGTGCTCCCTCAGCCAGCGCGCGCAACTTGGCCCACATGATGGAGGGAGGTACGCGCCGCAGGCCTTGACTCTGGGCGAAGCCACAGTCCGTCCCGCCGATGATGTTTTCAAAACCGACCAGTTGCCCGAACCGCACCAGGCGCTCCGCCACCAGTTCGGGATGCTCGACCACGGGTGTGCTGTGGCTGATCACGCCGGGAATCAGGATCTTTCCGTCGGGCAGCCGGGTCCTACGCCAGACCTTCCACTCGTGCGCGTGACGCGGATTGCCCGCTTCCAGCGCGTACGCCCCCGCATTGACCTTCAGGACAAGGTCGACAATCTGCTCCAGCGGGATGTCCGTCACGTGCGGGCCGGGCCAGCTGCCCCAGCACAAGTGATAGCGGACCCGATCCTCCGGAATGCCCTGCAACGCGTAGTTCAGCGCCTCGATGCGCAGTGTCGCCCAGCGGCGATAGGCTTCGAGGCCGTCGTCCTCCATGGCCGCCCACATCGTCGCCAGGACCGCGTCGTCCACTTGCAGCAGCAGCCCCGCGTCGATGATGGCCTGGTACTCGTGGTGCAGCGCATCGGCGACGGCGTAGACGTACGCCTCTTCAGATGGGTAGTACTCGTTGAGCGCGTCACGGATGAAGCTGGCCGGAGCCACCACTGGCATGAAGGCGTCCGCGACCGGCAGGCCGTCCAGCGCCGCCTGGAAGTTGTCGATGTCGCGCTGCAGCAGGGTATCGTCGTAGCCGATCGGGCCGGTGCAGACGATGACGCGTGGAGTCCATTCGCCGACGACGTTCTCGGAGTAAAAGTCGGCGAACTCCTCCCGTTCGCGTCCGAACCGGTTGTAGACCTGCGCGCCGGGTGGCGTCGGGCGGAGCTCGAATCCGCTCACCCGCTCCACGATGTAACCGGCCCAGTTGGACTTGCCGAACTCGCCGTCGCTGACGATATCCAGGCCGACCTCCGCCTCGTGACGCACGGCCTCGGCGACGGCGTTGCGCAGCGTCGTCGCATAGACTCCCGGCTGGGTCTCCCTGGGCGGTACGTGCGGCTCGCCCGCCGGCTTCAGCAACTCGAGCAGCGCAGCGGGCCGGACCAGGCTCCCGACGAACGTCGTCAGGAGTCGATCGGTGCTGCGCTTCATTCCCCGGTCGGAGTTAGAGGAAGCGCGTGGGCCACATCAGGGTGCGCCACATGTGCGCCACCGGGCTGCCGTCGAAGCCGAGCCCCTCGGGCGGTTGACGGAAATTGCGGCCCAGGATGTCCACGAAGTCCTCCAGGTGCACCTCGACGTTCGGGTCGAACGCGTACAGGTCGTTGACGGTGATGAGCCGGCTGGTCATGTACCACTTGTGGTTCAGCGCTTCCTTGTACGCGGCTTCGATGTACGGCTCTGGTTTGTAGTCTGCCCCGAAGTTTCGTACGTACTGCTCGGGATAGGTGTAGCCCACCGACTCATCGGCGTAGAAGCGCAGCGCCTGGTGCATCCGGATCGCCCAGCTGACCTCTTCGTCGACGTACGGCTCGACGAGTTGGGCGCCCCAGTAGCCGTGGTCGGCCTGGATGAAGCCCACGACGCCGATGTCGTGCAACAAGCAAGCCGTGATGATCTTCTCGGGCAGGCCGTTCTTCTTGGCCAGGTTCGCGCTCTGCAGCAAGTGCTGAATGCCTCCCTGGCGGAAGCGCAGCTCGAAAAAATCGAGCATCGTCGGCTGCTTCGGCATCTTCGGCAGCCGCGGATCGTCGCTCATGAGCAGCGTCTGGCCAGGCTGCAGTGGCGGGCGCACCATGCCCACGCGCGGGTCTACTTCGCCCATGGTGTAGAGCGGCGACTTCACCGGAACGCGGTCGAGCGTCTTCATCATCGCGTCCTCGAGCTCGTCCGCACGTTCCGAAAGCGTCCTGGTATCGGCTGTCTGCATGGTCCTATGTGATCCCCTTTGATCCGTTGCTCCGCACTGTAGACCATTGTGTCATTCCACGCGAGCCGGCGGGCGGTCCGCATCGCTGCGCTCGCTTCGTAGCACGGCAGTAGCGTGGCAACGCGCGGCACCCTTGAATTCTCGAAAGTCGCAAGTGGTGTTGCCGCGGACTTTTCGGCCGCCCCTCTAGGCGGCGCGGCGGAGGGGGACTACGTTCTTGGGTACGTCCTGGTCGATGTTGAAGTCGTCGACCATGGTCTTGAGCTGCTGGGCCGTCGCGGCCAGGCCGCGGGCCTGGGCGCTCATCTGTTCCATCTGCGCGCTCATCTCTTGAGTCGACGCCGAGGCTTGCTCGGTTGAGGCGCTCTGTTCCGCGCTGACCGACGCGATGGACGCGATGGCAGTGTTCACTTCGGCCGCCTGCGCCGCCATCTGCTCGGTCGCCGCGGTGTTCTCTTCGACCACCGCACCCATCGAATGCATCGCGTCCGCAACCTTCCGGCTGGACGCGGCCATTTCCAGCGCCGACGACGCGATCTCGGTCACCCGCTGTACGTTGTCGTCGACCGCCGCGAGGATCTCACCCAGGGCTTGCTGAGCCAGGTCTGCCTTGGCCGTCCCCTGGTCCACTTTCTGGGCGCCGGTCTCCATCGCGGTCACGGCTTGCTGCGTCGCCGCCTGGACCTCTTTGATCAACTCACGAATCTGTTTGGTCTCACGCGACGACCGCTCCGCCAGCTTTCTGACCTCGTCGGCGACGACGGCAAAACCCTTCCCGTGCTCGCCCGCGCGGGCTGCCTCGATGGCCGCGTTCAGCGCCAGCAGATTGGTCTGGTCGGCGATGTCGTCGATCGTCTCGACCACCGCGCCGATTTTCTGGCCAAGTTTGCCCAGCTCCTGGGCGTTCGTGGCCGCCTGCGTGACGACCGTCTTGATCTCCGACATGCCGGCAACGGTTTCTCGCACGGCGTCAGCGCCGTGCTGGGCCGAGACCCTGGTCTGCTGACTCGCCGTAGCGACGCTCTGAGCGTTCGACGCCACCTCCTGGACGCCGGCGGCCATCTGTGTCGCAGTGGAGCTGGCCGCCTGGACCTGCTGGGCCTGATCGCTGGCGCCGCGCGCGATGCCGTCAATGACCTGACCCAGTTGGCCCACCGCGACATTGGTCTGTTGGGCGTTACGACTCGTGGCCTGCGCGCCGAGGGCCACGCTCTGGACGGCCTGGCTGACCTGGTTCACGGCGGCGCCCGTCTGGTTCCCAACCGCCTCGAGTTGTTCAGACGCGGCGGCGACATCCGCTGCCGCGGTCTGCATCTGGCGCACCACGTCCTGCAGCCCGACTCGCGCGCGGCCGTAGCTGACGATAGTGGCGCCGATCTTCTCGCGCAGCCGATTGGTCGCAGCGGCGGTCTGCCCGATCTCGTCGTGCCCGAGGTCGGGCAAGGCGGCCGTGCCCGGCTGGACATCGGTGGTGAGATCTTGATTGGACATGGCCTCCAGGGCGTCGGCCAGCCAGCTCGCATCGCTATCGGCGAGCGACTTGACGGTCTGCTCCACGCGTCGGGCGCGACTGGCAATGTTGCGCGAGACGTACAGGCCCGTGGCGATCGCCAGCAGCAGCGCCGCGACGACGGCGCCGAGCAATTCCATGCTCGTGGTCTGGGACATGCTCTGAGCCCCAGCGAGGATCTGCGCGGTCTGCTGTTCGTTGCTCAGCCGCAGTCGATCCAATACGCCGTCCAGGGCGTCGGTTTGCGGGCTGACTTTCGCGTCGATGAGATCGACGATCGCTGCCCGGGCATCGTCAGCCGCCGCTTTCGCCTGGTCGACGATCGCTTGCGCGTCCGCGGCGGTTTTCGCTTCGTCCGCGGCCGTTTTGGCCTCGTCCGCGGCCGTCGACGGGCCGCCCGCACCAGCGACCGCGGCATCGGCCGTAGCGGCATTGTCGTCCGCGGTTGCAGCCGCTTCGTCGGCACTTTCGACCGCGACGCTGGTCTGGCGATCCGGCGCGATCGCGGTTCCGGCCGGCACCGCCATCGCGGGTGCGACCGCCGCGGCCGGCTTGCTGGGAGCCACCGCCACGGCCGGCGGCGGTGCTTCGAGCGCCGCCAGCGTCTGCCTGGCGGCGGATTCCCAGGCAGCGTGAGCGGTGCTGTAGTCAGCCAGCATGCGCTTCTCGTCCGAAGACAGCGGCAGCGCCTGGTACTGAGCGAAGGCTGCGTCCGTTTCGCCCATGGCGGCGCGGGTGCCGGCGACGAAGTTGGTGATGTCCTTCGGGTCGCTGGCCAGGGTGGCGCCGCGAAGGTCGGCCACGGCCTCATACATCGACTGGTGCATGCGTCCGGCCGCCGCGACCTTCGTGATCAAGCTGCCGCCCAGGGTGTTCACGTCGGCGGTTGTCTGCTGGATGCCGCGATTGCCGACCAGGCCAACGGTCACGGTGACAGCGCACGCTGTCAGCGTGACGCCCAGGATTTTCCACACCAGTTGAAGGTTCGTAAACCAGCTCATCTCACCACCGCAGTCGGGATCAGGTGCAGCACTGACCGTGCCACTGCCGGCTGCCCGAGCCTGCCTAGTTCGAGGCCAACGGGCCGGTAGAATGACCACCCCGTTGCCGATGGGTGATCTGACAGCCGACGTCCAGGCGATCTTGCTCGAGCCCGAAGAACGCGCCGAAGGGCAACTGAAAGTGCGGGGCGCCGCACGCTACGCGGCCGACGCGGCAATGCCAGGCATGCTGTGGTCGGCGACGTTGTACAGTCCGCTGCCGCACGCCCGAATCGTCTCGGTCGACGCCACGGCCGCCAGGCAGTTGCCTGGCGTGCGCGCTGTGCTGACCGGCGCGGAGCTCGGCGCGACCCTCTGGGGCCGACGGATTCGCGACTGGCCGCTGCTGGCAGTTGAACGCGTTCGCTTTGTCGGCGACCGCCTGGCTGTCGTGGCCGCCGATACGCATGCCCAGGCCGAAGCCGCCGTGCGGGCGATCGATGTCCAGTATGCGGAATTGCCAGCGGTGTTCGACGTGCTGGAGGCGCTGCGCGAGGATGCGCCGGTCCTGCACCCGGCGGGGGACGCGTATGCCCTCTTCGGCCCGGGCTCGCGCGCGCCACGCAGTCACCCGAATGTGCAGGGGACGCAGGTTGTCCACAAGGACGATGCCGAGATCGACCTGGTCTTTGCTCAGGCGGACCACGTCTTCGAGCACGCGTTCACCACGCCACGTGAGCATCAGGGGTTCATCGAGCCGCCCGCCAGCCTGCTCTGGATTGACTCGGGCGAGGTGGTGCGCGTGGTCTGCACCAACAAGATGCCGTTCGGGCTGCGCGATCAACTGGTCACGGTCGCCGGGCTCGACGAGCTCGCCATCGACGTGGATGCCAATTACGTGGGCGGTGATTTCGGTGGCAAGGGGCAGGTCTATAACGAGCTGCTGAGCTATTTCCTGGCGCGCGCGACGGGCCGTCCGATCAAGTCGGTGATGAGTTACACCGAATCCCTGACGACCCACAATTCTCGGCACAGCGCGCACCTCCAGCTTCGCTCGGCGGTGGATGCGGCTGGACGCTTTCTCGCGCATACGATGGACGTCACCTTCGACGGTGGCGCCTACGCCGCGACCAAGATCGGGCCGGGCGTGTTGCCTGGCGGAGTATTCCAGGGCATGGCGCCGTATCGCGTGCCGCACGTGCGTATGCAGGCGCGGGCCGTCTATACCAACTCCATGCCGGGCGGGATCATGCGGTCGCCCGGCGAGCTGCAGGGGGTCTGGGCGGCCGAAAGTCATGTCGACATGATCGCGCAGGCGCTGGGAATGGACCCGATCCAGTTCCGCCTCTTAAACAGCGTGCGCAGCGGCGATACCGACGTGACCGGTGCGGCGGTCCATGAGCCGCAGGGGGCCGCCGTGCTGCAACGCCTCCAACAGGAGCTTGCCGCGCAACCGCGGGTGCCCGGCCGCGGGCGCGGAATCGGGCTCGGAACGCGCCACGTGGGCGATGGCCGCTCGCAAATGCGGCTCCGGCTGCGGCCGGATGCGCGCATCGAAGTGGAGACCGGGTTGCCCGATCAAGGCGCGGGCTCGCACACTGTTGCGCGCCGCGTCGTAGCGGCGGCACTGGGGGTTGACGTCGGACGCGTCGTCGTGAAGTACGCGTCCACCTCCGGCGGCGTCTTCGACGCGGGGGCTGGGGGGAGCAAGAGCACGCACAGCATTGGGGCGGTTGCGGTGCACACCGGCACGGCGCTGAAGCGGCGCCTGGAGGAGCTGGCCGCCGAAGTGATGGGCTGGCCGGCGGGCGAAGTCCATCTTGTGAGTGACCGCTTCGTCATCGGCGAGGAGAGCGTTGCGTTCGAGGCGGTCGCCGCGCGGATTGGGCACGGCGAGCCGGTCGAAGTGTCGGGGACGCATGTACCGGATCCGGCGCATGCCGAAGGGGTTGGCAATGCGAACTTCACCGCGTTCGCCATCGAGGTCGACGTCGACGCTGAGACCGGCCAGGTCACGCTGCTGGACGTGCTGCAGGTGGCTGACGTCGGGACGATCATCAACCCGGTGGCGCATGACGGCCAATTGAAGGGTGGTTTTGCGTTCGGGCTCGGGGCCGGGATGATGGAGGATCTGGCGGTTGCCGAGGGCCGGGTGCTCACGCCCAGCCTGGGTGAATACAAACTGCCGACGCAGATGGACATGCCGCCGTATCGCGTCGTCCATGTGGAGTCCGTCGGCCCCGGTCCGTTCGGCGCCAAGATGGCCGGCGAGCTCAGCAACTGCGCCGTAGCGCCCGCGATCGCCAACGCCGTTGCCGACGCTGTAGGCGCACGCATCTACGATCTGCCAATCACGTCCGAAGCCGTTCTGCGCGCCTTAGGCCGCCTGTAGCCGGAGGACGCGACAGGGCGCGGTCTCCGCATCGCTTCGCTCGCTCGTTGCAGCGGAGCATCACTGTTCCGTTTTCGTAGACCGCTTCAAGCGAGCGCAGCGATGCGGGCAGCGCGCTACGAAGCGGCGACGGGGGAACGGGCGCGGTCGGATGCCGTTGGGACCCCGAGGCGCTCGAGGATAGCTTGCAAATCCGCGCGGTCGCGGGCTGAGAGGGTTCCCAGCGGAGGGCGCGGCGGGCCCGCGGGGTGCCCGAGCAAGTCCATCGCGGCCTTCATGACCGACACTTCGAACCCGCGCCCGCGCTGCCGCAGCTCGTAGAACGGGCGCACCACACGCGCGTGATATGCCGCCAGGCCGTCGAAGTCGCCGCCCGCGGCCAGTCGGTACAGCTGCGCTGACGCCTCGGGCCAGAAGCAGGCCAGCGACGACGTGAAGCCCTCCGCGCCCGCGGCGAAATACGCGGCCACCAGGTCGTCGCCGACACCGGCGAGCCAGAGCAGTCGATCGGCGCCCAGCCGCTCCACGACGTGCTCGCGCAGGCGCTGAAACAGGCGGACGTCTCCGCGACCATCTTTGAAGGCAATGAGGTTCGGTACCTGGCGCGCCAACTGCTCGACGAGCTCCGGCGTGAAATTGGCCGCGTCCCGAGCGTACGGCAAAACCCCGAGCGAGGTTGCCGCGGCGATCTGTCCGTAGTACTCGAGGAGGCCCTGCGGGTCAGGCATGGCGTAGTAGGGCGGCATGACGAGCACCGCGTCCGCCCCGGCGGCCTCCGCGCGACGCACCAGGTCGATGCCGATTCGCGTGTTGAAGCCGACCGACGCGATCACCGGGATGCGGCCAGCCACCGCGTCGACGGTCGCCGACGTCACCGCGGCGCATTCGTCCGCGCTGAGGCCGAAGATCTCACCAGTTCCGCTCGGGGCGACCAGCGCGCAGATGCCGTGGTCCGGCAACCAGGCCGCGTTACCAGCGACCGCACGCAGATCGACGGACCCGTCGGCGGCATACGGAGTTATTGGAAATGCAATGGGCCCCCGCAGGCGGGCCTTCAACGCGGCGTAGTCGCGGGCACCGTTCACCGGTACACCCTAGCGCGCAGGCATCTCATGGTGCAATCAGCGGTCAGCTTAGCTCTCGGCGTATGTCCCGAACTCGTCCCACAGGCGTTCGGCGGCCCGCAGATGCGGTGCGCTGTCACCGTGGCGTCGAACCGAGACCGCGGTCGCCACCGCGTTCACCAGGCTGGCTCCGACGGCGTACGACGGCATCAACCGGAGCGGTCCCAGCCGCGCGACCAGCATCCGGGTGGCGGTGCGGGCGACCGGGCTGGACAGGTGATCGCCAATGCCGACGGTGGTGGCGCCGACCCGCGCCGCCTGCTTCAGAACGTCGACCGTCGCCCGGTCGACCCGCCGAAAACTGATCGCGACCAGCACATCGCTGGCGGACATATCCACGAGTTGATCCGGCAGGTCGCCGCCGGTCTGGTTGAGCAAGCGCGCATCCGGCAGCAGCAACCGGAGTCCGATCGCCAGGATCAGCGCCAGACCAAAAGAACCGCGCGCGCCGAACACATAGACGCGGCGCGCGTCGACCAGCAGATCCACGATGGCGCTCAGGGTGGCCGGATCCAGGTCCTCGGCGGTGGCGCGCACACTTTCGGCGTCTTCGAGCATGACCCGGATCGCGGCTGCCTCGGGCGTATCACCCAGGTCGGCCAGGCTGGCCTCGACGCGCTCCGGCACCCCGTCGACGAACCGCCGTCGAAGCCGCGCCTGGAGGTCGGGGTAGCCGGCGAAGCCAAGCGTCTGCGCGGCCCGCGTGACGGTTGACTCACTGACCCCGACCTCGTGGGCCAACTGCGGCGCCGACACGACCGCCGCGTAGCGGGTGTCCGCCAGCAGGCGGTCGATCACGCGCCGTTGGCCGGGACTCAGCTGCTCGTAGTGTTCGGCGACCGCCGCGTGGACCGTCCCCAGGCCATTCGCGTCCACTTCCCAACGCTACGAGAGCTTGCACGCCCGCCGCAACCTGCGCGACATTGGATGCATGAAAGTCGGATTGCATGTCCCCAACTTCGCCTGGGAAGGCGGCCCGGACGCCCTCAGCGACCATCTGGCAAACGTGGCCGAAGCGGCGGAAGCCGCCGGGTTCGACCAGCTTACCGTCATGGACCACTTCTTTGCGCTCGGCGCGGGCGAGGGCGCGTATCGGAATCCGATGCTCGAGGCCTATACCGCGCTGGGCTTCATCGCGGCGCGGACCGCTCGCATGCGTATTGGCGCGCTCGTCACTGGCGTGACCTACCGGTACCCCGGCATTCTGATCAAGCAGGCCACCACGCTCAACGTACTGTCGAAAGGCCGCGGCTTCCTCGGCATCGGCGCGGCCTGGCACGAACACGAGCATCGCGCGTTCGGAGTGCCGTTTCCGCCGCTCAAGGAGCGCTTCGAACGTCTCGAGGAGACACTCCAGATCGCCCATCAAGCCTGGCGCGGTGACAGTCGTCCGTTTTCGGGCAAGTACTACCAGCTTGAGGAGCCGCTGCTGTCGCCCACGGCGGTCAGCCAGCCGCGCCCCAGAATTCTGATCGGCGGCAGCGGCGAGCAGAAGACGCTCAAGTTGGTCGCGCAGTACGCCGACGCCTGCCACATCAATAGCACCGACCTGAACGAGGCACGGCACAAGCTCGATGTGCTCAACGGGCACTGCGCCACGGTTGGCCGCGCCGCCGCCGAGGTGGAGAAGACGGCTGGCATCCGCATGGAGGTGGCCGCCGACGGCTCGAACGTCCTGGAAGTGATCGATCGCTTTACCGCGGTCGGCGAGGCGGGGTTCGATCTCGTGACGATCGCCCTGCCTGACGTCTTCAACTTGCGGGCGATTCGCCTGTTCGGCGAACGCGTCATTCCTGCCGTTGCTAACGTAGCTCAAGCTGCCCGCGTTTGAGTCTCGAGCTCGCCTATCTCATCGTGACTGGTACGACCACGGCGCCGCGAGCGACGGAGATCGTCCAGGCGCTGCTGGGACTGGTGCGAGAGGTGATTACGATCGCCACACCCAACGCGGCCCGGGTCATCGCGTCGCGCGATCTGTCGGTCATCGCGGGCAATCGACTGGTCGAGTCGTACTTCGACGCGGCCATCCTGCCGCGTCCGCCGGATGGGCTGGTGCTGGTGGCGCCGTGCAGCTTCAACTCGCTCAACAAACTGGCCGCGGGGATCGCCGACAACCTGGCGCTGTCTGTCGCCGCCGAAGCCATTGGCCGCGCGACGCCGGTGATCGTCGCGCCGTCGCTCAACGCCCCGCTCTTGCGCCACCCCCGCGCGGCCAACTCGCTGGCGACCCTGCGTGAATGGGGCGTCTCGGTGGTCGGGCCGGTCGACGACGGCGACGGGCCGCGGCTGGCGCCGACCGCGGCGCTGGTGGCCGAAGC
>Ga0070730_10003491_pt1 | contig 14088 bp, 8 predicted proteins | sample Coa_R1_3_FD_66447 | JGI IMG/M metagenome (GOLD analysis project Ga0070730, IMG submission 66447) | Surface soil microbial communities from Centralia Pennsylvania, which are recovering from an underground coalmine fire - Coalmine... | ecosystem: Environmental > Terrestrial > Soil > Unclassified ...
ATGCTCTGCGGCCCGATGCCGACGCCGGCGATCGCGCACCTCACGGTGAGCATGCGCGCCGACGCGGGGATCGTCATCAGCGCGAGCCACAACCCGTACCAGGACAACGGGATCAAGGTCTTCGGGTCGGACGGCTTCAAGCTGCCCGACGAGGCGGAGAGCGAGATCGAGCGGCTGATGGAGAACGACCAGCTGCTCGGCAAGCGCTCGACGGGGCCGGGCATCGGGCGCGCCGAGAAGCTCGAGGACGCGCGCGGGCGCTACGTCGTCTTCCTCAAGCAGACGTTCCCTGGCGACCTGTCGCTCGACGGCGTACGCGTGGTGGTCGACGCGGCGCACGGGGCGGCGTACCGCGTGGCGCCGCTCGTCTTGCAGGAGCTCGGCGCGCAGGTGACGGCCATCGGCGTGAAGCCGAACGGCGTGAACATCAACAAGGACGCCGGCGCGCTGCACCCCGACCACGTGCGGTCCGAGGTGGTGCAGCGGGGCGCCGCGATCGGCATCGCGCTCGACGGCGACGCCGACCGCGTCATCGTCATCGACGAGAAGGGCCAGATCGTCGACGGCGACCAGGTCATGGCGATGTGCGCCGCGCGCATGCTCGACGAGGGGCGCCTGAAGAAGCGCACCGTCGTGGCGACGGTGATGAGCAACCTGGGTCTGGAGCACGCGCTCACGCGCGCGAACGCGCACCTTCACCGCACGCAGGTGGGCGACCGGTACGTCGTCGAGGCGATGCGCGCGGGCGGGTACAACCTGGGCGGCGAGCAGTCGGGGCACCTGGTCTTCCTCGACCACGCGTCGACGGGCGACGGGATGCTCGCGGCGCTGCAGGTGATGGCGCTCATGCTGCGCACCGGGCGGCCGCTGAGCGAGCTTGCCGAGCGCGCGATGCAGCGAGTGCCGCAGGTGCTCGAGAGCGTGACGCTGGGCGCGCGCCGCCCGCTCGAGGAGATGCGCCTGTTGTCGCAGGCCACGGTGAAGATCGCGCGAGCCCTCGGCGACGAGGGGCGCGTGCTCGTGCGGTGGAGCGGCACGGAGCCGAAGCTGCGCGTGATGCTCGAGGGCCCGCGCGAGGACCGCATCCGCGCGTGGGCCAAGGAGCTGTGCGACGCCGCGAGGCGCGACGCGCCGGGGTGAGGGCGGGTGACGGCGCCGGGCGTCACCCGATCGGGTGCTTGCCGCGGCGCGGGGATGCTCCAGACTGAGCGCACTTTGCTTGCGTCGTTTCGGCGGGCCCTGGTCCTGCTCCTCGTGCTCGCGCCGGCGGCCGCATGCGCCGGTCGCATCGCCTCCGAGGGCGAGAACGGCGGCCCACCTCCGAACGGCCCCGGAGGTGGAGCCTCGAGCAGCAGCGGGGGCGGTGGCGGCTCGAGCAGCGGAGGCGGCTGGGTTTCACCCGCGCCCGAGTCCGGGACGCCGTACGACGCGGCGACGCCGTGGGACGTGGGGCCGCTGCCCGACACGGGGCTGCCTCCGCCGTCGTTCGACGGGGGCGCCCCGTTCGAGGACGCGCCGCTGGACCGATGGGTGCCGCCCGAAGCGGGCCCCGTCATCCCGTTCGACTGGCAGACGCCCGTGGAGACCGCGGGCGGGTGCGTCCCGTACGACCAGCGGCCGGTGGACGCCTTCGTGCCGATGTCGAGCGCGAGCCCGGCGGCGCAGCTCGCGGCCACGTCGAAGGCGATCGTCGGCCCGTGGATCGGCGCCGCGACGTCGCCCTGGCGGGACTACCAGGTGACGCTGCAGTTCACGGCCGACGGCCACTGGGACGGGATGGGCTACGACTCCAGCAACCCGCCGCCCTTCTACTACGGGTCGAGCGACGCGACGGACGCGCCCTGCACCGCGCTCAAGACGTACGCGCTCACGAGCGGGTCGGTCGCCTCCGTCGGCGGCACGCTCGCGGTGCCCTTCTACTACGGCGCTCAGGTGGGCTGCGGCCTGCCCTCGTGGCAGGGTGAGCTGTCGCTCGTGCAGATCGACGCGCCCGGACACCGACTGCAGCTCTCGTTCTCGACGAGCGACGGCTACGGGCCGATCACGTACGACCTTTACCGCGTCTGCCCCTGAGCGGCGCTGCGCGCGCGCAGCTCCTCGTTCTTCTTCATGATCTCCCCGGTGGGGTCGACGGACGCGAAGTCCGACGCCTCGAAGATCTGGCGGATCTCGACGGTGACGGGCTCGTCGTGCACCTTCCCGAAGGGGGCGCGGCGAAGCCACTCGATGGCCTCGTCCTTGGAGCGCACCTGCCAGATCCAGAAGCCCGCGACGAGCTCCTTGGACTCGGTGAAGGGGCCGTCGACGACGGTCTTCTTGCTGCCGTCGAAGACGACGCGCGCGCCCTTCGACGAAGGGTGCAGGCCGTCGCCCGCCAGCATGACGCCCGCCTGCACGAGCTCCTCGTTGAACTTCTGCATCTCGGCGAGGGCCTCGGCGCTGGGGAGCTGACCGGCCTCGGACTGCTTGTTGGCGGGGACGATGACGAGGAAACGCATGGCTCTTCTCCGGGTGTGGCGGGCCGCCTGTCGGCCCGTTCTATCCCCGCGACGAAGAGCTTCGCCCCGGATCGACACGGGGAGAACGAAAAAGGACCGGTGGCAGGGTCAGCAGCTGCCGGGCGCGTGGCAGCCGTTCGTCGTCGTGTTGCAGTAGTAGCCGTTGTAGCAACCGTTCGGCTGGCAGGTCTTGCCGGCCTTGACGCACGCGGTGCAGGGGGCCGGCGTGTTCGGGTCGGCGCAGGCGGGGTTCACGCCGCCGCTGCTCGACCCGCTGGACGAGCCGGAGGAGGACCCCGAGGAGGAGCCGGACGAGCCGCCCGATCCGGACGACGACCCCGAGCTGGAGCTGGCGGAGCCGGAGCTGGAGCCGGAGGACCCCGAGGAGCCGGAAGACCCGGAGCTGCTGGAGGACCCGGACGAGCCCGACGACCCGCTCGACCCGGACGAGCCGCTCGACCCGGAGGAGCCCGAGGAGCTGCTCGACGAGCCGGAGCTCGACGACGACGAGGAGGAACCGGACGAGCTGGAGCCCGACGAGTGTCCACCCGACGAGGAGCCGGACGAGCTGCCCCCGTCGTGCCCGCCGGTGCCGAGGCCGCTGTTGTCCCCGAACGGGTCGTCCCCCGGTCCGGCGACCGCGCACGCGGTGGCGCACGTGAACAGGATCGCAAACGTGGCAGCGAGGGCTCCCCGGTTCATCATCGGGCCCACACGGTGCTCGGACCCTGCGCCGGAGCAATGTCGGGTCCGTGACGAATCGTGCGGAGAGCAGCCTCGCTGCAACGTTCCAGCAGTCTCTGTTTCGTCCAGCCGCGGTTACGGCCACTTAGTAGCGGTAGTGCTCCGGCTTGAACGGACCCTCGACGCTGACGCCGAGGTAGCTCGCCTGCTCGGGCGTGAGCTTGGTCAGCTTCACCCCGAGCTTGCCGAGGTGCAGCGCCGCCACCTTCTCGTCGAGCTTCTTCGGGAGCGTGTAGACCTTGCGCTCGTACTTCTTGTGGTTCTGCCACAGCTCGATCTGCGCGATCGTCTGGTTCGAAAAGCTCGAGCTCATGACGAACGAGGGGTGCCCGTTCGCGCAGCCGAGGTTCACGAGGCGCCCGCGCGCGAGCAGCGTGATGTGCCGCCCGTCCGGGAAGACGAACTGGTCGACCTGCGGCTTGATGTTGACCTCCTTGATCTCGGGGTTCTTCTCGAGCCAGGCGACGTCGATCTCGCAGTCGAAGTGGCCGATGTTGCAGAGGATGGCCTGGTCCTTCATCGCCCGGAAGTGCTCCTGGCGGATGATGTTGGCGCACCCCGTCGCGGTGACGAAGATGTCGGCGATCGGCGCGATCTCCTCCATCGTCGTGACCTGGTAGCCCTCCATCGCCGCCTGCAGCGCACAGATGGGGTCGATCTCGGTGATGACGACGCGCGCGCCGAGGCCGCGCAGCGACTGCGCGCAGCCCTTGCCGACGTCGCCGTAGCCCGCCACGACGGCGACCTTGCCGGCGAACATGACGCCGGTCGCGCGCTTCAGCCCGTCGCCGAGCGACTCGCGGCAGCCGTACAGGTTGTCGAACTTCGACTTCGTGACGCTGTCGTTCACGTTCATGGCCGGCACCATGAGGGTGCCCTTCTTCGCCATCTCGTAGAGGCGGTGCACGCCCGTCGTCGTCTCCTCGGAGAGGCCGCGGACGGGATCCGCGCCCTTGAAGAGCTCGGGGTGGCGCTCGTGGACGATGACCGTGAGGTCGCCGCCGTCGTCGAGGATCATGTTCGGCCCCTTGCCGCCGGCGAACGCCGTGAGCTGGGCCTCGATGCACTCGTCGTATTCCTTCTCGGTCTCGCCCTTCCAGGCAAAGACGGGCACGCCGGTCTTCGCGATGGCGGCCGCCGCGTGGTCCTGCGTCGAGAAGATGTTGCAGCTCGTCCAGGTGACCTCGGCGCCGAGCTCCGTCAGCGTCTCGATGAGCACCGCGGTCTGGATGGTCATGTGGAGGCAACCGGCGACGCGCGCGCCCTTGAGCGGCTTGCTCGCGCCGTACTCCCTGCGCAGCGCCATGAGGCCCGGCATCTCGCTCTCCGCGATCGTGATCTCCTTGCGGCCCCAGTCCGCGAGCCCGATGTCCTTGACCTTGTAGTTGTCAGCCATGATCGTCACCTAGCTCCTCTGTCGTTTCGCCTTCGTCGAGACGTCTTTGTCTCCGCCGCCCGCGGGCTTGCGGGCGGTCATCACCTGCCAGGGCAGGTGCTTGTCGGGGCCCTCGCCGCACAGAGCGGCGGGGATGCGCGTGACGCGCGCGTCGTCGAGGCCGGCGGCGCGGGCGAAGCGGCGCAGCTCGGCGGGCTCGAAGCCGAGCCAGGCGTCGGCCTGGTCGCGCATCGACTCGTCGTCGTGGGAGGCGTAGTCGATGACGACGAGGGCGCCGCCGGGGGCGCACAGCGCGGCGAGCTGCTCGACGACGCGCGACGGCTGCGGGGCATGGTGCAGGAGGCGCGAGGCGAACACCGCGTCGGCTCCGGCGCCCACCGCGCGGCGCAGCTCCTTGGAGTCGAGGTCGCCCTCGACCAGCGTGACGTGGCCGTAGCCGCGGGCGGCCATGCGCTCGCGGGCGCGGGCGAGCTGCGCCTCGGCGCGGTCGACGGCGACGACGCGCTCGTAGACGGGGGCCAGCACGTCGAGCAGGCGCCCGTCGCCGGTGCCGGCGTCGACCGCGAGCGACCGCCGCGGGAGCAGCGGCGCCAGGGCCGCGAGGTACGCGCCGATCTCCGGGGGCAGCCCGTCGACGCGGGCGCGTCCGGGCCGCGCGAAGAACTCGTGCGCCGCCGCCTCGCGCGCGCGCAGCACCTGCCCCACGCGATCGAGGCTCCCGTCCTTCTCGCAGAGGGCCTTGCCGCTGGCCAGCGCGTCGGCCACCACGGCGTCGCGCGCGCGGTCGGCCGGCACGCGCACGAGCGTGCGGGTCCCCTCGCGCCGGTCCTGCAGCAGGCCCGCCTGGCGGAGCGCCGCCGCGTGGCGCGACACGTTGGGCTGGCTCTCGCCGAGCAGCTCGGCCAGCTCGCCGATGCTCAGCTCCTCGTCGGTCGCGAGGGCGAGCATGCGCAGGCGCGCGGGCTCGGCGAGCACGCGGTAGAGCTCCCACCGGGACGAGGCGAAGTCGACGTCGGCCACCCAGAGCTATTTATACATGCATGCGCATGAATGCAAGTAGCTTGGATTTCACGGGCAGCGCAGCTCTCCGGCGGCCTCGGCCGCGTGGCTCTCCCAGGTGAACGCGGCCTCCGCCGGACGGAGCTTTCCCGCCGCGTCGGGGCAGAACGTGAACGCCGCGAAGCGCGTCGACGCGTCGCCGGTGGCGGGGTCGAAGTCGAGCGAGGTGGCCGCCCCGTGGAGGTCGAGCGACTCGCCGCGGCCGAGCGCCGCGAGCGCCGCGTAGATGCCGGCCGGGCCGACGTCGACGGGCTTGCCGCCGACGATGTGCGGGATGGCGCGCGCGAGGCTCGGGCCGTCGATGGGCGCGTCGCCCAGCGCGGCAGCGAGGTACGCGAACGCGTAGAAGGCGTCGTACGGCGCGTCGTTGGCCTCGAGCGCGTTGATCGGGGGCTGGAACGCTTCGTTGTGGCGCAGCACGTACTTGGTGGCCGGCGCCGACTCGGTCGCCGTGTCGACGCCGAAGAGGCGGCGCGCCAGGGCCGCGTCGTGCGCGATCGCCTGCGCGTACTCGGGCTCCGAGAGGGTGCCCTGCAGCACGTACACGGGCCGGGCGAGCCCGCCGGCGGGCCAGGCCGCCTCGATCTCGGCGACGAGCGACGCGCCGCCGGCCGTGTCGAGCACGACGTGCGGGTGGAACGCGGCGATCTCGGCCAGAACGCGCGCCGAGGCCGAGGCGCCGTGGAGCTCCGTGAGGTCCGGGATGGCGACCTCGCGGAACCCGCGCTCGCCGTTCTCGGCGACGGTCTTGCCGTTGTAGCGCAGCGTCGCGACGACCGAATCGGACACGCCGATGCCCGTCGCGTTCGTCACGCGCACGAGCAGGACGCGCATCGGCTCCGCGGCCGCCAGCGCGTGCGAGGCGCGGAGCTGCGGCTCGACCCGCCGCACGACCGCGGCCATCGCCCCCGCGAGCATCGGGCTGCTGTACGTCACGCGCCAGACCATGCGCGGCTGCCCGGGTGCGCCCGGGATGCTGCTCAGCATCGGCGCCGTGTTCGCCGCGAGGGCCATCACCCCGCGCGGGTTGAAGAGGGAGAGCGCGAGGTCGACGACCTCCTTGCTGCGGGCGAAGCCGATGATCGCCGGCACGCCCACGTCGTCGACGAGGTGGCGCGCCGCCCGCGGCGGGTCGACGCCGTCGTCGCACTGCACGACCGCGATGGGGCGCGGTGGGGCGCCTGGCCGCGGGCTCGGCAGCCCGTTCGAGACCTCGAGGAAGTCGCGCCGCGCGAGGTCGACCGAGCGCACCGACTCGACGAAGTCGGGGCCCAGCGGCGGGTGCGTCGGGAACATCGAGCCGACCCAGATGGTCGACTCGTCCGCCAGGTCCTCGGGCCGCGCCATGACCGTGCAGTCGACCGACTCGAGCGGGACGCACGCGCCGCGGCGGCAGACGGCGGCCTTGCCGCCCACGGCGCACGAAGCGTTCGTGCACGGCGGCGTCGCGGGCGCGCTGGCCGAGGGGACCGGGTGCTGCGGCGACGACGACGAGCCACGGCCCACCAGCGCGGCGCCGACGAACAGCGCCGCGGCGCCGAGCCCCGCGACGAGCACCCAGCGGCGGGGCTTCTCGCGCAGGACGACGACGGGCGGCGGCGTCACCCCGGGCAACCTGGGGTCCGTGCCCGGCGCCCTGGGCTCGCCACCGGCCGCGTTCGGATCGGCGCCCGGGAGCAGCCCGCGCGCGTCCATCGTGGGCGCCGACTCGATCTCGCTGCGGGGCCCGGGCGCGAGCGAGGGCGACGGCGGCTTCACCTTCTCGCCGTAGAGGGCCTCGTGGACGGCGGCGACGGCGGCGCGCATCGCGGTGGCCGACGGGTAGCGGTCCGCGCGCTCGAACGCGGTCGCGCGATCGACCAGGCCGATGAGCACCGCGGGCAGCTCCGGCTCCACCGTGGCGAGCGATCGCACCGGCCGCGTCGCGGCGAAGACGAGCTGCTCCTGCACGCTCTCCGCCTCGTGGACCAGGCGGCCGCTCAGGCACGTGAACATCGTGGCGCCACACGCGAAGACGTCCGTGCGCTCGTCGACGTCGCGGGCCCGCCCGATGGCCTGCTCGGGCGCCATGAACGCCGGCGTCCCCATCGCGCGCCCGGTGTGCGTCGGGTCCGAGCCGGACGCGGCGAAGCGCGCGCGCGCGATGCCGAAGTCGAGCACCTTGAGCACCCCCTCGTCGGTCACGAAGAGGTTGTCGGGCTTGATGTCCCGGTGGACGACGCCCCTGGCGTGCGCGGCCGCGACGACGTCGAGGAGCTGGTGCGCCAGCGAGAGCACGGTGCGGGCCGGGAGCTTGCCGCCGGCGCGCCGCGCGAGCGACGTGAGCGTCTCGCCGTGGAGCAGGTCCATCACCAGAAAGACGCTTCCGTCGTCGGCCTCGTCGTCGTCGAGGACGCGCACGACGCCGCGGTGCTCGATGGAGTTTGCCGCGTAGCCCTCGCGCACGAAGCGCGCCCGCAGGTCGGGGTCCGCCGAGATCTCCGGGTGGAGCATCTTGAGCGCGACCTTGTGCCCGTTGCGGTGCACGGCGAGGTAGACGCTCGCCATCCCGCCCACGCCGAGGACGCTCTCGATCCGGTACTTGCCCACGATCGCGCCGATGCGGCGGGCGGCGCGGCGCTCCGCTTCGTTCGGTTCGGCCGTGACCGGCATCTCCGCCGCAGCGTACCGCCTTGCCGGGGGGGCCGCGCGCCCTACGATCGCCCGTGTGACGCAGGCTCGCCTCACGGCGCTCTACGACGGCGACTGCCGCTTCTGCACGCGATCGGCGCGCGACCTGCAGCGACGCTTCGGCAAGGACCGCCTCGCGGTGCGTAACTTCCACGAGCCCGGTGTGCTCGACGAGACGGGCGTCGCGCGCGACGCCGCGATGAAGCGCCTGCACGTGGTGACCGACGCGGGGCGGGTCTATGCGGGGGCGGAGGCCATCGCGCGCATCGTGGCGAGCGTGCCCCTGGTCGGTTGGCTCGCGTACGTCTACTACGTGCCTGGCCTGCGCCAGCTCGCCGAGCTGGTCTACGGCGTCATCGCGAAGAACCGCTACCGCCTCTTCGGAAAGACCGAGGCGTGCGACGGCGGGACGTGCCACCTGCACGAGTGACGGCCCCCGGGGACGCGGCGCCGCCTGAGGGCGACCGCGCGGCAAAGGCCCGGTCCACGGCACGCCCCGGTTGCGCTCCGCCCGGGGTGCGGGTTAATGCGTGTGACGATGGTGTCACGGGCTCACGACGAGGCCGTCGCGGTGGGCGGCATCGTGCCGTCCTCCCCGGCGTCGGCGACGTGGTCGACGGCTTCGCCGAAGGGGCGCCGCGCGGCGGGGTCGTGGCTTCTGGCCGCGCTCCCGGGGCTCGCGGTCGCCGCGGTCGACCTCGCCGCCCGCCACGCGCAGATCGCCTCGTGGCCGCGCGCGGTCGTGGTGAGCTACGCGGCGTCGCTCGGGCTGGGGTGCGTGCTCTGGGGGGCGCTCGTCGTGGCGGCCGCGGGGCCGCGCGCGTGGCCCGCGCGGGCGCTGCTCGCGGCCGGCGCCGCGATGGCGGTGGGCGCGCAGCTCTACTTCTTCGGGCGGTACCACGCGTACATGAACCCGCGCGCGGTCCTGGTCGGGACGTCGATGCTGCCGAGCATCGGCCAGCAGCTCTGGAGCGATCGCGCGAGCTTCGCCTCGGCGCTCGGGCCGCCGCTGGCGCTGGCGGCGCTGCTCCCCTGGATGCACAGGCGCCTGTCCACCGTGAGCGCGCGCGCCGGGTGGGCGGCGCTCGACGTGGCGCTCGCCGCGCTGCTGCTGGCGGCGTTCGGCGTGGAGGTCAAGGGCGGCGGAGAGCAGGCGGCGGGGCCGGACGTGCTGTACCTCGCGTCGATGGGGAAGCTGGCAGGCGCGCGGTGGCGGCACGACGAGCAGGTCGAGCGCGCGCATCCGGGGCCGCGCACCCCGGCGCCCGTGCCGGCGATGGGGGCCCTGCCCGGCCGGCACAGCGTGATCTTCGTGGTGACCGAGAGCGTGCGCGCCGTCGACGCGTGCAGCGTGCCGACCGACGGGTGCGCCACGACGCCGTTCACGAACGCGCTCCTGCCCGGGCGGTTCGGCTTCACGCACATGCGGTCGCTCGACTCGACGACCGCGGTCTCGCTGGCGGTCCTCTGGAGCGGCCTGCCGCCGACGGCCTCGCGCGAGGCGCTGCACACGGCGCCGCTGCTCTGGGAGTACGCGCACGCGGCCGGGTACGACACGGCGTACTGGACGTCGCAGAACATGTTCTTCGCGAACTCGGGCACGTGGCTCGAGGGGCTGCCGCTCTCGCGGTGGGTGAGCGCGACGGACCTCGACGCCGCCCCCACCTACGAGACGGGCGCGGACGACGCGAAGCTCGTCGACGCCGTGACCCGCGACCTGCCGACGATGAAGGCGCCGTTCGTGGGCGTCGTCCACCTGTCGAACACGCACTTCCCGTACGTGATCGACGACGCAGACGCCCCCTTCCAGCCCCAGGCGCGCGCCTTCGGCGCCGGCGATGCCGCCCGCGTGCACAACCGCTACCTCGACGCGATCCACAGGCAGGACGCGCTCGTCGCGCGCCTGGTGCGCGCGGTGCGCGAGGCGCCGGGCGGACAGGACGTGGTCCTCGCCTTCATCAGCGACCACGGCGAGCAGATCCGCGAGCGCGGCGCCATCGGGCACACGTGGGGCGTCTACGACGAGGAGGTGCGCGTGCCCTTCTGGATCGACGTGCCGGCGGGGGCGCTGCGGCCGGAGCAGGCGGCCTCGCTGCGCGCGCTGCAGGACGCGTCGATCACGCAGCTCGACGTACTGCCCACGCTGCTCGACGTGATGGGCCTGTGGGAAGCGCCGGCGATGGCACCGCTGCGCGCGGCGATGCCCGGCGAGAGCCTCCTGCGCGGCGGGACGCCAGGGAGGCCCGTGGTGCTCACGAACTGCAGCAGCATCTTCGCGTGCGCGTTCAAGAACTGGGGCGCGCTGGGCGGCGACCGCAAGCTCGTGGCCACGCAGAACGACAGCGCGTGGCGCTGCTACGACGTCGCGCGCGACCCCGGCGAGCGGCAGGACCTCGGCCCCGCCGCGTGCTCCGAGCTCGCGGCGCTGGCCGAGCGGGAGGGCCGCGGCACTCCGTTCTAGTGCTTTGCACGACGCGAAGAGAGCAGACGGTGTCTCTCCGCGACTTTGCCAAGCAAAGTCGTTCGCCGAAAGGCGACGTGGGGAGGCTCACGAGCGAAGCGAGTGAGGGGAGCGCAGCTCCCTCGAAACAGTCCCTTCCGGCGTCGTCGGCCTTGGCCGACGAGGGACGGAGGCTAGTGGACCGAGGACGGGGTTCGTCTTCGAATCACGGACTCGGGACACTAGAGGCGCGTGGTCGCGGCGTTCTCGGCGACGTCCTCGAGGAAGCCGCGGCGCAGCGCCGCGTCGTGGATGGTGGCCGCACGCGCCGCGAGCCGCTCCTTCGCCGCGGCGACCGCCGTGCGCGCGGCCTCGCGGTCGCCCATCGTGAGGAGCGCCTCGGCGTGCGCGAGCCGGATCGCGGCCTCGCCGATGGCGGTCTTGCCCGCCTTCTCGAGGGCGGCCATCGCGCGGCCCGCGGTCTCCAGCGCGTCGGCGCTCGCGCCGCGGGCGCGCTGCACCGCGGAGAGCATCGCCAGCGCATCGCCGACCATGGCGGTCGCCCCCGACAGCGCCTCCGCCGCGGCGCGCGCCTCGCGCTCCGCGCCCTCGAGGTCGCCTGCCTGCGCGAGGACCCACGCCAGGTAGCGCGTGGCCACGCCGGCGAGCCGCACGTTCTTCTGGGCGCGCAGCGCGTCGATGGCTTTGCCGAGCACCTCGCGTGCTTCGTCGAGCCGGCCGAGGCGCCCGAGCGTGCGTCCGAGCTGCGCCCTCGCCGTTCCGGCGGCGTTGTCGAGCCCCATGCGCTCGGCGACCACGAGCGCGCCGTTCAGCGCGCGCTCGGCCTCCGCGTACGCGCCGATCTCGTTGTAGGCGTAGCCCACGCTCACGCGCTGCAGGCACGCGTTGCGCAGGTCGCCCGCCGTCTCGAAGCTCTCGGCCGCGGCGTCCGCGAGGCGCACGCGCGCGCCCGGATCGCCCGCGGACCCCGCGACGACTGCGCGCGCCTCGAGCACCCACCCGGCGATGGCGGGATCGCTGCCCGCGCTGCCGCCGAAGCCGAGGCGCGCGAGGAGCTTCTCCGCGAGCTCGCCCTGCCCGCCGAGCGCGAGCTGCGTCGCGGTGCGCGCCGTGGCCACGATGCGGCCGGTCCCGCGGCCGCCCGGCGGGATGGCGAGGAGCGCCTCGGCGACGTCGGTGAGGGCGGCGCGGTCGCCGAGCTTGCCGCTCGCGGCCGCCACCTCGCCCGCGGCGACGCACCACGCCTCGCTGCCGCGCGGCGACGCGTCCATCGCCTTGCGGGCGCTGGCCGCGGCCTCGGCGTTCGCGCCGCGCCACTTGTGCGCCTCGGCAAGCACCTGGTGCAGCGCCGCGAGCGAGGCGCCCTCTGCGCCCAGCGCGATGGCCCGCTGCCCGCGCGCGATCGCCGCGTCGAGGTCGTTACCCTCGAGCGCCTGCTCGGCGGCGCGCTGATACCACACGACGGCGCGGTCCGGCGCCTGCCCGCGGTCGAAGTGCTCGGCGAGCGTCAGCGCGTCGCGCTCGCCCGCCTCCTCGAGCCACGCCGCGGCGAGGCGGTGCCCCAGCACGCGGTCCTCGCCCACCATCATCTGGTACGCGGCCTCGCGCACGAGCGCGTGCCGGAACGCGTACTCCTCCTCGCCGGGGAACTTGCCGCGTCCGCGCTTCGTGATGACCTCCTGGTCGGCCAGGTGGTCGAGCCAGCGCGCGGCGTCGCCCGAGCGCTGCGTCCCGAGCAGCGACACGACCGCCCCGCGCCAGAACTGCTGCCCGAAGACGCTCGCCGCGCGCAGGACTCGCCGCGCCCCGGTGTCGAGCCGGTCGATGCGCGCGCTGACGACGGCCAGCACCGTGCCGGGCGCGGCGCCCCCGCCCTTGCCGTCCGCCTCGGCGCGGATCAGCTCCTCGAGGCAGAAGGGGTTGCCCGCCGCGGCCTCGACGATGCGGCGCACGGTGGCGTCGGCCGCGCCGGCGCCGAGCACCTCGCGTACGAGCTTCTCGCTCGACTTGGCGGCGAGCTCCGACAGGCGTAGCTCGACGACGCCGCGCTGCGCCCACGCGCCGGGAAAGAGCTCGTCCACCTCGGGGCGGGCGGACGCCAGCACCATCAGCGGGCACTCGCGCAGGTTGCGCAGCACGGCGTCGACGATCTTGACCGTCGGCAGGTCGCCCCAGTGCAGGTCCTCGAGGACGAGCACCACCGGGTGCTCCGCGCACTCCGCGCGCAGCCAGTCCTCGTACGCGCGCCGCATCTGGTCGCCGCGCAGCACCGGGTCCGTGCGCGCCGCGCGCAGCTGCAGGCTCTCCTCCTCGGGGAAGGGTGCGCCCACCAGCTCGCCCAGGAACTCGGTCACGCGCACGCGCTCCGTCGGCGTCACGCGACGGGCGACCCGGGCCGCGAGCTTCTGGCGGCGCGCGGGGAGCGACTCCCCATCGGCCATGCCGGCGGCGCCGGTGACCGTCTGGGCAATCATCGCGAAGGGCGCGCCCGCGCTCATCGGGTCCGCGCGCCCGACCAGCACCTCGACGTCGACGCCGCGCCGGCGGATGCGCCTCAGGAACTCGCGCCGCAGGCGCGTCTTGCCGAGGCCCGCGGGCCCCGTCACCAGCACGACGCGCGCCACCGACTCGTCGACGCACTCGTCGAACGTCGCCTCGAGGGTGCGAAGATCGCGCTCGCGCCCGACGCACGACGTCGGCCGCCCCAGGACCGACCGCGCCACGTCGTGCGACTCGCGCGCCCCGCGCAGCTCGGCGTGGGTGCCCTCCTCGTGCACGTCGAAGCGCAGGTCGAGCAGGCCCGCCGTCACGTCGTCGAGGCGCACGGGGCCGGTCTGCGGGCCGGTGGCGGGGCGCGCCTCGAGCAGGAGCTTCGATGCGCGCTCGAGCACCTCGCCCACGGGGAACTTTCCCGTGACGACGCCGCGGCCCGTGGCGAGCACGATGGGCGCCTCGGGCAGCATCTCGCGCAGCGCCAGCGCGAAGCGGGCCGCGTGCGCCGCGTGGTCCGTCGCGTCGCCCGAGCCGACGAGCGTGGCGACGAACGACCCGTCCGCCAGGCGCTCCATGCGCGCCCCGAAGCGCGCGATGGGCGAGCCGCTGCGCACCGAGTCCGTCCCCGCCGACTGGAGCGTCCCGCCGTCGCGCGGCAGAGGCCCCGCGTAGACCCCCGCCGAGGCCATCACGACGCACACGAGCCGCTGCTCGACGTCGCCGAGGGAGCGGGGCGCGGCCTCCGACACGGGCTCGGCGCTCGCCGG
>Ga0070730_10003492_pt1 | contig 14087 bp, 11 predicted proteins | sample Coa_R1_3_FD_66447 | JGI IMG/M metagenome (GOLD analysis project Ga0070730, IMG submission 66447) | Surface soil microbial communities from Centralia Pennsylvania, which are recovering from an underground coalmine fire - Coalmine... | ecosystem: Environmental > Terrestrial > Soil > Unclassified ...
TATCTAATAACTAAAAAATAATATAGTAGTTCAATTGGTTAGAACATTAATTTCATGCATTAATAATGAGAATTCAAATTTCTCCTCCGGTTTATATATATATATATTATATATATATTTTATATATAGGTAAATATAAGGTTCAAATCCTTAAACAAACAATGGTAATTTATTCTAGTTTATTATTATTATTATCTAACGCCGTCACATTAAGACGAGACAAATCAATACTTTTTTCTCGTGTAGCTATAACGATTTTACTTGTTTCTTTTTTATTAAGTGTAGAAAGTTTAGATATGAGGTATTTAGAAAAAGGGGTAGGTTTATATGGTGGTTTATTTCATATAACAGCAAACACACAAATATTTCATATGTTTATATTCCTTATATCTGCTGTAATATTACAACTAACTGCTTTTTACCCTAGAAAAATATGGTCATTGCAACATTCTTCATTAAATAAATTATTATTTAATGAATTTATTTATTTTAAAACAAAAAATAAAATTATTAACAAATGAGGAGAACAATTTAAAATAGTAGAATACCCCTTAATAATATTATTTATAATAATGGGAGCTATTTTTTTAATATCTACTAGTGATTTGGTTTCTATATTTTTATCCATAGAACTACAAAGTTATGGATTGTATTTATTATCTACATTATATAGAAATTCAGAGTCAGCTACAACAGGTGGTCTTACTTATTTTTTATTAGGTGGTTTATCTTCTTGTTTCATACTTTTAGGTACAAGTTTATTATATGCTAACTCAGGTACTACAAATCTAGAAGGTTTATATATTATTACTAGTATATCAGATATGGTAAATGATAACACTGGTAATATATTATATTGATATAAACCTTATTATATAAATTTTTCTTTACTAATAATGTCTGTAGGATTTTTATTCAAAATTTCTGCTGCTCCTTTTCATTTTTGATCTCCTGATGTTTATGATGCTATACCTACAATAGTAACTACATTTGTAGCAATAATAGCTAAAATATCTATATTTATTTTTTTATTAGAATTAGTTCATTATACTAATAATTCTTTTTTCGCTTCACAATTTACTTGAACTAATAGTTTGTTAGTTAGTTCCTTATTATCTCTAATAATAGGTACAATTGTAGGTTTAACTCAATTTAAAATAAAAAAATTATATGCATATAGTACTATATCACATGTAGGGTTTATATTATTAGCTTTAAGTATTAATAGTATAGAATCTATTCAAGCGTTTATATTTTATTTAATGCAATATTCTATATCTAATTTAAATGCTTTTTTTTTATTAATTAGTATAGGATACTCTTTATATTTCTTTATAAATGATAAAAATGATGATAATAATTTATCAGATAAAAATAATTCACCTATACAACTAATTAGTCAAATAAAAGGTTACTTTTATATAAATCCAACATTAGCTTTAAGCTTAGCTATAACTATCTTTTCTTTTGTAGGTATACCACCGCTTGTAGGATTTTTTGCTAAACAGTTAGTATTAAGTGCTGCTTTAGATAGCGGATATATATTCATAACATTAATAGCTATATTAACTAGTGTTATAAGTGCTGTATATTATTTAAATATAATAAAACAAGTTTTTTTTGATACACCTGATTACAAGATAAACTCCATATTAAAAAATAAAATTATTAATGCTACTATTTATTCTAATAATAATATTACATCTAAACAATTATTATTAAATATTAATAATATTACTTTATCAAGTTATCTAACTATTACTATTTCTATATTAACTTTAATAATTATGTTATTTATTTTTGTACCTCAAGAATGATTAAGTATGGCTAATATATTAGCTATTATATTATTTAATCCTTAATGACAAGTATTACTTTTTTATTTATTTTTATTCCTTTATTAGCTTTTATATTATTAGCTATAAATTTAATATTTGCTCCTCATAATTCTTACCAAGAAAAAGATAGTGTATTTGAATGTGGTTTTCACTCATTTCTGGGTCAAAATAGAACACAATTTAGTATTTCATTTTTCATATTTGCTTTACTTTTTTTATTATTTGATTTAGAAATTTTATTAGTTTATCCTTATATTGTAAGTGCTTATAATAATGATATATATGGTTTGCTTATAATGCTTATCTTTTTTCTTGTATTAACTTTAGGTTTTGCTTTTGAATTAGGTAAAAATGCATTAAAAATAGATAGTAGACAAACTATTAATTATTATAATATTAACTATAATAATACAAAAAGTATTATAACCTCAATTTAAATGTATAAATTTTTTTATTACTAAACCAAACTAAACAAATAAAAACTTATACATTTAAAAATTACCCCCTTTTTACATATATATATATTTAAATTATACCTTGTTACATTACATTTTTATAGTAATTTCGTTAATTACTATTACTACTGCTATTACCACTACTACTATTACTATTATTACTACTATTTTTAATAACAAGGTAAATTCCATTGCCTTCATTATTTCCTATTATTCTTATGATTATCAATCCGATTTTCATTCTACCAAGAAACTTAATATACAAATGTATAATAAATTAGATAATAGTTCAGAATTAAATAATGAAAAAGAACATATACCAGTAATTAGGTCATCAATATCTTTATGAACAGAGCGATGATTTTTATCATCTAATGCTAAAGATATTGGTACATTATACTTAATATTTGCCTTATTTTCAGGATTATTAGGAACAGCTTTTTCTGTATTAATAAGACTAGAACTAGGTGGACCTGGTGTACAATATATAGCGGATAATCAATTATATAACAGTATAATTACTGCCCATGCTATACTAATGATATTTTTTATGGTTATGCCTGCATTAATAGGAGGATTTGGTAATTTTTTATTACCCTTATTAATAGGAGGACCTGATATGGCTTTCCCTAGATTAAATAATATAAGTTTTTGATTATTACCCCCTAGTTTAATTCTATTTTTATTTGCAAGTGGAATAGAAAATGGAGCAGGAACAGGATGAACATTATATCCCCCTTTATCAGGAATACAGAGTCATAGTGGACCAAGTGTAGATTTAGCCATTTTTGCTTTACACTTAGCAGGTATAAGTAGTTTATTAGGTGCAATAAACTTTATAACAACCATATTAAATATGAGAAGTCCAGGAATAAAATTACACAAACTAGCCTTATTTGGTTGAGCTGTTATAGTAACGGCTGTATTATTATTATTATCTTTACCTGTATTAGCTGGTGCAATAACAATGGTATTAACAGATAGAAACTTTAATACATCGTTTTTTGAAGCGGCAGGTGGGGGTGATCCTATATTATATCAACATCTTTTTTGATTTTTTGGACACCCTGAAGTTTATATATTAATTATACCAGGATTTGGTATAATAAGTACTACTATTTCAGCTAATTCTAATAAAAGCGTTTTTGGGTATCTTGGTATGGTATATGCTATGATGTCTATAGGTGTATTAGGATTTGTTGTGTGATCACATCATATGTATACAGTTGGGTTAGATGTAGATACAAGGGCTTACTTTACAGCTGCAACATTAATTATTGCTGTTCCAACAGGTATTAAAATATTTAGTTGATTAGCTACATGTTATGGGGGATCTATACAATTAACACCTTCTATGTTATTTGCTTTAGGTTTCGTATTTATGTTCACAATAGGAGGATTAAGTGGAGTTATATTAGCTAATGCTTCATTAGATATAGCTTTCCATGATACCTATTATGTTGTAGCTCATTTCCATTATGTTTTATCTATGGGAGCTGTATTCGCATTATTTAGTGCATGATATTTTTGAATACCTAAAATTTTAGGTTTAGATTATAACATACTGTTAGCAAAAGTTCATTTCTGAATTTTATTTATAGGAGTTAATGTAACATTCTTTCCTCAACATTTCTTAGGATTACAAGGAATGCCAAGAAGAATTAGTGATTATCCTGACGCTTATGCTGGATGAAATATAATAAGTAGTTTTGGGTCTATTATAAGTGTGGTAGCTTCTTGGTTATTTTTATATATTGTATATTTACAATTAGTAGAAGGTAAAGCTACATCTAGATATCCTTGATTAACTCCTCAATTTTATAGTGACACATTACAAACTCTTTTAAATAGATCTTATAATTCTTTAGAATGAGCTCTAAGTAGTCCACCAAAACCTCATGCATTTGTAAGTTTACCATTACAAAGTAATATATTATCTAAAATTATTGTTATATAAGTGAATAGGAAAAATATATAATAATAGCTATTATTTTTGTATCAACTTGTAATTATTCATTATTATTTAAGAAATTTATTATATTTAATTTTTTTATTAAATAATTTGTTACAAATGAATTTATTATTATTATAAATTATATTATTAACTGTAATAATAAAGTATTATTTATAATATGTTATATACTATAAAATGATTTTTTATATTTATACTATATATACTGCTCAATATCTCTTATTTTTATTTTAGACATAAAATATAAAAATTTTGTTGTTATATAAAAGTAAGAAAGTTAAAAATATTAAAATTTCAATATTTTTGTGTTCCTTATTAAGTTTAGAATTATGTGATACACCAAAACCATGAGGTCTTTATTTTCAAGATAGTGCTACTCCACAAGTAGAAGGGATAATAGAATTACATGATAATATAATGTATTACTTGGTAATAATTCTATTTGGTGTTGGTTGAATTATGGTTTCAACAATTAGAAACTATACACACGATATAGCACCTATATCACACAAGTATTTGAATCATGGTACATTAATAGAGTTAATATGAACTATTACTCCAGCATTAGTTTTAATATTAATAGCTTTTCCATCTTTTAAATTATTATATTTAATGGATGAAGTTAGTGATCCATCTATGTCAGTATTAGCTGAAGGTCATCAATGATATTGAAGTTATCAATATCCTGATTTTCTTAATAAAGACGATGAATTTATAGATTTTGATTCATATATAGTACCTTCATCAGATTTAAATGAAGGTGATCTAAGAATGTTAGAGGTAGATAATAAAGTTATTTTACCTGAATTAACACATATTAGATTTATTATTACAGCAGCTGATGTAATACATAGTTTTGCTAGTCCTGCTTTAGGTATTAAATGTGATGCATATCCTGGTCGTTTGAATCAAATATCTATTCTTATTAATAGAGAAGGAACTTTTTACGGCCAATGTTCAGAAATATGTGGAGTCCTACATAGTTCTATGCCTATTGTAATAGAGTCAGTTTCACTGGAAAAATTCCTTTTATGACTAGAAGAACAATAGATTTTTAAAATATAATTATATTTATATCATAATATTAAATAAGTATATTTAATTACAGTTTTTTTGTAATATCATTAAAAAATTCTTCCAATAAATAAAAAAAAAAGACAACAATGAGTTTATCATTAATATTATTTTTAATAGGAATCCTAGGGTTTGTATTAAACAGAAAAAATATAATACTAATGCTTATTTCTATAGAAATAATGCTATTAGCTATAACATTCTTAATACTGGTAAGTTCACTTAGCTTTGATGATATATTAGGTCAAATATATGCTGTATATATTATAGCAATAGCTGGAGCAGAATCAGCAATAGGTTTAGGAATTCTTGTAGCGTTTTATAGATTAAGAGGAAGTGTTACAATAGAATATAAATAATGTATTTAGCTATAATAGTTTTACCTTTATTAGGTTCAATTATATCGGGTTTGTTAGGTAGAAAAGTAGGAGTTATAGGTGCACAATTAATCACATGTAGTTCTGTAATAATAACTACATTTTTGGCTATAGTTGCTTTTTTTGAAGTAGGTTTAAATAATATACCAGTATCTATTCAAATATTTAGATGAATTGATTCAGAATCCCTTAATGTTTATTGGGGTTTTCATTTTGATTCTTTAACAGTATCTATGCTTATCCCTGTATTAATAGTATCTTCATTAGTACATGTATATTCAATTGGGTATATGAGTAGCGATCCACATAATCAAAGATTTTTTAGCTATTTAAGTTTATTTACATTTATGATGATTATATTAGTTACAGCTAATAATTTTTTATTAATGTTTGTAGGATGAGAAGGAGTAGGTATATGTTCATATCTTTTAGTAAGTTTCTGATTTACTAGAATAGCAGCAAATCAAAGTTCTATGTCTGCTTTTTTAACTAACAGAGTAGGTGATTGTTTTTTATCAATAGGTATGTTTGCTATATTATGATCTTTTGGTAACATAGATTATTCTACTGTATTTTCATTATCACCTTATGTTAATGAAAATATTATTACTATAATAGGTATTTGTTTATTAATAGGTGCTATGGCTAAAAGTTCTCAAATAGGATTACATGTATGATTACCTATGGCAATGGAAGGTCCTACTCCAGTTTCCGCTTTGATACATGCTGCTACAATGGTAACAGCAGGTGTATATTTATTAATGAGAGCATCTCCTTTAATTGAGTATAGTTCAACAGTTTTAATTTTATGTCTATGAATTGGAGCAATTACAACTATATTTAGTTCTTTGATAGGTCTGTTTCAACAAGATATAAAAAAAGTTATAGCTTATTCTACTATGAGTCAATTAGGTATGATGGTTGTAGCAGTAGGTTTATCTTCATATAATATAGCTTTGTTTCATTTGATAAATCATGCTTTTTATAAAGGACTTCTTTTTTTAGGTGCTGGAGCAGTAATACATGCTATAGCAGATAATCAAGATTTTAGAAAGTATGGTGGATTAAAACCCTTTTTACCTCTTACTTATTCAGTTATGTTAATAGCTTCTCTTAGCTTAGTAGCCTTTCCTTTTATGACAGGGTTCTACTCTAAAGATTTTATTCTTGAATCTACATATGGGCAGTTTTATTTTTCCGGTACTGTAGTTTATTTTATAGCTACTATTGGTGCTATGTTTACAACATTATATTCAGTTAAAGTTTTATATTTGACTTTTTTAACTAATCCTAACGGACCTTTAATTAATTATAGAAATGCACATGAAAGTGATATATTTATGAGTATACCTTTAATAATATTAGCTATTTTTTCAATCTTTTTTGGTTATATGACTAAAGACATATTTATTGGATTAGGTTCAGGATTTTTTGTCGATAATAGTTTATTTATTCATCCTTCACATGAAATTATGTTGAATACTGAATTTGCTGTACCTACTTTTTTTAAATTATTACCATTAATATTTACTATTATATTAAGTTTTATGTATATTATTTTATCTGAATTACTACCAGGATTGATAATTAAATTTAAATTATCTAATTTTGGTTATAATTTATTTAGTTTTTTTAATCAAAGATTTTTAATTGAACTTTTTTATAATAAATATATTACTAATTTAATATTAAAATTAGGTGGTCATACAACTAAAATTATTGATAAAGGTTCTGTTGAATTATTAGGACCTTTTGGTTTAGAAAAAGGATTAATAAGTTTAAGTCTTAATATTTCTAATTTAAATACAGGTGTAATTACATCATATGCTTTATATATTTTAATTGGTTTAATTTTCTATATACTAATACCATACTTATTTGCTACTGATAATACTTTATTTATATTAATTATAATTGGTTTATTTAATCTAATAAACAGTAACAATTATTTAAATAATAAATAAAATAAAATTATTAAAATATGTATATTTATTTCACGTAATATAACTTTGTTATTTTACAGTGTTATTCAATTTGGCAAGCTATACTTCTTTATATGATTTCTTTTTTATATACAGAATAGCAAAATTAGTTATACAATAAAATGTAACTAACATTTTTAATTAATTTTAGTAATTATATATATAATATATAAATAAATTACTAAAGTATACAAATATACTTCTATTATAAAAATATAAATTAGTATATTTATAGTATAAACATAGTTTGATAAAAACCTTCTGTTAGTTAGTGACCGATTTACCTCAAGATATATTATCAAATATAATATATTTTATAAATACAAGTTAGCTATATAACTTACATAATAATAGAAATTTATAATTAAAATCAATAATCATAATAGAAATTATTGATTTTTTAATTATAAAAATAATAATAAAAACAACAAAAAAAATGAGAATTTTAAAAAGCCATCCTTTATTAAAATTGATTAATTCTTACACAATCGATTCCCCACAACCAGCCAACATAAGTTACTTATGAAACTTTGGTTCTTTATTAGCCCTTTGTTTGATTATACAAATTATAACAGGTGTAACTTTAGCAATGCATTATAACCCTAGTGTTATAGATGCGTTTAATTCAGTAGAACATATAATGCGAGATGTAAATAATGGATGATTAATACGTTATTTACATTCAAATACAGCTTCAGCATTTTTCTTTTTAGTATATTTACATATAGGTAGAGGTTTATATTATGGATCATATAGAACTCCTAGAATACTAGTTTGAGTAACAGGTACTATAATATTTATACTTATGATGGCAACAGCTTTCTTAGGTTATGTTCTTCCTTATGGACAAATGTCTTTATGAGGAGCAACAGTTATAACTAATTTAATGAGTGCTATACCATGAGTAGGACATGATATAGTTGAATTTATTTGAGGAGGATTTAGTGTTAATAATGCTACTTTAAATAGATTTTTTTCTTTACATTTTGTATTACCTTTTGTACTGGCGGCTTTAGCATTAATACATTTAATAGTACTTCATGATACTGCAGGATCAAGTAATCCTTTAGGTGTATCGGGTAATTATGATAGATTACCTTTTGCTCCTTATTTTATTTTTAAAGATTTAATTACTATATTCATATTTTTTATAGTATTATCCTTATTTGTATTTTTTATGCCTAATGTCTTAGGTGATAGTGAAAATTATGTTATGGCTAATCCTATGCAAACTCCTCCTGCTATTGTTCCTGAGTGATATCTTTTACCTTTTTATGCTATATTAAGATCTATACCTAACAAATTATTAGGTGTAATTGCAATGTTTAGTGCAATTTTAATACTATTGGCTATGCCATTTACTGATTTAAGTAGAAACAGAGGTATACAATTTAGACCTTTAAGTAAAATAACCTTTTATATATTTGTAGCTAATTTTTTAGTTTTAATGGTATTAGGGGCTAAACACGTTGAATCTCCTTTTATAGAATTAGGACAAATTAGTACAATTATATATTTTGCACATTTTTTAGTCATAGTACCTTCAGTAAGTTTACTTGAAAATAGTTTAACAGAATTAGCTAGTTACAATTCAAGTAAAACTACTACTACTTTATTAGGCTTAAACTTTAAACCAAGTTCTGTTTTACAGATGCCAATGCTCGAAACTGCTGTTGCAACTGGAGCAACAGCTACTGCATTATCTGCGGCTGGAGCTATTAAAAGTTTAGTTCCTTTTGTATTTGCACTAGCTGTTGTTGTTATTAATGTTTTTTACCTTGTTGATTTTAGTGGTGCTGAGCTTTTAGCGTTGAACGAATTGGTTAATGAACTTAAATCTTTACATGAAGTTGCTTATGGAGAATATGATAGATTAGCAGAATTAGTTAATCTATATGAAAGAACTAATAACCCACTACTTAATGAAACTGAAGCTAAATTTCAAGAACATTTAAATTTAATCAAACAAATCGTAAGTTTAATACGTAAAGTAGAACTTCTTATTGAACCTTTAGATCCTGGTTATGAACCTTTTTGTGCACAATGGTGAGAAGAAGACTAGCATTTTTTATATTAATGTAATTAGTAGCTAAATATGTTGAATCTCCTTTTATAGAATTAGAGCAAATATATAAAAATATATATTTTGCACATTTTTATTATGATAATATCTTTAATTAGTTTCTTTTAAAATAGTTTAGTTGAGTTTGCTAACTATAATATTAGTAAATATTGTTATATACTTGTTAAATTTAATCTAATAAAAAGTTATAACATAAATAATCTTTTGATAATCATAATAAAGGGATATGTTGTAAATGGTTTTACGTTTTGATTGCAGATCTTAAATAAGTGGTTCAATTCCACCATTTCCCTGAAAAGATGAAAAGATAAAAATATAAAATATCATATTAATAAGATATATATTAATTAAAAAAAATAGATAATACTTTTTTAATTAAAAAAGATATTAAAATAGTAAAAAGTTTCTTTTATATGATAAAATTAAAAAAATAAAAAAAAATGATACAAGCAGCTAAAATCATAGGTACAGGATTAGCTACAACAGGTTTAATTGGAGCTGGTGTAGGAATTGGTGTAGTTTTTGGAGCATTAATTTTAGGTGTAGCTAGAAATCCCTCATTAAGAGGTCAATTATTTTCATACGCTATTTTAGGTTTTGCTTTTGCTGAAGCAACAGGATTATTTGCTTTAATGATGGCATTTTTATTATTATATGTTGCATAATAATATTTATATATTATGCATTTTATTTTAATACTCTTATTAACTTAATGGTAAAGTAGGATACTTCTAATATCTAGATCTAGGTTCGAATCCTAGATAAGAATTATAATATTATTATATTATTATAGAGGTTTTAATTTAAAGGTAAAATAGGCGTCTTTTAATCGCTGTATATGAGTTCGAGTCTCATAAACCTTAATATTTATAGTATTTGTATTGTAAATATAATAAGTTATTATTTTGCATTTTTTGCTTAAAAAATAAAGCAACATACTTTTAATATATAATAATACAAGTAAAGTATATTTATCTACTTGTATTAATTTTTTTAATAAAAATTTTTAAACAATCAAAATTATATATTTTAATATTAGATAATTAAAAATTATTTTTATTCACTAATTACGTTAAAAATACAAAGAATATATAGACTTGTTTTTTTTAACGGTATTAGTTATTTTATATGATATTATAAAAATGATTTACACACCAACTATTATTTCTATAGCAGAAGTATTATTAGTTACTATACCTGTTTTATTAACTGTAGCATTTGTTACTGTTGCAGAAAGAAAAACAATGGCAAGTATGCAAAGAAGATTAGGTCCAAATATAGTAGGTTATTATGGTCTATTACAAGCATTCGCTGATGCTTTAAAACTTCTTTTAAAAGAATATGTTTCACCTACACAAGCAAATTTAATTTTATTCTTTTTAGGTCCTATAATAACTTTAATATTTTCATTATTAGGTTATGGAGTTTTACCATATGGTCCTGGTTTAGCTATAAGTGATTTTAGTTTAGGTATTCTTTATATGTTAGCAGTATCTTCATTATCTACGTATGGTATATTATTGGCAGGTTGATCCGCTAATTCTAAATATGCTTTTTTAGGTTCATTAAGAAGTACTGCTCAATTAATTAGTTATGAATTAATATTAAGTTCAGCTATATTAATAGTAATTCTTTTAACAGGTAGTTTAAATCTAACTGTGAATATAGAATCACAAAAAGTCATTTGATTTATAATACCTTTGTTTCCAATATTTATAATATTCTTTATAGGGTCTATAGCTGAAACAAATAGAGCTCCTTTTGATTTAGCTGAAGCAGAATCAGAACTTGTAAGTGGTTTTATGACTGAACATGCAGCAGTAATATTTGTATTTTTCTTTTTAGCTGAATATGCCAGTATAGTATTAATATGTATATTAACAAGTATTTTATTTCTTGGGGGTTATTTATTAAAATTAACACCATTAATTTATGTAATTCAATATATTGATACAAATTTTTATATTAATAATATAGATAAATATTATGAAATTTATTTTTCTAATCCATTAATAGAAGGAATGCTTTATGGTATTACTTTAGGACTAAAAACTTGTATAATGATTTTCGTTTTTATATGAGCTAGAGCTTCTTTCCCTAGAATACGTTTTGATCAATTAATGTCATTTTGTTGAACAATACTATTACCTATTGTTATTGCATTTATTATATTAATTCCTTGTATTTTATATAGTACAGACATAATACCTAGTAATATATCACTATTTTAAATACAGAATAATTAATAATAACCACATAGATATGTGTGGTGTAAAAAAAAATCGCAAACATTTTTTGGTTTTTGTGGTTATAAGGTAAATATTTTTCATTTATAAATTCTATATTTATTATATGTTGTCCCTTTTATTAATTATACCTATAATAGGTATATTTATTATATCTACCACAATATCTTATGATACAAGAGAAGAGAGTATTAAACGTATAAAGATAATAGGTTTAACAACTTCAATTATTAATTTATTAATATCATTATTTATATTTATAATATTTGATTATAGCAGTAACCAATTTCAATTTGTACAAGAATATCACCAAATAAGTTATTACGATTTCTATTTAGGTATAGATGGTTTATCTATATATTTTGTATTATTAACAACTATAATAATGCCTATTGCATTACTATCTAATTGAACATCAATATCTGAAAATGTAAGATCATATGTAATAATAATATTATTATTAGAAACATTATTATTAGCAGTTTTTTTAGTATTAGACATCTTACTGTTTTATATTTTCTTTGAAAGTATATTACCACCTTTATTTTTATTAATAGGATTATTTGGATCAAGTAATAAAGTAAGAGCTAGTTTTTATTTATTCTTATATACATTATTAGGATCTTTATTTTTATTATTATCTATATTAACTATGTCTTCTATTATGGGAACTACTGATTTTGATGCTTTATTTAAAAATAACTTTAATTATTCAAGTCAATTATTTTTATTTTATGGTATATTTATAGCTTTTGCTGTTAAAACACCAACTATATTTTTAAATTCTTGGCTTTTAAAAGCTCATGTTGAATCTCCTTTAGGTGGTAGTATTATTTTAGCTGGTATTGTTTTGAAATTAAGTTTATATGGAATATTTAGATTAATTTTACCTTTGTTACCCAAGGCTTCTTTAGATTATACATATATTATATATTTAATCGGAGTGATAACTATAATATATGCTAGTATTAGTACATTAAGAACTATAGATATTAAAGAACTTATTGCTTATTCCTCTGTATCTCATGCTGCCGTATACTTATTAGGTGTATTTAGTAATACAATACAAGGAATAGAAGGTGGTATTACTTTAGGATTAGCTCACGGATTTGTATCTTCTGGTTTATTTATATGTGCAGGAGGTATACTTTATGATAGATCTTCTACTAGATTAATTACATACTACAGAGGTATAGCTCAAGTAATGCCTTTATTCTCAATATTATTTTTAATATTATCGTTAGGTAATTGTGGTGTTCCTCTTACTTTAAATTTCATAGGTGAGTTTATGTCTTTATATGGTATATTCGAAAGATTACCCTTATTAGGTATTCTTGCTAGTTCTTCAATTGTGTTTTCAGCTGCATATACCATATATATGTATAATCGTATAGCTTTCGGTGGTCAATTTTCAAAACAATACTTCAAAGTTATTATACCTGATTTAAATAAGAGAGAATTTTATTTATTATTAACATTAGTTGTATTTACTGTTTTATTTGGTATATACCCTGTTATTATATTAGATGGTTTACACTATTCTGTATCGTCTTTAATTTATTATTCTTTAAATTTTTTACCTTAATATGTTAAATTTTAACATATAAAATATATAAATATATTACTAATGGATAAAAAATAAAATCCATTAAGTTATAAAAACTTTGAAAATTATTTTGAGTTTGATGATGGCTCTGAATGAACGCTATCCAAATGCTTGACACATGCTAATTGAACGTTTAATTAATTTTTAAATTAATTAAAAGTAGTGTACAGGTGAGTATATGATATATTGGCTGCCTTAGAGTAAGGGAAATAATCCCTTATACAAAAAAATATTTTTTAAAGGAAGAATCTATTTTTTCTGCTCTAAGATGTTAATTTATATCTCGGGTAGGTAGTTGTTAAGGTAATAGCTTAACAAGCTTATAATCCCGTAATCGAGACTGAGAGGTCGATCGATCACATTGGGTCTGAAAAAACCCCAATACGTATAGTACAGCAGTGAGGAATATTGGTCAATAGCCTAACGGCTGAACCAGCAATTTGGAGGAATGTAT
>Ga0070730_10003494_pt1 | contig 14084 bp, 12 predicted proteins | sample Coa_R1_3_FD_66447 | JGI IMG/M metagenome (GOLD analysis project Ga0070730, IMG submission 66447) | Surface soil microbial communities from Centralia Pennsylvania, which are recovering from an underground coalmine fire - Coalmine... | ecosystem: Environmental > Terrestrial > Soil > Unclassified ...
CTGCGGTCGATCGCGGATCTCGCCGGCGCACGCGTGGCGACGACGTTCCCGCGCCTGGCGGGCGAGCTGCTCCCCGGTCCCGTCGATCTCGTGCAGGTGGACGGCTCCGTCGAGCTCGCGCCGCGGCTCGGTCTCGCCGACGCGATCGTCGACCTCGTCTCGAGCGGCAGCACGCTGCGCACGAACGGCCTGCGTTCGCTCGGGCCGCTGCTCGAATCGGAGGCCGTGCTGATCGCGGGCAAGAACGCGAGCGACGAGACGCTTCAGCTCGCATCCGTCTTCCGCAGCGTCGTGCAGGCGCGCGGCGCGCGCTACCTCATGCTCAACGCGCCCGAGGATCAGCTCGATGCAATCTGCGCGCTCGTTCCCGGCTCGCGCGCGCCGAGCGTCCTGCCCCTCGCCGAGAAGGGGATGGTGGCTGTGCACAGCGTCGTTCCCGCCGCTGACGTCTGGCGCCTCCTGCCCGAGCTCGAGGCCGCCGGAGCGTCGTCGATCCTGCTCGTCCCCGTCGAGCGGATGCTCGGATGAAGAACATCGTCGACGACGTGCGCGCCCGCGGCGACGCCGCGCTGCGCGAGTGGTCGCTGAAGCTCGATGGCGTCGAGTCCGCGCGCGCAGTTCCGTCCGGCGACCTGCCCGAGGACGCGCTGCTCGCGCTCGCCGACCGCGTTCGGCGGTGGCACCAAGAGCAGTGGCCGAGCGACGTCCGGCTCGAGATCGAGCCCGGCGTCGAGCTGGAACGGCACTGGCACCCGCTCCGCTCCGTCGGCATCTACGTGCCGCGCTCGCTCGTCTCGACGCTCGTCATGTGCGCGGTTCCGGCGCAGGTCGCGCGCGTCGAGCGGATCGTCGTCGTCACGCCGCCGGCCGACGCCGGCGTCGTCGCCAAGGCGGCAGAGCTGCTCGGCATCGAGGAGGTTTGGGCGGTCGGCGGTCCCCAGGCGATCGCCGCCCTCGCGTACGGGACGGAGACGATCGAGCGCGTCGACAAGATCGTCGGCCCCGGAAACGCGTACGTGAACGAAGCGAAGCTGCGCGTCTCGCGCGATGTCGCGATCGATCTGCCTGCCGGTCCGTCCGAGGTCGCAGTCGTGCTTGGCCGCGGCGGCGACCGGCGCGTCGCCGAGCTCGAGCTCGCCGCGCAGGCCGAGCATGGGCCGGACAGCGTGTGCACGCTCGTCGACGGCGAAGACCTCGACGCCGCGCTCGCCGAGGTGGAACGCCTCGCGCCCGAGCATGTCGTGCTGCTCGGCGACGCGGTCGCGCTTGCCGGTCGCATCCGCAACGCCGGCGCCGTGTTCCTCGGCGAGAGCTCGCCGGTCGCCGCCGGCGACTACGCGACCGGCGGCAACCACGTCCTGCCGACCGGCGGCTGGGGCCGCGCGAGCGGAGGGCTCGGCCTCGAGACGTTCCTGAAGCCGCTGACGACGCAGCGCCTCACGGCCGACGGCCTCGCACACGTCGCGCCTGTCGTCCGGGCGCTCGCTGCCGTCGAGGGGATGCCCGCGCACGCGGCAGCGGTGGAGCGATGACGCGGACCCGTCTGCCCGAGGGCTTCAAGCCGTACGAATGGGCGCTCTCGACCGCGCAGCTCGCCGAACGGGCCGGGCTCGATCCGATCCAGATCGTGCGCTTCGACGGCAACGTGCCGCCGCTCCCGTTGCCGAGCTCGCGACCGGGCGCTCTCGCCGGCGCGCTCGCCGAGATCAACACGTATCCGCACGGCGGCTATCCGTTCATCAACGAGGCGATCGCCGAGTACGCAGGCGTCGCGCCGGAGAACGTCGTGCTCGGCGCGGGGGCCGACGACTTGCTCATGCTCTGCATCCGGGCGTTCGCCGGTCCGGGCGACGTCGTTGCCATCCCCGACGAGCCGACGTACCCCGTCTTCCGGGTCGCGACGCAGCTCGCCGGTGCGGAAGTCGGTCGCGAGTCGCCCGCGCTCACCGTCATCTGCCGGCCGGGCAATCCGTTCGGCGACCTGCCGCCCATTCCCGGCGCCCGGCCGCTGCTCGTCGACGAGGCGTACTACGAGTACTGCGGCGACAGCGCGGTCGGTCTCATCGACGACGGGGTGATCGTCGTGCGGACGTTCTCGAAGGCGTTCGGGATGGCGGGCGCGCGCATCGGCTATGCGCTCGCCGACAAGGACACCGCGGGGGAGCTGAACGCGTGGCAGGCGCCTGCACAAGTCTCGACGCTGTCGGTCGCGCTCGCGCTCGCGGCGCTGCGCACGCCGCCTGACCTCGCGCCTGTGCTCGAGGAGCGCGAACGGCTCACGAACGAGCTGCGTGCACTCGGGTACGAGCCGCTGGAGTCGTACGCGAACTTCGTCTTCGTCCCGGTCGACGATCCCGCAGCGCTTGCCGACGAGCTACTGATGCGCGCCGGCTGCGCCGTGCGTGTCGGCAACGGCGGCATCCGCATCACCGTCAACGACCGCGAGGACGACGATCTCCTTCTCGCCGCGCTCGCCGGCGAACCGGTCCCCGACCGTAAGCGGTACGTGCGCGCCACGGCCGAGACGACATTGCGTGTGCGAATCGGCCTGTACGGCCAGGGCCGCGTGCGCGTTGCGACCGGCGCCGGCTTGTACGACCATCTCCTGGAGCAGCTCGCGTTCCACGGCGGCCTCGATCTCGTCCTCGAGGGCAGCGGCGACATCGAGACCAGCCCGCATCACACGGCGGAGGACGCCGCGATTGCACTCGGCGATGCACTCGACCGCGCACTCGGCGACCGGCGCGGCATCGCGCGCTACGGCTCCGCCGAAGTCCCGATGGACGATGCGCTCGCGCGCGCCGCGATCGACCTCGGCGGACGTCGCGGCGCCGAGATCTCGCTGGCGCTCGACCCGGGTCTTGCGCGGCACATGCTCGAGAGCCTCGCAAGTGCGGCGCGCATGACGCTGCACGTCGAGTCGACCGGCCGCGACGACCATCACGTCGCGGAGGCTGCCTTCAAGGCCGTCGGCCGCGCGCTGCGCGCGGCGATCGCGCGTGAGGGCTCGGAGCTTCCGTCCACCAAGGGGATCCTGTGAACGTGGCGATCTGCCGCTACGGAGCCGGCAACGTGCGCTCGGTCGAGCTCGCGCTGCAGCGGCTCGGCGCCGGCTTGACCGACGACGTCGCAGGAGCGGATCTGGCCATCCTCCCGGGCGTCGGCTCGGCCGCGTCGGCGATGGCGGGGCTGCGCGAGCGCGGGCTCGACGACGTCCTCCGCGAGCGCGTTGCCGCGAGTAGGCCCGTGCTCGGCATCTGCCTCGGCCTGCAGATCGCGCTCGACGAGAGCGAGGAGGACGGCGGCGTCGCCGGCCTCGGCCTCGTCCCCGGACGCACCGTGCGACTGCGCGCAGAGCGCGTTCCGCGCATCGGCTGGGCGTCCGTCGACCCGGGCGGCGAGACGTACTGGTTCGCGCACTCGTACGCGTGCGAGACCGACAAGACCGTCGCGACGAGCGAAGGCTTCGCGGCCGTCGTGCGCGACGGCTCCTTCACCGGCGTCCAATTCCATCCCGAGAAGAGCGGCGCCGCCGGCGCGAGGTTCCTGCGGTCGGTGTTGGATGAGAGCGGGTCGACTGGTCGTTTCCGACGGTCAGGTGGGCAAAGCCCACCTGACCTGAAGACGGCGCCGCGAGCGGCGCAGTAGTGGAGCCATGCCTCTCCCGCGCCTGATCCCCTGCCTCGACGTCGCGGGCGGCCGCGTGGTCAAGGGTGTGCGCTTCCGCGGCCTGCGCGACGTCGGCGATCCCGTCGAGCTCGGCGCCGCGTACTCCGACGCAGGGGCCGACGAGCTCGTATTCCTCGACGTCGCGGCGACCGTCGAGTCGCGCGCGTCGGCGGTCGAGGTGGCGGCGCGCGTCGCCGAGCACGTCTCGATTCCGTTCACGGTCGGCGGCGGCATCCGCACGGTCGACGACGCGGCGTCGGTGCTCGAAGCCGGCGCGGACAAGATCAGCGTCAACTCCGCGGCGCTCGCGCGCCCGGCGCTGATCGGCGAGCTCGCGCGCACGCTCGGCAGCCAGGCCGTCGTCGTCGCGATCGACACGGAGGACGGACGCGTGCGCTCGCACTCCGCGACGCGCGACGCGCAGCGCGACACGATCGAGTGGGCGCGCGAGTGCGAGGAGCAGGGCGCGGGCGAGCTGCTCGTCACGTCGATCGACCGCGACGGAACGCAGTCGGGCTACGACCTCGAGCTGCTCGCGCGCCTGCGCGATGCCGTGGCGCTTCCGGTCATCGCGTCGGGCGGCGCCGGCGGCACCGAGCACGTCGCGGCGGCGCTCGAGATCGCGCAGGCGGCGCTCCTCGCGTCGATCCTCCACGAACAACCGTCGCGCCTCATCGCGCTGCGCGACGAGCTGCGATCCCTGGGGGTGCCTCTTCGTGACGCAGCCTGAGCTGAAAGCGGCGATCGTGCAGGACGCGGACAGCGGCCATGTGCTCATGCTCGCGTGGATGGACGACGAGGCGCTCCGTCGCACGCGCGAGACCGGCGAGGCGTGGTTCTGGAGCCGCTCGCGGCACGAGCTGTGGCACAAGGGCGAGACGTCGGGCAACACGCTCGCCGTCGAGGAGATCCGCGACGATTGCGACGGCGACGCGCTGCTGCTGCGCGTGCGCCCGGCAGGGCCTGCCTGTCACACCGGTTCGCTGTCGTGCTTCGCGCCCGCGCTGTGGCGGACGATCGCCGAGCGCGTGCGCGACCGGCCCGAGGGCTCGTACACCGCCTCGCTTGCAGAGGCCGGAGTCGAGCGCGCGGCGCAGAAGCTCGGCGAGGAGGCAATGGAGGCCGCGCTGTCGGCAGTCGCGAAGGACGGGCGGCTCGCCGAGGAGGCGGCCGACGTGATCTACCACCTGTACGCGCTGCTCGCGGTCGCCGGCGTCGACATCGCCGACGTCGAAGAGGTTCTCGCTAAACGGGCTCGGTAACCGGCGGCAATTGCGCCGACCGGACGCGCAGCGCGCGTGCGGCGAGGTCCGGTAGCCACCAGTTCCAACGTCCCATCAGGCGCATGAGGGCGGGAACGAGCAGCGCGCGGATGACGGTCGCGTCGAAGATGATTCCGGCCGCGAGCCCGATGCCGAACTGCTTGATGTCGACGCCCGGGCTCGACGAGAGCACGAAGAACGCGAACATCAGCACGAGCGCGGCGCTCGTCACGAGCTTGCCGGTGCGCGCAAGCCCGAGCGCGACCGCCCTGTTCGTGTCGCCGGTTTCGTCATATGCCTCGCGCATGCGCGTGAGCATGAAGACCTCGTAGTCCATCGAAAGGCCGAACAGGAACGCGAAGATCATCAGCGGAATCCACGGGATGATCGATTGCGTCGCCGGCACGTTCCAGATCGCCTGCGAACCGTGGCCGTTCTGGAAGATGAAGACGATGATCCCGTACGCGGCGCCGAGTGACACGAGGTTGAGCACGGCCGCCTTGATCGGGAGTAGCAGCGACCGGAACGCGCGCATCAGCAGGAGGATCGTCAGGAGCACGACGAAGGCGAGCACGTAGGGGAAGTTGCCGTACACCGCGTGCACGAAGTCGCGTTCCTCGGGCGCGAGCCCGCCGAGCGACGCATTGGTGCCGCGCAACTCGCCCTTGACGCGGTCGATGACTCCCTGGATCTGCTTGCTCGCGCCGTCGACGGCCGGGAAGGCTTCGACGATCGAGTCGGTGCCGCTCTGCCACTCGTGCGGTGCGACGGCGCCGGTGATGCCTGGCGTCGCCTGCAGCTTCGCGACGATCGGCGCGGTGCTCGCGCCGTTCTGGACGAGGATCTCGAACGGCTTGATCACGCCGGGGGAGATGCCCGCCGCCGCGAGCGCTGCGCGGCCGTTGATCGCGTCGCCTTTGCCGGGCAGCGCCTTTACCTGCGCCTCGCTCGGATTGATCTGGAAGCCGGAGTAGACGAGCAGGCCCACGATCGCGAGGCCGACGGCGGCGACGGGAACGGGACGGCGCATGACGAAGCCCGCCCAGCGACCCCAGAGGCCGTCTTCCGGATGGCCGCGGTCCACGAACCGCTTTGGAAGCACGCGCACGCTGTTGATGCGCTCGCCGAGGACGGCGAGCAGTGCGGGCAGCAGCGTGATCGCCGCGAGCACGGAGACGGCGGGGATGAGCATGCCGCCGATCCCGATCGAGCGGATGAACGGCAGCGGCAGGAAGATCATCGACAGGAGTCCGACGGCGACGGTCGAGCCCGACACGATCACCGAGCGGCCGGCGTGGGTCATCGTCTCGACGAGCGCGGTCTCGACGTCCTCGCCCTCGCGCAGCTCGTCCCGGAAACGGAAGATCATCAGGAGCGCGTAGTCGATCGCGACGCCGAGCCCGACGAGCGCGATGAGGAACTGCACGATGATCGAGACGTTCGTCAGGTAGGTCAGCAGCCAGACGAGCGTGAACGTGTTGAGGATCGATGCGACCGCGACGGCGATCGGCATGAGCACCGCCGGGAGCGTGCCGAAGACGAAGAAGAGGATGACGAGCGCGCCGAGGCCGCCGATGAGCGCCTCGGTCAGGATGCTCGGTCCTTTGTTGCTGCCGCTCGATGCGGCGTAGAGCGCGTCGCGGCCGGTGAGGTTCGCGGTCACGCCCGCGGGAGTGAGCCGTTTAAGCGCCGCGCGCACCTGGTCGATGTGCACGGACGAGCTGAAGTTCGGGTTCCTCGGCGGGAAGATCTCGGCGAACGCGGTGTGCTTGTCCTTCGAGACGTACGCGAGGCTGCCGGTCGACCAGTACGACGAGGTCCGCGAGCCGGGATTGACAGCTGCCGCGGCGGCGACGGCCTGCTGCAGGCTCGTCTCCTTCGTGATGTCGCCGGACGAGTGGAAGACCGGAACGAGGGCCGCCTGCTCGCCGGAGCCGAACGTCTTCAGCGTCTTCTGGTTCGTCTCGTACGCGGAATAGCCCGGGATCGAGAAGCTCTGGTACCAGCGCTTCGAGACCTGGCCGGCCGAGAACGCGCCGAAGAGCGTGAGCACGATCCAGATCGCGATGACGCGCTTGCGGTGGTGGGCGATGTGGTGGGCGAGCCGGGCGAGCATTCCCGGGAGGCTACGCACACGAGTGGTACGATGTCAAATGTTACGACGTCGAACCATTCTCCTCTCGGGCGCCAGCTCGTCTTCACGGCCAAGGCCGTGCGCGAGGCGTTCGAGCAGGCGCTCAGCGAGGCCGGCGGATCGCTCGGTATCTGGTTCGTGCTCAGCGCTTTGAGCGACGAGGGCCTTATCAGCCAGAGCGCGCTGGGCGGCCACGTGCACCTCGAAGGCGCGACGATCACGCACCACATCGATCGTCTCGAGCAGCTCGGGCTCGTGCGGCGAAAGACCGACCCGAACGACCGGCGCGTGCGGAACCTCGAGCTCACCGCCGCCGGCGAGCGTCTGCACCGGCTGCTCCACGTTGCGATGCGCGACTTCGAGCAGCGGGTGTTCGACGGCATCAGCGAGAAGCAGCGCAACGAGCTCCGGGCGACGCTCGAACGGATTTCGGCGAACCTCGGCTGATGCACGACGTCTGGCGAGCGCTGTCGTTCTCCTTCGGCATGACGTGGGAGATCCTCTGGGCGCTGATCCTCGGCTTCGGCCTTTCCGCCGTCGTGCAGGCGCTCGTCTCGAAGCGTCGGCTGCAGAAGCTGCTCGGCGACGACTCAGCCAAAACGGTGGCCGTCGCGACAGCGCTCGGTGCCGCCTCGTCGAGCTGCTCGTACGCGGCCGTCGCGCTCGCGCGCGCGCTCTTCCGCAAGGGCGCAAGCTTCACCGCTGCGATGGCGTTCGAGATCGCGTCGACGAACCTCGTAGTCGAGCTCGGGATCGTGATGGGGCTCCTCCTCGGCTGGCAGTTCGTGGTCGGCGAGTTCGTCGGCGGGCCGCTCATCATCGTCTTCGTCGCGCTCCTCTTCCGGCTCTTCCTCAAGCAGCGGCTCGTCGACGAGGCGCGTGCGGAGGCGGACAAGCGGCACGTCGGCTCGATGGAAGGCCATGCAGGAATGGACATGTCGGCGCCGCGCCTGCTCACGGCGGAGGGGTACACGGCGACCGCGGACTACTTCGTCATGGACTGGGCGGCGGTCTGGCGAGACGTGTTCGGCGGCCTCCTGATCGCCGGAGCGCTCGCGGCGTGGGTGCCGGACTCGTTCTGGCGCTCGCTCTTCCTCGAGCACCACGGGACGCTCGGCAAGGTCTGGGGCCCGCTGATCGGGCCGGCCGTCGCGACGCTGAGCTTCGTCTGCTCGATCGGAAACGTGCCGCTCGCCGCGGTTCTCTGGAACGGCGGCATCAGCTTCGGCGGGGTCATCGCGTTCGTCTTCGGCGACCTGCTCATCCTTCCGATCCTCAACATCTACCGTCGCTACTACGGCTGGAAGATGGCCGGCGTCGTCTTCGTCACCTTCTACGCCGCAATGGCGGTATCCGGAGTCGTCGTCGAGTATCTCTTCACCGGAGCCGGAATCGAGCGTCATGCCCGCAACGCGAAGGTGGAGATGGCGCACGTGACCTGGAACTACACGACGTACCTCAACATCGTCTTCCTCGCGATCGGCGTCATGCTCGTCTGGCGCTACTTCCGCCGCGGCGGCGGCTGGAGGATGCTGAAGATGATGGAAGAGCCGATGGGCGTCACCGGCTAGCTGCGCGTTCGAGCCCGGCGAGCGCCTCGCGCTCGACGTTCGCCATTCCATTCTCCCGGCCGTACCACGCGAGCGCGGCGCTCAGCGAGAGCGCAAGCACACGCGCACGCAACAACTGCTCGTCACTCACCGGCCCGTACGCATCGAGGAACGCGCTGCGGTCGTCCGTTTCGAGCACGCTCCAGACGAGCTGCAGGTCGACGCACGGATCGGCACGGCAGAGATCGACCCAGTCGATGACGCCGCTCAGCCGCCCGTCCTGCACGAGGAGATGGCGGAAATGGAGGTCCCCGTGCACGACCGTCGCCGGCTCGCGCAGCTGCGGCAGGCGCTCGGCTTCGTCGAGCAACCGCACGACATGCGGCGGCGCGTCCCACCCGACCCGTGCGAGGTAGTCGCGCGTCAGCGGAACACGCCGCGCCATGTCCGCCCGGCCGGTGGGGTCGACTGGAAGCTTCGCGCTGTCGATCGCCGCGGCGACGTCGGCGCTGTGCAAACGGCGCAGGAAGCCTGCCGCGTCGATCGCGATCTGTGTGCGCGACAGGCTCGGTTCGACGTCGCAGAGCTCGCGGCCCGGTACGAAAGGCGAGCCGAAGAACGGCCACGGATACGTGTCGCTCGCCTTGGCGACGAACGTCGGGAGCGTGACCGGCAAGGGCAGAAGCGACGCAAGCTTCGGCAGGAACTCGATCTCGCGCTCCATCGGAGCGACGACCGCCGCGCGGCGCGGGAAGGCGAAGACCCACTCGCCGTTCACAAGCCAGACCGAGCGGTCCCAGCCCTCCGACAGCCGCGACAGCGACTCGATCGTCGGCTCGGCGATCAGCCGCCGGACGAGTGCCTCGTCGACCGTGATCTCTGCGTCCCAGATGCGCACGCGGCCTAGCATCGCGCCTATCCTGGGCGCGTGCCAGCGATCCGCGTCTGCGTCGCCGGGGTAACCGGCTGGACCGGCCGCCCCATCGCGGACGCGATCGAGGCGGCGGCCGATCTCGAGCTCGTCGCCGGCTTGTCGCGCGAGTCGGTCGCGGACGCGCTCGACGCAACCGAGGCCGACGTGCTCGTCGACTACACGCACGCCACCGTCGTGAAGGGCAACGTGCTCGCCGCGCTCGAACGAGGCGTCAACGTCGTCGTCGGGTCGAGCGGGCTGTCGGCTGGCGACTACGTCGAGATCGACGCGCTCGCACGCGCGAAGAACGTCGGCGTGATCGCTGCAGGCAACTTCTCGGTGACGGCAGCGCTGCTCCTTCGGTTCGCGGAGGCCGCTGCGCAGCAGTTCGACCGGTGGGAGATCGTCGACTACGCGAGCGCCGGAAAGCAGGATGCCCCGAGCGGCACCGCCCGGGAGCTCGCCGAGCGGCTCGCAGCAGTGCGGGCGCCGGCGCTGTCCGTGCCGATCGCGGAAGTGCACGGGGCGCGCGAGGCGCGGGGCGCGACGATCGCCGGCTCCCAGGTGCATTCGCTTCGGCTACCGAGCTTCGTCGTGTCGACGGAGATCGTCTTCGCGCGCGCGGGCGAGCGGCTGTCGCTTCGGCACGACGCGGGCGAAACACCAGCACCGTACGTCGCCGGCACGCTCGTCGCGATCCGTGCGGTTCCGGGCCGGGTCGGGCTGACGCGCGGCCTCGACCGGCTCCTGTTCTGAGAACTCGATTCAAAATGAACGCGATGTCGCCGGAACGCGCTCGGCGGCGCGCTGCTGCGTCCTCGGTCGCGCCGATAGCCGCTGCTATCGGCGCTCCCTGCGTCCTTGCATCGCATCCGCCGAATCGCGCCCCGTCGACGGGCGTCATTCTGAACCGAGTTCTAAAGAGACCGACTCGTGCTCGGACGGGAGGTGCGCTCGCCGAGCGCGGTGCGCCGGGTGACCAAGGACGGAGGCGGAACCCTCGTTCTTGACGGTTTCGAGGCGTGCGCCCGTCGGAAGCGCGTCCTGCCCGAGAGCGCACCCCTTTATAAGAGACCATGAGAGTCGGACTCTACGGAGGCAGGCGCGGCGCCAACCCACCGTACTTGCACGACTGATGGTTTCGCGTACCCCCACGCGATGAGCGCTCGGCGACGCCCGATGCTGGGAAGACGGCGCGGATGCGCAGCGCATCGCTCGCGAAACGGGTTCCTACGCGACCGTCAAGATCGGCTCGTGGCCGCTTCGCTTGGCGGCGAACATCGAGTGGTCGGCGCGCTCGATCAGCTGGGTGAGCAGCAGGTCGTCGTTCGTGCGGACGGCGGTGCCGATCGAGAGCCCGACGGGAACCTCCGCGTCGAGCGTTCTGACTGGATGCTCGGCGAGGCGTCGCTGGATCCGGTCGGCGACGAGGAGCGCCTGCTCGAGGTCGGTCTCAGGCAGCACGATCACGAACTCGTCCCCGCCGAAGCGCGCGCAGAGGTCGTAGTCGCGCAGCTCGGAGCGGAACGCCTCGGCGATCTCGACGAGGGCCGCATCGCCGACGACGTGGCCGTAGCGATTGTTGATCCCGCGGAGGTCGTCGACGTCGCACACGAGCACGGAGAGCGGCCGGCCGAAGCGACGCGCGCGCGCGAGCTCGTCGTCGGCGACGTTCGCGATCCCGCGCGTGTTCAGCAGCCCCGTCTTGTGGTCGCGATAGGCCTCCTCGCGGAGGGTCGGAACGACGAGTGACCGGTGGATGAGGAGCAGCGGCAGCATTGCTACCGCCGCGAGCGCCGGTGCGTGGAGGAGCGCGAACGCGATGAGGATGCCCGTCGCCGCCAGCACGATGTCGGTGATCAGTCCGTCGGGTGCGAAAAGGCGCGTGCTGCGAAGATCGCGTCCGCGGGCGCTCTTCAGCATCCGTGCGAGCAGGGCGTGGTTCATGAGCACGAACGCTGCTCCGGCGCACGCCGCCGCGACGACCGCGGAGGTGTGCATGTGCGCGGTGGCGTCGTAACCCCCGCTCGCGAGCCCGCGCCGGACCGCCCACGCGGCCATTCCACTGAGGACGTAGTTCGCGATATTGAACGTCTGGATGTACCAGCGGTACCGATGGCGGATCCAGTCGGGGATGTGCTGGCCGATGCAGACGAGCGCGACGAGCTCCGGCGGGAACAGCAACGCCGCAGTGACCGTGAATGCCAGGCCGGTGTGGAACCCTTGGTTGCCGCCCATGCGCGCGGCAAACAGCTGCGCCGCCGCAGCGGCAACGAGCACGACTGCGAAGTCGGCCCAGCGCGGCGAGCCCCATGACGAGGCGAGCGACGCGGCGACGGTCGCCGCGATCGCGAGCCCGATCGAGGAGACGAAGAGCGCACGCGCCTTCTTTGGCAGGCCGGGAGCGGCGGCGGCTGTGGTCATGCCGCCGTCACCTCGTGGAGCCGGGCGCGCTTCATCGAGATCGCGCCTGCCTCGACCGCTCTCGTCGTGGCGGCGACGGTCTCCGCGCAGAAGTCGGTGCCGGCGCCGTAGCGAAGCTCGGCGAGCGCGATCGTGAGCGGCATCGCATCGCGATACACGCGCTTGGACGTCATCGCGTCGAGCGCGTCGGCGACGTGGATGATCCGTGCTGCGAGTGGGATCGCTTCGCCCGCGAGGCCCGCGGGATACCCTGTTCCGTCGGGCCGTTCGTGATGGTGGCGGATCGTCGGCACGACCTCGTCGAGGTAGCCGAGCCGCTCGATGATCCGTGCGCCCTCTTCTGGATGGCTCTTCATCACGAGCCACTCGACCGACGTGAGCGAGCCCTGCTTCTGCAGCACCGAGTCGGGGACACCGATCTTGCCGATGTCGTGCAGCAGCGCCGCCTGGCGGAGCGGCTCGAGCTCGTCATTCGAGAGACCGAGCTCACGGCCGATCGCGACGGCGTACTCGCGCACGCGCCGCGAATGGCCGGCGGTGGAAGGATCGCGCGCGTCGACCGTGGCCGACAGCGCCTCGAGCGCGGCCATCGAGCGCTGCATGACGAGCTGTTTCGCCTCCTCCAGCGACTCGTTCTGCTCGCTGATCGTCTCTGAGGCGTCCTGCAGACGGTTAGTCGCGCGCTGCGTGAAGTGGATCAGGACGAGCGGCGCGAGCGAGAGCGCGGCGAGCGAGATGCTCCGCGACCAGAGCGCGACGAGCGGAATCGCCATGAGCGCGAGCACGAGCTCGAGCGACACGTCGTCGATCGCCGCGAGCCGCGTCTCCCGGATGGTGAGGCCGCGCGACAGAGTGATCATCGGGACGAGCAGCGTGCGGTTGACGAGCACGAACGTCAGCGCGGTTGCGGCGCCGGCGGCGGCGAGCGGCGCTCCGTGCCCGGCGACGGCGTGCAGCACAACCCAGGCCGACAACGCGGCAAGCACGTAGTTCGCGACGTTGAACGGCTGGACGTACCAGGCGTAGCGCTGCTTGACCTGGTCGAGCAGGTGCTGCGTCACGCACATGAGGACGAGCTGGCCGGGCGTGAGGAGCAGCGCACCGGCGACGACGAAGACGATCGCCGGATGGAACACGCGTCGGCCTTTGAGCCGCACCGAGGAGAGCTGCGCGAGCGACGCGGCCGCTGTGAGCGCCGCGAAGCGCCGGAAGTCACCGCCGTTCGTGTGGGTCAGCGCGAAGCCCGCCGCGGCTGCGCCCGGAGCGACGACCGCGAGCCAGTATGCCCACGCGCCGGTGGGCAGCGCCGAGAGTGCGCGGGCGTGCCGCAGCAGTGACGCGGGCGTGGAAACTCGAGGATGCCCGACGGCGGCCGTCGTCACCGTCAGGGTCCAGTCGCGGTCGAGATACTGCCATCTGCTCCGACCATGAGGCCGAGCTCGGCTTCCGCCTCGAGCTCGTCGAGCGGATCCAGCAAAGCGGGTACGCCTACGTCGGCACCCGCGTTGTCGGCGGAAGACGTGTCGCTCCACGAGGCGTCGCTCCACGACGCGTCGCTCCAGGAGGCGGTGCCCCAGGCGGTCGTTGCCCACGATGCCGTCGTCCACGAGAAGCTCGACCACCAGGCGTCGCTCCACGAGGCGTCGCTCCAGGACGCGTCGCTCCAGGACGCGTCGCTCCATGAGGCGGACGCCCGCGCGGCGTTCGCCCACGAGGCCGCGTCGAAGACCGGCAGCGATCCGCCGTTCGGATCCTGCACGACGAACTGCTCGAGCGCCAGGTTCGGGTTGGGCGGCGAGACAACCAACGCCGCGGCGGGCTCGTTGACGACGCCGACTCCCTCAGAGCCCGGAGCGGCTGCGGGCGTCGGCTTCGCCGTCAGCATGAGCGCGCCCTTGATCTGGTCGGGAGTCCAGCCCGGGTGCAGGCCGAGCAGGTAGTCGGCGGTTCCGGCGACGATCGGCGCCGCGAACGACGTGCCCGAGAGCTGGATGTAGCCGGGCGCAACGACCGAGGACGCGCGCGTCACCGCGAGCGTCGAGGTCGGCGGGACGGGACCGATCATGTACCGCCCGGGAGCGGCGAGGTCGGGCTTCGCAAAGCCGTCGTACGTGTAGCCGTACGCCGACCAC
>Ga0070730_10003495_pt1 | contig 14084 bp, 12 predicted proteins | sample Coa_R1_3_FD_66447 | JGI IMG/M metagenome (GOLD analysis project Ga0070730, IMG submission 66447) | Surface soil microbial communities from Centralia Pennsylvania, which are recovering from an underground coalmine fire - Coalmine... | ecosystem: Environmental > Terrestrial > Soil > Unclassified ...
CCGTACGCCTTGTGGGCGAGCGTCCCGGGGGTGAGCTTGCACGGGTAGAGGCCGAGGCGCATCGACCCGCCCATCTGGTCGACGTTGCGCTGCTCGGGCATCAGGTCGATGACCGGCGTCGAGGTGAACGCCGCGAACTCGGTGGAGTTGGCGTCCGGCGCGTCGAGCGCTTCACGCGCGAGGTCGATCACCGCGCACTGCATGCCCAGGCACAGGCCGAGGTACGGGATGCGGTTGTGGCGAGCGTAGCGCGACGCGATGACCTTGCCCTCGATGCCGCGGTATCCGAACCCGCCCGGGACGACGATGCCGGCCACGCCCTTGAGCAGCGAGGAGTCCCCCGCGTCGAGCTTCTCCGACGAGACCCAACGGATCTCCACCGCCACGTTGTGATGGATGCCTGCATGGCGGAGGGATTCGATCACGCTGAGGTAGGCGTCCGGGAGGGCGACGTACTTGCCGACCACGGCGACCGGGACCGAGGCCCGCGGGTGCTTGATGCGGTCGACGAGCTCTATCCACGGGCCGTTGTCGGGGGCATGGGCCTCGTCGTCGATCTCGAAATGCCTGGCCATCACCTTGCCGAGGCCGGCCGCCTCCAGCATCAGAGGCACCTCGTAGATCGAGTCGACGTCAGGCACCGAGACGACGGCCTCACGTTGGACGTCGGTGAACAGGGCGATCTTCTCTTTGAGGTCGTTCTCGATCGGCCTCTCCGAGCGGCAGATGATCGCGTCCGGCTGGATGCCGATCGCGCGCAGGGCCTGGACCGAGTGCTGCGTCGGCTTCGTCTTCATCTCCTGGCCGTGGACCACCGGCACCAGCGAGCAGTGGACGTAGAACGTGTTCTGCCGGCCGAGGTCGTTCTTCAGCTGGCGGATTGCTTCGAGGAAGGGAAGGCTCTCGATGTCGCCCACGGTCCCGCCCACCTCGACGACGACCACGTCCGCCTGCGGGTCGCGCGACGCACGGAGGATCTTCTCCTTGATCACGTTCGTGACGTGGGGGATGACCTGCACCGTCGCGCCCAGGTAGTCGCCGCGGCGTTCGCGCGCGATGACCTCCTGGTAGATCTTTCCCGTCGTCACGTTCGACGCGACCGTCAGGTTCTCGTCGACGAAGCGCTCGTAGTGCCCGAGGTCGAGGTCGGTCTCAGCGCCGTCGTCGGTGACGAACACCTCGCCGTGCTGATACGGGCTCATGGTGCCGGGGTCGACGTTGAGGTATGGATCGAGCTTCTGGAGGGAGACGCTGAGGTGCCGGGCCTTCAGGATGTTCCCGATCGAAGCCGCGGTAATGCCTTTGCCGAGAGAGGAGACGACACCCCCGGTCACGAAAACGTACTTCGACATGGTCGACCTCCAGGGCGGTTTTTTGAATTTTAGCGGGTCTCAGGTTCGGGGTTCGGCTTTTGGCTCCAGAACCACGACCTTCGTCTCCCACTCGCCCGCCGAGGTCGCCTGCACCGAGAGCTTGGGCTGCGGCTCGGCCGTGGTCACGGCCATCTCCTTCAAGAAGCGCTCCACGCCGTCGAGCTGAAGCTTCACGCCCGGGATCGCGTAGTGCATCGGCACGACGTAGCGCGGTTCGAGCTGGCGCACGACCTCGGCCGCCTCGACCGCGTTGATCGCGTTGTGTCCGCCCACAGGCACGAGCAGCACGTCGACCGAGGAGACGATCTCGGCATCCGCGTCGTCGAGAGGATGGCCGAGGTCGCCGAGATGGCAGACGCGCACGTCGTCGATCTCGATCAGGTACACGGTGTTGCGTCCGCGCTTGGCGCCCTTCTCCTTGTCGTGGTACGTCTGCAGGCCGATCACGCTCACGTCCGACACCTCGTACTCGCCGGGCCCCCTGATCTCGTAAGCCCCTTCGCGCACGGCCGGCGCATAGTTGTGGTTGTCGTGGTCGTGGCTGATCGTGATCAGGTCCGCTTCCTGCCGCGGCAGGCGCAGGCCGATCGCAGGCGGATAAGGATCGGTCACGACGGCCGCGGTCTTGCCGCGCAGTCTGAAGCACCCATGTCCGAGCCAGGTCACATCCATCAGGGTCTTCTCCTACATCCTCTCCGGTGCTGAGACGCCGATCAGGTCGAGCGCGGTCTTCAAAGTGTGACGCGCGGCGCGGCACAGCTCCAGCCGCGCGCGGGTGAGGTTGGGGTCGTCCACGACCACTCTGTGCTCGGCTTGCTCGTTGCCCGCGTGGTAGAAGCGATGCACGGCCGTCGCCAGGTCGTGCACGTAATAAGGAATGCGGTGCGGCTCCATTAGCCGGGTCGCGTCCTCGACGACCTCGGGCCAGAACGCGAGCTGCCGCGCAACGTCGAGCTCCCACGGCTGCGTGAGCATCGACACGTCCGCCGCCTCGCGCAGCGCGGGGTGGCGCTGGGCTGCGGTCAGCTCGACGTTGAAGAGCCTCGCGTGCGCGTACTGCGCGTAGTAGACGGGATTCTCGCTGCTCTGTGTGAGCGCGAGCTCGAGGTCGAACTCGATCGTGGTGTCAGGCGAGCGCAGGAGATAGAAGTAGCGCACCGCGTCCGCGCCCACCTGGTCGACGAGCTCGTCGAGGGTGACGAAGCGGCCGGCCCGCTTCGACATCTTGCCCTCTTTCAGGTTGACCATCTGGTTGAGGATGATCACGAGCTTGCTCGGGTCGATCCCCATCGCCGACGCCGCGGATTTCATGCGCGGCACGTAGCCGTGATGGTCGGCGCCCCACAGCTCGATCACGCGCTCGTAATGACGGCGCTCGAAGCGGCTGAGCAGGTAGCCCACGTCCGACGCGAAGTACGTCGGCTCGCCGTTCGACCTGACGACGACGCGGTCCTCCTCGTCGCCGTCGTCTTCGCCGAACCACAGCGCGCCCTCGCGCTCCTTGATGTGGCCTGACTTCTTGAGCCTCTCGATCGCCTCCTGCGGAAGGCCCTCCTCCCACAGCCGCGACTCATGGAACCACTCGTCGTAGCGCACGCCCAGCCGGCCCACGGTGGCGCGGATGCGATCCACCATCACGCCGATCGCGTAGGCGCGCAGCTCTGGCTCGGCTTCGCCGAAATCGCGCGTCTCGATGCCCGGCAGGTCCCGGCGCGCCATCTCCGCCAGCTCGGCGACGTACGCGCCCGCGTACCCGCGCTCCGGCACCGGCAGGCCGTGCAGGCGGGCGTAGACGGACTCGCCGAACATCCGCGCCTGCGTGTTCTGGTCGTTGACGTAGTACTCGCGCTCCGGCTTGTGCCCGGTGAAGTCGAGCAGGCGCGCGAGCGAGTCGCCCAGGATCGCGCCGCGGCCGTGGCCGATGTGCAGCGGCCCGGTCGGATTGACGCTCAGGAACTCGACCTGCAGTCGCTCGCCGCGGCCGAGGTCACTCGCGCCGTAGCCGGCGCCCATCGTGGCGATTTCCACCACCAGGCGCTGCAGCCAGTCGGGCGTGAGCCGGAGGTTGACGTAGCCCCGGTCGGCGACCGCCTCGGCCGCCTGGTCGGGGATCTGAATCGCCTCCACGAGCCGGGCGGCGATCTGGGGCGGCGCCTGGCGCAGCTCACGCGCAAGCTTCATCGCCGCGGAGCTGGCGTAGTCGCCGTGCTCGGGATTCTTCGCCCGCACTAGCTCGAGGTCCGGCACGTCGTTCACGCCGAGCGACCGCGCGGCGGCCTCCAGCGCCTGGCTCAGGCGCGAGCGGACGCCACCCGTGGCCGTCAGCATGCCGGATGCTCGCCGGTCAACGTGAGCTGGATCTGCGCCGACTGCCCCGACCGCGTGTAGGTGATCGTGACGCGCTGCCCGACGTGGAACTGCGACCGCAGCAGCAGGGTCAGCGGGTGCGCCCCGTCGACCTTCACCTCGTCGAGCGCCGTGATCACGTCGCCCACCTGCAGTCCGGCCGCCGACGCCGGGCCGTCGGTCGCCGTCGAGTCGATGAGCGCGCCCTCGGGGAGGTTGCGCAGCGCCGACACCTCGGGGCTGAGGTCGGAGACCGCGGCGCCGATGGACGGCACGGTGACCTGGCCGGTCTGCAGGACCTGCTGCACGTCATCCTGGATGTCCGCCGCGTTCAGGCCGTAGCCGCCGGCGCCAGCAGGACCTGGCATCGCCACGCCGATGACCTGCGCCTGGATGTTGACCAGCGGTCCGCCCGCCGTGCCGGAGTCGATCGCGGCATCGGTCTGGATGGTGTCGCTGATCTCGATGTTGCGCTCGGGCGCGGCGGGATCCGGAATCGTCGCCTCGCGGTGCAGCGCGCTGACGATGCCGCGCGTCACGGACCCGCCCTGCAGCGGCCCGGCCACCGCGACCACGGGCTGCCCGCTCTGGACCGCCGAGGGGTCGCCAAACGCAAGCGTGGGCAGGCCGCTCACCTGGTCGATCTTCAGCACCGCGACCGCCGTCTGGCAGTCGTAGTCGACCAGGCGCGCGTTGTGCAGCTTGGAGTCGCCGGCCACGATGACGGTGATGCTGCCCGCGCCGGCGATCACGCCGACGTCGGTGACGATGTAGCCGTCGCTCGTGACCAGGTAGCCGGATCCCGACTGGAGCTGCGGCTCCAGGGCCGTCACGACGCTGACCACCGCCGGCCGCGCGTGGGCCGCCGCTTGCACGATCGCCGAGTCCTCGGAGATCGTGGTGCCCGGCTGCAGGTCGACCGAAGGCGAGTTGGTCCGCGAGTCGAGGCGCAGCACGCCGAGGGTGACGCCCGCCGCGACGATCGCCGCGAGCACCACCACTCCCACGACCGAGAGCAGCGTGCGCATGCGGATTCGGATCACGAGGCCAGCTTAATCAAGTCCGGTTGCCACCTCGTCGGCGGCGCAGGCTACGGGTTCTTGGGCTCGATCGGGTACCAGGTCAGCACCAGCTGGCGGCTGGGCTCGAAGCCGGCGGACTTGTAGAGGCGCACGGCGGCTTCGTTGTCGGGGCGGGTCCACACGTAGCCGAGCGTCACGCCGCGCTCGCGGAAGAGGCGGACTGCCTGCTCCATCAAGACCTCGCCGATGCCGTGGCGGCGGTGGTCCTCGGCCACGCACACCTCGGCCACCTCGCCCTCGAGCCCGGTCCCGGGGTCGAAGAGGACGATCCAGCAGAAACCGATGACCTCGCCGCCGTCCTCCCGGACGGCGAAGACGATGTTCTCGCCGCGGAACGTGCTGGGGACCGTGTCGAGGTTGTCCTCGATCTCCCAGCGGTCGAGCTGCGGGTGGTCCTCGTAGTGCGCCTGCTCGGCCAGGTGGAGGTCGACGAGCAGGGGCTTGATCAGGCTGTAATCGCCCTGCGCAAGGCGTTCGACCGTGAGTGTGCCCATCCCAGTCGATGGTAGCGTAGGGACCCGCGAAATCAGCCTTCGCGCGCGCGCCGACGTAGCTCAGCTGGCAGAGCAGCCGCCTCGTAAGTGGCAGGTCGTGGGTTCGAATCCCACCGTCGGCTCCAATCGGCTAATTCCGCACGTTCTGTGCAAGCGGCGCGTTTGCGGGCGGCTCGATCGGCGCGTTTTGTACAAAACGGTCGGAATGGCTGGTGGGCGCGTAGTAGATGAACGACGCCAGCAGCAGGACCTCGGCGACGAGGATCGGCACCTCGAGCACGAGCAGCGCCAGCTCGAGCAGGGCGAACCCGACCACGAGCAGGGCCATCTGCGCGGCGGACGGCCGAGCGCGCAGCACGAGCCAGCCCGCGACCACGAGCATCGCGAAGTCCTGGAATCCGACGTACGGCGTGAAGAGCAGCGAACCCGTGATGCCCGCGGCGATCGGGATGGCGGCGCCCGTGCCGTGCCACCGCCACGCCGCCCACAACGTGGCTCCGAGGACGACGGCCTGGGCGGCGTACAGCTGCGGGCCGGTGCCGATCAGCCCTGACACCGCGTAGCCGCGCGTGATCTGCCAGCCTGACGCGACGGACAGCGCGTCGCGGTAGCGCAGCAGGCCGTCGTGGCCGAGCAGCGCGAGCGAAATCAGCGCCATGAACCCGGTGACCACGAGCCACGCGCCGAACACTCGCGCGTGCCCCGCGACCACCAGGCACAGCGGCACGAAAAGAGCGATCTGGGGCTTGACGGCCATCAGGCTCAGGGCGACACCGGCGAGCGCCGGCCGGTCGCGCTCCGTCAGCCACCAGCACAGCGCGACCGCGGCCGCGACCAGCGCCACCGGCTGGCCGACCATCAGCCCGAAAGCCACCGGGAACAGCCCCAGCCACATCGCTCCGAAGGCGGCACGGGTGAGCCGCGTTCCCGGTGCGGTGAGGTACCAGCCGGCGAAAAGCGCGCCCGCGATGAGCAGCGACCACAGGATCACGGCGGCCTGGAACGGGAGGACGGTGAACGGCGTCGCGAGCCACACCAGCGGCGGCGGGTTGAGGAAGGGCGACCAGTAGAACCCGGGCCCTAGGCTTTCCACCGCTGCCTTCTGCGCCGCCAGGTCATAGAGGTGCGGGTAGCCGCCGTGCAGCGTCTCGACCGCGGCGCCGTACGCCAGCCGGAAGTCGTTGCGCACCGCGTACTGCGGGATGTAGGTGACGATCGCCGCGTAGACGTCGAAGGCCAGCAGCAGCAGCCCGCCCCACAGCCCGGCGGCGGCCCATAGCCGGCGGCGGCTCGCGAAGAATCGCGTCACGACGAAAAAAGTAAGGGCTCGGATGCCAATCCGAGCCCTCACCCTACCCTAGGCGCCAAGCGCCGGCAGGTTGGGACCTACTGATCGCTCCCGCTGGCGGGAGAGGGAAACTTTAGTTCACTTCCCGGTAGTCGGCGTCTACGACGTCTTCTTTCTTGTCGCCGCCGTCGGTGCCGCCACCACCCGGCTGCCCTCCGCCCGACGCGGCGCCGGCGCCCTGGTAGATGTGCTGACCGATCTTCTGCAGCGCCTCGTTGAAGTCGTCCATCTCCTTGCGGAGCAGCGCGGTGTCCGAGCCCTTGGCCGCCGCCTTCAGCGTCTCGAGCTTGGCGTTGACCTCGGTCTTCACGTCGGCCGGGATCTTGTCCTCGTTGTCCTTGATGACCTTCTCGGCCTGGTGGATCATGTGGTCCGCCTGGTTGCGGAGCTCCACCTCTTCGCGCTTGGCGCGGTCCTCCGTGGCGTGCACCTCCGCTTCCTTCACCATCCGGTCGACCTCGTCCTTGGCGAGGGTCGAGGACGCCGTGATGGTCACGGACTGCTCCCGCCCGGTGCCCTTGTCCTGGGCCTTGACGTTGAGGATGCCGTTGGCGTCGATGTCGAACGTGACCTCGATCTGAGGCATGCCTCGCGGCGCGGGCGGAATGCCGTCCAGGTGGAAGCGGCCGAGGGTCCGGTTGTCGTGAGCCATCTCGCGCTCGCCCTGCAGGACGTGAACCTCGACCGACGTCTGGCTGTCGGCCGCCGTCGAGAAGACCTGCGAGCGGGAGGTCGGGATCGTCGTGTTGCGGTCGATGAGCTTGGTCATCACTCCGCCGAGCGTCTCGACGCCCAGCGAAAGCGGCGTCACGTCCAGCAGCAGAATGTCCTTGACCTCGCCCTTCAGGACGCCGGCCTGGATGGCCGCGCCCACGGCGACCACTTCGTCCGGGTTCACGCCCTTGTGCGGCTCCTTGCCGCCGAGCAGGTCCTTGACCAGCTGCTGGATCACCGGCATGCGGGTCGACCCACCCACCAGCACGACCTCGTCGATCTGCTGAGGCGTGAGGCTGGCGTCCTTCAGCGCCGCCAGGAATGGACCCCGGCAGCGCTCGGTCAGGTCGGCCGTCAGCGACTCGAACTTCGCCCGGGTGAGCGTCATCTCGAGATGCTTGGGGCCGGTCTGGTCGGCGGTGATGAACGGGAGGTTGACCGTGGTCTCGAGCCGGCTCGAGAGCTCGATCTTCGCGCGCTCCGCGGCTTCGGTGAGCCGCTGCAGCGCCTGCCGGTCGGTCTTCAGGTCGATGCCGTTCTGCTTCTTGAACTCCTCGGCGAGCCAGTCCACGACGCGGCGGTCGTAGTCGTCACCACCGAGGTGGGTGTCGCCGTTGGTCGCCTTGACCTCGAACACGCCGTCGCCGACGTCGAGCACGGACACGTCGAACGTGCCGCCTCCGAGGTCGAAGACCAGGATCGTCTCGTTGGCCTTCTTGTCGAGCCCGTACGCGAGCGAGGCCGCCGTCGGCTCGTTGATGATGCGGAGCACGTTCAGGCCCGCGATCTGACCGGCGTTCTTGGTCGCCTGCCGCTGTGAGTCGTTGAAGTACGCGGGGACGGTGATGACCGCGTCGGTGACCTTCTCACCGAGGTAGGCCTCGGCGTCGCTCTTGAGCTTCTGGAGGATCATCGCCGAGATCTCCTCGGGCGTGAACTCCTTGTCGGCGTTGGGCACGCGCACGACGACGCGGTCGTCCTTGCCGGCCTTGACGTCGTACGGAACGATCTTGCGCTCCGACGCGACCTCGCCGAACTTGCGGCCCATGAACCGCTTGATCGAGTAGACGGTGTTCTCCGGGTTGACCGCGGCCTGCCGGCGCGCGAGCTGCCCGACCAGGCGCTCCCCGGACTTCGTGAATGCGACCACCGAAGGCGTCGTCCGCGAGCCTTCCGAGTTAGGGATGACGACCGGCTCGCCACCTTCCATGACGGCGATGACGGAGTTGGTCGTTCCCAGGTCGATTCCTACGGTCTTTGGCATGTTTCTAAAAGCCCTCCCAGGCGCGAGCGCGCCCGATTCAAATTTCTTCCTGTCACTTCTTCCCCGCCGCCGGAGGGTCAAAACCCTTCCGGGCGACCTCCGGCCGCGGCTAGGCTAGAGGCGTGATCTACGAGCTGGACCCGGTCGATGCCATCTCGGTGGCGGCGATCGGGGAGCCGGGCCATCGCCAGTTCTTCCTGCTCGCCTCCGGGAGCGGCCGGACCCTGACGCTCGCCTGCGAGAAGTCGCAGATCCAGGCCCTGATCACCCGCCTGCAGCAGATGCTCGAGTCACAGGGCATCGAGACCCAGGCGCCGGCGGCCGAGGAGCCAGGGCTCCAGCCTGGCGAGCCCGAGTGGCAGGTCGGCGAGATGGGGCTCGGCTACCACGAAGGGCGGCAGATGTTCGTCCTGGTGGCCAGCCAGGGGGCGCAGGCCGAAGGGGTCGAGGCGCCGGCCGACGACTCCCCCTCCGTCCGGTTCTGGCTCAGCCACCGCCAGGCGGTGGATTTCTCCCAGCAGGCCGAGAAGGTCATGGCCGCCGGCCGGCCCCTGTGCCCGCGCTGCGGCCTGCCCATGGATCCGGCGGGCCACCCCTGCCCGGTCATGAACGGTGCCCGACCCATCTTCTAAGACCGAGAAGCTCCTGGCCGAGCTGCCGGAGATGCAGCTCGTGGGCATCCTGCGCGGGGCCTCGAACTACACCTTCCTCGCCCGCCTGGAGCCGCACCCGCCGGCGGGCCTGGACGTCGTCTACAAGCCCGCGCGGGGCGAGTCGCCGCTGTGGGACTTCCCCCCGGGGACGCTCTACCGCCGGGAGGTCGCGGCCTACGAGCTGAGCAAGGTCCTGGGCTGGCCGCGGATCCCACCCACGGTCGTGCGCCGCGACGGCCCACACGGCGTCGGCGCGGTGCAGCTGTTCATCGAGGCCGACCGCCGCCACTTCCTGGGCGAGCAGACCGGCCGCCGGGACACGTGGATCCGGGTCGCCCTGTTCGACGTGATCGCCAACAACGCCGACCGCAAGTCCGGCCACTGCCTGTTCGACGCCGAGGACCGGGTCTGGGTCATCGACCACGGGCTCACCTTCCACACCGACGTCAAGCTGCGAACCGTGATCTGGGACTACGCCGGCCAGCCCCTGCCGTCGGACCTGTGCGCCGACGTCGACCGCACCCTGGTCGAGCTCGAGAAGGGCCGCCTGGGCGACGTGCTCGGCCGGCTGCTCAGCCCGGCCGAGAACCGGACCCTGAAGCGCAGGCTGCGCGCGGTGCTGGCGCCGGACTGGCGCTTCCCCGATCCGGCCTCGGCCTGGTCGCTGCCCTGGCCGCCCGTGTGACCGTGACCTTCTCGGCCCGCATCCGTTAACCTTTCGCACTTCCGGATGAGGGTTCTCAAGGTCCTGGTTCTTTCCTCGTTCCTTTTTCTGCTGGTCACGGCGGAATCGCCTTCACCGAGCCCACCGGCGTCGCCCAGTCCCAGCCCTCCGCCTACCATTCCGAGCCCGAGCCCAATTCCATCCAACGCCTATCTCTCACTCGACGTGAGCGCCGGCGACCCCAACACGCAGATCCACGTCAGCGGCAGCTCTTTCCTGGCCAACGAGAAGATGTCGCTGTACTGGGATTCGCCGAACAAGGTGATCGGCTCCGCGACGGCAGACGGCAACGGGAATTTCTCGAATGTCGCCGTCAAGCCGTTTGCCGGCGATCCACCCGGGCTGCACAAGATCTGCGCGAGCGTCGCGCCCAACCCGTGTGCGCAGTTCGAGCTCCAGGCTCCGACTCCGTCGCCATCGCCCGAGGCGAGCCCTTCCGAATCGCCCACGCCTGCCGAGTCGCCGTCACCCTCACCCAGTGGTTCCCCGACCCCGCCGGTCGCGCCCGTCCCCGTGTCGAACGACAGCCCGAACAACCTCGACGTGCTGTTCAAGCCGCCGTTCGTCTTTCTGCCGTTCATCGCCGTGCTCGGCCTGCTCGGCGCGATCGCCTACTGGGCTTTCGGCGCGGCCGCGGCTCGCCGCCGGGTGCAGCCTCTGCCCGCGGCCTCGGTCATCCACTACAGCGCGCGGCCCCAGCCCGGGCTGCCTGGCATCCCGTACACGCCTCCTCCGGCGGCTGCGTCGCCAGGACCCGTACCGCCGGCCGGGCCGCAGGAGTTCACGCCCGAGGAGCTGCAGCCGCCGTGGCCGTCCCTCGATCGGCCGCCCAGCGACGAACCCGACCCGCCGAGGGACTAATGGCCAGCGCGACAGCCGCTGAATAGACTTCAGCGGATGCCGCTGCTCGAGATCCGAGACCTCAGTGTCCGGTTCGGCGGCGTCGTCGCCCTCGACCGCGTGTCCTTCTCGGTCGAGCCGGGAAAGATCGTCGCCGTCATCGGCCCCAACGGCGCGGGCAAGACCACGCTCTTCAACGTCGTCACTCGCGTGTACCGCCCGACCTCCGGCGCGCTGCTCTTCGACGGCAAGCCCCTCCTCAGCCTCGCGCCACACCAGGTGATCAGCCACGGCCTCGCGCGCACCTTCCAGAACCTCGCGCTGTTCGGCTCGATGACCGTCCTCGACAACGTTCTCGTGGGCTATCACTCGCGCATCGGCACCACGTTTCTCGGCGCGGCGGTGCCGATGCCGACCGCGCTGCGCGCCGAGACCGCCGCGCGCGCGCGCGCCCTCGACATGCTGGATTTCGTCGGCCTCGCGCAGCTGGCGAGCACACCGGTGACCGGCCTGCCCTTCGGCACGCAGAAGCGGGTGGAGCTGGCGCGGGCGCTCGTGGCCAAGCCCCGGCTTCTACTGCTCGACGAGCCGGCGGGCGGCATCAGCCACGAGGAGGTCGACGGCGTGAAGGCGCTGGTGCAGCGAATCCACGAGGAGCTCGGCGTCACCGTTCTGCTGGTCGAGCACAACATGGGCTTCGTCATGGGCATCTCCGACCACGTCGTCGTGCTCGACTTCGGCCGCAAGATCGCCGAAGGCGCTCCGGCCGACGTGCAGCGCGACGCGCGCGTCATCGAGGCGTACCTGGGCGCTGCGTGAGAGTGGTGCTGGAGCTCGAAAACGTGCGCGCGGCTTACGGGCCGAGGCGCGTGCTGCACGGCATCTCGCTCAGGGTCGCCGAGGGCGAGGTCGTCTCCCTGCTCGGGGCCAACGGCGCCGGCAAGACGACGACGCTGCGCGCCATCACCGGGGGAGTCCGCTGGGACGGGGCCATCACCTTCGCCGGCCGCTCGCTGCGCCACCTGAGCACGGAGGACGTCGTGCGCCTGGGGGTCGCGCACGTGCCCGAGGGCCGCGGGGTGCTCACCCAGCTGACCGTTGACGAGAACCTGCGCCTGGGCGCGTACCTGCGCCGCGACGGCAATGCCGCCAAGGACTACGACCGCGTCTTCAGCCTCTTCCCCATCCTGCGCGAACGCCGCAAGCTGTCCGCCAGCACCCTGTCGGGCGGCGAGCAGCAGATGCTCGCGCTGGCCCGCGCTCTGCTCATGCGCCCGAAGCTCATGCTGCTCGACGAGCCGTCGCTCGGCCTCGCGCCCCTCGTGGTGCGCTCGATCTTCGAGGTCATCCGCAGCGTGAACCAGTCGGAAGGAGTCGCGGTCCTGCTCGTGGAGCAGAACGCGCGCATTGCGCTCGAGCTCTCGCAGCACGCCTACGTCCTCGAGGTCGGCCGCGTCGCGGTGAGCGGGCTGAGCGCGGAGCTGAAAGGCCAGGAGTCGGTGCGCCGCTCCTACCTGGGTTACTGAGGGCCCATGCAGGAATTCCTCCAGCAGGTCCTCAGCGGCATCGCCACCGGCGGCATCTACGCGAGCCTCGCGCTGGCGCTCGTCCTCATCTACAACGCGATGGGGCTCGTCAACTTCGCGCAGGGCGAGATGGCAATGTTCGCGACGTTCATCGCGCTGGCGCTGATCGACCACGGCCTCAACTTCTGGATCGCGTTCGTGCTCACGCTCGCGATCGCGTTCGCCGGCGGAGTCGTCATCCAGCGCATCGTCATCCGCCCGGTGGAGCGCGCGCCGGTCCTGGCGCTCGTCATCGTCACGCTCGGGCTCGCGACCCTGGTCAACGGGATGGCCGGCTTCCTCTTCGGCTACGTGCCGCGCTCCTTCCCGAGCCCGTTCCCCAACCAGACCGTGAACATCCTGGGCGCGGTCGCGAGCTACCAGGACCTGGGCGTCATCGCCGTCTCGGCCGTCGTCCTCGTCCTGATCTACCTGCTGCTGCAGCGCACGAGCCTCGGCCTCGCGCTGCGCGCGGCCTCGCATCATCCCGAGGCGAGCCGGCTGCTCGGCATCCGCGTCAGCTGGATGCTCGCGCTCGGCTGGGGCCTGGCGTCGGCTGTGGGCGCAGCGTCGGGTGTGATGGCCGCACCGATCCTGCTGCTGCAGCCGAACATGATGCAGACGGTCATCATCTACGCCTTCGCGGCGGCGGTCCTCGGCGGCATCGAGAGCCCGCTCGGAGCGGTGATCGGCGGCTTCATCGTGGGCGTCCTCATCAACCTCGCGGGCGCATACCTGCCGTTTGTCGGGGGCGACCTCGAGCTGGCGGTCGGGTTCGTGATCATCATCGTGGTCCTCGTCCTGAGGCCGAACGGACTCCTCGGCCGCGCGAGTGTGAGGCGCGTATGAGGTCCAGGCGGCGGACGCCGACGATCTACGCGCTCGTGCTCGTGGTGGTGATCTTCTTCATCGGCCTGCCCACGGTCGTGACGTCATTCCAGAGCGCGGAGTGGACGCAGGTCCTGATCTTCGCGATCGTGATCATGGGCCTCAACATCCTGGTCGGCTACAGCGGCCAGATCTCGCTGGGACATGGCGCGCTCATGGCGCTCGGCGCCTACACGACGGCGATCCTGGTCCACCGCTACCACCTCGACTACCTCGCCACGATTCCGATCGCGGGCCTGCTGACGGGCATCGTCGGCTTCTTCCTCGGCATCCCCGCCCTCCGGCTGTCGGCGCTCTACCTCGCCCTCGCGACGTTTGCCCTGGCGGTGGTCACGCCCAGCCTGATCAAGCGGCCGGCCGAGTTCACCGGCGGAGTGCAGGGCATCGAGCTCCTCCCGCCGCAGCCGCCGAACTTCGCCAGCGGCCTCTTCACGCAGGTCACGGGCGCGCCCTCGATGTCCAGCGACCAGTGGCTCTACTACCTGACCCTCGCTCTCGCCCTCGTCCTCTTCTGGCTGGCCTGGAACCTCGTGCGCCACCGCCCCGGGCGGGCGCTGCGCGCGATCCGCGACGGAGAGGTCGCGGCGGCCGCCTTCGGCGTCAACATCGCCGGCTACAAGACGCTGGCCTTCGCCGTCTCCGCCTTCTACGCCGGGATCGCCGGATCGCTCTACGGGCTCACCATCGGCTTCGTGAGCCCGGACACGTTCCCGGTCTCGCTCTCGTTCGAGGTGCTGGTGGGCGCGGTCATCGGCGGCCTCGCGTCCATCCCCGGTCCGCTGCTGGGCGGCAT
>Ga0070730_10003496_pt1 | contig 14082 bp, 14 predicted proteins | sample Coa_R1_3_FD_66447 | JGI IMG/M metagenome (GOLD analysis project Ga0070730, IMG submission 66447) | Surface soil microbial communities from Centralia Pennsylvania, which are recovering from an underground coalmine fire - Coalmine... | ecosystem: Environmental > Terrestrial > Soil > Unclassified ...
GGCATCGCGCACTGGAGCGAAAAGACGCTCTACCTCACGAGTGGTAAGTGCAGGCTCATAAATGTCGAGCAGGGCATCATAGCGATATTCCTGGTAGCCGAAACGATCAGCGACCTCGCGCTGGAAGGCTACGGTGCGCTCCAGGTGGGGAGCAAAACTGGCGAAGTCGTTGTTGGCACGAGCACGCACCCAGGCCTCATGACTGATCACGCCAGCGCGGGTCATCTCCTCCACCAGTTGACGCGGCAGTTTTGTGGACTGGTCATACGTGCGGCGAGCCTGCCGTACGAGACCGCGATCTGCATTGGAAAAGGAGGGTTGGTCAATAACCTCTTCCAATGTGGTAAGCAGATCGCCCAGACGGGGAGAGGTCCAGCGTTCATGGATCAGCCCCTGTAAGGTGGCGGCCTGGTGAGAACGGACCTCCCCGGCGCCATGAGGCATACCAGTCTGCTGGTCCCAGTCGAGCAGGGCGCGCATGGCTTCAAGATCGGTTACCTCGTGAAGAGCATCAAGTAAGTCACTGATGCGCTGATCGCTCTGTGTAAAATTGATCGGTTTCTGTTCGGTTACTAGCACGCTTTTTTTCTCTTTCTCAGAATATGGTTTGTTTATGGCACCAGGCGTGATGGAGGTGTTAGCCTTGTGAGAATTGCAGGGCGTCGACGATACTCTTAATACGTTTCTGGAAACCCGAATATCACATCTCTGTTTCGGGTAGATATACCGGGCGTTCCGGCATGGCTCATAGGCTCCATTTGAGCTACTGAATAGATCTGTCTGCAGTATATCATCTGAATCTGACAAAAGGAAAATGGTGGATTTTCTTTTGGTGTGGTATATCAAGGGGGATCTGCCAGTGATTGGCAGATCCCTTTCTGCTGCTAGCGAGCAGGAAGAGTGAACAGGATCATCAAAGCGATGACCAACCCGTAGATGCCCAGGCTTTCGGCGAAGACCAGACCGAGAATGAAGTTGATACGAATGGTGGGCGCGGCCTCTGGATTGCGGGCGATGGCCTCATAGGCATGTCCGGAGGCAAAACCAATACCGAGGCCAGCTCCGATAGCTGATAGACCAATTGCCAGCGCAATGGCGATAGGTTGGAATTGCAGCATAAGCAGTTTTCTCCTTGTGTGGTAACTATCTCATTGTTGTTTTCGGGTTATCTGATCAAAGATACCAACCGCGAAACGCTCTTTCACGCCATTCGTACCGCCGCGCGCGGAGAGACGCTGCTGCAGCCAGAACTGCTGACACGTCTTCTAGCACGTGCAGAATTATCCTCCCCATCCAAAGCTTCCTCTGAACAACCGACGCGGAGAGACAGCCTGAAGATGACCGATCGTGAGCGAGAGATATTGGCCGGAGTCGCGCGTGGTGAGCGCAATAAAGAAATTGCCGCGCGCCTTGGTATTAGCGAACCCACAGTCAAGTCACATCTCGTCAACATCTATGGCAAACTAAGGGTGGACTCGCGCGCCTCCGCCGTTGCAATCGCCATTGAACGCGGTCTGATCTCTCCTAATAGGCCAGCACGCTTTTGAATTGCTGAGGTAATGTCCTGCCAGGACATTACCTCAGCAATTCAAAAGCGTGCTGGCCTAAAGCGCCGAAGGTCAAACAATATATATACATCAACTATTTATAACCTCCCGCTATGATAAGAAAAGAAGAGTTCTCATATAAAGAAGCTTTTGCCAGAATCAGGGTACCTGCAGATAGGCAGGACAAAGATTGCTGGCCTTCTCAAAAACTGCCCCACCTGGAGGCTCTCCAGGTGGGGCAGTTTTTGAGAAGCAATTTTATCTTTCCATTTGCTCGTTAGAAGAAGAGGTTTGAGGATGAAAAAAATACTGTTTGGCCTGGCGTTGCTGCTCACCGTCGCGTGGATGACATTGGGAACAGCACTCATCACGCCTGGCGAGAAAGTGCAGGCTCATGGTGCCACATCGGGGCAAGGGCTGGGTGGGCATCATATACGCGGCACAGGCCCTGGCGGCTCTGGTGGTGGCCGAAGCGGCAACAAGGGTGGAGGGAACAAGGGAGGTGGCAACAAAGGTGGAGGCAATGGCTCAAATTGTCCCAGTGGTTACACCTGTTTCAATGGCATGGCCTGCCCCAATGGATATATTTGCGGACAGGGAAGCACCTGCCCCTCTGGGTATACCTGTTATAGCGGGGCGGGCTGCCCTATAGGAAAGATCTGCTATCAATATGATGGCAGTAAAGGACCAGGTGGCACGATTTGTCCGGCTGGCGCTACCTGTATAAAAGGGGGACGCTGCAATTGTAATGGATTGGGAGGAACTGCTGGACCTCAGGGACCTCAAGGCCCACAGGGACTCCAGGGAGTGAAAGGAGACACCGGCCCGCAGGGACCGCAAGGGTCGCAAGGCCCTCAGGGGCTCCAGGGAGCTAAAGGAGACACCGGAGCACAAGGATTGCAAGGAGAGCGTGGCCCACAGGGAATCCAGGGGCTGCAAGGGGAGAAGGGCGTTAAGGGCGATACCGGAGCCACTGGACCACAGGGACCACAGGGAGTCCAAGGGGATCAGGGAGCCAAGGGCGATACCGGAGCCACTGGTGCCACTGGACCACAAGGACCACAAGGAATACAAGGACTTAAAGGGGACACTGGGACTACTGGAGCGACGGGGCCTCAGGGACCGCAAGGAATACAGGGGGTCAAGGGGGACCCCGGAGCCACTGGTACCAAGGGGGATACCGGAGCTACTGGCCCACAGGGAGCCACTGGCGCGACGGGAGCCAAGGGGGATAAGGGAGATACCGGAGCCACTGGACCACAAGGAGCGACGGGAGCTCCTGGTGCCACTGGCCCACAAGGAGCCACCGGCGATACCGGGGCCACCGGCCCGGCAGGCCCAACAAAAAGCCTCCAGGTACAGACTGTCAAAGGAACGAGTATTAGTCTTCCCGCTGGTGGCAATGCCACAGGAACTGTTTCATGCCCGGCCGGTACGGTTATGGTTAGTGGCGGCTTCGATGGGCAGAGTCAGGTATCAATTTATGCCCATGAAAATTATCAGAAAGATAGTAATACCTGGGTGGTCACTGGGAGAAATCCTGCCAGTGCGGCAGGGACAATGGATATTTATGCCACCTGTCTCTCATATTCGTCCTGAGGTCTGATCTCAGATGCTACTGGCGATCCCACTGACTATGGAGAGAGCTGGTTGGCTACTATGAAGCCAGAGCAGCTTCCCTTACAATAAGAGAAGCTGCCCTGGCTTTTGCCTATCTATACGTCTCTCAGGGTGGTTGGTTCTACTCTTCGACCGGAATAACGCCAATCGAGAAGCGAATATACTCATCGGTATAGCCAAAGCCGGAGCCGGGAACGCCAGCGATGCCGGTCTTCTCAAAGAGCGAGAAGGCATCCTCGCCGGGACTCAGTTTACTCCAGTTGTAGACCGTGGCGTCATCATCGATGTAGACCTCCTCTAAGAGGTGCTGTTGGGCATTGATACGATGCAACTGCTCGATCAGGCGAGCGCGACGCAGGCGATAGAAGGAGCGTAATTTCTCGACCAGCCAGGGACGAGCTTCGATCAAGCGATGATAGGCCATGAAGCGCAGTTGCCATTCACCGGGCAGCGAGGCAGTGCTATTGGTCCAGCTCGCCGCGATGGCTGACGCCAGCGCTGGATCGCCGCAGGTCACCCAGCCGAAACGCTCACCTGTGAGGGTATGTGTCTTGGAAAAGCTACTGACAAGGATGCTATGTTGCAAGACATCTGGCTCAGCGAAGGTTGCCATGCGCGCCCGATCTTCCTCGGGCCTGCCAGTACCAATGTAGGCCAGATCAGCGAGTGTGAAGATCTGACGTCCGTTCGCGCGATGGCGTCGCAGGACAGCCTGCAGCGCATTCAACTCGTCGGGTGTATAGGCAAAGGTTGTGGGATTATTGGTAACCGTCAGGTAGAGAATACGGATATCTGAATTTGCCTGTAAGATCTGATCAAGCTGGCCAGCGGTGAGCTTAAAGTGATGCTCCGGCAAAGTCTGGAAACTGTGGAGGCGATAGCCATAGGATCTGGCCTGCCACTCCGGGACGTTGAAGCCTGGTTCAGGGAAGAGAATGACCCTATCCGTGATGCCTTTGCTGTAATACATAGCAGCCAGGCCACGCATCACCTTATCCAGGCTATCCATCGCTCCCAGGCCCAGATAGACCTGCTCCGGCGCGATCGAGAGTCCCCACTGTTGCCAATCCTGTGCCAGCCAGCCACGCAAAATGGGATTGCCAACGCCATAAATGTCATAGATGCGTGGATCATACTGCTGTGCCAGGAGCAGGCGTTCACACTCCATCATCTGGTTGCGCAGCCAGAGATAGGTCTCGCCAGTTGCAGTATATCCTTGAAGCTGCTCCTGTGGCAGCGCAATGCCTAATTCATCCGCTAAAAGGCGATAATCGCCGGGACCTCCAGCATCACCCTCACATTCCGTCACCAGACGCAGGTTCACATCTCCAATTGTGCGGTTCACAATCTCCTTCCGCATAACCTCTTCAGCGATCTGACGCTTTCGGCATTCGTGCTCAAGCTCCGCCACGATGCGAGCCATGACGCGAATAGGTCCGGCTCCTTCCTGAATGTGGGGTCGATAGCGGGCGAGAATTTCGCTACGGAGTTGCCGAAGAATAGCATGTTGCTCTGCGAATGAGGCGACGGAAGTAGTGGGCGAGTCCACAGACATATTGTGGGTCATCACCGGTCTTGCTCCCTTCGTTGTGCGCGCTGTACATAGCGCATCTTCTTTCCGAGAAGTTGCCAGTCATCATTGACCAGCCTGTTAGTAGCAGTGTAGCACATGGGTAGGGGTGCCAACAAGTTTCACGTGAAACATTGAGAGGAAAAATTTGACGATACATTATAATGAGAATATAGTACCAGCGTCGCAACCTATTGACAATAGTAGAGTCTTCAGGTAAGGTAATGCTATACTCGGTAGGGTGCCAACTAAGATGTTTCATTGACTATATTGAAGAAAATGGAAGCACTACAGTATGTGGAAAGGTTTTGTTGTCTCACTGCATATTTCTAAAGCAGAAGCGCAACCTATGATTGCTATTACCGAGGCGCATACGGTACCCGGCAGAGGGATAGAAGGCGATCGCTATTATCTTGGTACGGGTCACTTTTCAGAACATCATGGACCCAGTTATGAAATCACCTTGATTGAGGAAGAGACCATCATGGCCCTAAACGAGGAAATTGAGGATCTCAACCTTGAGCCGGGCGATGCACGTCGTAATGTTGTCACCCGTGGCGTGCCACTCAATCACCTCGTTGGACGAGAATTTCAGGTGGGCGAGGTGACGCTACGAGGAATCCGCCTCTGTGACCCCTGCATGCATATCGCACAACTCACACGTCCCGAAGTCTTATCCGGGCTTGTCTATCGTGGCGGCCTGCGCGCCCAGATTCTCACTGATGGCTTTATTCGGATTGGCGATGTCATCCTTGATCCAGATGCTATGGAGTATACTGGTAAACAGATAAGTGATAAGGGTGTCTCATTAAGTCCCGCATAGGAGGTATATCCTCCACTTCCTGTATAGGAAATTCCCGTGGAAGATTGGCTAGAACGCGGGGAACCACTATTTTATATATCAACTCTGCCCATGGAGGGGTGATTGTTCTGGAGGCAGGAACAGGTGAATCAGGCCAGGAATGAAGTATTGCAACCAATGTGGGTTGGTCGTGTCGCGGGGCTCTATATTGCCCCCGAGGCGGGTGAGCCAATGGTCTCCCTGTATGAGGCAACGCTAGTTGAGGGTCGGGGTATTGAGGGGGACCGCTATTATAGTTGTACCGGGACACATTCTGCTGACGATGATGATGAGCCCGGTTACCAGGTGACGTTAATCGAAAGCGAGACGATCGAAGCTGTGCGTCGAGAGAAGAAAATGGATCTCGACGCGGGAGCACCCCGGCGTAACATAGTGACCAAAGGTTTTGCACTCAATCACCTGGTCCACCGCACATTTCGTATTGGAGAGGTCATCCTACGCGGGATCGCGCTACGTGAACCCTGCCCCAATCTTATGGAGACAGCCAGCCACAAACTGATGGTTGGACTGATTCATCGGGGTGGTCTGGGCGCGGAGATCGTGAAGGGTGGGATCATTCAAATAGGAGATATCATCGAGGAGGTTCACTGCTAATGAATGGAGTGTCCTTTTCCGATATATAATTTTATAACGCTACAGACTCATAGCGAGAGGAATGATCAATGAAATTTAATGGAACCTACAAATTCCAGTCCTCGAGGGAAAAGATCTTTGATGCCTTGCTGAATCCTGATGTACTCAAAGGAAGCATTCCCGGCTGTGTGGACTCATGGTGGCCCGATGAGCAGCATATGAAGGTGCGTATCGAGACCCCTGTCCCCGGCCTTGAAGGACCCTACGACATTACGATCCGTGTGAAGGAGAGCCAGAAGCCCGATCATATGGTGCTTAGTATCGGACGTTCGGGTCGGATTGGTGGCACGATCGATATCGTGACGGCGCTCGATCTCGCGCAAGAGACCGATGGTACGCAACTTGCCTATGATGCCAACGCTGAAATGAGTGGTCCGGTTGCAGCCGCTAACAATCCTATTTTCATCGGTATGGCGAAGCAGTCACTCAAGACATTCTTTAAGAATCTTGATAAGCAGCTCAACAAATAAACCTATCTTATCAGGGAGAGGTCACGGATGGTGACCTCTCTTTTTTCATTCAAAAATCAACATATTTCACGTGAAACAGGATGCGAAGGGATCCGGCATTACTCCACTACTGAGAATGCTCCTTCTTTGACTATTTTCGCCAGCAGTGCCAGATCTGGAGCCAGCACACGATCCTGATCGAGCATCGGCACGTATTTCCTCACCAGTTCGTAGGCGACCCGCACTCCCTTGCCTGGCTTGAGTGGCTTGCGAAACTCTAGCATTTGCGCCGCGCACAGCAATTCAATTGCGATCACCTGTTGAGCCTGCTCCAGGATACGCAGAACTTTGTGGGCACTGGTCACACCCATACTGACGAAATCTTCCATCCCTGCTGACGTGGGGATGGAATCGATGCTGGCCGGGTGAGCCAGAATCTTGATCTCATTGACGAGGGATGCCGCCACATATTGTGTAATCATAAAGCCAGAATTGAGGCCAGCGTTAGGCGTCAGAAAGAGCGGCGCGCCTCCTTGATCCCATTCATGCGGTCCCATCAGGTTATAGATCCGTCGCTCAGAGAAGCTGGCCAGTTGTGTCAGGGCGATGGCCAGCACATCGAGAGCCAGCGCCAGAGGTTGGCCATGGAAGTTCCCACCGCTCACCACATCTTGATCCTCGGGAAAGACCAGAGGATTATCAGTAACGGCTCCCAGTTCGCGCTCAAAGACGCCTGCGCAGTAGTCCAACGCATCACGGACGGCGCCAATGACCTGGGGAGCGCAACGCAGTGTGTAGGGATCTTGCACTCGCGCGCAGTTTAGATGGCTTTCACGAATTTCGCTCTCGCGTACAAGTGCGCGCAGTCTTGTAGCAGTGGCCTGCTGCCCAGATTGTCCACGGAGCTGGTGGATGCGGGCATCCAGCGGCGCATGGCTGCCCATCAGCCCCTCAAGACTCATCGCACAGGCGACTTCAGCGCTCTGAACTAACGCCCGCGCATCCGCAATAGCCAGGACCGCGATAGCCTCCATGAGATGAGTGCCATTGATCAGGGCCAGGCCCTCTTTCGCCTCCAGACGCAGCGCGGTCAGTCCCGCCTGCTGTAGAGCCTCCGCCCCACTACAGTGCTGGCCTTCGTAGATTGCCTCACCCTCGCCAACCAGCACAAGTGCCAGATGGGCCAGCGGAGCCAGATCTCCGCTCGCACCCACCGATCCTCTAGAAGGGATCTGAGGATAGATACCAGCGTTCAAGAGGGCGACAAGAAGCTGAACCACCTCTACCCGCACGCCCGAATGCCCGCGTGCAAGACTCGCCGTCAGCAGAAGCATCATCGCGCGCGTCACCTCTTCGCTGAGGGGTTCGCCCACGCCTGCCGCGTGACTGCGCAACAGATTGTGTTGAAGATCGACAAGCTGTTCCTGGGGAATACGCACACTACTCAGATGCCCGAATCCGGTTGTGACCCCATAGACCTTGCGCCCCTCAGCAGCGATAGTGTCGATGACCGCGCGAGCCGCGCGAATGCGTTGAAGAGAACGACTACCAGGCGTTACCTGGGCGCCATGACGGGCAACGGCAACGACCTCCGCGATCGAGAGGGCCTGCCCATTAAGTGTGATGTGTGAAGATTGTTGTGTATTATGAATTGTCTTCGTCATAGAAGCATGCTCATCCTTTCCTGGCCTCAATGCCTTGTATTCTAGCATAGCAGACAAGGGAAGAGGATGCCAGGAGGTTCCAGGGATATTTGCAGGTATCCTTGAAACCTCCATGGATTATGCTACTCGCATATCGTATACTTCAACCTCCTTGCCGAGCTGCCTTCGGTAGATCTGCACGCGATTGATACGCTCATTGAGGGGAAGCATGAGATAGTCAACGCCATCTTCTTCTGTGGCAGGTCGCACATTAAGCGAGCCGTGTTTGGTTAATTGGAAGGTGTGCTGTTCATCGGGATCGATAATGCCGAGTAGATGATAATTGTGATAGATGCGCCAGGAGAGAACGGTCTTATTAGCTACCAGCAAATGCTCATTATCCCCAGCGAACGCTAACTTTATACGGCGTTGTAATCGTCTAAACCAGCCGTCAGAACGTTGGGGCGCAGTCTTGAGCGGAGGAGCATCTATATCGGGAAAAGTTTTTATCGCCATCGAAGCACCAGAACCTTTCAAACAATGCATGTTAAGCAGTCAAATTACCTCGCCAATGTGTAGCGTTCCTCTTCTACCTCTACGTGCGCAGCACAGATGCGCTGAATACGCTCTGTCAACGAAAGGTCATTCCACCTTCTACGAGATGGGGTATCACTACGAGAAGCGAGAGCGCGCAACCCCCGGCATGCCCGTTCTCGCCCTATCCACTGCACCATCAATGTATCTGCCTGGTGGGCCATGGCGCGTGCCTGTAGACTAAGCAGCCAGATGATTGCCGCGTAGAGGCCACACAACGCCATGCTAAGGACAGGCACAATGAAAGGCAGGCTATGCCACCAGAGCATAGCTGCTATCGCACTCACTAGCAGGATAGGAAAAGAGAGAGCTAAGAGCAGTCGGACCATTATATAGGAAGGGCGTCGCACATTCTCATAGCGAGCCATGCCACTGGCAACAAGCACATCCAGTTCTGACGACGTGAGTAATGGCCCGATATTAGCAGGAAGGATGAACCTGATCGCGCGTCCTTGTAGCCAGGAAACACCAAGGCCCGGTACGCGAGCGCGGGGATTGACGATGCAACGCATAGCAGGCAGAGTGGTCTTTGCCTCGCTGGCAACGCGAACTCCGGCCTCCTGGATATATGAAGGCAGTGCTCGATCACCTCTATGGCGAAAGCGAAACCATGGTGGTAGATAGCGACGTCTTGCCGCGCCTCTAGTCGAAATTGTTGGACGCCGACCCAATTGGGAACGAACGCGCTGCCAGGAAGATGAAGAGAGAGGTTGTTCTGGCAGTGCTGGACCATAAAAGGCATGCAGACGTCCTTCAATATCTTCCTGATCTCTCTTTTCAAGAGGATGCCACTCATGCATCGTAGCTCACTTCCTTTCATCCAGTAGTAGCACCCGGCAGCGTGTACGAGCACGATTTAGCCGTGATTTCACCGTTCCAATCGACCAGCCCAATACCTGCGCAATATCGCTCTCAGTAAGATCCGCGCCGTAGCGCAGAGCAATGACGCGGCGCTGATCGGGGCTAAGCCGGGCAAGCATCTGGCGAATCTCTTCACGTTGCGCGACCTGTTCTTGCAGATCTATGCCAGTAGCAATCAGAGATTGTCGCTCACTCTCGCTCATCTCTTCGAGAGAAATCGGGCGCAGATAGCTGCGTTGCCGCTCCATCACATCGAGAGCGTGGCGATAAAGGATACGCAGTAGCCAGGGCCGAAAAGGAGCTCCTGGCTGAAAACGTGGTAGCCCACGCCACGCGAGAAGAAAGGCGCCCTGCGTAATTTCTTCGGCCAGCCAGCGATAGTGGCAGAGCCGCAGAGCCGCCGCCATTGCCGCCGCATGATGAGCCTCCCAGAGTTGGCGAAACGCCTCCTGGTCCCCAAGTGTTGCCCTTTTGATGTATTCCTCTTCGCAGGGAGCCATACTATTTCCTCTCTTCTGTAGAAGTATTACGGCAGGAGGAGGTCAAAAGGTTCCCATTTCAGGAATTTATCTCTTTTTCCCTGGCTCTGAGGAGGCTTTGGTGAAACGTGTGATGTTTCACGTGAAACACTCCTTCGGGGAGTCTCAGTAATGTTTCACGTGAAACACTTTGGAGGGCTGTATGTATCTCCTTAAAATGTTTCACGTGAAACATTCCAGCTTTTTCAGAGGGAACGTTTCACGTGAAACATTTGTGATTTCCTTGAAAATATGGAAGGGGCATCACCGCTTTACCTCCCGAACCAGAGCCCGAAACCAGGGAGAGATCATGGCCCTTTCGCTGCTCAAACAACGGGCAAATGCTCGTCGCCGTTGTTTGTCTCTTCCCCAATCAAAGCACTGCACAGCGAGTCTGAGTGCTCGTAGATGCTCTTCATCGTAGTCAGGTTGTGCGGCCTCGCTACTTCCCCAGCGCGAATGGGTATAGGATTTGGTTGTTTTCTTTTGCAAATTCCCAAAATAGAACCATAAAAGTTCCGGAATCGGTACATTTTTAATAGCCTGCGGCAGCAACAGATTTTTCCATGCGACATGTTGCTGCCAGCGCCAGGTGTGTGGGCTGGTTTTGGTGCGCCGGATGAGGCCGATCAGACGGATTTTCCTTTTGACCGCTTCCCAGTCTTCACCACTTTGGCCGGTCCACTGATACAAAAAGGAGATGAGATTGCCAAATGTCGAGCCACTGGCTACTAAATCAACGAAGGCTATAGGACGCTCTCTACGCGCTAAGTGATAGGGATCTAATCCGACGTGCTCAAAATAATAGCGCAATCCCGCCAATTCGCTCGCTTGAATCTCGGGGTCTCTAAACCAGGAGAAGTGGAGTAGCTGTAAATGCTCTGCCCAGCTGGTATCGATTAGAAGCCCGCTCAGATAATCAAACAGGTTTTCGAGCGAACGCCCAACAAAGCAGAGATCGGCGTTATCGCAGAAGGCAATGATCCGTGCGCATTCCGCAGTGATCTCAGAGAGCACATCAGCAGGATAGTATGGAGGTTGTCCTGGTGGAAGAGAAGATGGATCAGGCCCTTCTTTTGGAATATCTTCATGAGGCCCCTCAAGTAGTGTACCCAGGTTGGCACGCTGCTGTATGTTCCAACGGAACGGTAACTCGTACTCAAAAGTATTCATTGTGCTTTTCCCCACTATTTAATTGTAGAGTGTTTCACGTGAAACACTCCCACCATAGCCTTGCTATCTTTGCACTTCCTCTTACTGTTGCTCTTGCTGGTCGCGATACGCCGCACAGCCCCAGAATAGAGAGAGATTCAGCACAGCGTGAGTATGCTCGCAGGTGTGTTGATAGGCTTTGGTCATATACCAGCGCAGAGTGAGGGTTTCGCCCCAGGGCGTTTCCTCACGGGGAAGTTCCCATGCTTCCTTATCAAAGGATGCCAGTAGCGTAATCAGTTTGCTTCTAGTCCTCTGAAACTCTGCCAGCATACTTGGGATATCGCGCTTCTCTCGCTGCCAGACCGTATCCTGATCTTCATCTCTCACATAGGTAATGGCGAAGTTGGCGCATTCCTGCACTTGAGCAAGGGCCAGATACTGTTCATAGTACAGCATATGGAAGACATGGCGTGCCAGCGACCATTCTCCCAACCAGCCTGGACGAGGAGGTGTTATAGAATGGTGCTCTACCGGCACCTGTTCTGCCGCCCACACAAAGCCTGCCGCACTGATTTGCAATTGCTCCTGGAAAAATGGGAGTAGCTCCAATGTTGTGTCCTTCCCTGGCTAGATGTTTCACGTGAAACATCCCTGCTAAAAGGAACAAAGTCAGAGGCAGTTGGATTCTACCACATATGTTTCGCTACAAATCGTTCGAGCCGTGTCAGCGCCTCGGGCATATTTTTGCGACCGAAGCCAATGCGGAAATGATTTCCAGGGTGATCGTAGACGGCGCCGGGCAGCAGCAATACGCCCTCCTGCTCAACGAGTTGACTGGCGAATTGCTCAATTGGTACCTCTGCACGCAAACGCGGAAAAGCAATGCTACCGGCTCGTGGACGTACCCATTCAAAGACATCCGACCATTCGTTGAAGAAATGATCCAGCAGAGGTAGATTGCTCTGGATAATACCCAGGCTACGCGCCAGTACCTTCTCCTTTGCTCTCAAAGCTATCAATGCCAGAATCTCGCTGGGGGCACTATTGCAGATGGAGATGTATTCTTTGAATGCCAGAGCGCGCTGCAGCAGATCTGTGTCATGTGTTGCCAGCCAACCTATGCGTAACCCCGCCAGCGCAAAGGTTTTAGACATGACGCTCAGCGCAATACCCTTTGCTGAACATTCCACACCTGAAGGCAGTCGATCAGATGAGGTATATTCCAACAGGCGGTACGACTCGTCGGAGAACAGGTATGCGCCGCACTCCTCAGCAATCTGGTTGAGGGCCATGAAAGTCGCGCGATCAAGCTGTGCTCCAGTCGGATTGTGCGGATAATTCACGACGATCAGGCGAGTATTCGGGCGCAGAGCGCGACGCACCTCATCCAGGTCCAGCTCCCAGTTGTTGGCCGATTCCAGGGGCAACAAAGTAACATCTGCCTGCAACGCCTGCGCTATGCTGTACAGAGACTGATAGGCGGGCCAGGTGACCAGCGCGTGATCGCCGGGCTTGAGCAAGACATTCATTAAAATAAAGATCGCTTCCTCACCGCCTGCGAAAGTCATGATCTCGTCAGCTTCCACATCCTGATAGAGTCGCGCGATCTCCGCCCGTAGCAAAGGATGCCCCCTGGATTCTGTATAGCCAAGAGAGAGGTTTTGCCAGAGCGCCCGACCCTCATCATCAGCGAGTGCCAGCAGTTCATCCATACGATAGCCGTCGACATCAGAGCTACAAAGAAGATAGGGGGCGTTGAATTCCCAACGCGTAAAGTAGCGTTCAATTTTGAAATCTGGAATATGCATACATGCTCTTTCTATGGCAGCAATGTTTCACGTGAAACGGCTCCTGGATGAACGTTTCACGTGAAACATTTTGCTCCACCCGGCGTAGGGACCGATTTATCGTGTCCTTGCTAGAGCTTCTCAACTTTGAGCAAGGACACGATAAATCGGTCCCTACGCCGGGTGAGGAGTCCAGTCAAAACAACTTACATATCAGGTTGATTAGCGTTGCACCAGTACGGACTGAACAAGGTTGACGCCGAAATGATAGCCTATCTCATGATAATCGTTGATTGACCAGAAAGCCAGCTCACAGCGTTTGCTAACTTCGATGCTACCAATCTGATCCTGCAATCCTAGCGCCCGCGCTCCGTTGATGGTTGTGGCCGCCAAAGCCTCCTCCAGCGTCATACCCATCGCGGACATCGCCAGCCCCAGCATCATCTGCATATTCTCACAATATGATGTGCCGGGATTGAAGTCGGTCGCCAGTGCTACATGCAAGCCACGATCAAGGAAACGTCGCGCAGGTGGATAGGGGCTGCGTAAGGTATATGAACAGCCGGGCAGCAGCGTCGCCACCACGCCCGCTTCCCGCATAGCATCCAGATCCTCATCGCTGGCATGATCAAGATGGTCAGCCGATGTTGCGCTAACTTCCGCAGCCAACCTGGACCCGCCGGAAGGACTCAACTGGTCGGCATGGACTTTGAGCTGATAACCCAACTCTTTAGCACGCGTCAGAACGCGGCGGCTCTCCTCCAGGGTAAAGGCTTCCCGTTCGCAAAAAACGTCGCAGAAGCGAGCCAGTCCAACAAATGATGGCAGCATCTCTTCTACTAC
>Ga0070730_10003497_pt1 | contig 14079 bp, 10 predicted proteins | sample Coa_R1_3_FD_66447 | JGI IMG/M metagenome (GOLD analysis project Ga0070730, IMG submission 66447) | Surface soil microbial communities from Centralia Pennsylvania, which are recovering from an underground coalmine fire - Coalmine... | ecosystem: Environmental > Terrestrial > Soil > Unclassified ...
TACCAGGACTCGGTGCTGCCCAGCGGCTACCCCGTGGGCACCCCTCAAGAAGCACTCGACTGCGCCTGCGGCCTCTACCTCAACAACCCCGCCACCTGGCAACAGCTACCCCCCGACGAACTAACGGGCGCGACCATTAGCGATCCTTGGTCGCTAGCCGTGAGAAAAGGTTCCGTCACCGTAATATCTACGGCCGGGAGAGGCTGTTGTCAGTTAGGCCGTAGTTCCCCCGGATGATCTGACACCCCTGTTCACCTGGGAAAACGTCGACGCACATGACTACCGTAGGCATGTAAGTCCGGCCCCTGAAGCTCTATGACCAGGGCAGACATGATGGGCCTTATGAGCCCGGGGGGAACTTCGGGTTAGGCGCCGTAGTGTTTATGGCGAGAATGTCACGATTTGACCGTGGCTGGAGAATCGGTAGGTATGAATTGCGGGGTGAGGAAATTCCCGGCTTCCGAATAATCCTCAATGTAGAAGCGACCAATGGGAGATCCGGCACCGAGCCACTGTTCAAGGTATCGTCGGCTGAAAAGTTCGTCGATGACCATCCAGGCCGCGCCGGTAAGGCCAGCATCGTTGTGCAGGCGCGACGTTACGATGCGCAGGTCGCGGGTCGCGAGCGGGAGCGACCGCTGGTAGATGACCTGGCGGATCGAGGCGAGGAGCAGATCTCCTGCACCCGCGACCTGGCCTCCGATAATGATCAGCGAGGGGTTGTAGAAGTTCACGATCGTCGCGAGTACCTCGCCGACGAGCCGCCCTGCCCGGGTCAGCAGAGCGACGGAGACCGGGTCGCCGCGCGCGGCGGCAGCGGCTACGTCGGCGGCCGTGATCGACTGCCCCGCATCGAGCCGTCGCCGCAGGTAGGGGCTGCGGTTCTCCTGAGCGGCCGTCATGGCCTCCTTGGCTAGGGCTGCGCCGCCCGCGAGCGCCTCCAGGCAGCCGATCTTGCCGCAGCGGCAGACGACCGTCGGGTCGTCGACGATCGCCACGTGACCCACGTCGCCGGCGCAGCCCTGGGCGCCGCGGTGCAGGCGACCACCCGAGACGAGGCCGGCCCCGATGCCGGTACCGATCTTGATGTAGACGACGTTGTCCTCGCCGTGGGCCAGGCCGCGCCGGAGCTCTCCGAGGGCCATCACGTTGACGTCGTTGTCTACCCACACCGGGACGCCGAACCGGGCCATATACCGGTCCCGTATGGGATAGCCGTCCCATCCGGGCATGATCGGGGGAGAGATGGGACGCCCAATAGCGAACTCGACAGGTCCGGGTACCCCGACTCCGACACCCCAGATCGTCGTGCCGGGTGCTTCCGCCAGCACCTGGTCGAACAGCTCGTCCACCTGCGCGAGCGAGGCTTCCGGCCCGGTCGCGATGTCGTTCGGCCGTTCGCGCCGGTGCAGCAGCCGACCAGCGAGATCGGTGAGGGCGACGTTGATGCTCGTTGCGCCGAGCTCGGCAGCGAGCACATGGCCCACCTCCTGGCGAAAGCGCAGCTCGCGGGGTGCGCGTCCGCCCGTCGACCGGCCGAAATCACCGTTGTCCACCAGGCCAGCGTTGATCAACTGGGCGACACGCTGGGTGATGGCGGTGCGGCCGAGCCCGGTTACCCTTCCCAGTTCCGGTTTGGTCGTCGCCGTCCCGCTACGCACGAGGTCGAGCACCGTGACGAGATGGTCCAACTGCTCCGCCTCCTTCTGGAAGAGCATCCCCTTCAACTAGCAGACATATGTATGTTAGGAACGCCGGGTTGGCTCAACTATACGTAAGTACCAACCTATACATCGACAAGATGATGTGCCGGTACCGGGCGCTATTTGCCGCGACCGAGGCCGAGCTGGTGCAGGTGTCGGCCGCGACCCGGCGGCCGCTGCGGGCAAGGACGACATCGGGTCGCGTGCCGGACAGGTAAACAACCGCTGCAAGGTTGCTGCAAGCTGGCCAGGCACTGCATCGTAAGGATCCGGGACGACTGCATTACCTGGCCGCGACGCACAGCGCAGCCCACAGGAGCGGGCAGGCGACACGTGCTTCCCGACACCCTCAGCGCGCCGATCATCACCGCGCTGGAGGGTGTCGGACGCTCCGAGGGTCGCATGTAAATCCCGCGCACCGCTAGCCAGCGATCAAGAAACAGCCTGGAGGTCAGACCCAAGCTCTGCACCTTTCTCTCGGGCGGTCCGTTCACCGTTCATGTCGGCGATCGGACTATGCATGCGGACCGTGGCAAAGAGTCCCGCCGTCCACAACGAGCGTGGTTCCGGTCACGAAGGCAGCGTCGTCGGAGGCGAGGAAGAGCGCCGCTGCGGCGACGTCATCGTTCGTGCCGAAGTGACCGAGGGGGATCGACCTGAGGGCTTCGGCCAGAGTGGCCCTTGGGTTCTCGTGGGAGTCGCAGTACCCGTGCATCATCGGATTATCGATGTAACCCGGTGCGATCGCATTAACGCGGATGCCGCGCGGCCCAAGGTCGAGTGCCGTCTGGCGCGAGAGGTTCACTACAGCCGCTTTCGAGGCGCAGTAGAGAGCAAACCGCTGAAGCCCGACGAAGGCGTTGAACGAGGCCATGTTGATAATGCTGCCTGCGCCGGCCTCGATCATCGGCCGGGCCGCGTACTTCATGCAGAGCAGGACCCCTCGGACGTTCACGTCCATGACGGCGTCGTAGTTGTCCATGCTGAGGTCGACGAGGTCCTCAAGCACGCCGATGCCTGCGTTGTTGACCAAAATGTCGACCTTCCCGTAGGTGCTCAGCGTCTGCTGCAGCATCGCCTTTACGCTGTCCGGGGCGGTGACGTCGGTCGAGATCACCGTGGCTTCGCCGCCCTCAGCCGTGATGGCCTTGGCGACCTCCTTTCCTTCCTCTTCGGTGCGCTGCGCCAAGACGACCTTCGCGCCCTCGCGTGCGAAGCGTTTGGCGATTGCCTCACCGATGCCGCGACCGCCTCCGGTCACGATGGCGACCTTGTTCTCCAGCCTTCCAGTCATGGAAGACCTCCTTTCCTCGAATACTCTGACCCCCGCTTCGGCGATCGTTTTGTCCTGCTCGGGGGTGCCGCCGGACACTCCAATGGCGCCCACGAGCTCCCCGTCGTGGGTGATCGGCAGCCCGCCGCCGTAGACGATGAGCCGGTCGGTTTTGATGACGCCGTGAAGGAGCGACGGCTCGTCGCGGATCATGTCCCACCACGCGTGCGTTGGTAGGCCGAAAGCCGCGACGGTGTAGGCCTTGTCCTGGGCCAGTTGACTCGTCAGCAAAGGGGCTCCGTCCATGCGGTCGTAGGTGACCAGGTGACCCGCTCGGTCAACGACCGCGACGGAGACGGAGACGCCGATCGACGTCGCGTTGTTGACAGCCGCGGCGACTGCCTGGCGGCCTGCGTCGAGTCCGATGGTGCGTGCCTCGATGAGAGATTTCATGGTGCGCTCCTGCGCGTCGTAGTCAAGGCAATCGAAGAAGTGTTCAATAACATTTTTTGTCAGTTCTGCCGATAGTTCATCCTGCCTATTCCGTTGCGTCCGGCCGGATGGCTCTCTGGTAGACGCTCTTGTTGAACTCAGTCACTGGCTCGACGAAGTCGTGGTACGGCTCGTCCCATGGGTCTTTGACGCCCCAACCGCGACCCGTGTTCTCTACATAGGCGCACCAGTGCCAGCCGAGGAACCAGGGCTCCCCGATCACCCAGTTGATCGCGGCGGCGTAGTCCTCGCCCCTACCCCGCTGATCGTCGATGCCGCTCACCCGGTTGGGGTTGAGCTCGGTGGGGGCCCAGTTACCGATGTCCGCGATGATCACCGGCTTGGCGGTCTCCTCGTGCCAGCGCGCAAGGTCGTCCCGCATCTGCCGGCGCGACTCCTCGTTGGGGGCCGTGAAGTACTGCACCGACAGAACATCCACCGACGGCTTCATCGCCTGCAGGACCGCGGCGGGAATGCCCTTGTTTCCGTTGTACCGATCTCCCAGGATGAGGTGGTTGGGGTCGTACTTGCGGATGTGCTTCGTGATCGTCTGGTAGTACTTGGTGGCGACGTTGAAGAGCTTCTCGTTTCTCGCTGCCTCGTCCAGACCCTTCAGCTGGGGGAAGTCGGCACCGCTTGCGTGGGGCAGCCACGCCGGAATGTCGACCAGGAAGTACCCGATGAGATTCTTGCTCTCGGCGTGGTCGAAGCAGACGCTTCGCGCAAGGTAATCGCAGTAGACATCGAAGTCACGAGAGTCGACGTCCCGGAAGGCCGGGTAGCCGTTCCAGTCTTCTATCTGCTCGACTCTCAGCTGCAAGACGTAGGGCATGTCTGCCGTCTTGAAATCGGCAGCACTCCAACCCGTTGTCGAGTGCCCGAGGTCGATGGGGTCGCCGAACCAGTCCAGCGCGACGCCCCAGTCTCCGCTGATGTACTCCTGGGTCCAGCCGATCGTGTTGAATCCCCAGTCTTTGAGATCTTTGACCACGCCGTCCCGAATCCACTTCTCACGGGAGCCGTACTTCTTCTTCCAGACTTCCGCGTTGTGCGGGTACTTCAGGTTCGACTCATCGGCGTGGTTCAGCCCGACGGTGATAAACGCGCCGCCGTCAGGGTCGACCAGCCACCACCGGTCGGCAGCCTTCTCGACCCTGAAGTAACCCGTCGACGGGAACGTCAACTCCGTGCTGCCACCGTATGAGTTGGGCGCTGACATACTCACTCCTCCTTATCTTTCACCCGGTCATCGACCGGGCGGTCGGGGCAGACAGCGCGCCGCTTGCACGCGGCGCGCATTAGTCCACCAGCAGGTCACGCAATGTGCGGTACGCCACGTTAAGACCGATCTTCACCCGCTCCTCGCTACCACCCCACACGGGGTCCTCGTGTTCGACGGATAGCACGCCCGTGAAACCTTCTTCGTAGAGGACATCGACCAACCGCCGCCAGTCGACCTGACCCAGCCCGGGTACCCGGTAGCGCCACCAGCCGACATCCCACGGATCGGGCCGGTCGACTGCCCTTCCGGGATAGCCGTAACGGTTGCGACGCTCGGGAAAGATCTCGATGTCCTTGGCCTGGGCATGGGCGATCCGGTCGACGTAGGGTCGCATGGCCGCGATCGGGTCAATGCCCATCCACACCAGGTGTGACGGGTCGAAATTCAGGTGGAGGCCGAGCGAGAACATCCACTCCCACAGCTCAGGGGAGTAGGCCAGGTTGCCTGGGTAACCGTCCGGATGCCACCCCTCCATCACGCAGTTCTCGATGACGATGTGCACCCCCTTGTCCTCCGCCCGGGCAACTAGAGGAGGGAACACTTTCTCCGCCTCACGGAGGTTCTCCGCGACCGTCTTCGAGGGGTCACGGCCGACGAACGTCCCGACCGTGGGGCAGCCGAGCAAGGCGGCCGCGTCGACGCAGGCGGCGACATGACTGTTGATCGCGCGCCGCTCGGCGGGGTCGGGGTGAAGGTTGTTGTCGTAGTAAGCGAGCGAGGACAAAACCAGCCCGTGGCTGGCCATGAGCTCACGCACCTCGTCGGCGGTACGCTCCTGGAAGTCCTCCACCCGCAGGTGGGTCGCCGTGAATGGCCGGTCACTGAGGTGCGGCCACGCGGCCACCTCCAGCGCCTCGAAACCTGTGTCGGCCGCCCAGGCGGCGATCTCCTTGAGGTTGCGGTTAGGCAGGCACGCGGTCAGGAATCCGAGCTTCACGCGGGCACCTCCACCCAGCTCTCGTTTGTCGCGGCGGTGATGACGGCGGCGGTGATGACGGCGGCGCGCAAGCCGTCGGCGAAGGTCGGCAGGCCGTCGGGCTCAAGCCCGCCGATCGAGGCGTAGCAGTCGGCCACGAACGCGTTGAAGCAGTCCTGGTAGCCCTGGGGATGCCCGGCCGGCAGCGCGACATAACGCCGGGCGGGTGCTGAGAGCGTGTCGAAGCCGCGGGGCACGATCCGGCTCTCTGCGCGGCCACCGATCCAAAGGGAGTCCGGTTGTTCCTGGTCGAAGACATACGACGCTGACGTGCCTTCCCACGAGAACCACAACCGGTTCTTCCGGCCGGGGGAGACCTGGCTTAGTACCACCGAGCCCGTGGCACCGTGGTCGGTCTCGAACAGCACCGTGGCGCCGTCCTCTGTACCTGCGGGCGTCCTGGCGTGATCCTTGCCGCGCTGCTGGTACGCGGTGACAAGACGCGCTGTCAGGCGCGTGATCCGGTGTCCTGTGGTGAACTCCATAAGGTCGCACCAGTGCACGCCGATGTCGGCGAATGCGCGCGAGCTGCCGCCGATCGACGGGTCGATGCGCCAGTTCGTGTCCTCGCTGTTGGAGAGCCAGTCCTGTAGGTAGGACCCGTGCAGCAGCCACAAGGGCCCAGCCTCCTCCCCGGCGATCCGGGCTCTGGTCTCACGCACAGTCGGGTAGTAGCGGTAGATGAACGGCACCGCCGCGGTGATCCCGGCCTCGGCGGCGGCCGAGGCCAGCCGGTGCGCATCCGCCGGTGTCGTCGCCAGCGGCTTCTCACAGATCACGTGCTTGCCCGCGCGTATCGCCATTTCGGCGAGTGCAGCGTGCGTCACGTTCGGCGTGCAGATGTGGACGGCGTCAACGTCGTCCGCCGCGATCAACTCCTCGGCCGACGCCGCCGCTTGCTCGGCGTGCAGCCGCTCCGCGGAACTGGCGGCACGTTCGGGGGTGACGTCTGCGACGCGGCTCACCACCCCGCCGGCCGCGCGCACCGCGTGGGCGTGAACTCCGCCGATGAAACCGGCGCCGACGATGCCGGCGCGGAAACGGTCCGTCATGGCAGCTCCTCTGTCGCAGGAGACAACTCGGCATCCACGTCGGTCACCACGGGAATCCCGCGTGCAAGAGTTGCCGTCGCCTCGCAACTGCACGGATAAGCTTCGTGCCGCGTCGCACCGCGATCCGACTGTCGGTCATAGCTCAGCCCGCCGCGCGTCCGTGGATTGACGATCGAGCGCCGGGACGTCGACCCAACCACCAGTCTCCGCCGACGCGGTGATCGCGTCGCAGATGCGAGCGATCTGATAACCGTCGGCGAAATCGGGAGCCACGGGCGCACCCTCGACGATGCCACGAAAGAGGTCGTACGCCTCGATGATCTTCGTCTCACCGTATCCGATGCCAAGGGCCGGAATAGGCCACAAGCCCTCGCCATACGGATGCGCTGGACCGGTGTATACAGTGCGGAAGCCGCGCCGGTCACTCGGGTCGGCCGCGAAACACACCTGCAACTCATCCCGCCGCTCGTAGTTGAAGTAGATCGAACCTTCGGTGCCATGGATCTCGAAGGTGAGGAAGTTGTTGCGACCGTAGGCGTTGCGCGTAGCCTCGACCGAGCCGACCGCGCCGCTGCTGAACCGCAGCATGGTCATCACCTCGTCGTCCACATCGACTGGTCCGTGCGGCGCGTCGACCATCCGGTCAGCAGCGCCGAGCTTGTCCAGTCCGCTCTGCGACAGCGGACGACTCGGGACGTACGTGGTCAGGATCGAGCTGACCGACGCTACCTCGCCGATCAGATAGCGTGCCATGTCGAGCACATGTGCGCCGATGTCCCCGAGCGCGCCTGAGCCAGCAACCGACTTCTGGAACCGCCACGACAGCGGCGAATTGGGGTCGGCGGACCAGTCCTGCAAATAGGTGCCGCGGAAGTTGAGAACCCGCCCGACAGCGCCGTCGTCGATGTAATTCTTGGCCAACGCGACCGCCGGGGTACGGCGGTAGTTGAAAGCAACCATGTGCACGATGCCGGCGTCTCGAACCGCGTCGTACATCGCGGCTGCCTCATTGCCGTTCCGGGCGAGCGGCTTCTCGCAGATGACATGCTTACCGGCTTCCGCCGCTGCGGCCGCGATCTCGGCGTGCATGTGGTTGGGTGTCGCAATGTCGACCAGGTCAACATCGGGGGCTTCGACGACACGCCGCCAGTCTTCGCTGGACCGCTCGAATCCAAACCGTACCGCGGCCTCCGCGGCGAGGTCGGCGCTCACGTCAGCGACGACCTTACGGACGGGCAGCGCGGGAGCGGGCCAGTAGAACATGGGCATTGCGGCGTATGCCAGCGAATGGGCCTTGCCCATGAAGCCTGCGCCGATTAGGCCGACATTGATGGTTCTCACGGCCCTTCCCTTCTTCGAACCTAGGCGGTCGGTCGCTACGGCTGCCGGCATCGGGGCAGGTCGCAACGCTCAATTGGAGTTAAAGCATGGCCCTAAGGATATGTGCTTGGGGGATATGCCTTTCGGCGTTCTGAAGCTCTTCATGTGGATAGCCGTCTTTGAAGACGACGATTCGGTCTGCGATGCGAGCTAGCTCTTCCAAGTCGTCGCTAGCCAAGACAACGGACAGTCCGTCTTCGGCGAGAGAGTGGAGCAGCGAGTAGATGTTTTCCTTAGCCCCGACGTCGACGCCACGCGTCACGTTGTCCAGCAGCAGCACTCGAGGTGCTAGCTCGAGACAACGTCCCAGCAAGACCTTCTGCTGGTTTCCGCCGCTGAGTGTCTGAATGGGCGCATCAACGTCGGCGGCCTTTACCGCCAGGGTCGAGACGAGCTTCCGAGCGCGGGCCCGCTCGACGCTCCTGCGAACAAAAAGACCGGACCGCCCAGAGACAACCCGTTTCCCTACGCTGAAGTTCTCGACAATGGACAGGCTGGGGAGGAGCCCCTCTCGCTGCCTATCTCCTGACACGTACACAACGCCCGTGCGGAGCAGGTCACGGAGCCCACGGATCTCCCTACCGTCAACTCGTACATTCGCCGGAAGTGCCTGTGGTGCCGCGACGCCAGCGCACGCGCGGAGGAACTCCTCCTTCCCCGAACCCTCGATACCAGCTAGACCCACCACCTCGCCCGCTCGAACCTGGAAGTCGTAGCCAGGGTCGCCCTTGCGCAAATGCAGGCCGGTCACGGAAAAGCGGGACTGCTGCACCCAGTTTTGGTCGGATGCGTCCCCTGGCATCCGGCTCTGCGCGGCAGCATCCACCTCGGCGGCATCCACCTCGGCGTCGTCGTCATCTCGTGCGCTCATGGCGCGATGAACGCGGTCGCGCGTAAGCGTCTCCCGTGTCATGTGGTCGACGTTGCGTCCATCCCGAAGAACATACATCTCGTCGGACCAGTTCATGACCTCCGTAAGCCTGTGCGAGACGAATAGCAGGGCGCTTCGTTGCCTGAGAGATTCGATAAATCGCTGCAGAAAGTCGAGTTCCTCCACGCTGAGCGCCGACGTCGGCTCATCTAGCAAGATGACTGGGTGTTCTACATCAAGCACACGTGACGCTGCGCTAACGCTGGCAATGGCGACGACCTCACGTGCTGCTGTGGAGAGTTTCCCCATCAGCTGCGAAGAAGAGATCCGCTGCAGGCCTAGCTCCTCGAATAGCTGTTGACAGGACCGATGCATAGACTGATCGGAAATGAATCCTCGTCGGCGAAAGTGGTCCTCATATCCAAGATAGACCTGCCGATACACCGGAAATGTGCTGACGAAAGGCTGGTCCTGGAAGACACAGAAGACCCCAGCCTTGGTCGCCTCCATCCGGCTCGTCAGGCGAACGGGAGACCCGTCGCGCAGGATATCCCCCTTATCAGGATGCTCGACGCCCGTGAGCAGGCGGATCAGCGTGGATTTGCCAGCGCCATTTCCCCCCGCTAGGGTAGTGACATATCCTCTGCGAAGCCGGATGGAAATGTCCTCGAGAGCTCGTGTGGCGCCGTACCGCTTGGACAATCCGCGGCCCTCGAGCGCCACATGCGCTACGTCATCCGCCGATCGCGTCATTCTGGTCGTGTCCAAGGCTCAGCCGACCACCAGGATCGGATTGTTCAGCTTCTTGACTGCGGCGAACGGATCTGAATGATGGTGGCTTTCGTACATCGCCTCCAGCTGGGCATAGTCGGCGCTGGTGGCGCTCCTATAAGGAGCGGGTAGCTGGTAACCGCTGGGCTTCTGGGACTCGAAGGCTGACCAGAACACGTTGGGTTGTATCATCTTGATCGTGCTCTGCATATCCCAGTCGTTAGGGTGCAGGAAGCGTGACATCTTGGCGAAGTCGAAGGGGTAACCTGAGGTCCCGTACACGAGCTTCTTATACGCCTGCGCGGCCGCGCCAGTGTTGACGATGAAGGCTTCGAAGGTGGCCATCCGCTCCAGCGGATTCAGCGTTACGCCATTGAGAGCGTCGAAGATCCTGGCTGTGCACGCACCGCCCAGCCAAGGTCCGCTATGCGCCATGGTCGCCAGCCCGGTTCCGCTAGCGATGGCGTCCAGGAATTCAGGGATACCATCGGCGCCCGTCACGTAAGCCTTGCTCCCGCTCTTTTGCAATGCGGGCAGCGCGCCCATCGCCGAGTCGTCGTTCTGGCAGATAACAGCTTGGACATCGGGATGGGCAGTCAGCAGGTTCTCGATCACAGGTGCTGTCGTGACGCGGCTGAACCCACCGTATTCCTTCGCGACCACCTGGATGTTCGGGAACTTCTTCAAGGCATCTTGCACGCCCAGGTCCCGGTACGCCGAAGCCAGGTTGCTGGGCGTTCCAGAGATATGAATTACCTTGCCCTTGCCTCCCATCTTCTGGAAGAGGAACGTGCAGAGCGCATCGAACCCTAGCTGGTTGGGCACCTCGTAATACTGGAGGAAGTACTGACCAATGTCCAGTGGCGTACTCCAGGGCTGGTTCGACCACGTGTTAACGCCGTAAACCTTTGAAGACTGACAGATACCCATCAGTTGCGGTGATGAAGCCGAATTATTGGCGATTGTGTAGACGCCCTTGTTTCCGAGGACCGCCATGTTGTTGAATTCGGCAATTTGCGTCGCCTCGTCGCCGTTGAATACGTCGTACGTTTGCTTCATGCCGAACACGGCCGCGGCGGCTTTCCCGCCACCGGACCACTCGTTCCAGTACACGTTGTCGTTTGTCGGGGCGGAGATCAGAAGCCCCTGTCCTGTTGCGGCGTTCTTGGAGCTGTTAGGCGAGGCGGCGGTGGCCGGTGAGGTGCTGCTGCTACTGCTGCTACTGCATGCCTCGAGCAGAGGTCCAGCGAATGCAACACCCAGCCCGGCGAGACTCGCACGCTGGAGAAACGACCTACGACTAGGGCTACCCGTCTGGTTCATCTCGTTCACTATCCCGGTCCTTCCCTGGCAGGCTAACGGTTTGAGTTTCTACTTGATTACGGAGAATACGCCGAGCTTCTGGCGGCTCAAGATCACAGCGAGGATGACAACTACTCCCTCGACGACGAGCTGCAGGTAGGGATTGACCGCAGCCAACTGCATGCCGTTGATGAGTATTGCGAGCAGGACGACTCCGATAAGGGTGCGACCCGGACCCCCTACCCCCCCGCTCAATGCGGTTCCCCCGATTACGATGGCGCCGATCGAGGGAAGCAGGAGTGATGCGCTCTGCTCAGGTGACCCGGAGAGCTGGTGGATGCTAAGAAGGAAGCCTGAGAATGCGGCGAACAACCCCGACAACGCGAAGGCTATGACCTTAATCAGGCGGACGTTGACGCCAGCAATCAGGCTGGCAGGCTCTGAGTTGCCTACTGCGTAAAAATGACGTCCCACCCGGGTGTAGCGGCAGACGAGTACGCTCAGCAGCAAGACGCCGAGCGCCCATAGGAAGATAGTGGGAAAGCTGCCGATATGGCCGTCAAAGATCCTCGAGTAACGGAGATCAATGATCGGAATAGGCGATCCGTTGATCAGCCAGGAGGCCACACCATCGAGCGCGAAGAAAGTACCCAGAGTGACCAAGAAGGATGGTATGCGCAGCCGCGCAAGCAGCAGACCGTTGACGAGGCCGCACCCGAGCCCGACCACGAGCGCTATCGGAACGGCCACGCCAGCCACAAGGCCCCCATGGCGCAGGCTCATCGCAGCGACGATTCCGCCAAGGGTCGCGACAGAGCCGACAGACAAGTCAATGCTGCCGATGAGAATCGGGAAAGTGCCGGCGAGACTGATGACAAGCAGCACCGACATCTGAATCGCAATGTTCTCCCAGTTGAGAAACGACATGAACTGGGGCTTCATGATCGAAAAGACGACGACGAGCGCCACGATGGCGAACACCGTGCCGAGCCACGACCGCAGTGCCTCGGTCAAGTCGACATGAAATCGCCCAACCCTGACATCACGTGCGCGATCCCCGAGCGTCGGAGCCGCGTCTCGGGTCTCAACCGCAACATTGGCACCGCGGTCGGCAGGTCCGTGCATGCGTATCCCCTTAAGGTCGCGTTACGTGATCTTAGGCTTGACATGAGAAGACTTTAGCATGGAAAAAGCGTAAGTAGCGGATCTTGGGGTGTCAAGGGGATGCTGATGCATGTGGCCTAATCGTTACCTGACCGGTTAACCGACAGGCGACCGGGCCGCCGAGCAGGCAGGAGAAGTCCGGCTCGGCAGTCCGTGGGCAAATCGTGGTCGGGCTGCACGGCGGGCGAACCCGACCGGCCGCGAGGGCGAGCACGGCTGGCCCGACGAGCGCGGGGGTGGCCAACGGGCCATTCGGTTCTTAAAGGGCAAGTGATACCAGGAAGTGACACCAGGAGCGGAGCGCTCGATGTCGGGGGTTCTGGCTATCGCTCAGATCACGAGGCGGGACCTGGTCTGAGGAGCTGCTCGAGGTAGGTCTTGCTGATCTGCGCGGCCTCGCGAGGGTTGCCGTCGTAGCTGTCGAGCTCGACCAAAAGCCAGCTGTCGTAGCTCGCTTCGCGGATCGCGGCGAGCACGTCGGCGAAGTCGATGACGCCCTGGCCGAGCGGGAGGAACGCGAATGGATCCGGCCGGAAATCCTTGAGGTGCACGTGACGGATGCGGTCCGGGTAGCGGCGGATCAGCTCGGCTGGGTCGCCGCCGCCGGCCATGAGGTGCGCGGTGTCCGGGCAGAACCCGATCCGTGACCGGGTCATGATCTTCTCGAGCTCGTCAGGGCCTTCCACGATGGTGGTCAGGTGCGGGTGGTAGCTGGCAATAAGGCCGTGGGCCTGGGCGATGTCTACGACCCGGTCGAGCGCCTCGCCCAGCCGGTCGTAGTCCTTGTCCGACGTACCGGCCGCACTGCGGGCCCCGCCGCCGACGACAAGCCGCTCGGCGCCGAACGTGGCGGCGAGCTCGGCGGCTCGCTCCACCCGCCAGAGCTCGTCGGGCAAGATCTCGGGGTAGATGAAGTTCGCCCCGGTGTAGACGCTCACCAGCTGCAGCCTCGTCGCCGTCAGAAGCGCCTGCAGTTCCTCGGGACGGTCCGCGAAGTCAGCGACGTTGCCATCGAACATCTCGACGCCCTCATACCCCACCCCGGAGATGTCGCGGAGCGCCTGCTGCATGGAACCGTTTGCCCGGTAGAAGAGGTCTTTAACGCTGGTGACCCCCTGCGCGTTCCCGACGACGCCGCCCCATGTGATCGAGTGGTATCCCAACTGCATCCCGTGTACGCTCCTTTCGACTCTGGGCGGCATACTAATGCGTGATATAAGCGAAAGTCAACCAAGATCAGGTTCAAGAAGTGTCGACGTGTCAATGAGGTTTCCTCAGCAAGATCGAGCCGAGCGTCGAGCAGGAGGTCGCTCTACGAGGTCATCTGGGTAGACATGCGGATGGCTGATCGTCACCGGCCTGGGCCGCGACGCCCCACCGTCATCATCACCAACGACACCGGCATCAAGACCAAGGCGCTGATCGGGCACTACGCACGCTGGGATAACCATCGAGCAGCGCCTCGGCGAGATCATCCTGGCGTTCTGCGCCGACGCCCTGTCCAGCGCCGTCAACCTCAACGTCGACCTCGACGTCGTCCTGTGCGTCCTGGCCCAGGCCCTCACCGCCGCCTTCCGGCTCCGCCTGCCCGGCAACTACGCCCACGCCACCCCCGACACTCTCCAGCGCCGCTTCCTGGACACACCCGGCGAGATCACCACCGACGGCACCAGCATCACCGTCAAAATCAACCGCCGCGCCTACTCACCCGTACTCCGCGACGCCGACCTGCCAGAAGACACGACCGTCCCCTGGTGGGGCGGACGCCCGCTCCACTTCGAATTCGCCTGACCCTGGGGCCGAAGTACCGGTG
>Ga0070730_10003498_pt1 | contig 14077 bp, 11 predicted proteins | sample Coa_R1_3_FD_66447 | JGI IMG/M metagenome (GOLD analysis project Ga0070730, IMG submission 66447) | Surface soil microbial communities from Centralia Pennsylvania, which are recovering from an underground coalmine fire - Coalmine... | ecosystem: Environmental > Terrestrial > Soil > Unclassified ...
TGTAGGGGCGGGGTTTCCCCGCCCTGACGCACAGATGGTTTGGGCTAGGCGGGGAAACCCCGCCCCTACCGCCATGCTCGCTTTCGGAAAAGCCCCTCTCCCGCGCGAGCCTTCGGCGCAGCCTTCGAGCCGTATGGCGAAGACGCCGCGCGTGGGAGAGGGGGTAGCTCACAAGGGTAGGTTTTTTCGAATGGCCAACCCCTCGCCGGCTGTCCTGATGGGCACTACGGTCCCGTTCGCTTACCGCCCCTCTCCCGCGCGAGCCTTCGGCGCACGCTTTTCGCGCCGCGCGTGGGAGAGGGGGTAGGGGGTGAGGTCGCCCGGCCGGCGTGCTGCCCAGTTCGGAAAAACCTACCCCTGTAAGGCCGGGGGGGTTAGGTCAATCTGTTATACTTGCCCGGCTTGGCCGAACAGACGCTCAATCTGGCTGGCGCCTCAGCCTGGCGACCGAAATCGAAGCCTCTCTTGAAGGGATGCTGGCCGTTTGTCCGCTGGCACACACCGCCCACATGGACCTGCGCGAACTGACTGAGGCCATGCACGCCTTTGTGGCGGCCAAAGGTTGGTACGCGGCTGGCAGCCCACGCCCGCAAACGCCGCGCAACCTGGCCGCCTCGTTGTCAATCGAGGCCGCCGAGGTGCTGGAGCTATTCCAGTGGGGCGAGCGCGCCGCCACCCCCGAGCTGGCCGGCGAGCTGGCCGATGTGGCCCTGTATTTGCTCCAATTGGCCAGCCTCAGCGGCATCGATCTCGAGCAGGCAATTTTAGACAAACTGCGTTTGAACTACGCGCGCACCTGGGACTCGTCCCCAGACGCGCCCCTATCCCCGGGCGCGCCTCGCGTGGCGGGTGACGCGCCCGCGGGCCAAGAGGCTGCCGGCAGAGCAACCGAGTGAAAATCCTGGCCATCAGCGACGAGGTCGTCGACTTTATCTATAGCCCGCAAATCAAAGACAAATACGCGGACGTGGATCTCGTTCTGGGGTGTGGGGACTTACCCTTTTACTATATGGAATATATCGTCACCATTTTGGATGTGCCCTTGTATTACGTTCCCGGCAATCACGACCGGCGCGAGCAGTATCTGAGCGATGGCCGGGTGATCTATCGCGCCGAAGGCTGCGAGCGATTGGATCGGCGGGCGGTGGAATTGCCGGCCGTCAGCCTGGCCAGCCGGCGGCGTCGCGACCACCAGGCCGTCCAGGCGGCGCCCAGGCTGCTGCTGGCCGGGCTGGGCGGCAGCCGGCGCTATAACCGTGATATTGGCCATCAGTACACCGAGGCCGAGATGCTCAGCCGCGTCATCAGCCTGGCGCCGCACCTGGCAGCCAACCGGCTCAGGTATGGCCGCTACCTGGATATTCTGGTCACCCACGCCCCGCCGCGCGGCATCCACGACAGCGACGACCTGGCGCACACCGGTTTCGAAACCCTTTGCCGCTTCATGGATGTCTTTAAGCCGCGCCTGCTGCTGCACGGCCATTCGCACGTCTATCGCGGCGACACCGTCACCAGCACCCGTTATAAGCACACCCAGGTTATTAACGTGTATCCCTACCGCGTCATTGAATGGGAGCCGGAACCCCATGACTGACATGAACCGGCTGCGGGCCCAGGCCGACTTCAACGCCGCCCGTGCCAAGGCCATGTTCCGCGAGCTGCTGGCGCTGCTCACCGGTCGCCACAACGAGCTGTTGGCCTTCGACCAGGTGGCCAGCATGCTGCGCGTCGGCGGGCCCATTTACCGCGGCGTGAAGACGGTCCGGCTCGACCAGATCGTGGGCACCGTCAATCGCTATCACGACTTTGACCGCGCCTTTTTGCCCACCCAAACCTTCACCGCCGATCGCTGGCAGCGCGTGTCTCGCGCCTGGTATGACGATATCAGCCTGCCGCCGATCCTGCTCTACCAGGTGGGCGATATTTATTTCGTGGTGGATGGGCACCATCGCGTGTCCGTCGCCCGCGAGCAGGGCCAGGAATTCATCGACGCCGAGGTGAGAGAATGCCACGTCAAGGTGCCGGTGACCGTCGATTTGCTGCCCGAGGATTTGGAAGAGCTGGGCGCCAAGGTGGTGTTTCTCGAGCGCACCGGCCTCGACCGGTTGCGGCCGGCGGCCGAAGTGACCGCCACCATATTGGGCGGCTATGAGCGCATGCTCGAGCACATTGCCGTCCATCGCTATTTTATGGGCCTCGATTTTCAGCGCGATGTGTCGGAGAGCGAGGCCGTCGGACACTGGTATGATACGGTCTATCTGCCCGTCGTGCGCGTTGTCGGCGATAGCGGCGTGATGACTGCTTTCCCCAAACGCACCGAGGCGGATTTCTATCTGTGGGTGATGGACCACCGCCACTATCTGGTGGCGCAGGGCGAGGCCGACCTGGTGGAGCCCGGCCGCGCGGCCGAAGAATTCGTGCAGCATTATCTCCGCGGGCAAATACCCCCGGCGGTGGACGGCCCAGTCAAATGACCCAGCCGGCTGCCGCGTATGTCTTAAGGATCAAGCGTGGCCTGGCCGTTTTCCCCCGCTGAACTCACGGCCGGCTTGCGTCGTTATTTTGCCGAGCCTGGCCTGCAGGTGACGGAGCTGGCCGAGCAGCCCCTGCCGGCGGCGCTGCATTCCAGCCGCGGCCGGGTGCGCGGCCTGCGCGTCAACTACACCGCCGGCGCCGCACAATCTTCGGTCAACTGCGTGGTGAAAGAGCCGGCCAGCGGCGCGCGGCCTGGCCTGGCCAACGCCGGGCTGCGCGAAGCCGGCGTCTACCGGTCGTTGTCCATTCAGTTGCCGATGCCCACCCCGGCGCTGATCGCCGCTCACCCCGACGGCGCCTGGCTGGTGGTTGAGGCGGTGGAAGCGCCGGCCGCCCCCGAGCCCTGGACGGCGGACGAATACCTGGAAGCCCTGGCCCTGCTGGCGCGGCTGCACGAGCGCTTTTGGGGGTTGGCCGATGACTTGGGCGCCTACCCCTGGCTGGCCCGTCCCCTCACCCTCGACTATGAAATCCACGTCTATGCCGCGGCCCAGGCCCTGGGCGAAATTGTGCGCCAGGAGTGGCCGCCGCTGGTTGCCCATTCGCTGCCAACGCTCGGCTCGCTGGGGCAGATCATCTCGCAGGCTGAGCAAGTGGTTGACCCCCTGCGCGCGGCGCCCTTTACACTACTGCACGGCGACTTCTGGGCCGGCAATATCGTTCGCGATGACGATGGCGACCTGGTCGTGCTGGACTGGCAATTGGCCGGCCTGGGACCGGGCGTGCTCGATTTAGTGGTGTTCTTGACCACCAGCCAATGGGCCTCGCGCTCGCCCGCCGCAGCGTCAGGTGCTGCCACACCGCCCGAGCTGCCGCTGTCCCCCGCCAAGCTGATCAGCCGCTATCGGCGAGAAATTGCGCGCTTGTTGGGTCTGCGCTGGACGGACGCCGAGTGGGCCGAGTTGTGGGACCATGCGCTGCTGTGGCGTTTCTTGCAGGAAATGCTGCCCTGGCTGGCCAGTGTTTCGCAGGCCGAGTTTCTGGCGCGGGAGCAATTGTTTGCCGATGTCTGGCTCAGCCCGGTCCTGGCCGCGGCCGACCGCCGGCTCGGTCGATTCAAGATGCCTTAGCGGAAAATCGAGACACTATGCACCTGATCGTCGATGCTCACGAGGACCTGGCCTGGAACGCCCTCTGCTTTGGCCGGGACTACACCCGTTCGGCCCTGGACACGCGCCAGGCGGAGCTGAAGACAACAGCCCCCCAGCGCAACGGCAATACGCTCTTGGGGCTGCCTGAGTATCTGCAAGGGCATGTGGCGGTCGTCTTCGGCACGCTGTTTGTGTCGCCGGCCCGCTCGGCCTCTGCCTGGGAAGGCGAGAGCTACGCCAATGCCGACGAGGCCTATCGGGCCGCCAGCCGGCAGTTGGACTATTACCACCGGCTGACCGACGAGCACGAGCAGTTTGTGCGCATCGGTGGGCGGGCCGACCTGGAGCGGGTGCTGGCCTCCTGGGCGGGCGAGGATGACAGCCAACGGCGGGTGGGCCTGGTGCCGCTCATGGAGGGCGCCGACCCCATTCGCGAGCCGCAGGAGGCCGAGGGCTGGATGGAGCGCGGCGTGCGCATTGTGGGCCTGGCCTGGTCCTCCACCCGCTATAGCGGCGGCACGGGTGAGCCCGGCCCGCTCACCTCGGAAGGCCGGCGTCTGCTCGACGTGATGGCCGGCCTGGGGCTGATCCTGGATCTCTCGCACGCTTCGGACGAGTCGTTCCTGGAGGCAGTGGATCGCTTCCAGGGCAACGTCATTGTTTCGCACGCCAACCCGCGCGCGCTGCTCAAGGACACCGCGCGTCCCGAGCGCTTCCTGTCCGACGAAATGATCGAGCGTGTAGCCGAGGCCAGGGGCGTCATCGGGGTGGTGCCCTTCAACCGTTTTCTCAGCGCCCGCTGGCAGCCGGCCGACGGCAAGGCAGCCGTCACCTTAGGGCATCTGCTGGACATGATTGACCACATCTGCCAGGTGACCGGCAGCGCTGCCTATGTCGGCCTGGGTTCGGATTTTGATGGCGGTTTCGGCGTCGAGCGCACGCCGGCCGAGATTGATACCGTGGCTGACCTGCAAAAGCTGGATGCCCTATTGAAAGCGCGCGGCTATTCTGATCCGGATGTGGCTGCCATCCTCGGGCAAAACTGGATTGGTCTGCTGCGGCGGGGGCTGCCGGCATGAGCGGCCGCCTGGCGCCGGATCAACCCCCCAAACCTCCCGCGCGGCCGAATCTCAGCACCAGCCGCCTGGCACGCTTTGGCGTGGCCACCGTGGTGTTTGGGTTTTTTGTGTTTGTGATCGGCGTCTATCCGGACCTGATCCGGCTGGGTTTGACCCCCGGTATTGGCCTGGTGCAAATTGGCACCTTTCTATTTGGCATCACCATCATGACCTTTGGGGCCTATATTTATGCCTATGCCACACGCCACCGCGCCCTGCCGCGCAGCCTGCGAGAAGACATTGGGTTGCGCCTGATGGCCACCGGCCTGGTCATCGCCTATACCACGGGCTTTGCCGACGTTCTAGGCATCGGCAGCAACTATGGCACCGAACGCCCGCTGCTGGGCCTGGTCCAGGCCTCCGGTGTGGCGCTGGGCGTGCTGGTGATTGTGGTCGGCATTGTTCTCTATGCCCGCCGCTAATCTTATTTCGCTATTTGGACCGCGCGCCCAGGCAGCGCCTGGGCGCGCGCTCTCCAAATAGCTCATCAAAACCCGCTATAATCCCACTTGCCCAAACCGGGGCCCTTTCAGGAGACCTAATTTGGAGGCCCAACCGGATAAGTATCTTGTGGCCGTCATCGGTGCTGGCCCGGCCGGCTTATTTGCCGCGCGCCAGTTGGCTATGGCGGGCGCGCATGTGGTCTTGCTCAACCGCGATATCAAGCCGGGCGGCCTGGCTGAATATGGCATCTATCCTGATAAGCACAAAATGAAGGAAGGCTTGCGCAAGCAGTTTCGCCAACTGCTGGCCCTGCCGCAGATTGAGTATTGGGGCAACGTTTCGGTTGGGCACGCTGCCGACCTGACCCTGGACGACTTGCGCGGCTTTGGTTTTCAAGCGATTCTGGTGACCGTGGGGGCCCAGGGCACCAAGTGGCTGGGTTTGCCCAGCGAGGACTTGCGCGGCGTCTACCACGCCAAAGACCTGGTTTACCATTACAACCAATTGCCGCCCTTCAGCCGGCAAAACTTCGAGATTGGCCGGCGCGTGGCGATTATCGGCGTGGGCAATGTCATGCTCGACATCTCGCATTGGGTCATCCGCGACCTGAAGGTGGACGAAGTGGTGGCGGTGGCCCGGCGCGGCCCGGCCGAGGTGAAGTTCGACAAGGCCGAGATGGAATATGTGGCGGCCAACCTGGATGTGTCGGCGTTGGACGCGGAGCTGGAACGCGTGCGCGCGCGCATGGAGGCCGTTGGCCAGGACGTGACCCAGGCGCGCACCTACATTTTGGCGGCGCTGCCGGGCGCCGAGCCGGCCGTCTCGACCACACGCTTCCGCTTGGAATTTCTCGGCTCGCCGCATCGCATCGTGGGCGATGACCACGGCTGTGTCACCGGCCTGGAGGTGGAAGATACCACCCTGCTGGCAGCGGACGGCGACACCAAAGCACGCGGCTTGGGCACGTTCCGCATCATTCCAGCCGATACCGTGATTTTTGCCATTGGCGACCGTGTGGATGAAACGTTTGGCCTACCCGTGCGCGCCAATGCATTCGTCAAAGATCCACGGCCGCGCTTTCCGGTGGCCGGCCTATCCTACGAAGCCTTCGACCCCGTCGCCGGCCAGCCTGTGCCGGGCCTGTTCATGGCCGGTTGGGCGCGCGAGGCCAGCACCGGTCTGGTGGGGGCCGCTCGCAAGGACGGCACCAATGGCGCCCAGGCCGTGCTCGGCTACCTGGCCGGGCTGCCGCCCCTGGCCGGGGCGAACCTGGAAGGTCTGCGCGACAAGCTGCGCCATCTGCCAAAGCCGGTGGTGAGCAAGGACGATTGGGCGCGGCTGGAAGCGGTGGAGCGCGCCGAGGCCGCCCGGCGCGGGCTGCCAGAGTTCAAGTACGGCACGAACGACGAAATGTTGGCCGCCATGGGTTTGGAGCGGGTGCCGTGAGCGGCCCCTGATCCGCGCTTGTCTTTCGTGTCATGCGCATTCTTACCGTTGACGTAGGCACCGGGACGCAAGACATCTTTCTGTACGATTCTGCCCTCGACCTCGAGAATGGCTACAAGCTGGTGATGCCGTCGCCGACGATGATGGTCTATCGGCGGCTGCGGGCGGCCACTCAGCGCCGCGAAGCCGTGCTGCTCACCGGCTATTTGATGGGCGGCGGGCCCAGCCAATGGGCGGCGCGCGACCACGTGGCGGCCGGCTGCCGGCTGTACGCCACGCCCCAGGCGGCCCGCACGTTCAACGACGACCTTGAATACGTTCAGCGCGAAATGGGCGTGCGGCTGGTGAGCGACGATGAGGCGCGCGCCCTGCAGGCCGACGTGGCCCGGCTCGAGCTCAAGGACTTCGACTTGCCCCAAATCCGGCGGGCCTTCGAGGCCTTTGGCCTGCCGCTCGAGCCGGATGGCGCGGCGCTGGCCGTGTTCGATCACGGCGATGCTCCACCCGGCTACTCGGACCGCCAATTTCGTTTTGATTATCTGGACACGCGCGTGCGCGCCGCGCCGCGCGATTGGCCGGCCGCGGATCGCCTGGCCGTGTTTGCGCACCGGGCTGAAGACGTGCCGCCCAGCATGACGCGCCTGCAGTCGCTAGGCGCCCAGGCGCGGGCGCAGGGGCTGGACTGCCCGCTGCTGTTGATGGACACGGCGCCGGCGGCGGTGCTGGGCGCCGCGCTCGACCCGCGGGTTAGCGCCGCCGTGCTGGCTGGGGCGCTGGTGGCCAACATTGGCAATTTCCACGCGCTGGTATTTCGGCTGGGGGCGGGCGGCATCGAGGGTCTGTTTGAACATCACACCGGCGAGGTAAACCGCGCCCGGCTGGAGGCCTTGATCAGCGCCCTGGCCGACTCGACGCTGCAGCATCGCGATGTGTATGATGATATGGGCCACGGCGCGCTGGTGTACGATCCGCGGCCGATGCCCGCGCCCTATTTTTTGGCCGTCACCGGCCCGCGGCGCAATCTATTGCTGGGTTCGCCGTACCAACCTTACTTCGCCGTCCCCTTTGGGGACATGATGCTCGCGGGCTGTTTTGGGCTGTTGCGAGCCATGGCCAGCGTGTTCCCCGACCTGGCCGGGCCGATCCAGCGCTCGCTGGCGGGGACCGCGGGGCAGGCGCCGTGGGAAGCAGCTTAAGCAGGCTGGGATAGCGTTCGATTGGGTGTGCGTGAGTATTGGTCAAGGGAGTGCGTGATGAAGAACAAGCCGTGGCTCAATATTTTGGTCGCTGGCGCGATGCTTTCGCTGGCTTGCAGCGCGGTGAGCCGGCTGGGCCTCCCGGCGGTCGGCCTGGCGCCCGCAACGCCCACCGCCGCCGTGTCGTCACAGGCGGCGACCATCCAGCGCCAGTTGAGTGTGTTCGATGCCGTGTTTGCCGACGTGCGCGACCAATATATTCGCTCCGACTACGGCGGCGCGGATTGGAGCGCGATTGGCACGCAGGCGCGCGCTGCAGTGGCCGCCGGGGAAACGGACGCCGCTTTTGCGCAGACTTTGCGCGAGATGCTGGCCAAGCTGCCGCCGGGCGCCGCCAGCTATACCACCCGCGCCGAGCGCCTGGCGCTCGACACCGGCACCAGCGCCAGTTATTACGGCATTGGCGCGTTCGTGTCGTACCGCCCAAGCCCAAAGCCGCACATCGTCATCCTGTCGACCATCAATAACTCGCCGGCTGAGAAGGCCGGCCTGCAGCCGCATGACAGCCTGATTGCAGTCGACGGGACGCCCTTTACCACGACCGACGCTCTGTCGCCCACCCAGCGCATTCGCGGCGGCCGCGGCACCACGGTGACCCTGACGGTGCAAACGCCCGGAGCGCCAGCGCGGGACATCCAGATCACTCGCGCCCCGATCACGGCGACGGATGCTCTGCGCGGCGGTATTCTGATCTCGCTCGATGTGGCCTACTATCGGGTCCCCGTCGTGGCGGATGGGAACATGGCCGCGGAGATTGCGGGTGATCTCGCGACCGTCAGCCAGACGGTGAAGCTCAAGGGCATCATTCTGGACCTGCGTGTGGCGCGTTCGGATGCCAGCGGCTGGCCGTTAACCCAGATGTTGACCCTGTTTGGCAACGGCAAACTGGGCGAGTTTTATACGCGCACCGGTACCACCCCGATCAACATCAACGGCCAGGATGTATCCGGCTCGCAGACGGTGCCGTTGGTGATTTTGGTGGCCAGCGACACCGCCGGCACACCGGAGATTTTTGCCGCGGCCCTGCAGGCTTCGCACCGCGCCCGGGTGGTGGGCATGGCCACGCACGGCGCCGTGTTGGGATTTGACGACATCGCTTTGCCGGATGGATCGCGGCTGACCCTGGCCACCTCGTCATACAAGACGACCACCAACATTGACATGGTCGCGAGCGGGCTGACGCCCGATCAGGCGGTCAACGCCGATTGGGACAGCTATACCACCGACACCGACCCAATCCTGGATGCTGCCCTATCGCTGCTGCCGCTAAACTAACCGGGAACGAATCCCCCGAAACGCAGTGGGCGATGACCGCACGAAGTGCGGTCATCGCCCACTGCGTTTCGGGAAAATACATTGTTGATCCCCGCGCTGTTGGCGTTACCGTTGACAAGAGATCGTTGGCAGTGTACCATTGCAATTAACCGAATAGCATAACTCATCCAGAGAGGCGGAGGGACCGGCCCGACGAAGCCTCGGCAACCTGATCCAGGCCAGCGCGCTTGGTGCAAGGTGCCAATTCCGGCAGATGTTCTGGAAGATGAGGCGTCTACCCTGTAGCTGATTATTAGGCCTCTTCTTTTGGAAGGGGCCTTTTGTTTTGGGGACGTTAACTGTCCCGGCTAGGATGGTAACCGTGACGGAAGCAACCAATCGTCGGTATCTTGATGCCCTGCTGGAACGTGTCCTGGTGTTTGACGGCGCCATGGGCACCAGCCTGCAGCGCTTGCAGCTCTCGGCCGCCGATTTTGGCGGCGAACGGCTGTGGGGCTGCAATGATTATCTGGTGATCAGCAAACCAGGCGCTGTGGAGGATGTTCACAACTCATTCTTGGCTGTTGGCTGCGACGTGGTGGAAACCTGCACCTTCCGCGCCAACCGGGTGAGCCTGCGCGAATATGGCCTGCAGGATCAGATCGTGTCGATCAACCGCGCCGCCGCCCAGTTGGCGCGACGCAGCGCCGATCGCTACAGCACCGCCAGCCGGCCGCGTTTTGTGGCCGGATCGATGGGGCCCACGGGCCTGCTGCCCTCGGCTGACGATCCCACGCTGTCCAACATCACTTTTGATGAGCTGACGGATATCTTCCGCGAGCAGGCGCTGGGGCTCATTGACGGCGGCTGCGATCTGTTGCTGTTGGAAACCTCACAAGACATCCTGGAGCTCAAGGCCGCCATCCACGGCCTGCAGCAGGCCTTTTCAGCCAGCGGCCGCCGGCTGCCCATCCAGGCCCAGGTGACGCTGGACACCACCGGCCGCATGCTGCTCGGCACCGATATCGCCGCTGCCCTGGCCACGCTCGAGCGCCTGCCCATCGACGTGGTGGGCCTGAACTGCTCCACCGGGCCCGAGCATATGCGCGAGCCCATCCGCTACCTGGCCGAAAACGCCAGCCTGCCGGTGTCGTGCATCCCCAATGCCGGGCTGCCGCTCAACGTGGATGGCCAGGCCGTTTACCCCCTGGAACCCCAGCCGTTTGCCAGCGAGCTGGCCGATTTTGTGACGCTGCACGGGGTGAGCACCGTCGGCGGCTGCTGCGGTACCACCCCCGAACACATCAAGCTCCTGGTGGAACGGTTGGGCGGCCGGCGCCAGACCACCCGGCCAGCGGCGCCCCTGCCCCTGGTGTCCTCCGCCATCCGCGCGACCAGCCTGCGCCAGGTGCCGCCGCCCATGCTGATCGGCGAGCGCCTGAATTCGCAGGGCAGCCGTCGCATGAAGGAGCTGCTGCTGGCCGACGACTATGACCGCATGCTCGAGCTGGCCCACGACCAGGTGAACGGCGGCGCGCACACGCTGGATGTGTGCGTGGCCCTGACCGAGCGCGCCGATGAGGCCGCCCAGATGCGGGCGCTGGTGAAGAAACTCAGCCTGAGCCTGGAGGCGCCGCTGGTGATCGACACCACTGAGCCGGACGTCGTAGCCGCGGCCCTCAAGACCGCGCCGGGCCGGGTGATCGTCAACGCCGTCAACATGGAAAATGGCCGCAAGCGCATCGACGCGGTCTTGCCGCTGGTCAAGGCGCATGGCGCCGCGATTATCGCGCTGACCATCGACGAGGCCGGGATGGCCAAGACGGCCGAGCGCAAGACCGAAGTCGCGCGCAAGATCTACGACATTATCGTGGGCGAATATGGCCTGACGCCCGATGCCCTGATCTTTGACGCCCTGACCTTCACCCTGGCCACCGGCGAGGCCGAGTTCGTCGACTCCGCGGTGGCGACGATTAATGGACTGCGCCAGATTAAGGCCGCGCTGCCCGGCGTGCTCACCTCGCTCGGCGTCAGCAATGTCTCCTTTGGCTTCAAGCCCGCCGCGCGCGCCGTGCTCAACAGCGTCTTTCTGTTCCACTGCGTGGAGGCCGGCCTGGATATGGCCATCGTCAACCCCACGCATATCAAACCCTATGCCGAAATCCCGGCCGAGCAGCGCGAATTGGCCGACGACCTGATTTTCAACCGCCGCCCCGACGCGCTGGCACGCTTTATCAACTTTTTTGAAGACGTGAAGCTGCAAACGTCCGAGGCCGTGGACGAGACCGAGGGAATGACCGCCGAGCAGCGCGTGCATTGGCGCATCCTGCATCGCAAGAAAGAGGGGGTCGAAGCCGACCTGGACGAGATCCTGGAGCGACTGGTGCGCGAGGCCGCGGGCGTTGCCGACTTTCGGCAGCAGCCGGACTATAGCTATCCAAACCCGGATACCTCGCGCGCGGTGGTGTGGGTGCTCAACCAGGTGCTGCTGCCGGCCATGAAGGAGGTCGGCGACAAATTCGGCGCCGGCGAGCTGATCCTGCCCTTCGTGCTGCAATCGGCGGAAGTGATGAAGAAATCGGTGGCTCATGTCGAGCAGTTCCTGGAGCGCAAAGCTGGTGTGACCAAAGGCAAGGTGGTGCTGGCGACGGTCTATGGCGACGTGCATGACATCGGCAAGAACCTGGTCAAAACCATCCTGGCCAACAATGGCTACACCGTGTTTGACCTGGGCAAGCAGGTGCCGGCCAATGTCATCATCGACAAGGCTATCGAGGAGCACGCCGACGCGATCGGCCTGAGCGCCCTGCTGGTGAGCACCTCCAAGCAGATGCCGCTGATTGTGCAGGAGCTGCACCGGCGCAGCCTGGACATTCCGGTGCTGATCGGCGGCGCGGCCATCAATCGCAAATTTGGGCGGCGGATCCTGTTCATCGACCCGGAGCAGCAAACGTCGTATGCCCCCGGCGTCTTCTACTGCAAGGACGCTTTCGAGGGCCTGGAGAGCATGGACCAGCTCCAGGACCCCGGCAAGCGGGCAGCTTTTGTGGCCCGCATCCAAAGCGAGGCGCGCCGCGAAAGCGGCCCGCGCCCAGCGCCGGCCGCGCCCGCCATCTTGGCTAAATCAGAAGTGACCAGGCACCCGGCGACCATCCCCACGCCGCCGGTCTGGGGTCCGCATGTGATCGAGCACATGCCGCTGGAGCTGGTGTTCGACTGCCTGGACGAGGACGAGCTCTTCCGGCTGTCGTGGGGCGCCAAGAATTCGCATGGCGCCGAATGGCAGACGCTCAAGGCTGATTTTGAGGCCCGGCTGGCGGCCATGCGCCGGCTGGCGATGCAGGAACAGTGGTTCGCGCCGCGGGCGGTCTATGGCTACTGGCCGGCTCAGTCGGAGGGTGACGATCTGCTGGTCTTTGACCCGGCCTCGGTCGCCACGGGCCAGAGCCCCAAGGTGCTGCAGCATTTCACTTGGCCGCGCCAACCGAACCAGGATCACCTGTGCCTGTCCGATTACTTTGCCTCGACCCGCTCCGGCCGCATGGACGTGGTGGCCTTCCAGGTGGTGACCCTGGGCCCGCGGCCCACCGAGCTGTTTGATGATCTGCAGGCGGCCAACCGCTACACGGACGCCTATTTCCTGCATGGCCTGGCGGTGCAGACGGCCGAAGCCACCGCCGAATATGTGCACCGGCATATCCGGCGCGAGCTGGGCCTGCCCGCCGGCCAGGGTAAGCGCTATTCTTGGGGCTATCCGGCCATTCCCGAGCTGGATGATCACCGCCAGGTGTTCGACCTGCTGCCGGCTGAGGCTGAATTGGGGATGACCCTCAGCCCAGCGTTCCAGTTGATCCCCGAGCAGTCGACCGCGGCGATCATCATCCATCACCCGGAGGCGCGTTACTATACCGTGGGCGGCAGCCGGATTGATCAGCTTGAGCGCGAGATGGAAAAAGTCAGTGGCTGAAGACAGTATCCGCGCCCAATACGCCCGCTATGGCGCGCAGGGCTATTACGAGCAGTTCGGCGCACACTATCGCAACCCGCACGAGCTGGCGGTGCGGCGCGCCATGCACGCGGCCGTGGCGGCCTGGGAGCTGGACCTGACGCATGTGCTCGACCTGGCCTGCGGTAGCGGCGAAGTCACCCTGGCGCTGCGCGGACTGGGGGCGCGGGCGATTGACGGCCTCGACCCGTTCACCGGCGCGGCTTATCAGGCCCGGACGGGGCAGCCCGCCGAAGCGCTCAGCTTTGAGGCCATTGCTGGCGGCGCGCTGGACGGCCGCCGCTATAGCCTGGTGGTATGCAGTTATGCTCTGCACCTGTTGGACGCCTCGCGGCTGCCGCGCCTGGCCTATCAGCTCAGCCGCGTGGCGGGGGCGCTGCTGGTGCTCACCCCGCACAAACGGCCGGTGCTGCGCTCCGATTGGGGCTGGATATTGACGGGCGAGATGGTCGTCGAGCGTGTTCGTGCCCGAAGTTACCGATCATCACTTTGAGCAAATGGGATTTCAATTGTGGCCAGCTTGAACGCTTCTCTGTTTGATGCCCTGGCTGCCGGCCCGCTGCTGGCCGACGGCGCGATGGGAACCATGCTGCACGCGCGCGGCGTGGCCTTTGATCGCTGCTTCGACGAGCTCAACCTGACGCAGCCGGAGACCGTCGCCGACATTCATCGCGCCTATATCGACGCCGGCGCGCGCCTGATCATTACCAACAGCTTCGGCGCCAATCGCTATAAGTTGGGCCAGCACGGTATGGCGCCGCAGCTGCGCGAGCTCAATGCCGCCGCGGTGGCGGTGGCTCGCCGTGCGACCGCCGGCCGGCCGCAGCCGGTGCTGGTGGCCGGCGATGTGGGACCGTTGGGCGTGCGGCTGGCGCCATTTGGACGGGTGAAACCGGCCCAGGCCTACGCGGCTTTTCATGAGCAAAT
>Ga0070730_10003499_pt1 | contig 14075 bp, 8 predicted proteins | sample Coa_R1_3_FD_66447 | JGI IMG/M metagenome (GOLD analysis project Ga0070730, IMG submission 66447) | Surface soil microbial communities from Centralia Pennsylvania, which are recovering from an underground coalmine fire - Coalmine... | ecosystem: Environmental > Terrestrial > Soil > Unclassified ...
CAAGCTGGAGGCAGGCCAGGTGCGGGCCGGTCGCGAGGCCGGTGGCGGTCGAGAAATCTACACTTTCAGCTTGCCGGCAGTGGTGACGGTGAAAGAGGGCCTGAACCTGCCGCGCTACCCCTCCTTGCCTGGCCGGCTGAAAGCCAAGAAGAAACCCTTGGAGCGCATTCCAATGGCCTGGCCGGGCAGCACGCTGGAAAAGGTGCGGCTCAAGCTGCCCAGCGAGACAGCCCACCAAGTGGAGGTGCTCGGCCATGGGCCATCGGCCGCCGGCCGCGCGGTGGAGGTCTTTCGGACCTTGGGGTTATTGGAGCCATGATACTGGGCCTAGTCGAACACGATCGCGGCAAGCTCAACCCGCTCTCGCTGGAGATGCTCACCTTCGCCCGCCGCCTGGCGGAACAAGTCGGACTGCCACTCGAGGCCGTGCTGATTGAACCGGGCGGCGGCGCGCTGGCCGCGGGCCTGGCGGCTTATGGCGTCAGCACGGTACACCTTGCGTCACACCCGCAGCTAACCGACTATGCGCCCGAGGCCTGGGCGCAAAGCGTCAGCCAGTTGATGACGACCTTTAGGCCGGCGGCGGTGCTGGCCGGAGGCAGCGAGCGCGGCAACGAGATTATGGCCCACGTGGCCGCCCGGGCTGATCTGCCGCTGGCTGCCAACGTGCTGGAAGCGGCGCCCGGCGAGCCTTTCTTGGTGACGCGTATGCGCTGGGGGGGCAGCCTGTTGGAAGAAGCGCGGCTCAACGGCGCCGTCAAGCTGCTCACCATTGCGCCACACGCCCTGGTGGCTGAGACCGTTTCAGGCACGGCGGGGCTCTCCATCCAACCCTTCACCCCTGCCTTGTCGGCCAGGGACTTGCGCGTGCAAGTAAGCAGCCGCATTGAGGCCACACCGGGCAAGGTCTCGCTGGCCGAGGCGCCGGTGGTCGTGGGCGGCGGGCGCGGGGTCGGCAGCTCAGAGGGCTTTAAGGTTCTGGAGGAATTGGCCGGTCTGCTGGGCGGAACGGTGGGCTGCTCGCGCGCCGTCACCAGCCTGGGCTGGCGGCCGCACCTGGACCAGGTGGGCCAGACGGGCACGCGCATCGCGCCCGAGATCTACATCGCTTGCGGCATCAGCGGCGCCATCCAGCACATGGTGGGCTGCAAAGCCGCCAAGCACATCCTGGCCATCAACATCGACCCCGATGCGCCGATCGTGCAGCACGCGGATTACGCCATTATTGGCGATCTAAAAGAGGTCGTGCCGGCCATCAGCGCGTGCTTGCGCGAGGCCAGGGCACGACCATAGCTGAATCTGAAACAAAAACAGCGGGCTGGTTACCGCAGCCCGCTGTTTTTGTTTCAGAGCGATTGCTCAGTTTCGGCCAGGCGGCGAGCGAGGAAGGACCGTTCGGTGCCATTCTGGCACAGCGCCAGAGCGCGGCTGTACGCGTCACGAGCTTGGGGCCCATAGCCTGCCCGGCGCAACAGATCGGCGCGAGCCGCGTGGAACCAATGGTAGTCGCCCAGGCTGTCTTCGAGCTTCAGTTGGTCCAACTCCATCAGGCCAACCAGCGGTCCATGCGCCAGGCCGAGCGCAACCGCGCGGTTCAACTCAACGACCGGCGAGGGCGCGCGGCGGGCCAGCTCACAATATAACGCCGCGATCTCCTGCCAGTCAGTGTCGGCGGCGGTAGTGGCCTGGGCGTGCAGGGCGCTGATCGCGGCCTGGATTTGAAAGGGCCCAGGCTGGCGCAATGCCAACGCGCCGTCCAGCAAGGCCAGACCGGCCTCTATCTCCGACTTATCCCACCGCGCGCGATCCTGATCCTCCAAAAGCACCAGCTCGCCCCGGCCATCCGCGCGGGCGGCACGGCGCGCGTCATGCAGCAGCATCAAGCCTAACAGGCCCTCCGCCTCAGGATAGCGCGGCAGGCCGGGGCTGGCCTCCAGCAAGGCCAGCAGAACGCGCCCCAAATGAATCGCTTCGGAACACAGCGCCTGCCGGATGAGGTCATCGCCGGTGCTGGCGGTATAGCCTTCGTTGAAGATCAAATACAGCACTTGCAGCACCGTGTCCAATCGTTCGGGCAGCCGCTCGAGTGACGGCACCTGATAGGGGATGCCGGCCTGGCGGATCTTGGTTTTGGCCCGCGTCAGGCGCTGGTTCATCGTCGGCAGCGGAACCAGAAAGGCGTGGGCGATCTCAGCCGTGCCCAGACCGCCCAGCGTGCGCAAGGTGAGCGCAATCTGCGCCTCGGGCGCCAGGGCCGGGTGACAGCAGGTAAAAATCAGCTTGAGGCGCTCGTCGGGAAAGGTATGCTCGTCCACAACGTCCTCGTCTGGCCGGACCGGGCCGGCACGCTCCATTCCGGCCGCCAGCGTGGCTTGCTGGCGCTGCTGGGCCTGGTCGCGACGCAGCCGGTCGATGGCCTTGCGTCGGGCCACGGTCGTCAACCAGGCAGCCGGGTTGCGCGGCAGGCCGTCGACCGGCCAGCGTTCGAGCGCGGTCAACAATGCATCCTGCAGCACATCTTCAGCCAGGTCAAAATCGTCCAGCATGGCGATTAATGAGCCCAGCACGCGGCCATGCTCGGCACGCAGCGTTTGTTCAATAGCGTCGTTGGCCTGGAATGGCAGCATCGCTCGTCAGCCGGGCCAGAGCGTCCTCCGCCCCGGCCCAGTGAGGCCGGCTAGGCCGGCTCGCCAAACTCCATGATCGGGCGCACCTCGATCGAGCCATGCTGGGCGCCAGGGATCATAGCAGCAAACTCGATGGCTTCGTCAAGGTTTTTGCAGTTGAGCAGATAATAGCCGCCCAACTGCTCCTTCGTTTCGGCATATGGCCCGTCGGTGCTGACGGCCTTGCCGTTGCGGACGCGCACTGTGGTGGCTGTCGCGGTCGATTGGAGCGCTTCCCCGGCCTGGAAGGCATTGCGGTCGCGGGTGGCCTTGGTGAAAGCGTTATAGGCCGCCATATAGGCGCCCTGCTCCTCCGGTGACATTTTGGCTGCGACCGTCTCGTCCGTGTAAATCATCAACAAGTAGCGCATTTTGAGGCTCCTTTGGCCAAGCTGCGGGCGACCTGTTCGCCCGTTTCGTCTATACGACGAAGCTGGACCACAAATTTCGACAACGAGTTCCCGTGCATTATCGCAAAGTTCAGAGATTGGAAAGAAATCCCGGTAATTGACAGGGCGGTGAGCGGGCGAAGCCCGCTCACCGCCCTGTCAATTACCGGGAGAAAATTAAGGACTAAGAAGCGACCTTGGCCTTGACCACCTGCCAGGTTTTTCCGCCATCGTTGGTCTTGACCAACGAGGTGGCCTGGTCGGCCTGTGCGACCGCCCAACCGTCATGAACATCCACGAAACTGAGTTGTCCCGTCCAGGCCAACTGCTTCACCGTGGTCCAGCTCTGGCCGCCGTCGGGTGTATGCGACAAGGCAAACGGCGGCTGGTTATTCCCCTCGCCCGTGGGCAACGCCCAGGCGTTCTGTGGGTCGAGGAAGGTCAGGCTGCGGGCCGGCGCGGCGCTCGAGGTCCAGTTTTGCCCGCCATCGGCAGTGGTGTAAATGAAGTCCGTGTTCGTAATGGCATTCGGCCCCAGGATGAGGCAAGCTACTGCCATCTTGGCATTTTGCGCACCAAAGAAGCTCAGCGAATAGGTGCCGCAGCCAGCGTCCTGGCGGGTAAACATATCGGGATGGCCGGCCGGCGCGGGTAAGGCAAAGTCATTCCAGGTGGCGCCTGCGTCCGTTGACTGTTTGAAGAATACGCCGGGCGCCACGCCCTGGCAATCGCCGGTGAGCCAGGCGTTCTTTGCGTCGGTGAAGTGCAGGCCAGTCTTCTGGCAGCTCTGCGGCCCGCCGGCGGTCGGATCGATCAGGCTGGTCCAACTCAAACCGCCATCCTGGGTCTTAAGGACCGTGAAGTAGTCGTGGTTCATGCCCACGCCCAGGTGCGCGATAAACCATCCGTTTTGCGCGTCAAGGAAGCTGATGTCCGAAGGCTGGAAGAAATCAGCCGCGCCGATGCCGGCCAGATCGATCGGCCGGCTGGCCAACCAGGTTTGACCGCCATCCGTGGTGCGCCAGAATGTGGCCATAGCAGGCGCGGCTGTCTGGAACGATCCATAGATGACCCAGGCCGTGCTGGCATTGGAAACTTTGAGCGTAGCCGCATTGGGCTGCGCCTGATCGCCGGTGGGCGCTGGTTCGGGCGGGGTGACGTCATGCCAGGTCTGGCCACCATCGGCCGTGGTGAGCACGTGATCACCCGTGTTATCGAGGCCGCCCGTGGCCCAGCCCGTCTTAGCATCTAGCATGTGGATGGTGGTGATGGTAATGGCCTGTCCGGCCCGAAGGTGGGCAATGGGATTGGGTGCGGGTGTGGCCGTGCCGGCCGGAGCGGCAGCGGTGTTGGTCACGGTCGGCGCGACGGTTGGGCTGGCACGGGGCGCGAGTGTGGCAGTCGTAGGGACTTTTGTGGCCGGCGCCGCGACGCTGGCCACCGTGGTTGCGGTGGCTGGCGCGTTGGTGGTCGCGGTCGCCGCTACGACGGTGGGCGCTGCGGCTGTGGGCGCCGAGGTCGGCGGCGCCTCGGTGGCCGGCGCGCAGGCCGCGGCCGCGAATGCCAGGATCGCGATTCCGGCTAGAAATTTCCAGCCTTGATTTCGCATCTCGTCTTCTCCTTGGTATACCCGGCGTGAGGCGCCGGCGTGTGTTATAGAGGGTAAACCCAAACGTTACCACTCAACTCCAACAGCCTCATAATCGTCTGAGAAGGTTACTGCGCGGTGCGGCGCAGAGTTACCGTTTGGTTACTTTACCTCAAGTATAAGAGGTAACCGAACAGGCCCAATAGGCCGCAGAATTAGATATCATATAATAGGGTCACTCCCAACGAGCCATAATCCATGACCCAACTTCCCTACCTTATCGGCATCGACATCTCTACGACCGCCACCAAGGCTTTGCTCATCGACGCCGACGGCGTTGTGAAGGCAGTGGCCAGCAGTGAATATCCGTTCAGCACCCCGCATCCCTTGTGGGCCGAGCAAGACCCCGCGCTATGGTGGGAGGGCGCCCTGCAGAGCATTCGGCGCGTTTTGGCCGATAGCGGCGCCAACCCCGGCGACGTGGCCGCGATTGGCCTCACCGGCCAAATGCATGGCCTGGTGCTGCTCGACAGCGAAGGCCAGGTGTTGCGGCCGGCCATATTGTGGAATGACCAGCGCACCGGCGCGCAATGCGACGACATACGGACGCGTGTCGGCCGCGAGCGCCTGATCCAAATCACCGGCAACGATGCCCTGGCCGGCTTTACCGCGCCCAAGATACTATGGGTGCGCGAATACGAGCCGGAGCTTTACGCCCGCGCCCGGCATATTCTGCTGCCCAAGGACTATGTGCGCTACCGGCTGAGCGGCGAGTTCGGGACGGACAAGGCCGACGGGTCCGGCACGGTGCTGATGGACCTGCGCCAGCGAATTTGGTCCCGCGAAGTACTGGAGGCGTTGGAGATACCGCCGGAGTGGCTGCCACCGTTGTTCGAGGGCCCCGAAGTGACCGGGCGCGTCAACACCCAGGCCGCACAGGCTACCGGCTTGAAAGCCGGCACGCCGATTGTGGCGGGCGGCGGCGACCAGGCCGCGGGGGCGGTGGGCGTGGGCGCCGTGCAGCAAGGCATCGTCGCGCTGGCCCTGGGCACATCGGGCGTGGTCTTCGCCTCAACCAATGAGCCCTTCATCGAACCCGAGGGCCGGCTGCACGCTTTTTGCCACGCCCTGCCTGGGCGCTGGCACTTGATGGGCGTGATGCTCTCGGCCGCCGGCAGCCTGCGCTGGCACCGCGACACGTTCGCGCCGGGAATGGCCTACGATGCGCTCCTGGCGCCGGCTGAGGCCGTGAGCGCCGGCTGTGAGGGCCTGCTCTTCTTGCCGTATCTCACCGGTGAACGAACCCCCTACCCCGACCCACTGGCGCGCGGCGCGTTTGTGGGGCTCACCGTGCGCCATGCCTTGCCGCATCTCACCCGCGCCGTGTTGGAAGGGGTGGCCTTCGGCTTGCGTGACAGCTTCGAGCTGATGGGCCAGGCCGGGCTGGCCAGCGTGCGACAGGTGCGTGTCTCCGGTGGCGGCGCCCGCAGCCCGCTATGGCGCCAAATCCTGGCGGATGTTTTGCAAGTCGAGCTGGTAACGGTCAACACCACCGAGGGGGCCGCTTACGGCGCGGCATTATTAGCTGGCGTCGGCGCGGGCGCCTGGCCCGACACAGCCTCGGCCTGCGCCGCCGCGGTGGCGGTGACCGGCCAGGTGACGCCCAATGCAGAGCAGTCCGCCCGTTACCAGCCGTTATACGCGCAATACCGCGCGCTCTATCCGGCGCTCAAGCCATCCTTTCAAGGCCTGGCGCAGTGGGCGAGCGCGAGCTGAGACTTGAGAAACGGATACGACCTTCTGTGCATGCAACCCTAGACGCGCCCGCGCGCGCGGATACAGAACCTACCACCGCCGAGAAAATCGCCAAACTGCCGTGGAGCATCTTCGCCAATTCGGCGAATACGATCTTCGGGCAGTTCACGCTGCTCGGCGCGATTTTCGTGCTGTTCTTAAACAACCTGGGGCTCAGCAAGAGCGCCATTGGCTTCTTGTTGTCCTTGTTCCCGTTCTTTGGGCTCACCGCGCTGTTCACCGCCCCCGCCGTGGCCCGTTTTGGTTATAAGCGCACCTACGTCACCTTTTGGACCGCGCGCAAGGTGGTCACCGCCGGGCTGCTGCTCACCCCCCTGGTGCTGGCCCGCTTTGGCACCAATGTGGCCTCGGGCTACGTGGGTATTATCGTGGCCACTTTCGCCATCTGTCGAGCCATTGGCGAGACCGGCAGTTATCCCTGGATCCAGGAATACATCCCGGCCTCGGTGCGCGGCAAATACTCGGCCAACGAGAACACGGCCGTGACCATCGCTAACCTGGCCGCCGTTGGCGTCGCCGGCTATGTGGTTGGCCGCACCACCGGCCTGACGGGTTTCATGATTCTCATCGCGGCCGGCGTGATCTTCGGTTTTATCACCGTGTATGGGCTGTCGCGCCTGCCCGGCGGCGCGCCCGTGCGCGGGGGATACGATCACCGCAGCCTGCCACAACGGCTGGCCGGGCCGGCGCGCGACGGCGACTTTCGGCGCTATCTCATCGGCGCCGGACTGCTCACCCTGGCCTGGGGCCCCATCGGCTCGTTCCTGCCGCTGTTTATGCAAGACCAAATTGGCCTCAGCGCCGAGCAGGTGGTGTGGCTGCAAGCCGGCACGTTTATCGGCGGCCTGATCTCGGGCTACGTGTGGGGCTGGGCGGCCGATCGCTATGGCAGCCGGCCGGTGATGCTGTCGGGCATGTATTTGCTGGCCGTGCTGCCCTTTTTTTGGCTGCTCATGCCGCGCCACATGCCGCTCAGCGTGCCCATCGCCATCGGCGTGGCGCTGCTGCAAGGGCTGATCGGGCTCGCCTGGAGCATCGGTTCCACCAGGCAGTTGTTTGTCAATCTGGTGCCGCCCGAGCACAAGTCGGATTACATGGCCTTGAACTACGCCTGGATGGGAGCAGTGGGCGGGCTAAGTCAGGTGCTGGGCGGGCGGCTGATCGACCTAAGCAAGGGCCTAACCGGGCACATCTTTTTCATTCCACTCGACCCGTACACGGCGCTGTTTGCCGGCGGCATCGCACTGCCGGTCCTGGGCGCCGTGCTGTTGAGCCGCATCCGCGCGGACAGCCGCTACAGCGTGCCCGAGTTCGCCGGCATGTTTTTGCAGGGCAATCCGCTGATGGCCGCGGAGCTGGTGATCCGCTATGGCCGGGCGCGCGACGAGCGTTCGACCGTGTCGCTGACCGCGCAATTGGGCCAGTCCAAGAGTCTGTTGACGGTGGAGGAGCTGCTCGAAGGGCTGGCCGATCCGCGCTTCAATGTGCGCTTTGAGGCCATCCTCTCCATGGCGCGCATGCCTTCCGATGCCCGCGTGATTGAGGCGCTGGCGGAGATCGTCAAGAGTGGCGAACCGGCCCTAAGCGTGGTGGCGGCCTGGGCGCTGGGCCGGATCGGCGACGCCCGGGCCATCCCGGCGCTGCGGCCTGGTCTCGAGTCGCAATATCGTTCGGTGCGCGCCCACACCGTCCGCGCCCTGGGCACGCTGCGCGATCAAGAACTTGGCGCGGTGCTGCTCGAACGCTTTCTGAGCGAGCCGGATGACGGCATCCGAATGGCTTACGCCTCGGCCATGGGCAAATTACAAGTGGCGGAGGCGGTTGGCCCGCTGTTGGATTTTCTGCGCTCACGTCAGGAGAGCGGCGCCCGGCTGGAGCTGGCGCTGATCCTGGCGCGGCTGATCGGCGGCGAAGAACACTTCATCCAGATTTGGCGGCAGGCGCGGGCCGATGCCAGCACCGGGCTTTCGCAGGCCACGTCGGCCGTGTTGCGGCGCGCGGATCGCCTGCCCATTCTCGACAATCAGGCCCACCACCTCAATCTGTGCGCCGATGCCTTTGCACGCGGCGAACTGGACGCCGGCGCAGCCCAGTTGACGACGTTGATTGGCTATCTGTCCTTGGATCAACTCACCGAGGCGCGGGCGGCGGTGCTGCGGGAATGCGCGGCTGAGTTGGCGCAGCACAAGGCGGCACGGCAGGAATACGTACTGCTGGCGCTGCACGCCCTGTCACCGCACCCGCAGCATTTTGCTCCGATCCCTGGCGCCACAAAAGCAGCTATCGAATGATCGACGGCAGCATATTGACGAAGCCCGGCCCCAGGTCTTGCGCGCTGACCGTGTAGTACGAGCCGCAGCCACCAAAGCCGGGGTTCCAATTGTCGGCCACCAGATAATACGTGCCGGCCGCCGGCGGGGACCAAAATAACTGCGAGGCCACGGTGCTGCTGTCGGCATCGTCGTTGAAGCTTAGTGGTCCGGCGCCACCCGGGCCATAGATCGTCAGGCGTGTGTCAACACCAAAGGCCAGATTGCTAGTGGTGAATTCGTAGGCGTGGCCGGGCTGGGCATCGAGGAGCATCCAGTCGCGGTCGCCCGGCCCGCCAAAACTGTGGCCCTGGCTGGTGCCGCTGGCCAGCAGCTTGGCGGTGGAGGGGGTGTTGTCGGGTTCGAAGCCGTCGGCCGCCACCAGGCAAGCGCCCGTGCCGCTCACCCAGATGTTATTGCTCTCATCCGTCTCGGTGATTACACCGGTCGAATCAACCTGCGCAAACAGCGCTGCCGTGTGCTGGCCGCTGGCCTGCGGTACCAGGCCGGTGAGCGTGATGGTAGCGCCAGCAGCCAGCGGCGAAACCGCCCAATTCTGCACACTGCCGCTGAAGTCGCCCACCCCGCTGGGCGAATGGTCCTCGTACAAATCCACATAGAAGCCAAGCTGCGTGCCCGTAACACCTATGTTTTGGATCGTCACCAGGCCCAGCGCCCCGCCACCGCTGTACGGCACGGCCGTCAGGTTGGTCACACGCAGGTCGGCTAGCCCGCTTTGCCTGCCCAGCAAGGTGGTCGTGTCGGCTGAGCCGGGATAGCTGCCCTGATTTCCGGCGGGGTCGGTGGCGCGACAGCGGAAGCCATAAGCGTGCCCCAGCTGGCCGCTGAATGAGGCGGAGGTGGCCGCGACGCCGCGCAGCCAGTCGCGCCAATTGCCACGGCCGGAATCCAGGAACTGAACGCTGTAGGTGCTGCCGCTGCCAGTCCAACTCACCGTGAAGGGGCCTGCAGCGCTGGTGCCGGGCAATGCCTGCACCGTGCAGGTGAGCGTCGTGCCGGGCTCCGAGGCCGTCGGTGTACTATCGGCCTCCGGGCCATCGTGGTCGATCGGTGCTTCCAGAGCCGGTGGCCCCTGCAGGGCATAATTGATACCGCGCCGCTGCGGGTGCGCATAGTTAAGGTCGCTTTGGTCGGCAGCCTCAATCACCAGGCTGTGCTCAACCGTGTCCAGGCCGGTCGTTTGCCAGGCATAGTTCAGCGTCACCGCCGTCGTCTCTGTCACCACCAAGCCGTCGATCAGAAGCCGTTGGGCGCGGAAATTGGGGACGCCACTGGCCTGCGACGTGATCGTTACCGGGTTGGCGGCCGAGGGTGAGGCCGGGGTGGCGGTAAAGCTGATGATGCCCGTGCCGGCCGGTTGGGCGTTGAGCTCCGCCCATACCAGCGGCCCGAAGAACGCACCGTTGGGAGCGCGCAGCCGCCAGTAGGCGCGGTGGACACCGATATCGGCCGGAGCGGTAAAGGTGACGCTTACATCGACGGTGTCGTATGGCCCCATCGCAGGCATAGGCACCGCCGCCGGCGCGCCTGAAAGGGCGAGGCCGTCGATGAAGACCATCTGGTAGCCGGGGCCCCAGGTGGACGAGCCGGAGTTGCGCAGGCGCCAGGTTTTGCTTAGGGACTGGCTGGGCAACACCACCCCGCTATCCGGCACGGTAACATCGGCCAGGAAATCAGCGGCGTCAAAGTTGACGGCCGGGCAGCCATCCGCGCCGGTGGTCGTGCCGCCGCACTCGTCCAGAATAATGTCCGGCGCCGAGACGGTTGTCGCGGCAACGATATTGACCCCGGCCGTGCCCCACCGCACGCCGCGCACCGCGGTAGGCGAGGTGGCCCCCACGCGCACCGCGCTGAAGGTGTAACGGCCGTCCGCGCCCGTTACAGCCGTTTGGTATAGACCGCCTGAGAGAATCTTAACGGTGACGCCCGAGGCCAGCTGCCCGCTCGCATCGCGCACGAGGCCATCCACATTGCCGACCGTGCTGAGCGGCGGGCTATCGCTAATGATATTGGCGCTGTAAGGATCGATGGTGATGCCGTTGCGGTACACCTGCAAATGGGTGTGGTCGCCGCTGCTGAAGCCGGTGTTGCCCATCTGGGCCAACTGCGTGGGCAGGGTGGCGATCACGTCGCCCTTGTGCGCGAACACCGCGTCGCACTTAAGATGGCCGTAGATCGTGCGATAGCTAAAGCCATCGCTCTGCTGGCCGTGGTCGATGCGGACATAGCTGCCAAAGGTGCCCGGCCCGCCCGGATAGGTGTTGACGCAATCAATGGTCACCGTGTCGACAACGCCTGGCGCCGCCGCGTAAACGGCATCACCCGTCACGCCGTCATAATCGGTGCCTTTGTGGTTATCGTAGGCGTGGCCATAGACCCAGGTGGTGCCGGTCCAGCCGGTCCAATCGGCAATGGTGCCGGTGTTGAAATCCAGGTCCATGTAGGCGGAGACGGGGGTGGAGGCCTTTACCGGCCGGTAAAAGAGAATGGCGCCCGGCTGCGCGGGCGTTGCTGGGCTGGTGGGGCTGGCGACCGGCATCCCGGACTCGGCGGGCAAAGCCACATCGCCGCTGGCGGGCGAAAATTGTGTGAGGTCCGCCGGCGATACGGCCATGTCGGTTCTTTGGCCGTTGACGACGGCCGATAGACCCGTGTCCGTCCACAGCGGATCGCTGGCCGAGCCCTTGAGGCCATAGCTGCCGCTGCTCAGGCTGGCAACGACCAGGCCTTGCTCGGATTGGTAGGCCAGGTAGCGTTGATCCAAAGACGTTTGGGGATAGTGCGCGCCGGGCAGCACTGCCGGCAAGTTAGCCAGGGCGCGCGGCGCTGCCTGGGGCCCGTCGATGTTGAGCAGGCCCAAAACCATTTTTCCCAATGGGGCGTTGGTTGCCGGCGACCAGTTGGGCACTTCCACCAACAACTGTTGATCCACCCAGCCGTATAGTCGCACGGTAACATCCGGCACCTGGAATAACAGGCGCTCGGTCTTAGTTGCCAGATCGAGCACGGCAATGCCGTTCTCGCTGGGTTCGTTGTCGCCGGGCTCCAAACCGATGGGTTTGAGGTAGGCCAGGGTTTGGCCATCGGGGCTTACGAACAGGGGCGCGTTGGCGCTGCCAGGCGGCAGCCAGTCGGTTGCGCCGCGCGGGCCAAAACGGCGCAGGGCCAGGTCCGGACCAATAAACGCGATCTGGCCATTGGGCAAAAAGCGCGCCGAGAGCGCCTCGACACCCAGGAAGGTCTCGCCAGTATTGGAGAGCACCGCCAGCTCTAGCGACGGCAGCACCATCACCAGGCTCTTGCCCGAACGGCTATCCAGGACGTAAACACCTGCCGCCCGGCCCGGGTCCAGCGGCGGCACGGCCCCGGCGAGAAGCAGCAACGACAACCACAACAATGGCCAACGGGGTAGCTTCACCTTGGGGCTCCTGCCGGTTCAGGTGCACTTTTTGTGCCTGGATCAACTGGATGCCCAAATGAGCCAAAACGCCTTAAAAGGCCATAGCCGTCGCCCAAGATCCGGGTGACGGCTGAGGGACCAACTTCCGATTTCCGGGTCAGTTAGCTTTCCAGATTCCGGCGCACACGCTCGGCCAGGAGCTGGAGCATCTGAAGCGCAAAGTGAGGATTTTGCGACACTAGCACCTGGAAGCGTTTGGCGCTGATGGCGGCCACGCGCCCCTCACTTTTGCCGATGGCGGAGGCGCTGCGCGGATGCTGATCGATCAGCGCCATTTCGCCAAATACGCCGCCGGGTGGTACCGTTTCGAGGACACGATTCTGTCGATTGATCTCCACCTCACCCTCGAGGACAGCGTACATCACGTCGCCGGTCTGGCCTTCCTGAAAAATCGTCTGGCCATTGGAGAAGGGGCGCACATCCGGTTCATTGTTGAATATCGTGAAAGTCAACATCGTGCTCCTTGAAGGGATGGCGCTCGGAAGCCCGAGATGCCGGCATTATAACTCAACGCCTTGTTGCTCCATTTACTTCACAAAGCTGACATCGGCGGGCATGCCGGGCTTGAGGGCCAGATCCGGGTTGGCGATCGCCAACTGGACCGCGAAGACCGTGTCCTTGCGCCCGTCCACCGTCTGGCTGTTGCGCGGCGTGAACTCCGCCTGGTTGGCGATCGCCACCACCTGCCCGGCAAACACCCGCCCCGCAAAGCTGTCGACGCTCAGCCGCGCCGTCTGCCCCAACTGGATCTGCCCATACCGGTCTTCGGGCACATACACCGTCACCCGCAAATCCGTCAGCCCCCCCATCACCATCAGCGTCGCCCCCGGGCTGGCCACCTCCCCCGGCTCAATGGCGCGCGACAGGATCACCCCATCCGCCGGCGCCACCACCACCAGCTTGCTCAACTGCGCCTCCAGCAGCGCCAGCGCCGATTGCGCCGCGTCCACCTGCGCCTGGGCGGCGTCCAACTGCACCGGCGCCAGCGCTGCCTGCGCCGCCGCCACCCCCGCCTGCGCCGCCGCCAGCCGCGCCTGCCCCAGCGCCATCAGCTCCGGGTCCGGCCCGGGGCTCAGCCGCGCCGCGTGGCGCTGCGCGTCCGCCAGCGCTGCCGCCGCCAGTTTCTGGTTGGCCTGCGCCAACGCCAGCCGGTCCGCGTCCGGCCCGCGCTGGGCGCTGGCCAGGTTGCGCCGCGCGTCGTCGTAGGCCTTCTGGGCGTCCTTCACCGCCTGGGTCTGGTTGGCCTGAGCCGACTGGATGCGCAATTGCAGCTGGGTCTGGGTGTCCAGCGCGCTCTGGTAGGCCGATTGAGCCAGATCCAAGGCTTTCTGGAGCGCATCCCCGTGGTCGCCGGCGTCCCATTTGGCGTGCAGGTTCTGGTACTGGCTAAACAGGATGTTCACCTGGGCGGTGGCCGCCACCAGCGCCTGGCTGTCGGGGCTGACCGTCGAGAGCAGGCTGCCGGTTTGGGCGTTGTCCAGGGCCAGCTGGGTGTGGTCCACCGCGTCGAACAGGGCCTGGCCGACCGGGTTCTGGGCGTTGGCCAGGTCCTTGTTGGCCTTGGTCAGGGCGGCTTGGGCCACCGCCACCGCCTGGTTGGCCTGGGCGGCCGCCAGGGCGGCCTGGTCGTTGAGGTCGGTGAGGGCCTGCTGGGCGGCCAGCACCTGCAGCTGGGCGTTGGCCAGGGCGGCTTGCAACTGGACGTTGGCGGCGCCGGCCTGGAGCGAGGCGTAGTTGGCCTGGGCGGCGGCCAGGGCGGCGGCGGCCTGTTTGCGCTGGGCGGTGAGCAGGCTGGGGTCGAACTGGACCAGCACCTGGCCGGCGTGG
>Ga0070730_10003502_pt1 | contig 14062 bp, 15 predicted proteins | sample Coa_R1_3_FD_66447 | JGI IMG/M metagenome (GOLD analysis project Ga0070730, IMG submission 66447) | Surface soil microbial communities from Centralia Pennsylvania, which are recovering from an underground coalmine fire - Coalmine... | ecosystem: Environmental > Terrestrial > Soil > Unclassified ...
GAGGCCAAGCGGGTCCTGGTGTGCTGGAGTCGAACTTTCCTAAAACACGCTGGGAAACAATATGACAGCGGTTACAGAATTTCTAAATCGCGACCCCAGCGGCGCTCCTGGTGGCGGTGATTTGGTTCAGGTATAGGCGGCGCGAAGGGTTCGCAATGGCGGTGGGGCGGTGGACGCCCCATATCGGCGTCGGGAGTGGGCGCAGGCCAGCGGCGGAAGCGGAGGAACGGATGGCCCAGCATCTTGAAGTGGTCGAGGGCGGCCGCGCCGATCGTGTCTGGCCCGAGCTGGTCTGCGAAGCCAGGACCGTGGCGCGCGAGGAACCGAGCCTTGCCTCGCTCCTGAACGCGGTGATCATCCGCCATTCCGACCTGGCCGCGGCCCTGTCCTATCAGCTGGCGAGGAAGCTGGGCGACCAGGAGCTCCGCGCCATGAGCCTCAGGGAAGTCGCCCAGGAGGCTTACGCCGCCGATCCCTCCATCGTCGACAAGGCCGAGGCGGATCTTCGCGCCGTGTTCGAACGCGATCCGGCCTGCAAGGGCTACATCCAGCCGTTCTTGCACTTCAAGGGGTTCCTGGCCCTGCAGACCCACCGGGTGGCCCACTGGCTGTGGAGCTCCGGCCGCGAGGCGCTCGCCTTCTACCTGCAGAGCCGGATGTCCGAGCTGTTCCAGGTGGATATCCACCCGGCCGCGGTCATCGGGGCCGGGGCCTTCTTCGACCATGGCACCGGCATCGTCATCGGCGAGACCGCGGTCATCGGCGACAACGTCTCCATGCTGCATGGAGTGACCCTGGGCGGGACTGGCGCCAAGGGCGGCGATCGCCACCCCAAGATCGGCAATGGCGTGCTGCTGGGCGCCGGGGCCAAGGTGCTGGGCAACATCACCGTGGGCGACCGCGCCAAGATCGCCTCCGGCTCGGTGGTTCTCCAACCGGTGCCGTCGGGCTGCACCGCCGCCGGCGTGCCGGCGAAGCTCGTCAACTGCCCGACCTGCGCGGAGCCGGCCCGGAGCATGGACCAGACGTTCCCGTCGTTCGACATCTAGGCCGCGAGCGACGGAAACCGACGGATGAGGTTGCGTCCGGTCGGCCGCTTCCACTAGGGTCCGCCCCAGAGCCTGATGGCGTTTCGGAGAAACGTCTGAATCAGGCTCTGCACTTTGAGTTCTAAAGCACGATTCAGACACGAGGCGATTCCGCTCAGTGTCATCGTGCTTTAGGGGGTATTGGAGCGCCCGCCATGGATCAAAAAGACATCGACCGCGTCCAGGCGCACCTGAAGCGCACGTTCGGCAATCCCCACATCGCCGTCAAAGCGCGCCCGAAGCAGAAGGATTCCGCCGAGGTGGAGATGAAGGGCGAGTTTATCGGGGTGATCTACGAGGACGAAGACGAAGACGGCTCGTTCATGTTCGAGATGGCCATCCTCCCGGAAGATCTCGACGCCTGAGACACGGAGCGCCGGCGTCCCGCCGGCTCTTGCTTCAAGCAAACGTGCCGGCGAGACGCCGGCGCTCGGATCAAGCCCGCGACACGAAGCTGTCGATCACCTTCTTCTCGCCGGCGGCCTCGAAGGCGACGGAGAGCTTGTTGCCCTCCACCGCCATGACCCGGCCATAGCCGAACTTCTGGTGGAAGACCCGGTCGCCCGGCGCGTAGGCGCTCGGGACATCGGGGTCGGAGATGGCGACCAGGCGGCCCTCGCCCTCGATCACCCGGGTCCGCCCGGGCGGCCCGCCGGCGTAGCCGCGTGACTGCGCCCGCTTCCAGCCCGGGCTGTCGTAGCCGGAGCCATAGTTGGTTTCGTCCCAGCGCGAGCCGCCGTCCCTGAGGCCCCCCTCCCGCTGGCCGAGGCCGCCGCCGTAGTAGCCTGTCTCCGAGGACGCCTCGACGCTGGCCAGGGGCAGTTCGTCGACGAAACGGCTCGGCAGCTGGCTGGTCCACCGGCCATAGACCTGCCGGTTGGCGGCGAATGATATCCGCGCCTCCTCCCGCGCCCGCGTCAGGCCGACGTAGGCCAGCCGCCGTTCCTCCTCGAGGCCGCGTTCACCGTTCTCGTCGATGCTGCGCTGGCTGGGGAAGACGCCTTCCTCCCAGCCCGGCAGGAACACCAGGGGGAACTCCAGGCCCTTGGCCGAGTGCAGGGTCATGATCTGCACCGCGTCGTCGCCGGCCTCGCGGTCGAGGTCGGCGACCAGCGACACGTGCTCCAGATAGGCCTCCAGGGTGTCGAAGGCGGCCATCGACTGGACCAGCTCCTTGAGGTTCTCCAGGCGGGTCTGGCTGGTCGGGCCCTTGTCGAGGCGAAGGACGTCGACGTAGCCGCTCTCCTCCAGGATCATCTCGGTCAGTCGCGGATGGTGCAGGCTCTGGGCCTGGCCGCGCCAGCGGTCGAGGTCGCGCAGGAAGGTGGCCAGCGCCGTCCGCGCCCGGGCCGTCAGCTCGTCGCTGCGCACCAGGTCGCGGGCGGCGGCGAGGGCCGACACGCCCTGGCTGCGCGCCAGGGTCAGCAGCTTCTGCACCGTCGAGTCGCCGATGCCGCGCCGGGGCGTATTGACGATGCGCTCGAACGCCAGGTCGTCGTCAGGCGACTGCACCAGCCGCAGATAGGCGTGGGCGTCGCGGATCTCCGCCCGCTCGAAGAACCGCGGCCCGCCGATCACCGTGTAGGGGATCTGCAGCAGCACGAAGCGCTCCTCGAAAGCGCGCATCTGGAACGAGGCCCGCACCAGGATGGCGACTTCGCTGAAGCGGCGGTCCCTGCGCCAGCCCTCGATGTCCTCGGCGACCAGCCGCGATTCGGCCTCGCCGTCCCACACGCCGCGCACCTGCACCTTCTGGCCCCCCCGGGCGTCGGTCCACAGGGTCTTGCCCAGGCGATCCTTGTTGGCCGTGATCAGGCCGGAGGCGGCCGCCAGGATATGCTCCGTGGAGCGGTAGTTGCGCTCCAGCCGGATCACCTGCGCGCCCGGGAAGTCGCGCTCGAAGCGCAGGATGTTGTCAACCTCCGCGCCGCGCCAGCCATAGATCGACTGGTCGTCGTCGCCGACGCAGCACAGGTTGCGCCGGCCCTGGGCCAACAGCCGCAGCCACAGATACTGGGCGACGTTGGTGTCCTGGTACTCGTCCACCAGGATGTAGCGGAAGCGCTTGTGGAAGTCCGCCAGCACGTCCTGGTGGCGGGTGAAGATGGTCAGGTTGTGCAGCAACAGGTCGCCGAAATCGCAGGCGTTCAGCACCCGCAGGCGATCCTGGTACTGGGCGTAGAGCGCGGCCCCGCGGTTGTTGGCGAAGTGGGCGCCCTCGGTGGCCGGCAGCGCCTCCGGCGACCAGCCGCGGTTCTTCCAGTGGTCGATCAGCCCGGCCAGGTGGCGGGGCGTCCAGCGCTTGGGATCGATGTTCTCGGCGGTCAGGATCTGCTTGATCAGCCGCTCCTGGTCATCGGTGTCGATGATCGTGTAGCTCGACTTCAGCCCCACCAGCTCGGCGTGCCGGCGCAGGATCTGCGCGGCGACCGAGTGGAAGGTGCCCAGCCAGCGCAGCCCCTCGGCGGACGGACCGACGAGATCGGTGATCCGCGCTCGCATCTCCCGGGCGGCCTTGTTGGTGAAGGTCACCGCCAACAGCTCCCACGGCCGCGCCTTGCCGGTGGTCAGGATGTGGGCCAGGCGCGTGGTCAGCACCCGCGTCTTGCCGGTCCCCGCGCCGGCCAGCACCAGCACCGGCCCCTCGGTCGCCTCCACCGCCGCCCGCTGCTCGGGGTTCAGTCCGGCGAGGGGATCCGGCCCCGGCGTGTCGACGCGGGCGAGGTCGGAAATGCGGGGGGCGGGAAGGTCGGACACGGACGGGCTCGCGGCGGGGACTCGCCACGGGAACATATGGAGCACATGGAGAGGAGAGGCCAGAGATTGCTCGCAGCCTGGCGACCGCCGGAGCCAAAGGCCAGCCGCGGCTTGCCGGCGTCCAGCGCTGCGATGGCGACCAGAGTCGAACCGACGGCGCTTTCCTTACCCTCGGCGACGCATGCGCCTTTCCGAACAGCCAGGCGTACGAGTTTGCCTGGTGGGCATGGGTCCCTTGACGGGTTCAGCCGCTCCGCTCCCACCAGCTCTCGGACTCGACCCTTAGGAAGTCCGGCGTCCGGCGTTCGGCGAAGGCGCGGAAGGCTTCCTGAGCCTCAGGCGAGGTCAACCGGTCCGCGAAGTGTCCCAGTTCCTCATCGATCCGCGCGGTGATTGCCCCGGAGTCGCGCATCAGTCTCTTGGTGATCGCCAGGGCCTCTCCGGGCTGCCTGGCCAGACGCTTGGCCGCCGCCCGTGCGGCGTTGTCGACCTCGTCGGCTGGAACCGCCTGGCTTGCGAGTCCCCAGTCCGCCACGTCCCTTCCGCCGACGACCCGTCCGCCGGCGAAGATCGAGAAGGCGCGGGCATGGCCGAGGCGCGCGACCAGCAGAAGGCTCGAGGCCGCCTCCGGAACCAGCGCGAGGGTCACGAACGGCGCACTGAGTTCGGCGTCCTCGGCGACAAAGACGAGGTCGCAGTGCAGCAGCATGGTCAGGCCGATGCCGACGGCCCGCCCCCTGACCCCGGCGACGACCGGCTTGCCGGCGTTGGCGATGGCCCTGATGAACCGCTCGACGTTCGAAGGCGCATCGGTCCGCCGCCGCGGCGCCTCGGATTGCCGGGCGAACGAGGCGAGATCATTGCCGGCGGTGAAGCTGTCGCCGGTCGACAGGAACAGGATGGCGCGGACGGCGTCGTCTCGCGCCGCCGAGCCGAGACTTTCGGCCAGGGCGTCGTACATCTCATCGGTAATGGCGTTCTTCTTGTCCGGTCTATTGAAGGTGAGCGTCATTACCCCGTCTTCGACGCGCCTCAGCAGGTGTTCGGTCATGATGACGTCCTCGCATTTGATTTCGTGTGGCGGCCGCGAAACGCGGGCCGCTCAATGGAGGGTGTGAGGAGCCTTCGGGGGCGGCCCCCAGGCGCGGACAAGAAGGCCGGCAAGCTCCTGGTGGCCAGGCAGCAGGGGCGAGCGAAGGGGAGAGCGTCGCGGATAGTGCTCTCCGGGCCGCGCCTGCATGATGGCTGGAAGGACCGCAAAGCCCAGGACTTGCCCGCGCGCGTCGATGGCGGACGGATCGAGACGGAGGGCTTGCCGCGTGGCCAGCCCCACGCTCGCGCCGGCGTCCCAGCCGAGCCGCCTCGACGCAACAGGATCCGCGCTCCGATCGTCCTGCCACCGCCGCAACAGGGCCAGGGCCGAGCGAAACATCCAGGGCGCCTGTTCCGCCCCGGCCGTGATCCGGCTTATGGAGGCGTCCTGGGCGGCCGCGATGGCTTTTGTGATCGAAGCCAGGACGCGGTCATGCGCCATTGCGATCGCGGCAAGTCCGAATAGCGCGTCGAACACCTTGTAGGCGTGTCGGCCATCAGACAATGCGCGGAGGTAAGGCTCGACGACGTCCGGACCGAAGGCCGCCGCCGATTTCGCGGCGGCCGCCGCGAGCCACACCGTTCGCTCGCGGGTCAGAGGAAACGAGGGGGTCCAGTTGATCCACGCGAAGGACCGGGCCATGTCGGCGAGCCACCCGCCGGCGCCCACGTCACTGCTGACGAGGGTCAGATGGGCCGCGGAATGGACAAGCGGATAGTAGAGCGAGACGACCGATTCGGGGGGCAGGGGGCCGCTGGCCACTTCGCGCAGCGCGGCGCTGCGCCAGGCGTCGAGGGTGGCGAACGCCCGGGCGGAAAATCGGTAGGCGGGCGCCTCGATGAGGGGCCCCCAGCGGCAGACGGCCTCGAAATCGACGCGGGAAGGCAGGCTGCCGGGCAGGAAGAAGCTGGTGAGCAGGGCGCGCACCGACGGCCCGGTCTCGGCGCAGGCCTCCGCGACCCGCGCCCCGAGCTCGGAGTCCGCCGAGACCAGGGCCTCGAGCTGCGTCGCTCCGGCGGTCCCATTCGTCCTGAGGGGGCGCAGCAGGTCGCCCGGGCCGATTTCCAGCGCCGCCGGAAGGCCCGGCAGCTGCAGGATGAGCGTTTGATCCGGCGGGCAGGGCGAGGAATGCCTGAGCCGCTCGCGAAGCGAGACATCGGCTTCCACCGCAAGGGCCAGCGAAACGTTTGCGATGAGCTGCGCCACGTCGGCGCCGGCCGCCTCGGCCGCCAGCTCGATCTTGGACTGGAACGTCCTGGGTTCGATCCGGATCATTGCCGCGCCCTCCTGTATCAATGGTGATCGACAGTGTGATCGAGTTCGAGCCCGGCGACGTCCGCCATCGTCTTGCGCATGTCCCTGGCGGCGCCCTCGCCGAAACGGGTCTCGAAAATGCGCTGCGCCTTGTTCCAGGCCTTGCGGCCCTCTTCGACCTTCCGGGCGCCCGGCCCGGTCAGGCCGACCAGCCGCGAGCGGCGGTCCGCGGCATCGACATCGATCGACACCAGGCGGTCACGCTCGAGGGGCTTGATCGCGTGTCCGACGGTCGTCCGGTCCATGACCATGACGTCCGCCAAGGCGCCGATGGTGGTGGGCCCCCGTCGGGAGAGATGGAGGAGGATCGCGTACTGCGTGCCCCGCAGGTCGACCTCGGCCAGGCACGCGTCGTAGAACCGCGTCAGGCGCCGGGCGGCCTTCCGCAGCGCGGTGCAGTTGCACGCCGTCTCTCCGGCGCCGGGATAAGGGCGCTCCGCCATGCTAGCGGCCCTTGAAGTCGAAGACCGGCCGCGGCTTGCCGGCGTCAAGGGCGGCGATGGCGGCGGGGATGGCCATCTTGACGTCGTCGGAGGCGAAGGGCGGCATGGCCAGGTCGAGAAGGACCTCGTCCGCCGCCGCGGCGCCGCCCGCCGTCCACGCCCTCAAGAGGGCCTTGTGCGCCGCATGGGCGAGCGTCGGTCCTGCGGCGAGGCGGCGCGCGAAGGCGGTGGCCTCTTCGAGAAGGGTCTCATCGGCGACGACGCGATTGATCAGGCCGCGCCGCTCCATCTCGGCGGCGGGAACCTGCTCCGATGTAAGGGCCCACTCGTACGCCTTGGCGCGTCCGACCTTCGCCGCCACCCGATAGACGCCCCCGAGGAGGGTGACGATGCCGATCGACTGCTCCGGATGACCAAAGCGCGCCGTCTCACCGGCGAACACGATGTCGGCGCGCACGGCGAGCTCCAGGCCGCCGCCAAAGCAAAGCCCCTGGACCGCGGCGACGGTAGGGATTTGCAGGCTCTCGAAGGCGTTGAACGCCGCCAGATGTCCGGCGAGGATCTGCCGCAGGGCCGGCGCGCCGAGGCCGGGCCATGGCCTGATATCCCCGCCATATGAGAAATCGGGGCCTTCGGCGTGGAGGAGCAGGGCGCGCGCGCCGCTGGCAGCCGTCTTGGCCACCGCCTCGCCGAACGCGTCGGTCATCTCGCTCGTGATGCGGTTTTGCGGCGGATTGACGAGCGTGATGATCGACAGGTCGCCGTCGATGCGGTGGCGCAGGTGGGACATGGCGCTGCTCCTCAGGGTTCCGTTAATTAGGGGATTATGCACCTATGTGGGCCAGGGCCCCGGAAACACAATCCGTCGGCGGTCCGGCTAGCGTTTCTTTCGCGGTTTGGTATCCGGGGTCGAACGCGCGTCGATCGACGCGAAGACGTCCCAGCGAGCAATCTCCAGAATCTCGTCCGCGAGCGCCGGCGCAGTCTGCGCGACCGACCGCGACAGGACCACCGCGCCGACCAGTTCGCAGTCCAGACTGATGGCCCGCTCGCGCAACGTGCGGCGCTCGCCGCCCACGCTCGCCGATCCATGTTCCGCGAGCAGCCCGGCCAGGATCGATAACTGATCGTCCAACCCGCCGGCGAAATGCGACTGCGCTTCGGGGCCGAGGCGGGGCGCATCGCCGGCGAATCCGGCGACCGGGCAGCCGTGATCGATGTTGTCGCGATGGTCCCGCGATAGATAATTGTCGATGTAGCGCCCAAGCGCCGTGGTCGAGTCGTCGATGGGCCCCCTCACGACCTTGGCGACCTTGGCGCCGCCCTCGGCGACAGCCGAGGCCAGCACCTCGGCTACCAGGGCGGCCTTCGAGTCGAAGTGGTTGTAGAAACCGCCTTGGGTGAAGCCGGCATGCTTCATCAGCTCGCTCAGCCCGACGGCGTCCACGCCGCGCTCCCTGAACAGCTGCGCCGCCGCGGCCACGATCGCGCGGCGGTTTTCGGCAGCCTGTTCTCTCGATACGCCCAAGGCTCGCTCCTCGAATGGGTTGGCGCCAACGGCGTTGGGCTAGCACACTACGATGTCGGTCGCAATCGACTATTCCGTTGTGAGCCGGGGCGCTCGGTCGCTTCGGAGAGACGACTTGCGTCCCACAACGCTTGACAACGCGCCAATGTGAGCGGATATGACGATTGTGATCAACATTGTCTTGTCGATGGACCGCGTGATCTCTCGACCCAGACAGACCGGAGCGTTCCATGTCCCTCGCCAAGGCCGTCGTTGTGGGTGTCGGCGCCGAGGATGGTCTCGGGGCGGCGTTGAGCCGGTGCTACGCAGCCAACGATCGTCACGTCCTGGTCGCCGGGCGCACGCTCGAAAAGGTGGAGAAGGTCGCGGCCGCCGTCCGGCGAGATGGCGGCAGCGCGACCGCCTACGCCGTCGACGCGACGCGTGAAGAAGACGTCATCCGCCTCTTCGACGCCGCGATGGACGAGGACGAGGACGGCGGCCCCGCCGACCTGGCGACCTTCAACGTCGGCCTCAACCGGAAGATCGATTTCCGGCAGATGGAGGCCTCGACCTTCGAGGACTTCTGGCGCCTGAACACGCTCGGCGGATTCCTCGTGGGCCGCGAGGCAGCCCGGCGTTTCGCGCCGCTCGGCCGCGGCTCCGTCTTCTTCACGGGGGCTTCTGGATCTCTGCGCGGCATGCCGGGCTTCGCCCATTTCGCCGCGTCCAAGGCGGGTGTGCGGATGATCGCGCAGAGCATGGCGCGCGAGTTCGGCCCGCAGGGACTCCATATCGCCCACGTCATCGTGGACGGCGCGATCGAGGGCGAGCGGGTGCGATCGCTGTTCCCGGGCGCCGTCCAGCAGCTCGGCGAGAACGGCATGCTCGACACGTCGGCGATCGCCGAGACCTATTGGCAGCTTCATCTCCAGCATCCGTCCGCATGGACTTTCGAGATGGACGTCCGACCGTTCAAGGAAAGGTTCTGAGGAGGAGGAAACGATGAAACTTGTTGGCCCATGGCTCTCCGGATTTACCCGTCGGACCGCCATCACGATGAAGTTGCTTGGAATTCCTTTCGAGCACCTCGACCTCAACGCCTATACCGACAAGGAGGAAGTTCGCCGCTACAGCCCGATGGGCAAGGTGCCGGCGCTGGTCCTGGACAGCGGCGAGGTGCTGATCGATAGCGCCGGCATCATCGACGTATTGCACGGGATGGTCGGGCCCGAGAAGGCGCTCATCCCGCCGTCGGGCGCGGCGCGTCTCAAGGCGCTGCAACTCATTGGCATCGGGCTGGCCATCTATCCGAAGCTCACCGCCCTGTTCGACGAAAGCCTGCGCCCGGAGGACTATCGCCTGCAATCGGCGATCGAGGGCCTCGCCGAACAGGCGGTCATCGGCTTCAATCTCCTTGAGGCGCAGACCGGAGACGGCTGGCTTGTGGATGATACGCTCGGCCAGGCCGATATCATCGCTGTCGTCTGTTATCATGGCGCGTCTATACTTGTCCTTCGCGACGTCGTCACGCCGAAGGCCTTTCCTCGTCTGGCGGCGTTGGCCGATCGGGCAATGAAGATCGACGCCTTCGCGTCGACCGTGCCGCATATCTGAAAACCTGCAGTCGGTTACTTTATAGGAGGATCTCGATGCGCGCGATCGAAGCGGCGGCTTTCTCGGGCTATGGCGACCTGCGCCAGGCCGAATTGCCTGCCCCGCCACCGGCCAAGGACAGGGTGCTGGTGCGCGTCACCGCGGCCGGCGTCACCCCGCTCGAACATACCATCCTGTCCGGCGGGCTCCCCAGGGCCAAGGCCCCGCTGGTGCTCGGCAACGAGGGCGCCGGGGTCATCGAGGACGCCGGCGCGTCCGGACTGGCTGTGGGGAGCCGTGTGGTGTTCACGGGACCCTATGGCGTCGCCGAGAGCGGCGCGTGGCAAGACTGGTTGCTGGTGCGGCCCGAGCACCTGGCGCTCGTGCCCGATGGGATCGACGATGTCGTCGCGGCGAGCCTTCCGGCGGCCTATCTGACGGCGCAGGTCACGCTCACCGTGGCCGGATTCAAGCCGGGCATGACGGTGTTGGCGCCGGGGATCGGCGGCTCGGTCGGCAACGCGACCTATCAGTTCGCGCGGGCGCGGGGCGCCGGCAAGGTGATTTCCACGGCCGGCAGCGCGGCGAAGGCCGCCCGGGCGCGCGAGCTCGGTTTCGAAGACGTCGTCGACCTCTCGTCGGAAGGCCTCGCCGAGGGCGTTCGCCGGATAACGGACGGCAAGGGCGTCGATATCGTCATCGAGAGCATCGGCGGGACCGTGACCAGCGCGGCGTTGAGCAGCCTGGCCCCCGGCGGCGTCCTGATCACCCTGGGCTATTCTGCCGGGCGCAAGACCACGATCGATGTCACGGACCTGATCTGGAAGCGCGCGCGGATGGCCGGCTTCTCTCTCTTCGCGCAAACCCCGGACGCGATCGCTGCGGCCTGGCGGGACATCTTCCCGCTGATCCTGAACGGTTCAGTCAAGCCGATTGTCGAGCGTGTCTATCCGCTCGCCGAAGCCGGCGAAGCCTTGCGCCATCTCATCGAGGATCGGCCGTTCGGTAAAGTCGTCTTGACGATGCAACCCTGAGGGAGGACGCAATGTCGAACTGGCGGGTGGGCTCGGTGAAAATAGCCAGTATTGTGGAGATAATCATCCCTTTTCCCGACGGCAGCCTGTTTGCGGAGGCGACACCGGAGGCGCTGAAGACCAGCCCCTGGCTGTTTCCGCACTTCGCCCAGGAGGATGGTACGCTCATCGGGTCTGTCCACGCCTTGCTCGTTGAGGCGCCCGGGCTGAGGCTGGTGGTCGACACCTGCATCGGCAACGACAAGCCGCGCGATCTCGTGGGGGGGAACCCGCTGGCGACGCCGTTCCTGCAGCAGCTGGCTGAGGCGGGTTGGAGCCGCGACAGTGTCGACGTGGTGGTCTGCACCCACCTGCACGTGGACCATGTAGGCTGGAACACCATGCGGGTGGACGGCAAGTGGGTCCCGACCTTCCCCAAGGCCCGCTACCTGATCGGCCAGCGGGAATTCGAGCATTGGAGCGCCGAGGGCGACGAGGAGCAGACGGCGATCATGGGAGACAGCGTGCGGCCGCTCTTCGACGCCGGCCTGGTGCAGCTGGTGGAGATGGATCACGTGATATCGCCCGAGGTGCGCCTGAGGCCGACTCCCGGCCACACGCCGGGCCATGTCAGTGTGGTGATCGACTCGGAGGGACAGAAAGCCGTGATCACCGGCGACATTTCCCACCATCCCTGTCAGATGGCCCATCCCGAGTGGGCGACGAGTTTCGACAGTGATGTTCAAGCAGCCGCGGCGACCCGTGCGAAACTGTTCGCCGAATGGGCCGACCAGCCGATCCTGGTCATCGGCACCCACTACGCCGCGCCGACCGCTGGACGGATAAAGCGCGACGGGGCGGCCTATCGGTTCGAGGTTTAGCCGCCGAGCACAGGAAGGGCGCCGAAATGAGTGCAATCCGCCATCCGATCAATGTCGCCGTGTTGGACGACTACCAGGGCGTGGCCCTGACTCTCGCCGACTGGTCGAGGGTCAGTGACCGGGCGAACATCACGGTCTTCCGGGACCACCTTGGCGATGAGGACGCGGTTGCGGCGCGCCTGGCGCCGTTCGACGTCGTCTGTATCATGCGGGAACGCACGCGGATGCCGGGCTCGCTGCTTCGGCGTCTGCCGAAATTGAAGCTGATCGCGTCCACCGCCCCTGGAAACGCGGCCATCGATCTGGCGGCGACGAAGGAATGCGGGATCGCCGTCGCCCACACCGGCTATTTCTCCGAACCGACGATCGAACTGACCTGGGCGCTCATTCTCGCGAGCGCGCGTCACCTTGCGGCCGAGGCCGCATCGGTTCGGGCCGGCGGCTGGCAGCACACCGTCGGCGATGACCTTGCCGGCAAGACCCTCGGCCTTCTCGGTCTCGGAAGGGTCGGCTCGGGCGTGGCGAAGGTGGGGCTGGCGTTTGGCATGAACGTCATCGCCTGGAGCCAGAACCTGACGTCCGACAGAGCCGCGGCCGTCGGCGCGCGGCTGGTCTCGAAGGAGGACCTGCTGCGCACGGCCGACTTCGTCTCGGTCCACCTGGTCCTGAGCCCCCGCACGACCGGACTGATCGGCGCGGCCGAATTTGCGCTGATGAAGCCGTCTTCGCGGCTGATCAACACCTCACGCGGGCCGCTCGTGGTCGAGGCGGCGCTCCTGGATGCGCTCGCCAGCCGCCGGATCGCCGGGGCGGCGATCGATGTCTTCGATGTCGAGCCCCTGCCGGAGGACCATCCCTATCGACGCGCCGAGAACCTGCTGGCGACGCCCCATATCGGCTATGTCACCCGCAGCCTCTACGAGCGCTTCTACCAGGACACCGTCGCCAACATCGCCGCCTGGCTCGACGCCGGCGGCTAAGCAAACCTTGTCAGGTTTGCTTACATTAGAGATTCTTAGCAGCATTGATTTTGCTTTGAAGAAGCAAAATCAATCGTGGCGTTAGCCACGCAAGGCTGCTTAGCGCCGGCTGGCGAACTCGAGCGCCGTTACGCGGCACGCGGAGGCCAGGGGCCGCTCGCCCCGCGTCTTGTCGATCTCCGCCAGCAGGGCGGCCAGGCTGAGGGACCGGGACGTCGCCAGGGCCTCGAGCACGCTCCAGAACTCCGGCTCCAGCGCCAGCGACGTGGCGTGGCCCGCCAGCATCACCGACCGCTTGCGGAGCGTGGTCACCGCTCCCGCTTGTGAGAGTCCAAAGACGCGTCGGCCTTGGCTTTCGCGGCCGCGACGGCGGCTTTCTCAGCCTTGGTGCGGCCGAACGCGGCGCGGTTCTGCGCCGCCTGGGCCTCGGCGTCGACGCGCGCCTTCGCCTTCCGCGCACGGTTCAGATTCACGATCTCGGTCACGAAACCGATCCGCAGAACCGCTGGATGCGGGTGCAGGCTTCCTCCAGCAGGGCGTTGGAGGTGGCGTAGCTGATGCGGAAGAACGGCGAGAGGCCGAACGCCGCGCCGAACACCACCGACACTCCCTCCGCTTCCAGCAGCTGCGTCGCGAAGTCCTCGTCGTTGGCGATCACCTTGCCGGTGGGCGCCGTCTTGCCGATCAGGCCGGCGCACGAGGGATAGACATAGAACGCCCCCTCCGGCGTCGGACACTTGAGGCCGGCTGCCTGGTTGAGCATGGAGACCACCAGGTCGCGCCGTCCCTCGAACACCTTGGCGTTGGCGGGGATGAAGTCCTGCGGCCCGTTCAGCGCCTCCACCGCCGCCCACTGCGAGATCGAGCTGGGGTTCGAGGTGCTCTGGCTCATCACCTTGCGCATGGCGGTGATCAGCGGCTCCGGCCCGGCCGCGTAGCCGATCCGCCAGCCGGTCATGGCGTAGGCCTTGGAGACCCCGTTCATGGTCAGGGTGCGCTCGTAGAGCCTCGGCTCGACCTGCGCGATCGTGGCGAACGCGAAGTCACCGAACACCAGGTGCTCGTACATGTCGTCGGTGAGGACCCACACCTGGGGATGGCGCAGCAGCACGTCGGCCAGCGCTCTGAGCTCGCTTCGCCGGTAGCCGCCCCCGGTCGGATTCGAAGGCGAGTTGAGGATCAGCCAGCGCGTGCGCGGCGTGATGGCCGCCTCGAGCGCCTCCGGCCGCACCCTGAAGCCCTCTTCGGCGCGCGTGGGCACGAACACCGGCTCGCCCCCCGCCATCAGCACCATGTCGGGATAGCTGACCCAGTAGGGGGCCGGGATCACCACCTCGTCGCCGGGGTTGAGGCTCGCCATCATGGCGTTGAAGATCACCGGCTTGCCGCC
>Ga0070730_10003503_pt1 | contig 14058 bp, 12 predicted proteins | sample Coa_R1_3_FD_66447 | JGI IMG/M metagenome (GOLD analysis project Ga0070730, IMG submission 66447) | Surface soil microbial communities from Centralia Pennsylvania, which are recovering from an underground coalmine fire - Coalmine... | ecosystem: Environmental > Terrestrial > Soil > Unclassified ...
CGTTGAGCAGGTCGTTGTGGCACGGCACGAGGCGCTGCGGCCCGCGCTCGGCGCGGATCCGTTCCGAAACCTCGTGCGCGCGTGCGTACGCCGCCGGGATCTCGACGCCGCGGCCCGACGCCTCGCGGTGGTACGCCTCCACGACCTCGTGCGCGTCAAACCGGCCGGGGATCGCCGGCGCGTCGTGGAACCGGCGCAGAGCGCCCGCGACGCGACGGATGTTCTCCGGCCGGCGCATCGCTTCGACCGGGATCGGCTTGCCCTCGATGAACCGCGTGACGAGCCAGCCCTCCGGCTCGACGAAGCGCTCCACCGCCGGTCCCAGCCCGACGCCGGCGGCGCGCCGGCTGGCCTCGCGCTCGATGCGCCGGTCGATGCCGAGGAGGTCGGTCTGCGCACCGCCCATGCGCAGCACGTACGCGCGACCGTCCACGTCCACGCGGAAGTTGTGGTTGGTGATGCCGCCCGACAAAGGCGTCACGACTGCTGTCCGCCCCGGCCACAGCCGCTCGACCGCCGCCGACGGGTCCATACGCGCGCGATCTTAGAATCTAGGGGCCTTGGGGAAGGGTGACGGCTCAGACGAGCTGAGGTCGCTGCGCGAGCGCTTCGTCCCTCGCGGCATCACGACGGCCCACCCGCTCGTCGCGGATCACGCGAACGGCGCGGAGATCTGGGACGTCGACGGCAGGCGCTACATCGACTTCGTCGGTGGCATCGGCGTCATGAACGTCGGCCACAGCCACCCGCGCGTCATGAAGGCGGTGCAGGAGCAGCTCGAGCGCGTCACGCACACGTCCTTCCAGGTGGTGATGTACGAGTCGTACCTTCGCCTGGCCCAGCGTCTGAGCGAGCTCGCGCCGGGCGATGGGCCGAAGAAAGCAATCTTCTTCAGCACCGGCGCCGAGGCGGTCGAGAACGCGGTCAAGATCGCGCGGGCGCACACCGGCCGGCCCGCCGTCATCAGCTTCCGCGGAGGCTTCCACGGCCGGACGCTGCTGGCGCTCAGCCTCACCGGTTCGGTGGAGCCCTACAAGCAGAACTTCGGCCCGTACGCGGCCGAGGTCTACCAGGCGCCGTATCCCTACGAGTACCGCGGCTGGAGCACCGAGCGCGCGCTCTCGGCTCTCGAGGACCTCTTCGAGTCCGACGTGTCGCCGCAGCGGGTCGCCGCGATCATCATCGAGCCGGTGCTCGGCGAGGGCGGCTTCGTGCCCGCGCCGCGCGACTTCCTGGTCGCCCTGCGCGCCCTCGCCGATCGCCACGGCATCCTCTTGATCGTCGACGAGATCCAGAGCGGCTTCGGCCGCACGGGCAAGCTGTTCGCCATCGAGCATTCGGGCGTCAAGCCCGACCTCATCACCGTCGCCAAGAGCCTCGCCGCCGGCTTCCCGCTGTCGGGCGTCGTCGGCCGCGCTGAGGTCATGGACTCGCCGGCGCCCGGCGGCCTCGGCGGCACGTACGGCGGCAACCCGATCGCATGCGCCGCGGCCCTGGCCGTCCTCGACGTCATGCGCGACGAGCGCCTGCCCGAGCGCGCCGCGCGCATCGGCTCCGTCATCGAGGAGCGCATGCGGAGCTGGCAGGACGAGCACGACATCATCGGCGACGTGCGCGTGATGGGGGCGATGGCGGGCATGGAGCTCGTGCGCGATCGCACCAGCAAGGAGCCGGCCGGCACCGAGACCGCGCGCGTGCTTGCGCTGGCGCGCGACAGGGGCCTGATCCTCCTGCGTTCGGGAATGCACCACAACGTCATCCGCACGCTGATGCCGCTCACCATTCCCGACGAGCAGCTCCACGAGGGCCTCGACATGCTCGGCTCCGCCCTCGCCGACCTCGCCGCCGCCGTTCCTCGGTGAAGGTAGATTGATCACCCTCACCCAACCCTCTCCCTCGAGGGGGAGGGAATAGGAGTCGCGATGAAGACCGCCATTCGACGCCACCAGATGTTCATCGGCGGCCGCTGGGCCGACAGCGCCCGCGGCGAGGTGCAAGAGGTCAAGAACCCCGCCACCGGTCAGGTCATCGCGACAGTGCCCAAGGGCACGGCCGAGGACGTCGACCGCGCCGTCGCCGCCGCGCGCAAGGCCTACGACGAGACGTGGTACGACAGCACGCCGCGCGACCGCGGCGAGCGGCTGCTCAAGCTCGCCGACACGATCCAGGAGCACGGCGAGGAGCTGGCGCGAATCGAGTCGGAGAACGTGGGCAAGCCGCTCGCGGCCACGATCTCCGAAGAGATCCCGCCGATCGCCGACTGCTTCCGCTTCTTCGCCGGCGCCGCGCGCCTGCTCGAAGGCCGCGCGGCGGGCGAATACATGCAGGGCTTCACGAGCATGATCCGGCGCGAGTCCCTCGGCGTCGTCGGCTCCATCGCGCCGTGGAACTACCCGCTGATGATGGCCGCGTGGAAGCTCGGCCCCGCGCTGGCGGCCGGCAACACGGTCGTGCTCAAGCCTTCGGAATGGACGCCGCTCACGGCGCTGCGCCTCGCCGAGCTCGCGGCCGGCGTCCTGCCCGAGGGCGTGCTCAACGTCATCACGGGCGACGGCGAGCCGGTCGGCGCCGGCCTGGTGCGCCACCCGGGCGTCGCGATGGTGTCGCTCACCGGCGACGTCGCCACCGGCAAAGAAGTCGCGCGCGCGGCCGCGTCGACGCTCAAGCGCGTACACCTCGAGCTCGGCGGCAAGGCGCCGGTGGTGGTCTTCGACGACGCCGATCTCGAGAAGGTCGTGGAGTGGATCAAGATCGGCGGCTTCTTCAACGCTGGCCAGGACTGCACCGCGGCGACCCGCATCATCGCCGGCCCACAGATCGAAGAGAAGCTGCTCGCCGGCCTGGTTCCGGCCGTGAAAGGCCTGAAGGTCGGCGACCCGCTCGCCGGCGACACCGAGATGGGCCCGCTCGTCACCGACGAGCACCTGGAGCGCGTGAGCGGCTTCGTCGACCGCGCGCGGAACGAGGGCGCGCAGGTCCTGACCGGCGGCGCGCGCATCAAGAAGGCGGGCTCGTGGTATGAGCCGACCGTGGTCGTGCCCAAGAGCCCTGACGCCGAGATCGTCCGCAAGGAAGTCTTCGGCCCGGTCGTCACGGTGCAGCGGTTCGGCGACGAGGAGCAGGCTCTCGAGTGGGCCAACGGCGTGGACTACGGGCTCGCGGCCTCGGTGTGGACCCGCGACGTCGGCCGCGCGCTGCGCATGGCCCGCCGCCTCCAGTTCGGAACCGTGTGGATCAACACCCATATCCCGCTCGTCAACGAGATGCCGCACGGCGGCTACAAGCAGAGCGGCTACGGCAAGGACATGTCGATCTACTCGCTCGAGGAGTACACGCAGGTCAAGCACGTGATGGCGTCCTTGGATTGACCGCCGGCTCGTCAAAGCCTGCCCTGCGGCTGCAGGGCATTCGCAAGAGCTACGGCCCGGTCATCGCCGTCGACGGCGTGGACCTCGAGGTGCGAGAGGGCGAGTTCTTCACGCTCCTCGGCCCCTCGGGCTCGGGCAAGACCACGCTCCTCCGCTTGATCGCGGGCTTTGAGCGCCCGGACTCGGGACGCATCGAGCTCGGCGGCCGCGACGTCACCTCGCTGCCGCCATACGCGCGAGAGACGAACACCGTCTTCCAGGACTACGCACTCTTCCCCCACATGACCGTGGGGGACAACATCGGGTACGGGCTTCGCGTCAAGGGCGTGCCGCGCGCCGAACGGCGCGACCGCGTGAAGCGCGCGCTGCAGATGGTCCGCCTCTCCGGGCTCGAATCGCGCCGGCCCAACCAGCTCAGCGGCGGCCAGCGCCAGCGGGTCGCGCTCGCGCGCGCCGTCATCAACGAACCCGAGGTCATGCTCCTCGACGAGCCGCTCGGCGCGCTCGACCTCAAGCTCCGCCAGGACATGCAGCTCGAGCTCAAGCGCATCCAGAAAGAGGTCGGCATCACGTTCGTGTACGTGACCCACGACCAGGAAGAGGCGCTGACCATGAGCGACCGGATGGCGGTGATGTCGAATGGCCGGATCGAGCAGACCGGCCCGCCGGTCGAGGTCTACGAGCGGCCGGCGACCGAGTTCGTCGCCGGGTTCATCGGCATCTCCAACGTGCTCGAGCGCGACGGGGTGCGGTTCGTGGTGCGGCCTGAGAAGCTGCGCCTCCTCGAGGACGGCGAAAGAGCCGAGATGGGGATGAGGTCCGAGCCGGGGACCATCGAGCAGGTCGTCTATGTGGGCATGACGACCCGGTTCACGCTGCATCTCGACCGTGGCGAGACCGTCGTCGCGGTACGCCAGAATATGGACGCCCCTGGCCAGAGTCAGAGCTACGAGGGCCGGCGCGTGAGCGTCGCCTGGGCGCCGGACCACACCTATGTCCTGGACCGAGCGAAGAGTGGAGAGAAGGAGTCATGAAAGAAACGGATTTGCAATTGGGGCGACTGCGATCGCTTGCGCTGGCAGCTGTCGCGATCGTCACGGTGGCAGGGTGCGGCTCGACGTCGACCGCAGGCGTGACGACCCAGCCGCCGCCGACGGCGAACATGAAGCCGCAGAGCTCGATCGGAGCCGGCGAGGGCCAGCTCAACCTCATCGCCTGGGGCGGCTACGTGGACAAGTCCTGGGCCGACCCGTTCACCCAGCAGACCGGCTGCAAGATCAACGAGAAGGACGCGGGGTCGTCCGACGAGATGGTCAGCCTCATGGCCGACGGCGGCGGCGGGCAGTGGGACATGGTCTCGGCCTCCGGTGACGCCGATCTGCGGCTCATCTACGGCGGCGACGTCCGCCCGATGAACGTCAGCCTCATCCCCGACTGGCAGAACTTCCAGGACCAGTTCAAGGCGCCGGCGTTCAACACCATCGACGGCATCCACTACGGCATCTCGCTGCAGTGGGGACCGAACACGCTGCTCTACAGCACCAAGCAGTTCCCCAACCCGCCGACGAGCTGGAGCGTGATCTACGACCCACAGTACAAGGGCCTGATCACGATCCCGGACAACCCGATCCAGATCGCCGACGCCGCGCTGTACCTCAGCAAGAAGCAACCGAGCCTCGGCATCAAGGACCCGTACGAGCTGAAGCAGAAGCAGTTCGACGCGGTGGTCAACCTGCTCAAGCAGCAGCAGCCCCTCGTCAAGAAGTACTGGGCCGCGATCCCCGACGAAGAGGACCTCTTCAAGAGCGGTGACGCGGTCGTCGGCGCCGCCTGGCCGATCATGACCAGCGACCTCAAGGCCGCCGGCGCACCGGTCGCGGACACGATCCCGCAGGAAGGGGCCACGGGCTGGGTGGACACGTGGATGCTCGCCACCAAGGCTCCTCACCCCAACTGCGCGTACCTCTGGGACAAGTGGGTCAGCACCCCGAAGGTGCAGGCGATGCAGGCGCTCTCGTACGGCGAGACGCCGGTCAACACCAAGGCCTGCGCGGAGATGGAGGCGCTGACTCCGGGCTCGTGCGCGGCCTTCCACGCCAACGCGCCGGGCTCGTACTACGAGACCATCAAGTTCTGGAAGACGCCGATCGCCCAGTGCGGCGACGGCTCGAACGACTGCATCCCCTACTCGCAGTGGCAGTCGGCCTGGACGACGATCAAGGGATGAAATCCCCTCTCCCGTTTACGGGAGAGGATTAGGGTGAGGGCTCTTTGGTAGAGACAGCAGCAGGGCGGCCCCGCCGCAAGGGCGGGGCCTCCGGCCTCCAGGCCCTCATGTGGCGCCTGCCGTGGCTGCGGTCGCTTCTCCTGCTGCTCCCGCCGCTGGGCTGGATGCTGCTGGTCTACCTGGCCTCGCTCGCCCTGCTGCTGATCACGGCCTTCTGGACGATCGACACGTTCACCACGCAGATCGTGCAGGTCTGGAACCTGGACAACTTCCGGATCATCCTCACCGACCAGACCTACTACCGGATCATCGGCCGCACGGCCGGGCTCGCCGCCCTCGTGACTGTCACCGACATCGTCCTCGCCTTCCCGCTCGCGTACTACATGGCGCGTGTGGCGTCGCGGCGGGTGCAGACGCTTCTCTTCGCGGCCGTGCTCCTGCCGCTATGGGCGTCGTATCTCGCCCGCCTCTACTCGTGGGTGCTGATCCTCAATCACAGTGGGCTCCTGAACTGGAGCCTGCAGTCGGTCGGCCTGCCGCCGGCGAACATCGGCTACACGAACGTCGCGATGTGGCTCGTCTTCTCTTATATCTGGCTGCCGTTCATGATCGTGCCGGCGTACGCGGCGCTCGAGCGCGTGCCCGACTCGCTGCTCGAGGCGGCCGCCGACCTCGGCGCGCATCAATGGCGAGCGGTGCGCGACATCGTGCTGCCGCTCGTGGTGCCCGGCATCGCCGCGGGGTCGATCTTCACGTTCTCGCTCACGCTCGGCGACTACATCACGCCGATCCTCGTCGGCGGGGCTAGCTCGCAGTTCATCGGCAACGTGGTCTACAACAACATCGGCATCGCCAACAACGTGCCGTTCGCGGCCGCGCTGGCGACGGTGCCGGTGGCGATCATGGCGGTCTACCTGCTGATCGCCAAGCGCCTCGGGGCGTTCGAGGCCCTGTAGATGGAAAGCTACTGGACTCGGATGGCGCTGCGGCTGTGGGCCGTCCTGGTGATGCTCTTCCTCTTCATCCCGATCCTCGTGATCTTTCTCTACGCCTTCAACCAGTCGAACATCGAGACGTGGCCGATCTCGGGTCTCAGCACGAAGTGGATCGTCAGCACCTGGAACGACCCCGAGGTCCAGACGTCTCTGGTGCTGTCCATCAAGACCGCGCTGGCGGCCACTTTGCTCGCGCTGATCCTCGGCTCGTGTGCCGCATTCGCGATCTACCGCACGTCGTTTTTCGGCCGCGACGCCATCAGCTTCCTGTTCGTGCTCCCGCTCGCGCTGCCCGGGATCATCACCGGCATCGCTCTGCGCGCCTTCTTCAACTTCAACAACTTCGAGCTGTCGATCTGGACGATCATCGCCGGCCACACGACCTTCTGCATCGTCGTCGTGTACAACAACGTGCTCGCGCGGCTGCGGCGCACGCAGGGCTCGCTCATCGAGGCGGCGATGGACCTCGGCGCCAACGGCGTGCGCACCTTCGTCGACGTCACACTGCCGCTCATCTCCACGTCCCTCGTCGCGGGCGCGATGCTGGCGTTCGCACTTTCCTTCGACGAGGTCATCGTCACGACCTTCACCGCGGGCGCGCAGAACACGCTGCCCATCTGGATCTTCGCCCAGCTGCGCACCGGCCGCCACCTGCCCGAGGTCAACGTCGTGGTTTCGCTGGTGATCCTGGTGACGATCATCCCTGTCGTGCTTGCCGCGCGGCTCACCGGAGGAGGCGGTGCGGCGCGCGTGCCCGCCGCCCGCTAGCGTCGACGCCGGCGCGCTCCGGCGATTCTGAGGAAACTTTAAGGAACCCCTGACAGTTCTCCCAGTTGCCGGGGGCAACCTTTGAGCCATGTCAGACGAGCAAACCAACCAGCCCGCAATGCCACTGCCTGAGCCACAGCTGAGCCTGGCGCCGCCCGTTACGGCCGCGCCGGCCGGCCCCGTTTCCGCACCGCCCCCGCGCCAGGGCGCCACCCGCGGCCTGGCGGTCGCGATCATCGCGGCCGTCGCGCTGGCCACCGGTGGCGGCATCGGCATCGGCTGGGCCCTCGCCGGCGCCATCAACTCGCACGGCACGACCCACGCTTCGATCCCGACCGTCTCCCCGGCCGCGAACAGCAAGTCGTCCAATCCCGCGTCGGTCGCGGCGAAGGTGGCGCCGGCGGTCGTGGACATCAACAGCACCATCCAGGGCGCGAGCGCCACCGAGCAGGCGGCCGGCACTGGCCTGATCCTCGACTCGACCGGCGACATCCTCACCAACAACCACGCCGTCGCGGGCTCGATCAGCCTGCGCGTCGCCTTCCAGGGCCGGAGCGGCAGCTACGCCGCCACCGTGGTCGGAGTCGACCCCACCGAGGACCTCGCCCTGATCCACGTCGACGGCGTGTCCGGCCTGCCGGTCGTGACGCTTGCCAACTCGTCGAGCGTGAAGATCGGCGACAGCGTGCTCGCCATCGGCAACGCGCTCGGCCTCGGCGGCGCGCCGCGCGTGACCCAGGGTTACGTCACGGACCTGGACCAGACCATCACCGCCAGCGAGAACGGCTCGAACTCGGAGACCCTGCACGGCATGATCCAGTCCGACGCCGAGATCAGCCCGGGCGACTCGGGCGGCGCGCTCGTCAACACCGGCGCCCAGGTGATCGGCATCATCACCGCCGGCGAGGCGACCAGCTTCCGCACCGACACCTCGACCGTGGCCTACGCCATCCCGTCCAGCACCGCGGCCCCGATCGCCAACCAGATCCTGGAGGGCCGGGCCGGCGGCGGCGTCATCATCGGCCAGGTCGGCCACCTGGGCGTGGGCGTCGACACGCTCGACGCGGAGACCGCCGCCCAGCTCGGGCTGAGCATCACGTCGGGCGCGCTCGTGCGAACGGTCGAGAACGGCTCGCCGGCCGCGGGCGCGGGCATCCTGCCGGGCGCGGTGATCACCGCCATCAACAGCACGACCATCGACGGCGCGAAGGCGCTCGGCACCACTCTGCAGCAGTTCAAGCCGGGCGACTCGGTCAAGGTCACCTGGTTCTATCAGGGCGCCAGCCGCACGGCGACCGTCACGCTGACGACCGGGCCCGCCGTCTAAAACCGACCGCACCCCCAAGAGCCACGGGCGACAATCACCGTCCGTGGCTCGAACCCGTTTGCGCCGAGCTCTGCTGAACCCCGCCGCGTGGGTCGTGCCCTACATGGCGCTCTGGTTCGTCGTGGCCCTGCTGCCGATCCAGCCGACCGACCTCGACATCTTCTTCTGGCCGTCGGCGAAGATCGCCGTCCACGGATATCCGCTCCTGGTCTATGCGCCGAACGGCCAGGACGCATACCCCAACGCCAACGGCCCGCTGGCGATCGTCCCGCTGGCCGTCGTGGCCCTTTTCGTCAATGCGCTCGGCTGGCTCGACGCCGTGACCCCGCGCAGGGTCGTCGCGTTGACGGTGTTCTCGATCTTCATCCTGCTGATGGCGCGCGAGGCCGTGCGGGCGATGGAGCGGATGCGCGGCCGGCCGCTGCCGCCGCTGGCGCGCCTGGCCACGTTCGGCCTCCTCGCTCTGAGCCCGCCGGTGTGGCAGTCGGTCGCGGGCTACGGGCACATCGAGCAGCCCATCGAGATCTGGATGCTGCTCCTGGCCGCCCGGCTGGTCGACACGGACCGTCCCGCCCGCGGCGGGGTGGCGCTCGCGCTCGCCGTTCTCGCCCGCAGCTCCGCGGCGCTGCAGGCCGTGCCCCTGGGGCTCGCCTCCTGGCAGCGGCGGAAGCCAGGCGCGGTGAGGCTTTTCGCCGCCGCCGGCCTGGCCGGAGCGCTGGGCCTGCTGCCGTTCCTGCTCGCCGACCCGAGCGACACGATCCATTCGCTCTTCACCTACCGCTCCCACCTCATCGTCGGAGCCGGATCGGTCTGGAGCCTCACCCACAGCACCCCCTACGAAGGGATCGCGCAGCGCTGGGACTTCGTCGCCATGGCGGCCGCCGTCCTGGCCGTCAACCTGTGGCTGGCGACGCGGCCCGGCGGTCTGGACCGGCAGCGGCTCTACGCCGCGATGACCCTCACCGCCGCCTGCTTCGCCCTTCTCGCCAAGACCGTCTGGGCGTACTACCTCTTCGAGGCGTTCGTGTTCGGGGCGGTCTGGACGATCGGGCGCTGGCGGCAGGCCGACAGCGTCGTCCGCCTGGCGCTGCTCCCCGTCGCCATCTCGACGTTTGGCATGGTGGCCGAGATCGGCTCCGAGCCGGGACTCGAGACCAACCTGGTCTCGCTCGAAGGCGGGGCGATGTTCACGATGATCGTTCTGACCGGCGCCTGGGTGCTGTGGCTGGCCGGCCGGCCGCCCGGCGCAGCCGCGGGAATCGCGGCGCCCGCGGTAGTGTTTCAGAGACATGGAACTGAAAGAGCTGACTGACAAAGGCAGCGGCTCGTACGCCGGCAACCCGGGCGTCGAAGCCGGGATCAAGCCGGTCGAGCGCGCGGCCAGGCCGATCGACGCGGGCGTCGACATCGGTCACGTGCACATGCGGGCGTCCGACCTCCAGAAGATCAAAGACTTCTACGTCGGCATCCTCGGCTTCGACGTGACGATCGAGGGGCCGACGATCCTCTTCCTCGCCGCCGGCGGCTACCACCACACGCTCGGCTTCAACACCTGGGAGTCGAAGGGGGGCAAGCCGGCCGCGCCGGGGACCACCGGCCTGTACCACATCGCGATCCGCTACCCGACGCGGGCCGCGCTGGGCGACGCCCTGCGGCGCCTGCGGGATGCCGGCTATCCCATCGACGGGTTCAACGACCACGGCACGCATGAGGCGATCTACCTCCGCGACCCGGAGGAGAACGGTCTCGAGCTCTACTGGGACCGGCCGCCCGAGGAGTGGGACCGCGACGCCGAGGGGCACTACGCGCTCGGCAACCGCCGCCTGGACCTGGCCGGCCTCCTGCACGCGGGCGAATAGCCGCCGGCCCGGCCGGGCGCTCTAGCTCTCAGCGCGCTCCAGGACGACCACCGGGATCTTTCGCGTCGTCTTCTTGCGGTAGTCGTGGAACGTCGGGTTGACGCTCGCGTGGTGGTGATACAGCCGCTCGTAATCCTCGTCGCTGTCGATCACGCGCGCCCGCGCCTCGAACTTCTCGTCGCCCACCTCGACCGTGACGTCGGGATGCTCGCGCAGGTTGAGGTACCAGCTGGGGTGGGTGGGCGCGCCGCCCTTGGACGCGACGATGACGTAGTCCTCGCCATCACGGGTGTAGACGAGCGGGTTCTCGCGAGTCCGCCCCGACTTCGCGCCTCGTGTGGTCAGGATCAGCACGTCGCGGCCCTGGAACGGGCCCGAGCTGGCCCTGCCGTGATGGGCCCGGAGGTCTTCGATCAGGTTGCGATTGAAATCGCCGTAGGAGCTCATGTAACTCGGTAACCCGCCTCGCCGCCGGGGGATTCCCGCCCGATAGTGGTCCCTGGCCGGTGGTCTGGCGTTTCCATACATGGAGGTGCTGAATTCATGACTACTACGACCATCGTGATCATCGGCGTGGTCGTGCTGGCGGTGATTGTGATCGCGATCGTCCTGGCGAGCCGCTCCGGGCGCATGGGCAAGCCCAGCCTGAGGCCGCTTTCGGGCGAGTCCCGCGATCGGTACGCCAACCAGTGGGACCACATCGAGACCCATTTCGTCGACGCACCCGATGACGCCGTCAAGGAGGCCGACGCCTTGATCCTCGCCATGCTCGGTGAGCGCGCGCACCCGCTGCGCGACGAGAAGCTTCCCGCCGGGATGCGGAAGGCCCGCCGTCTGGCGGCCGGCCGCGAGGGCAAAGGCGGCACCGAGGGCATGCGCCTGGCCATGCTCGAGTACCGCCGGGTGATGGAGGAGTACGCCGGGCCGGCGGGCGAGCGCGGCACGGCGCGCGAAACCACGCACGAGACCAGCGACCGCGACGACCGGCGCGAGGTCGCGTCTTAAGACCGACAACTGGAGAGCAATCGTCCTCTCGGGGCGGCCGGCGCTGTGCCGGCCGCTCCTTTTTGATTAGGCTCTACGCGATGCTTTGACGACCGGGCGTGGGCGCCCCCATTCGCCGCCTGCTCGTCATCTGGCTCGCCATCGAGCTGGTGGACGAGCTGGTCTTCGGAGTCCAGGACTCCGCCCTGCCGCTGATTCGCGGCGACCTGCATCTCGGCTACGCCGCCATCGGGCTGTTGCTGTCGGTGCCGGCGCTGGCGGCGAACCTGATCGAGATGCCTGTCGGCCTTCTCGCCGACAGCCACCGGCGGCGGCGGCTCGTCATCGGCGGCGGACTCGTCTTCACGGTCGCCCTGTTTGCGTTCGCCGCCGCGCCGAGCTACGCCGCCCTGCTGCTCGCGATGTGCGCTCTCTACCCGGCGTCGGGCGCGTTCGTCGCCCTGTCGCAGGCGGATCTGATGGACGCCGACGTCGCGCGCCGCGACCAGAACATGGCGCGCTGGAACCTGGCCGGCTCGATCGGCGAGCTCGGCGGACCAGGACTCCTCGTCGCGACGGTGTTCGCGGGCGCGAGCTGGCGCGGCGCCTACGCGGTGATGGGCGTCATCGCGGCGATCGCGGTCGCCGGCCTCCTCCTGGCGCCCGGGCCCGCGCCGAAAACCGACGCGCACGAGGACGGATTGCGCGGAGCGATCCGCGCCGCCCTGCGCTCGCTGCGCCGCGTCGACGTGCTCCGGGCGCTGCTGCTGCTCGAGGTCTCAGACCTCATGCTGGACGTGCTCACCGGATACCTCGCGCTCTATTTCGTCGACGTGCTCGGAGAGCCGGCCTGGGTCGGAGCGCTGGCGGTGGGCGTGCGCATCGGCGCGGGTCTCGCGGGGGACGTCCTCACCGTCCACCTGCTGGAGCGGGTTGCCGGCACCGCCTACGTGCGCGCGACCGCCGCCGCCGCGCTCGTCGCCTTTCCGGTGTTTCTGCTCGCTCCCGGCGTGGTGCCCAAGCTCGCGGCGCTTGCGGCGCTCAGCGTGCTGACCGCCGGCTGGTACCCGGTGCTGCAGGCTCGGCTCTACGCGGCGCTGCCGGGACAGAGCGGCGCGCAGCTCGCGATCGGCAACGTGTTCCGCATGGCCGTCACGCCAGTCCCGCTGCTGATCGGGCTCATGGCCGCCCGGTTCGGCCTCGGCGCGGCCTTGTGGATCTTCGCCGCCGGTCCGGTCCTGCTGACCCTCCTACTTTGGCGGGCGCGCGATCACGCCACGGCGTAATAGCGCAGGGACAGGAACTGCAGCGTTCCCGACTTGCCGTCCATGTAGAAGCGCGGTGTGGTGGCACCTGTCGCCTTCGACTCGTTGACGTCGGCCACCTTCCTGCCGTCGAGGAAGAGCTGTATCCGCTGGCCGTCGACCACGAAGCCGATGTGGACGATCTTGCCGCTCTGGATCCCGGGCACGGCCAGCGTCGGAGTAAGGGCCTGGTTGTCGCCGACGTTCGGCGAGAGGTAGAGCGTCATGGCCTCCTCTCCGACGACCACGTTTAGCCCGACCTCGGCCGACTCGTCCGGCCCCTGGCCGCGAACGGCCCAGTTGAGCTCGAAGTCGCTGCCCGGCGTCGCCCGAATGGCGAGGTCGGACACGTAGTTCTTCAGTGACGGCCCGTCGAACTCGCCGCTGACGCCGGCGCCGTCCTGGGTGATGTGGATGTCGATCGACTTTCCAGGGACGTAAGCGACCGTCGCGGAGCCGGCCGGGTCGGGCGACGGGTCGCCGCCCTGCGACCAGGCCTTGCGGTCGAGGGTCAGGTCATAGATCAGGCTGCCGTGCGCGAAGGCGAGCTGCGGGCCGGCGGTCGTGTGCTGCTGGTTCGAGGCCAGCGCATAGACCACCCCGCCCGCGGCGAGGATCACAACGAGCGCGGCGGCCGCGATGAGCAGCAGCCGGCGATCGACACGCCGGCGCCGGGGCGCAGCCGTGGCCGGGGCGGCCGCGGGAACCGTCGGTCCTGGTAAGGGTGCAACCACCGGTGCCGCAACCACCGGCGCCTCGGCCGAAAGCGTCGGCGCCGCCAGCGCCGGCTCGGTCGCCGCGGCCTCCAACGCCTTGATGAACGACTCGCAGCCGGCAAAGCGGTTGGCAGGGTCCTTGGCGAGCGCTCGCTCCAGCGCCGCCTCGACCCCCGCGGGCACCGCAGGGTTCACGCTGCGCGCGTTCGGCAGCGGCGACTGCATCTGCGCCAGCATCACCGCCGCGGGGGTCTCGGCCTCGTACGGCACGTGCCCGGTCATGGCCTCGAACGCGACCACCCCGAGCGCGTACTGGTCCGACGCCGGGCCGGTCTCGCGGCCCATGCACTGCTCGGGCGACATGTACTCGGGCGTCCCGACGACGGTGTCGAGCCGCGTGAGCCGCTCGTTGGAGGCCATCATGCGGGCCAGCCCGAAGTCGCCGAGGACCGACTTCCCTTCCTTCGTCATCAGGATGTTCGAGGGCTTGACGTCGCGGTGAAGGATGCC
>Ga0070730_10003504_pt1 | contig 14048 bp, 13 predicted proteins | sample Coa_R1_3_FD_66447 | JGI IMG/M metagenome (GOLD analysis project Ga0070730, IMG submission 66447) | Surface soil microbial communities from Centralia Pennsylvania, which are recovering from an underground coalmine fire - Coalmine... | ecosystem: Environmental > Terrestrial > Soil > Unclassified ...
GCACCGCCCGGCCGGCGATGCGGGCGAGCTCGGCAGCGTTTCTGGTTGAGACCCGCCATAGGCTCTGGCATGCTGTCAGTGCATGCCGATCCCCCTTCTACCCTTCGGCCGGACAGGCCACCAGAGCACGCGCATCATCTTCGGCGGCGCCGCGCTGGGTAGCGTCTCGCAGGACGTGGCCGATCGCACCCTCGAGGTGCTGCTGGCGCACGGCATCAACCACATTGACGTCGCCGCCAGCTACGGCGACGCCGAGCTGCGCGTGGCGCCGTGGCTGAAGCGGCACCCCGGCAAGTTCTTCCTGGCCACCAAGACCGGCAAGCGCCGCGCCGCCGAGGCGACTGAGGAATTGCGCCGCTCGCTCGATCGGCTGCAGGTTGACCACATTGACCTGTGGCAGCTGCACAACCTGGCCGATCCGATCGAGTGGGACACCGCGCTCAGTCCCGGGGGGGCCATCGACGCCGCAATTCAGGCGCGGGAACAGGGTCTGGTGCGATTCATCGGCGTGACCGGCCACGGCGCCCAGATCGCTGCCACCCACCGCCGCAGCCTGCAGCGCTTCGACTTCGACTCCGTGCTGCTGCCGTACAACTTCACGACCGTCCAATCGAGCTATTACTCACAAAACCTTGATGCGCTGCAGGCGACCTGTCAGGAGCGCAATGTGGCGGTTCAGACCATCAAATCGATCGCGTATCGGCCCTGGATGGGTCGGCCGCGCTCCGCCACGACCTGGTACCAACCGCTCGCGGACCAGCCCAGCATCGACACCGCCGTCCACTGGGCGCTCGGTCGATCTGGCATCTTCGTGATCTCGAGTGGCGACGTCAATCTGCTGCCCAAGATTCTCGACGCGGCCCAGCGTTTGCCGACGCAGCGCCCGTCGGACGCGGACATGCAACAGATGGTCGAGCACCTGCAGATGGAGCCGCTATTTGTTTAAACCGAATTAAATACTGGCCGGCCGCATCGCCGGTAAGATGGCACCTGGCATGCCCCGCACGGCACCCGCAAGGCCGTTGCCTGCCGGTTTCGCGCCCCTCTACGCGCGCCTCCGTCAAGCTATCCATGATCGCGTCACGTCCGGCGAGTGGCGTCCAGGCGATCAGATTCCGACGATCCGCGAGTTGGGCGAGGCGTACGGGGTCAGCCGGATCACCGTGGTCCAGGCGCTGGATGAGCTCTCGCGCGACGGGCTCCTCGTTCGCTGGCAGGGCAAGGGGGTCTTCGTCGGCCACGCGAAGCCGGATGCTCCGCGCTTGCCCCTGCAGAGCTTCACCGAAGAGACGGTTGGCCGCGGGCAGACCCCGAGTAGCCGCACCCTGCGCCTGGCGCACGCGCCGCCGCCCGCGGGAGTCAGCGCCCGGCTGGGCCTTCGACCGGACGAAGGGGTGGTACTGCTCGAGCGGCTGCGCATGGCCGACGGTTCACCCGTTGCCATCCAGCACGTGTACCTGCCCGAGCACCTCGTGCCCGGTATGGTCGAGCGCAGCGAACCGATCGACTCGCTGTACCAGGTGCTCACTAATACGTACGGGCTGCGGCCGACCAACGCCTTCGAAACTTATGAGCCGATCCGCCTGACCCCCGACCAGGCGCGATTGCTCGAGACCCGGTCGGGTGCCCCTGCCTTTCATGTTGATCGCACCACCACTGACCAGCACGGGCGTACGATCGAGCTCGCGAGCTCCGTGCTGCGTGGCGACAGGTATGAAGTTCGGCTGCTGCTCTCTCGGAGCCCGATCGAGCGTTAATGTTGGAACGGGTTGGCGTTCAGGAACGTGTTCAGACGATCGGCTCGACCGCCAGCGCCCGTCGACCGGATGCACATGACCTGGTCGGAGGCGATCGCTGCTGGACCATCGCCGGGTAACCGCGCGCCCACCGCCACTGATTGTGAATTGCCTTGCTCGCCGTTCGATACGCAGAGACTCGGGTGATCGAATGGCGCGCGCTCGAACGCCACCCGCTCATCGGTCAGTGCGAGCAAGAAGTTGACCAGATCCTGTTTGTCCCGCTCGGCCAGTCCGATCGAGTGGATGTTGTCGTCGACCTGGGCGTTGTCGAAGTCGCCGCCGCGATTGTAGAAGTCGATCACCTGCATCAGCGTGGCCTGCCCACCATTGTGGAAGTACGGCCCGGTGAGCTCGACGTTCCGCAGCTGCGGAGCCTTGAACGCAGACGCGATGTTCTGGTTCTCACAATTGGTTGTACCGCCAAGCGCGGGACCAGTGACATTCGGGTCCGCGGTGACGCTGAGTCCGTACGGCGCGGTGTCTTGAGGGACGCCAGGCACCAGACGGGTTAGCGACCCATTCTGCGCCAGGAACGTTTCCGCCAACGAGTTGTTGAATGGATCGAGCCCCGCCACGCCGACGTCGTCCGTGAGGGTGCGTACGCCAGTTGTCAGGAACCCCTGATCGTAGATGGCGCACGTGCCGTTGCGCAGCCCCATCCGCTCGATGCGCTGGCCTTGCGTATTGCGCACCGTGGCGTTGGTTGTTTCGGCGGCGCCATGGCAGGTGATGCACCGCGCATTGGCAGGCTGGCCTGTCGAGAGCGAGACGCTGATGGTTTTCGTCCCGGTGGGGTCAGTTGGATCGGGCGAGACGCCATCAAAGCTCTGGAAGATATTCAACCCGCGTTTCGCGGACGCGCTCAGCACGCCCCGATTGCCGTCGAAGAACTGATCGACCGGGGTGTCGTTGGCAACCAGCGTCTCCATGTAGGCCTTCACCGACAGGCCCCAGAAGAGCGAGAAGTTGGCTTCCATCTGGGTGTAGGACGTGCCGTTGATGACCACTGGTCGGCGTGACGACCACCACTGCGGATTGAATGCCTGGCGGACCATGGAGTCATAACGTGTGTTGAGGCCAGGCCCGAAGTCCGAGGTCAGCCCGTGCAGCACGCTGTCGTCGCCCGCGACGAACTGCAACGCGAGGGGCTGCATTCCCAGCAATTTGTGGCCCACATCCGGAAACGTGCGGTTCGCGCACGACATCTCGAAGTTGCTCAGCGGCGGTCCAACCGACTGCGAAGCCAGGCTGGCGAAGGTGATCCGCACCGTCACCGGCTGCGGCGTGTCACCCTGGTTCTGATAGACGAACGCGGTCGGATCGCGCGCGCCGAATGGGGACGCGCCGTTGAAAATGTCCTGGGCCCGACCATCCCAGAAGTTGCGATTGTTGAACAACGCGTTGATCATGGTCGGCGTGTTGCGCGGCTCGACCTTGCGGACGTTGACGCCGTTGATCTGGAAACCGTCTGGATCCGCAACCGATTGGCAGACGTCAGGGACGCTGGGGACCCGGTCAGAACTCGCGGTGGGCGAAGTGCCGGCCGCCAGGAAGTTGCGATTGAACACGCCGGACGACCCGACGATGTCGTTGCTATCGCTGATCACCCGCGAGTTTCGATCGCTCGGGTTGGCCAGCATGTGGCTCGGCAACTCACCCGGGGCGACGGTAGAGTTCGGCGAGCGGAATCCGCCCAGCGAGAAGGTCGTATCGACCGGCACGGCTCGTCCGCCAGGATTGATGGCGTTGCGCGTGCGCGGATCAGCGCCGGCACTGAAGTGGCATGAGGCACACGCCTGACCGTCACTGCCGACCTGTTGATCCCAGAACAGCGCCTTGCCCAACTCGACCAGGTCCTCCTGGTTGGCGATAAAGGGCCCGCCCTGGTTGAGCTGCGGATCCTGCGGCTTGGTCACTGACTTGAGCGACGCGAGCGGTCCGCCCGTGTCGGTGGGCGGCGTAAAGAAGCACGGATTGGGCAAGCCCTGGTTGTTGCATGCGGACGCAGCGGCCGCCAGGGTCACCGTCCCGATGAGGATGATGCTGGTCGCCACCAACCCCAGCCCGATGACACGAAAGCGAACGTCAGGGTCTGGGCCGGCGCGTGCCATCTGAGGCTCGGGGTTATGGCTGAATGGACTGCGAGGCAGTCGGAAGGCAGGCAGATGTAACCATTCGTGCGGCATAGTCGCCTCCTGGTGTCATCCGCAGCCGCCGCGTCCCCTGGGCGGGCTTACGGTAACCTCGCGACGCTGTCAGGCCTCCTGCACAGCGTTCCGCCATTACAGATGGCGGAACTTTACATGTCAAGTGGCTTGACATGTAAAGTTCCTTAACGATTCGGCCACGCCGGCGCGGGGATCCGCGTAAAATTTCTTAACAATCTTGAAAACGCCGGCGCCGAACCCTGTGCACTTGTCACATGGGCATCCAACTCGGCGCGCCAGTACCCTTCTGGTGTGTCTTCGCGACGCGCCGCGGTTCAGCCGACGCCAGACATAGTCGCCATTTCGTCGAAAACCGGTTCCGCCGGCGTCGCGCTCGCGTTCGAGCACGTCTCCAAAGTCTTTCCCGACGGCACGCGCGCACTCGACGACGTGAGCTTTGACGTCCACGCGGGCGAAATGGTGGCCATCGTCGGGCCGTCGGGGTGCGGTAAGTCGACGCTGCTGCGCCTGGCCTCACGCCTGAGCACCCCGTCGGGCGGCGAGATCGGCGTCAGCGACGGCAACCTGGGCTACGTGTTCCAGGACGCGACGCTGCTGCCCTGGCGAACGGTGCAGCGGAACGTCGAACTCCTGGCCGAACTGGCCGGCGTCGGCTCGCGGGAACGCGCCCTGCTGGCGTCACAGGCGATTGCCCTGACGGGCTTGAGCGGGTTCGAACGCCACCGGCCGCGCGCCCTGTCGGGCGGCATGCGCATGCGGGTGTCGCTGGCTCGGGCGCTGACCATGCGGCCGCGCATCTTCCTGTTTGACGAACCGTTCGGGGCGCTGGACGAAATCACGCGTGAGCGCTTGAATGGCGAGTTGCTGGATCTGTTCGAACGCGAACGCTTCGCCGGATTGTTCGTGACGCACTCGGTCAGCGAAGCGGCTTTTCTGGCCTCGCGGGTGCTGGTCATGTCGGCCCGGCCTGGCCGCATTCTGGCCGAGATTGCGGTGCCGTTCGGGTATCCGCGCGCAACCGAATTGCGCTTCGAGCCGGACTTCGCCGTTGTGGCCGGCCAGATCTCGGCGCGTCTGCGCGAGAAGCTGACGTGATCGCCAGTACCGCGCCGCGCGAGGCCAGGGTCGTGGCCGAGGTGTCTCGGCCGGTGCCCGGGCAGCGTCGGCGGGCCGTGGCGCAGGTCGTTGCGCCGCTCATCGTGTTCGCGCTCGTCATCGCGGTGTGGCTGTTCATCAGCTACGTGCTGCTCGAACCGCGCCGGCGCTTTCTGATGCCACCGCCCCAGGAAGTCGTTCGGGTGGGATTCTTCGACGGCCGCAACGTGGCCGAGATCCTGGGCGCCCTGTGGTCCACGACGCAGGTCGCGATCGTCGGCCTGGGCGTGTCGATTGCGATCGGCACAGTGATCCCCGTGGCCATGATCCAGGCGCGCTGGGTCGAGTGGTCGCTGTACCCCTGGGCGGTGGTGCTGCAGACGATTCCGATCCTGGCGATCGTCCCGCTCATCGGTTTCTGGTTCCAGTTCGGATTCAGCAGTCGCGTGCTGGTGTGCGTCCTGATCGCCCTGTTTCCGATCGTCACCAACACCCTGTTTGGCCTGAAGTCGACCGAGCAGGCGCAGCACGATCTGTTTACCCTGCAGCGCGCGAATCGGGTGCAACGTCTGCTCAAGCTGCAGCTACCCGGCGCCCTGCCGGCCATCCTGTCCGGCTGGCGGATCGCCGCGGGCCTGTCGGTCGTGGGTGCAATCGTGGGCGACTTCTTCTTCCGCCAGGGTGAGCCCGGGATCGGCCGGCTCATCGACGACTACCGCGCGCGACTCCAATCCGAGCAGCTGTTTGCCTCGGTCGCGCTGTCATCGCTGCTCGGGCTGGTGGTGTTCTGGGGATTTGGCTTGCTCGGGCGACTCCTGGTTGGCGCGTGGCACGAATCTCACCGCTCGACGGAATGACCTCTCCCCCTGGTGGCTGGCCATCCCGTAGGGGCCGCTTGCGGACCCGAAGTGGTGGCAAAATCTCCCTCAAGAGGTACCGCATGCATCGTTCTCGCTGGCTCAGTTCGACGCTGCCCGTTCTCGCCGTCGCGGTCATGGCCGCCGGCTGCACCTCCGCGGCGCCGACGCCAACCGCGACCACCGCCCCTGCCGCGGCCAAGCCGACCGTGGCTGCGCCGGCTTCGCCGGCGGTCGCTGCTTCGCCCGCGGTTTCGCCTGCGCCCGCCGCCAAACCGGCTGCCTCGCCGTCCGCGGCGGCAGCCGCGTCCGTCGTGCCATCGCCCAGCCCGGTGGTCGCGGCGGCCCCAACGTCGGCGCCCGTGAGTCTCAAGGGCGTGTGTCCGGACACGGTCGTCATGCAGACCAACTGGTGGCCCGAACCCGATCACGGGCTCATGTACCAGTTGATCGGCCCGAACGGGACGATCGACACCAACAAGAACACCTACTCGGGTCCCCTCGGCACCACCGGGGTGAACCTCGAGGTCCGCGCTGGCGGGCCGGCCATTGGCTTCCAGACCGTGACGGCTCAGGAGTACCAGGACGACAGTATTCTGCTCGGGATGGGCGGCACCGATGAGCAGATCGGGACATCGGCCGACCAGCCGACCATCGCCGTGCTGGCCTGGTACGACAAGAACCCGCAGATCTTTTTCTGGGGTAACCCGGCCTGGGACTTCAAGAGCGTGGCCGACATCAAGGCCAACGGGGCGACGGTGCTGGCTTTTTCGGCAGCGGCCTACCTGGACGTCCTCGAAGGCAAGGGCGTGCTCGACAAGGCCCAGGTGGACACCTCGTACACCGGTGACCCGTCGCGCTTCGTCGCCGCCGACGGCAACATCGTCTCGCAGGGCTTCGTGACGGCCGAGCCCTACATCTATGAGAACGAAGTCAGTGGCTGGAAGAAACCGATCAAGTTCCTACTGCTCGACAAGGAAGTGCCGATCTATCAGGACACGCTGGTGATTCGCGCCGACAAGCTCGAGCCGAATCGAGCGTGCTTGCAGAAACTCATCCCGCTGCTGCAGCGCGCGGCGATCGACTACGTCAAGAACCCCGGTCCGATCAACGCGATGATCGTCGACTACACCTCGAAGATCAAAGGTGGAACCCAGGTTTCGGCCGCGGGCGCCGTGGACGCGGTGAAGAAACAACTCTCGCTGGGCATCGTCGCCAACGGTACGGACGGCGTGTTCGGCTCGTATGACACCGCCCGAGTGCAGTCCCTGATCAACGACTACGGCCCCGTCTTCGCCGCTAAAGGCAAAGCCCCGAAGGCCGGCCTCAAGCCGTCCGACCTCTTCACCAACGAGTTCCTGGACAAGTCCATCAAGTTGACACCCTGAGAAAGACGTGCGGCGGTGAGCGTCCGCACTGGCGTGTGGTTTTTCCCGGACGTCCCGGGGCCGAAGATCGTCGAGACGATCGTGGCCGCCGAGGCGCTGGGGCTGGGCGAGGTGTGGCTCGGGGACGAGGGGCCAGCACGCGACCCGTTCGCGCTGCTGGCCGCCGCGGCGCTGCCCACGCGGCGGGTGCGGCTGGGCGTGGCAGTCACCAATCCCTATCTGCGCCACCCGGCCACGACCGCCGCGTCGGCGTTGACCGTGCACGAGCTGTCCGGCGGTCGAATGGTGCTGGGGATCGGTCCCGGCGGTGACCTGTCGCTCAAACCCGCCCAGGTCGAACGGACGCGTCCGCTCGCGGCCACCCGTCGCGCGGTCCGCATCATCCGCGCCGTAAGTCGTGGCGAGCCCACGGAGGGCTACACTCCAGCGCCCCATGCACTGGTTGCACCTGACCTGCCCGTCTTCGTCGGAGCTCGTGGCGAAGCCTTCAACCGCTTCGCCTCAGAGGCCGCCGACGGCGCGTTTCTGGCCGGCATCCCGAGCTCGCGCCTGGCAGCCACCGCGGCCTGGGCGCGCTCGACGCGCGCGATCGACCTGGCCGTCTACGCCAGCGCCGTCTTCGACGACGCGAGCCGGGAAGCGGTCCGTCCGCGCCTGATCTACGCCCTGCTGGACGCGCCCGAGGCAACTCGCCACGCGCTCGGCGTAAGCCGCGCGGCGGCCGCCAGAGCAGCGCAGGCGATCGCCAGCGGCGACGATCGACTCGCGCGCCAGATCGTCGACGATCGAGTGCTCGAGGAACTGCTCGTCTACGGCCAACCGGCCGCCGTGGGACGCGCCCTCGCCGCGCGCTGGCGCGCACTCCATCCCCAGAGCGTCGGCATCGCCCTGCTGGCCGAAGACCCGCTTGCGGCGCTCGAGCCGGCTGCCGAAGCCCTGGCCACCGTGGCGCGGGAGATCGCATGCCCGTAGGGGTCATCTGTCACCTCCACAACGCGAGCTTCGCCGACGTGCGCGCCCTCGCCGAGGCCGCGGAGTCGGCCGGTGCGGACTGGCTCGGGCTCCCCGACGCGTTCTGGTGGCGCGACACCTGGCTCCTGCTCGCCGAAGCCGCGCGCGCGACCACGCACCTCGAAATCGGCCCGATGGTGACCAATCCGTACCTGCGCCACCCGTTTCACACCGTGGCGGCGGTCGCGACCCTGCAGGATCTGGCAGGCCCGCGGGTCATCGTCGGCCTCGGCGCCGGCGGCTCAGAAGTTTCGGGCGCCGCGGGCGTCTCGCGCCGGGACGCCCCCGCGCGTGTGCGCGCGCTGACCACTTTGCTGCGCGACGTCGCCGCCGGCCAGCCCCTGGATCCCGCCAGCGGGCGCACACTCGAAGTGCCGGTGCAACCGACCCCGGTGCTGATTGCCGGGCGAGGCAACGGCATGCTCGACGTGGCCGGCCGCTGCGCTGACCGGGCGATGCTCTGGGCCGTTCCGCAGAGCGATCTGCAGCGCTCCGCGTCGGTCATCGCCGCGGGCGCGGTGGCCGGCCGCGAGGCGCCCGGTCAACGGCCGGACCTGGTGTGGGCGCCGCTCGTCGACCACGGGTATCGCAGCCGTGCCCAGGTCCGCACGATCGCCGCCTACAGCGTGTTGAACAGCCACCCAGCGGTCCAGGGACGCTGGGGCCTCGACCCTGCCAAGCTGGGCCGTCTGCGTCAACTGCTGGTCGGTGGCGGCGCAGCCGCGGCTCAGGAGTTGGTGCCCACCGCCGCGCTCGACGATCTGATCATCCAGGACCCTGACCCGGTCCAGGTTGGCGAGTTCGCCGCCGAGCTCGGCGCCACCTCGCTCGCCCTGCCCGCATTCTCGATCGACGAGGTCGCCGGGCGAGTTGCCTGGGCCCGCGAAGTTCTGGGTCCACGCGGGTGAGTGCCCCGGCCGCACCGCGGCGGCTGGGGCTCGCGCTGTCCAACGAGGTGCCGGTCAGCGCGACGGTGGCGTTGGCCCGGCAGGCTGAACAGCTCGGCCTCGACGAGGTGTGGTTGCCCGAGAGCGGTCACGGCCGGGGAGTGTTTACGGTGGCCGCCCAGGTCGCCGCGGCGACATCGCGGATCAAAATCGGCGTGGGGATTGTTAATCCCTTCTGGCGCCATCCGTCGGTGATCGCCATGGAAGCCGCGACGCTCGACGAGGCCAGCCGTGGCCGCGTGTTGCTTGGCGTCGGGGCGGCGTTGTGGACCCTGCGGGCGTTGGGCGAAGCCGACGATCGGTCCGAACGTCCGCTGACCGCGATGGTTGAGAGCATTCGCATCGTGCGCAGCATGCTGCGCGGAGAGCGTGGTGTCGACGGCCAGGTCTTCTCGGTGCGGGCGGAGGCACACCTCGACTTTCCGAGGTTCCGTGCGGCGATTCCGGTCTACGTCGGCGCGGTCAACGGCCGGATGCTGCGTGCGTCTGGCGCCTGGGCCGACGGCGTGCAACTGGGCGCCATCGCCAGTCCCGGTTACGTGCGGTGGTCCCGCGACCAGATCGCCCGAGGCGCCCGCGCGGCGGGTCGCGACCCTGCCGAGGTCGACCTGGTGAGCAACGTCCTGGTCAGCGTCGACCCCGATCGCCGGGCCGCCCGTGACGCCGTGCGGAGCGTGCTGGCGTATTACATTCATCGTGTCGAGCCGGTGGTCCTCTCGACAGCCGGTGCGGATCAGCGCGAGGTCCAGCGCGTGCGCCTGACGGTTATCCAGGATGGTCTCGAGGCCGGGGCTGAACTCGTCACCGACGGCCTGATCGATGCGTTTGCCGCCGCCGGCGACCCCGATGACGTCACGACCCGGCTTCAGGAGTACGCGCGCGCCGGCCTGCGGGGCATTCTCGCCTGGCACGTCATCGGCCCTCAACCGGACAAAGCCCGGGCGCTCGAGTTGCTGGCCCGTGAAGTGCGCGCCCGTGTCTTTGCCTGAAACGCACTGGGGCGTCTGGCTGCATGCGGTACGTCCGGTGGCCGAGTTGGCCGAGCTCGCGGCGGCGGCCGAGTTACTCGGTGCGGCCGCGATTCTGGTGGCCGATGAAGGCACCGACCGCGACCTGTACGTCACCCTGACGGCGCTGGCTCTGCGTACGCGCCAGGTGCTCCTCTTCGGCGCGGTCACCAATCCCCACAGCCGCCATCCGGTTGCCTCGGCGGCGGCGTTCGCGGCGCTCGCAGAACTCGCACCGGGGCGGATCGTGGCTGGCTTCGGCGCCGGCGGCACCCGCGTGCTCGGTCCGCTCGGCCTTGCCCCGCGGCGCCCGCTGAGCGCCCTGATGGAGTGCATCGACGTCGTCGATGAGCTCTTGCGCGGCCAGGTCGTTGACCATGCGGGCGAGTTCGCCGCCCGCGGCGCCGCGCTGCCGTGGAGCCCTGGCCCGCTGCCGATCGCGATCGCCAGCCGCGGACCGCGGGGCGAAAGCTTCGCCGCGGAACGCGCCGATTGGATCCTGCTCGCGGGACGCGCCATCGACACCGTCCCGGCACTGGTCAGCCGGCTGCGCACCGCCGGCCTGGCCGCGCGCGGACGGGCACCCGCCATCGCCTGGAACGCGAACGCCGCCTGGACGCCCCCGATGATCGAGGAGCTGCGCGCCCACTTCGCCTACATGTCGATTGACATGCCGCCGGCCGAGCGCGCGTTGACGCTGGACCAGCACGTCGAGCGCTACGCCGTGACCGGCGACCGCGCTCTGGTCGTGGCTCGGCTGGCGGCGTTGTGCGCGCAGGTGCAACCCGAGCTGCTGGTGTTTGACGCCGACGATTACTCGGTCGCGTTTCTGGAGCGCGCGGCGCGCGTCGCCCTGGACGCGGGCGTTGTCGCACGTGGACCCCAGGGTTGATACAACCTCGTATGCCCTGGATTCGCACCGTCGAGCCCGAAGATGCGGACGGCCGCCTGGCCGAGGCGTATCAATGGCAGGCTCGCAAGCTCGGCCGGCCGACCGAGTTCACGCAGCTCGGGAGCCTCGACCCCGAGATCGTCCACGCGCGGTTAACCCTGTATCGGGCCAGCGAAAACGTGCCCTCGCGCCTGAGCGCGACGCAAGGCCTGCTGATCAGCTATCTGACCTCGATCCTGAACTTCACGCCGCATTGCGCGTCGCTGGCGCGGACCCAGCTGTGCGGGCTCGAAAACGGCGCTGAAGTGATCCGCGCCCTCGATCACCACGACTACGAGTCCCTGCCGCCGCCGGACGCGGCGCTCGCGCAGTATGTGGACAAGCTCACGCTGACGCCGGGCGAAGTGACCGAAGCCGACGTCAACGCGCTCCGCGCCCAGGGCTTCGACGACCTCGACATCCTGGACGCCAACAACCAGTGCGCGCACCTCAACTACACCAACCGCGTCGCCAACGGCCTTGGTCTGCTCACCGAAGCCGCCGTCGAGGAACGCACCCGCGACCGCGTACCGCAATAGCCCGCCGCGGGCGTTCGGCTAGACCCCACCTCCTTCAGGTTGCCCCTGCAAGGAAGCGAGCCCTGTACCTTCGGTACGGGTAGACGCAGCGATGCGGGTAGCCTGCAACGCCGCGAGCGGCGGATCGTTAGGGCACCAGGCGTTCGACGCGCCAGCCGGCGGCGGTGCGGGTATAGCGCAGGCGATCCTGCAGCCAGTTCGCGCGACCTTGCCAGAACTCGATCGTGGCCACGATGAGGCGGTAGCCACCCCAGTGGTCTGGGACGCCGGCCGGGGCGGCCGAGAGTGACTCGGCGAACATGCGCTCGAGCTCCGATCGGTCGGCGATGACCTGACTCTGGTGACACGCGCGGAGCATGGCCTGAACGCCCGCTGGCGCCCGCGCAAAGTAGCCCGCCATCTCGTCGCGAGTGAGCGGCTCGACGCGGCCCGTCACCCTGACCTGCCGTACGAGCAGCGGCCAGTAGAACGCCAGCGCGGCCGCGGGCGTTGCGGCCAGGGCGCGGGCCTTGGGACTCTCGAGGTTCGTCTGAATGACGAATCCGCGCGAATCAAAATCCTCGAGCAGCATCATGCGCAGCGCTGGCAGGCCATCTTCGCCAACCGTTGCCAGCGCCATCGCCGTGGGCGCCGGCTCACCCGCCGCGATGGCCTCGTCCAGCCAGACGCGGAACTGGCGATGCGGGTCCGCGTCCAGATCGCTTTCGCTCAGCGACCGTTCGTGTGACGCCGACGCCATACATGGGCAGGGTACCGCCTGGCACTACTTGTTCAGTGGACCGCCCCGGTACGCTAGGGTTAGATTAGCGGTGGCTAAACCGACGCTGGAGATCGGGGTCTTCTTTTTTTGCGGCGTTGACATGCCCGATGCAGGGGCCGACGGGACGCCACCGCAGGATCGCCGCTACGGCCAGGCCGACTTTCTGAAGGTCTACGCCGACCTCGAAGCGTACGCGCAGGCAGCCGAGGCCCTCGGGTACCACAGCCTGTGGCTAGCCGAGCATCACTTCCAGCACGAGGGCTATGAAGTGGTGCCGAATGCCATCTTGATGGCCGCGTTTCTGGCGGCGCGGACCAGCAGCCTCAAGTTCGGCGCGATGTTCAACGTCCTGCCGCAGTGGCATCCGCTGCGTTTCGCTGAAGACTTCGCGCTGGCCGACGTCATGACCGGCGGCCGGATGCTGTGCGGCCTTGGCCGCGGCACCGTGCCGCGCGAGGCCGAGCCGCTGGGCACCCGCGTCGGGTGGAACAACGACCCTGACGACGCGTACAACCGCGAGGTCTTCGAAGAGCAGGTCCAGATCCTCAAGCTGGCCTGGCACAACGAGACGTTTAGCCATGCCGGCCGGCACTATCGGTTGCCACCGCAAAAGATCGACGATCGTGGACGTGGTGTGTCGACACTGACGCTCATCCCCAAACCACTCCACACGCCGGTTGAGATCTGGCAGCCGATCACCAGTCCGCCCACCGCGGACTACGTCGCCCGCGAGCGGAACAAGGCGGTGTTCTGGTTCCATAACCGAGCCGTGCTCAAGCGGAACTGGCAGCACTACGCGGACCTGGTCGAGGCGTACCACGGCGTGCGGCTGCGGCCGGGCCAGGACCGTCAGGTGGTGCTCAACATCGCGATTGGCGAAACGCACGCGCAGGCGCTCGCGATGGCCAGGCCCGGGCACGACGAATTCTGGCGCTTCCTCGGCCCCTACGGCTGGAGCAAGGCCTATGCGGACGATCTCAACCAGGGCAAGCCGTGGGCCTACGGACGCATCCCGAGCCTCGAGGAGTCGATTGCGCAAGGCGCCTGGCTCGTCGGCACCGCGGACGAAGTCGGCGACCAGGTGCTCGACTTGCAGCACGACCTCGGGCTGGAGTATCTGTCGATCTTCCCGCACTTCCCGGGCATGGTCCGTGAACAGGCCATCGACCAGCTCGAGCGTTTCTCAAGCCAGATCAGGCCCCGCCTGCTCGCCTCGGCAGTGGGCGCGTGACGGCAGTCGACCTGCTCATTCTGGGCGGCACGATCGTCACAGCTCGCCCCGACGGGTTGCAGATCGCCGATGGGGCGCTGGCGATTCGGGGGACCGTGATCGAGGCGCTGGGACCGCGAGCGGCGCTCGAAGGCCGCTTCGCAGCCCCGCGGACGCTGCACGCGGACGGCCAGATCCTCTTCCCAGGCCTGGTCGATACGCATACCCACCTCTACCAGACGCTGCTCAAGGGCCTTGGCGACGATCTACCGCTGATGGAGTGGCTGGACGCCTGCACGCTGCCCAGCATCCCCCACCTGACCATGCGGATGTGCT
>Ga0070730_10003505_pt1 | contig 14047 bp, 14 predicted proteins | sample Coa_R1_3_FD_66447 | JGI IMG/M metagenome (GOLD analysis project Ga0070730, IMG submission 66447) | Surface soil microbial communities from Centralia Pennsylvania, which are recovering from an underground coalmine fire - Coalmine... | ecosystem: Environmental > Terrestrial > Soil > Unclassified ...
CCGGGGCGTCTGCTCGGATGATCGTAAATGCCGTATCGATGTGGTCTTTGACGTACAACCATTCGCTGCCGGCGGCGCCACGACGGTGCGGCTCGATTACGAGATTCATCGGGCCTTCAAGATTCGAGGCGGTTGACGTAAGGTTCGCATCCCAGTTCGAATTTTCTCCTGGAGCCGCGATCATGCGCAGAGCAATCTTCTTCTCGTTCCTCACCGCAGCCCAGTTGCTCATCCCTTGCACCGCGTTCGCTCAGTACCGCGGCATGGGTGGCCCACCGACGTACCGGCCGCCGGTACCCAAGCTTCCCGGCAGCGAGATCGCCGGCCCGCTCGATACCGGAATGGCGCGCACGCTCCTCAAGCTCAGCGACTCGCAGGCGACGCGGTACGACCAGGCATATGACTCCTTCATGGTCGCGACGCGCCCGCAGCGCGACAGCGCCAACGCGGCCGTTCAGAAGATGAACGATCTGCTCGACACGGGAGACCGTCCCGCCGCGATGTACTACGTGGATCAAGTCAACGACCTCGGCAAATTCCTGCGCGACCGGCAGGAACGTTGGGAGAACGACCTGAAGAAGTTTCTCAGCGGCGATCAGATGAATCAGTACAAGAAGTGGAAGGACGGCGAGGACCAGCGGAAGCGGCGCCAGGACGAGGTACGCTGGACGGAGGCGGCATTCCGCGGCGATAACGCACCTATCGGCGGCGGGCGCGGCGCGGCGCCCGAAATCAAAACGGCGCTGCCGCTCACCCCGGGTATCGCGGCACCGGCGATCGGGTCACAGGCGGTGATCGTCGGCCGCACCCTGTACGCGGCAGCGCAACTCGGCGTTGACAGCGCGGGCGCGCTCGCGGGAGCCGATCTGCGCGCCCAGGCGGAGCGCGCGTTCGCGAATCTCACCGCGGTGCTGCAGGCCGGCGGCTCGAGCCCGCGCAGCGTCACGACCCTCACGATCGCCGTCGTCAACTACAAGGCCGCGGATCTCGCGACGATTCGCGACGCCGGGCCGACGTACTTTGGTGCCAACGCACCGATCGTCACGGTGGTCGGCGTGGAATCGGTGGGACGAGACGGCGCGCTCATCTCTATCGGCGCGATCGCGATAGTCACCGGAACTCCACGAGCCACGGCGCCCAAATAGGCGCGTGATGGATTCGCTCCTCGCGGCGCTCGTTTCCATCGTACTCTGGGCCGCGGCGTTCGTCGGTATTCGAGCGGCCGGCCGCTCGTTCTCCCCCGGCGCGCTCGCGGTCGGCCGGCTGACGATCGGCGCCGTGCTGCTGGGCGCAATGTCCCTCTCGCGTCCGACCATTCGCCCCACGCGCCGCGAGCTCGCGCTGCTCGTGCTGGCGGGCCTGCTGTGGTTCGGCACCTACCAGATCGTGTTGAGCGATGCCGAACGCCGCGTCGATGCAGGCACCGCAGCGATGCTCGTACTGATTGCGCCGATCTTCATCATCGCGCTCGCCCGAGTATTCCTGAAAGAGCGCACGACTCCCAATCTGCTGCTGGGCGCGGTGGTGGCATTAGTGGGTGTCGTGCTGATTGGACTGGCGACTTCGGCCCGCAGCGCGTCCCTGCTGGGGGTGATCCTCTGCCTGATCGCCGCACTCGCATCGGCGATCGGCGTGGTGGCTGAGAAGCCCGTGCTCACGCGAATGGCGGCGATGCAGGTGACGTGGATCTGTTGCAGCGTGGGCGCCGTCTTCTGCATTCCCTACGCCCCACTCTTGGTCCGCGAGCTGCGGCTGGCACCAGTGGGCGATATCGCGTGGCTCGTGTTTCTCGGCGTCTTCCCGACCTCGATTGCGTACACGACCTGGGCATACGCCCTGGCGCGCGGGTCGGCGGGCCGGCTCGCCGCGACGGCCTATCTCATTCCGCCGCTCACGATCCTCATCAGCTGGATGCTGCTGGGCGAGGTGCCCGGCATCATCGCTCTCTGCGGCGGCGGCTTGTGTATCGTCGGCGTCTCTATCGCTCGCCGGCAAGCCGCGCCTATCGCCGAGGCTTCTCCCGCTCTTCGTCGGTGAGATCCACCGACATCGGCAAGAACACCGACTGCTTCACGGCCGGATAGGGCACGTCCCAGCCCCGCGCATCGTGCCAGAGGATGCGGTTCAGCAGCTCGGACGGCGCGGCGTCGGGCTCGGAGAAATTCATCCGCGCCGATTCGCGCGCGGCGCGGCGCCGTTCCGCCGCATGCGGACCGGTGATTGCGCCGACCTGCTGGTTCACTTCATAGAGCGACTGCTTGGGTTCCACGGCGGTATACGGCTCGAAATTGGGTTGTTCGTCAGGTCCGATAAAGCTCGTCCGCATGTCGGTCGCCACGAGATCGAACATGCTCAGCGCCGGCAGGCCGAGCATCAGCTCGATCGTCTTGACCATGCTGGGCTGGCTGTAAAAGGTCGGATCGATGCTGCCGCGCTTCGCATATGGGCTCGCGACCACCGCCACGGTACGATGCCCATCGATGTGATCGACGCCGTTCTGCGCGTCGTCCTCGACGGCAAGGATGGCCATCGATTTCCAAAACGGGCTGTGCGAGAAGCCCTCGACGATGCGGCCGAGCGCGAGATCGTTATCCGCGTTGCATGCCTTGGGTGTGCACCAGCCAGGACTCGTGCCGTTCGTGTGGTCGCTCGGCAGCGTGATGATGACGAGATTGGGCATCGCGTGCCTGGCTTCCCAGCCGCGCAGGTATTCGAGAATCACGTCGGCTTTGGCGACGTCGGGGACGGTCATCGTCCAGCCGGGATAATCGCGGACGAGCACGCGATCGAGCGACGTAATGTCGGACCGGGTCTGATAGAGCTTGCCCATCATTGCGCGAATCGCGGCGGCAGCGGGATGCGAGTCGCGGTATTGCGCGAGGACCCGAGTTCGAATCTCGGTGCTATCCCATTGGGGCGATGGCGCGTATTCGCCGAACACCGCCACGCTCTTCCCTTTCGCGCGCACCCCCTCCCAGATGAAACCGCCCGACGAATAGGCGAGTGGATCGATCCCTTCGGACGGGTAGCTGCGGCCGGTGTACAGCGGCCACATCGGATATTCAGTCTCGGTACCCTGCGTGAGCCAGTTGTGCCCGTCCGCGGAATTACCGCCCGAAGCGAAGAAGTGATCGAGCAGCACATACCGCTCGGCCAGCGCATGCGTGTTTGGCGTGACGTCGCGGCCGTACTGCGTGAACGAACTGTCGCTCGCGCCTTTGCCGATGTCGCCGAGAACCTGATCGTACGTGCGGTTTTCACGGATGATGTAGACGACATGGTCGATCAAGGAGGGCTCGCCCGGGCGCTCCGGAACGGCGCGCGCGGCTACATGCGGACGCACGGCGATCGCCGGACCGGCGCTGTCGGTACGTAGCGTGAGCCGATTGTTCTGCGCCACAGACGTCGTGTACGCAGCGAGTGCCGCGTCCGACGGCACGGCGATCACGTTGACCGACCCACGATACGAGTGCACGTAACGTCCGGTCAGTCCTGAAACCCGCCCATTGCCCGACCCGACGCCGAACAGCGAGCCCACGGCGATCGTGTGGCCATCGGCACTGACGTCGATGCTGGTCGGATACCACCCCGTGGGAATCAGTCCCCGTAGCCGAGCGCCGGGTAGGCTGTAGACCGCCACGGCGTTTGCGCCTCCCAAGGTCACGTAGAGCGTCCCGTAATCCGGCGCTAACGCGACGGCGGTCGGCGCGAGACCGATGTTGCGCTGACGGAATGGCGTGATCGCGATGGTCGCGCTCACGACGTCGCGTCGCGTATCGATGACGCTCACGGCGTCCGAGTTTCCGTTCGCGACGTACAGACGCGCGCCCGTTTCGTCCCAGGCGATGCCGGTCGGATGGCGGCCGACGGGAATGATCTTGGTGACGGTGCCGGCCACGAGGTCGACGCGCGTCACGCTGCCCGGCTGCGCGAGGCCGCGCGCGTCGACGCGCACGACCTCTGCGAACGGATCACAGCACTGTTTGGCCGCACGGTCACCGGGGCCGGGCTTCTTGCCGCCCAGGTTCGTGACGTAGGCGACCGATCCGTTCGCATTCACGACCGCGGCCACAGGGAGGACGCCGAGTGGCACAGTCTTGAGCAGGGTGCCGCTGTCGGCGTCGAGGATTGCCAGGGCGTCGTTGGCGGGCAGCGGCACGACGGCCACGCGATGGCCCGATGCATTGGGCCGCCGCGCCACCGCCGGCGATCCGGCGATGTAATCGCCCAGACCCTCCGAGCTCCAGTGCGGCGCGACGCCGGCCGAATCGTAGGCGGTCAGTTGTGCAACGGACTTCGTGCGCGCGAGCTGCTCGGATCCAGGCGTGCGGCTGACGGCGAGCGCCGCCGGCAGGCGGCCGACGCTGGTCACCAGCGTCCGGCCGCTCACGGGGTCGATCGCAACACCCTGCACGCCGGCGCGACCGTCGAACGCCGCGCTGCCCCGTACCCCGTTGTCCTGCCAACTGAGCCGGTAGACCGCGCCGTGGATCGAAACCCAGACCTCCCCACCACCGCCGAAGCGCACCCCGAAGACGCGGTCGGTGAACACGCTCTGTACGCCGGCCGGTGTTACGCGTTGATTGGTGGCGATCGCACCGGGATCCGCGATTTCCCGGAGTGGCTGAGGCGGCTGGGGCTGCGCAGGTTGCTGCGCGGGAGTCTGCAGCAAGAAGACAAGGGTCAGGGCTAGTTGTGACACGTTCCTAACTCCGGCGTCGTGGTAGGCGTTTGAATCCGCACCATAATTATGGACATGCTGCTGACATTGTGCTTGCTGCTACACTGCGGTGGTCCTGGCGATACACCGCTGATCTACTCCGGTCGCGACCGGCACCTCGACGTGCAAATTCCGCGATTCGACGCGGACGCGGTCATCGACGGCGATCTCTCGGATTCGGTTTGGGCGCATGCGGCGCTGCTGACCGGCTTTTCTCAGTATGCGCCCGCCGACGGCGTGGCAGCGGCGGATTCGACCCAAGTATTGGTCTGGTACTCGCCGACGGCCATCTACTTCGGCATCCGCGCCTACGAGCGGCACGGCCGGCCGACGGCGACCCTCGCCGATCGCGATCAGATCTTCGGCGACGATAACGTCCAGATCCTGCTCGGCACCTTCCACGACGGCAAAAAGGCGCTGATGTTCGCGGTCAACCCGCTCGGCATCCAGGGTGACGGCGCGCTGGTCGAGGGAGCGAACATTTCGGCGAGCGGCTTCATCGGCGGCGCGGTGGTCGGCCGCGAGCAACCCGACCTCAGCCCCGATTACGTCTATCAGTCGCGCGGCCGCATCACGGAATGGGGATACGAAGTCGAAGTGCGCATTCCGTTCAAGAGCCTCCGTTACCAGTCCCACCAGCCGCAGGATTGGAGCCTGAACATCGTGCGGCAGGTGAAGCATTCCGGTTTCGAAGACACCTGGTTTCCCGCCAAACGCGCCAATGCGACGTTCATCGGGCAGGCCGGCAATCTGATCGGCCTGACGGGCATGCACCGCGGGCTCGTGATGGACATCAACCCGGAGGCGACCGAAAAAGTGTCCGGTGCGCCACTCCTGAGCGGTGTCGGCGGCTACGCGTACGGTTGGGGGAGCCCCGAGATCGGCGGCAATGTGCGGTGGGGATTGTCGGACAACCTCAATCTCAACGGGACGATCAAGCCGGATTTCTCGCAAGTGGAATCGGATGCCGGCCAGCTCGCCTTCGATCCACGCCAGGCGCTGTTTTTCGCGGAAAAGCGCCCGTTCTTCCTGGAAGGGAGTGAGCTGTTTCAGGTCCCGCAGAACCTGATTTACACGCGGCGCATCGTGCAGCCGGTCGCGGCGGTCAAGCTCACGGGCAATACCGGCGGCACCGACATCGGATTCCTCTCGGCGGTCGATCAAAAATTCGCGTCGGCGAGCGGGACCGACAACCCGATCTTCAACATTCTCCGGGCGCAACGCAGCCTCGGCCACGGATCACGTCTCGGATTCGCGTATACCGACAGGATCGAGGGATCGGACTACAATCGGGTGGCGGAGGTGGATGGCCGGTTGGTCTTCAAGGAGATCTACGGCTTCAATCTGCAGTTCGCGGGCAGCCGCACTCGAGCGGGTGGCGTCACGACCACGGCCCCGCTCTGGCTCACACAGTTTTTCATTCAGCACCGTATCTGGGGCCTGCGGAGCCTCTTCGCCGGCATCTCCGATCAATTCCAAACGCAAAGCGGATTTCTCGGTCGCACGGGGATCGTTCACTCGTACGTCGATCCGAGCTGGACGACCTACGGCAAGGCCGGTTCGCTGATGCAGCGCTTCACCGCCGACATCCTGGTCGATGGCATCTGGCAGTATCGCAATTTCATTCACGGCCGGCACATGCAGGACAAGAAGCTGCACTTCAACGGCAATGCCACGCTGCGGGGCGGCTGGAACGTGGGCGCCGGCTATTTCTTCGAATCGTTCGGATACGATTCCTCGTTGTTTGCGAATTATCGGCTCGAAGTTCCCAAATCCGGCGGAGGACTCGACACGATTCCCTTCACCGGCCAGCCGCACATCATCAACGGAGAGTGGATCGTCCAGGTTGCGACCCCGCAATGGAAGCATTTCGCCGCAGACGGCTTCTACCTGCAGGGTCACGACGAGAACTTCTTCGAGTGGGCGTCGGCGTGGCTGCGACTGTTGAGCGCCGAGTTCTCCTACCGGCCGACCGACCGGCTCCGCAATTCCGTGAGCTACTTCTGGCAGCAGGTGAACCGGCGCACCGATGGTACGCTCGTGAACGTCGGCCGTGTGCTACGCGCCAAGGTGGAGTATCAGATCTCGCGGCCGCTGTTCGTGCGCCTGGTCGGCCAGTACATCCAGGACAAGACCGATTCGCTGCGCGACGACTCGCGCACCAACGCGCCGATCCTGATCGCGGGACCGAGCGGCGTCACACGCGCGGCGGCCAGCGCATCGAATCTCTTTCACGTCGATGCGCTGGTCAGTTATCAGCCGGTGCCCGGCACGGTCGTCTTCGCGGGTTACGGCAGCGACATGCTCGATCAGGACGCGTTCCAGTTCCGCGGCCTGACGCGCACCAACGACGCGATCTTCATCAAGCTGAGCTACCTGTTCCGCCTGTAGCGATCACTGCAGCTTCTTGACGAAGTCCTCAACGAAGCGATTGAAGTGATCGGCTTCGTGGGCGAGGCCTTGCGACGCCCCGATGTCCACAGGAGATAGTCTGCAATGAAATGGCTGCTGTGCTGCCTCTGTCTCGTCGTATTGCCGGCCCGCCCGGCCTGGGCGCCGCAGCAGGTTGGCGCTCCGCTGCTCGACTACCACCAGCATCTTTTCAGCCCCGACCTCGCGAAGCTGCTCGGCACCGAGACGCTCGACGCCGACCGACTCATCACCCTGCTCGACTCGGCTGGCATTCGTAAAGCGCTGGTGCTTTCGACCGCGTACAGCTGGAGCAATCCGAGCCGGAACGTCGCGAACGATTACGAGCACGTGAAGGCCGACAACGATTGGACCGCGGCGCAGGTCGCGCGTTATCCCGACCGGTTACGCGCATTCTGCAGCGTCCGCCCCATCCGCGACTACGCCCTCGCCGAAATCGCCCGTTGCGCCGCCAATCCCCTGCTCCGCGGCGGGCTCAAACTCCACATCGGCAATTCCGGGGCGGACTACCACAACCCGCAGGATGTCGAAAAGCTGCGCAAGGTTTTTCGCAGCGCCAACACGCACCACATGGCGATCGTCATCCATATGCGCGCCTCGATCACCCGCCATCTCGCCTACGGCCGCGAGGAGGCCCGCATCTTCTTCGATTCGATTCTCCCCGAAGCGCCGGATGTTCCTGTCCAGATCGCGCATCTCGCCGGCGCGGGTGGGTACGACAGCACGACGGACGCCGCGCTCGCGGTATTCATCGACGCGATCGGGCGGCATGATCCGCGCGCCGCGCATCTCTGGTTCGATGTTACGACGGTCGCGCGTCATGCCACAGCCGCCAGCGCGCGAGTCATCGCTGCGCGCATTCGCCAGATCGGCGTCAATCGCGTGCTGTTCGGCTCTGATGCCGCCGCCGCGGGCAACCTGGCGCCACGTGAAGCCTGGGCCGAATTTCTGACGTTGCCGCTGACCCAAGCGGAGTTTCGTACGATCGCGAACAACGTCGCTCCCTACATGCGCTAAGGCTCGCCCATGAACGCCATGCGTCTGATTTTGCTCGCCGTCGCCGGCATCAGCATGCCGCTGTCGGCGCAACAACGCCACACGATCACGCACGAGGACCGGCGCGAGCTACGGCGGCCATCTCACCAACTGGCTGGCGGTGACGACAACGCGCTATCGCGTGCTCGTGAGCCACGCCGGTGAGTGGGATCTCGAGACGCAATGGGCCACCAGCGACTTCAACTACGATCGCGAGCGCAACATCGGCGGCCCGCCATGGGAAGACCATCCGCTCTGGCGTACTCAGAGCCCGATGCTGCGGCCGCCAACCTGCACACGCCCGTCCTGGTCTCGGTGGGCGAGCACGATTTCCGGGTGCCGATGAACAACGCGCTGGAATTCTGGACGGCGCTGCAGCGGCGACAGATTCCCTCACGCCTGATCATCTGGCCGGACGAGAACCACTGGGTCTCGCGGGGTGAAGACAGTCGGTTTTTTTATCGGGAGATCGCGGCGTGGTTCGCGAAATGGCTGGGCCAGCCGGCGGCAACGGGAAACTAGGACCTGTCATTCGTACATTTTGCCCGCGTCCGCCTTCGCCAGATCGACGAGGAAGTCGGCCACCTTGGCGACGACCGCCTCCACATAGCGCTTTCCCTTGTCCGGCGTGGACGCCGCCGGATTTCCAGAACCGGTGTCGTCCGTGACCTGGCGCCATTGACGCGGCGCCCAGGCCCAACCTTCCTTGAAGGCGGCGATCGTGAATTTGCGCGCCGCGCCGGGTCCGGCTTCCGCGAGCGGCAGCATCCGATCGGGCGCGATGTGCTGCATCACGCTGGTCTCCAGCTCGCCGGCGTGATCGCCCAAGTCTGAGAAAAAGCCCTTCGGATCGATCACCTTGTACCAGTTGATGACACAGAGAAACGCGGACACTTGAGGCTGCAGCTCCCGAATCATCTGGCGAAAGTCGTTGGCGCCATGCCCGTTGAAGATGACGAGCTTCCCCACGCCCTGGCCCGCGAGCGACAGCGCGACGTCACGCAGCACGAGCGCCTGCGTGCTCGGGTTCATGTTGATGCACAGCGGGATGTCGAGCTGGCCGGTGTTCACGCCGAACGGCACGCCCGGCAGCACCACCACTTTCGCGCCGCGTTGCCACGCCCGCTCGGCCGCGCGCGCCGCGACGTCTTCGGCCTGGATGTTGTCGGTCGTGTACGGAAGATGGTAGTTGTGGGCTTCCGTCGCGCCCCACGGCAAGATGGCGACCTCGTAGCGCGTGTCGCGGACGGTCTTCCAGGTCAGCTCGTTCAGTATGTAAGGACGATTGGGCACGTTAGGCGTCGAGTCGCTTCGTGTAGGGGACTGTTTCGCCGTGTTCGAGATAGCGTTTGAGAATGCGGAGATACATCGCCCAACAGTAGCACGAGATGCGGTAATGGTCGTTCAGGTGCGGCCAACCTTTGTGGTGGAAGCGGACCTGCGTGCCGCTCTTGATCGGCGAGAGTGCGAAGCCGATCCTTGTCCCGGTCCAGTCCGCATCGGCCTTCGTGATTTCCAGCTCGAACCGCTCGCGCGGCACGCACTCGGTGACGCGCCCGGCCCAATCGAACTTCGGACCGAACCACAAACCATACTCATTGCCGCGCTTGGGTGTCCCCGAAGAGCGATCGGTCCACCACTGATCGAGCCCGGCCGGCGTGCTCACGCCATCGAACACCGCTTGCGCGGGCGCGAAGATCGGAAAGTCGTGAAAGATGTCAGGCACGGCCCGAATCCTCCCTCACCATGCTCATCCATTCCAGGGCTTGATGCAACCCTCACGGCTGCTGGCGGCGGCGAACTCCAAGCCCCGCATCACGTCGAGCGACCACTCCGGCGACACCGCGAGTTCCGCATGGCCGAGCAGCGCGTCGCGCACGTTTTCGTAGTAGCGCGCAAAGCTGGAACGCAGCGTTGGGATTGCGCGCGTGCCGTCGGGCGCGATGACCTTGCCGTACAACTCGGCGGGCTCATCGTCCCAATCCGGCTCGGCAGGGGTTCGTCCCTCTTTCAGCGCCGCTTCCTGCGGGTCCATGCCGTACTTCACGAACGATCCTTTTGTCCCATTCACCATCCACGTCGGGCCCACCGGCGCCCGCAGCATTGATGCGCGCAGCACGGCGCGCATGTGGCGGTAATAGAGCGTCACGTCGAACGCATCATCGACGATGGCATCCCGGCGTTCGATGCGGATGTCGGCGCCGATCGCTTCCGGCACCCCGAACAGCAGCAACGCCTGATCGAACAGGTGCGGCCCGATGTCGAACCACACGCCCGATCCCGGCAACGGCTGTTCACGCCACGCATTGGGCTTGCGCTCGGCCCGGAAGCGGTCGAAGTGCGCTTCGTACGACACGACGTGGCCCAGCATCCCCTGCGTCACGACTTGCTGGACGGTCGCGAAGTCGCCGGTATAGCGTCGATCCTGGTACACGGTGACCATGCGTCCTTGTTGCCGCGCGATCTTCACCAGGTCTTCGGCTTCGGCGAGCGTCGGCGCGAACGGTTTATCGACGACGACGTGGTGTCCAGCGAGCAGGCATTGCTTCGTGATCGGATGGTGGGAGGTGTTCGGGGTGGCGACGACGACGAGATCGAGCTTCCGCTTGAGCATCTCGTCGACGCTGCGCACGAATTCGACCTCGGGGTATTTCGGATCGGGCGGGCCGTGCCGCTGAACGATGGTCGTCAGCAGTAAGCCATCCACGGCGCGGATGACCGGGGCGTGAAAGACCTTCCCGGCAAAACCCCAACCGATCAGGCCGACGTTGAGCATGCTCAAGATTGTACATCGAAATTGCAAACCTGCTTAGAAGGCGATTTGCACGCCGGTCGTCAGAATGCGATCGGTCTTCTTGAAGCCCGGCTCGGGAAGATTCCGGAAGCGTATCAGGTGGGTCGGCCGCAGTCCGATTTGCCGCGAGAGGGGCGCCGTCAGCGCGGTCTCCGAATTGAGCCGCTGATCCTGTGACGTCTTGAGACTGGCGATCCACTCGAGCGCTTCGGTCAACGACTTGGCGGCAAAGAGGCGCTTGTAGCTCGCCGCCGTGCGCGCGGCGCCGAACGACTGCGCGACGTCGGCGGTGCTGCGCTCGCGCTGCTCGGTGATGCCCGATGCAGCCCGGGACACACCGAAGACCAGCAGAGCCGTCAGACCAAGCGCGCGTATGATTCCAATACCCCGCGTGCCGGGCAATGGCTCAGTCCGGACGCGGCGTCTTCCAGTCGCTCGTCATGATGAACAGCGGCGCGCCGTCGAACTGATAAATCGGCCGCAGCCGCTCGGTGTTGTAATACTTCGAAACGTCCACGACCTTCTTCTCGCTCGTCACGCTGGCGAGCGGCACGCTGTCATAAAACCCGCGATGGATGCTGACGAGCCGGCCGTACTGCTTTTTCACGACCAGATCGAGCGCCAGATTGCCGAACGCCATGGGCACGATAGAGTCGAGCGCGTCGGGATCGCCGGAGCGCACGAGATAGCCGAGCCGCTGATTGACGACGTCGACCTTGCGGCCGTTGTTGTACTTCGCCGACGCTTCCTTGAGCGCGGCGCCGATGCGGTCGCCGATCCCGCCGAGCTTGCGATGCCCGAACATGTCGGTCTCCTCGCCCTCGAAGCTCATCCCTTCGTGCGAGGTCAGGCGCGCACCCTCGGAGATCAGGACCACCGAGTACCGGCTGGGATTGCGGTTCCGGTCCATGGTCAGCAGCTCCGCCAGATGCTCGACCTCTACCGGGTATTCCGGAATCACGCAGCGGTCGGCGGCGCCCGCCATGGTCGGCAGCAATGCGGTGAAGCCGGCGTAGCGACCGAACACCTCGATGACGAGAAATCGCTCGTGCGATCCCGCCGACGTCCGCAGCCGGTGGGTCAGCTCGATCGTGCGCGTCACACAGGTGCTGAAGCCGATGCAGTAATCGGTGCCGAAGACGTCGTTGTCCATGGTCTTCGGAATCGCGACGACGTTTACGCCTTCATCGTGCAGCCGCTTGCCGTAGCTCAGCGTGTCGTCTCCCCCGATCGGAATCAGGACGTCGATGCCGATGTGCTCGAGATTCTTCAGCACATCTTTCGTCGCGTCGTTGACTTTTTCGGTGTAGATGCCGGCGAGATGCGGCGGCACGCGATCTGGCGGCAGATGGCTCGGGCGGGTGCGCGAGGTGTGGAGGAACGTCCCGCCGGTGCGCCCGGCCCGGTTCACGATGTCTTCGCGCAGCGGCAGGATGCAGTCGGCGTTGTTCGCGTCTTTCTCGCGCGAGTAGTCGACCAGGCCCCCCCAGCCGTGCCGGATGCCGATGACTTTGTAGCCGTCGCGCAGGGCGCGTATCGTGATGGCGCGAATGGCGGGATTAAGTCCTGGGACGTCACCGCCGCCCGTGAGTATGCCAATGGTTCCCTTGCTCATGGGCAAAAAACATAAGCGAATCGGGGTAGTATAGAAGACACCACGGAGAGCCCTATGCCGATCAAGTTTCGCCAAGACGTCGATCACGTTCTCAAAGACGCCAAACGTCAGCAAAAGGCCGTACTGCTCGATTTCAACGCCGCCCCGATGTGAAGCGGCTGCGCTCGGCTGGATGCCGAGGTGTGGCCCGATGAACGGATTGCACGCTTCGTCAACGAGCATTTCCTTCCCGCGCGCGTGCATCCGCGGGAAACGCCCGACACGTTCAAGCAGTACGGCGAACGTTACAATGCCCAATGGACGCCGATCGTACTCGAGTTGGACTCCGAGGGCGTCGAACACTTCCGCATCGAAGGCTTTCTCCCGGCGGACGATTTCCTGGCCCAGCTCATGCTCGGCTGGGCGCGCGTCGCGTTCGATGCCGGCGAATGGGCGGAGGCGGAGCGGCGCTATCGCGAGATCGTCGACCGGCTGCCCAACACGGAAGCGGCTGCCGAGGCGCTCTATTGGGCCGGCGTGGCACCGTACAAGGCGAGCGGCAATCCCGCTTCGCTCAAGGCAACCGGAGAGGCGTTCAGCAAACGCTACCAGAACAGTCCCTGGGCGAAGAAAGCTTCGGTGTGGCGCTAGTCGGGAGGAAGCGCCGCCTCGGGTAGCTGAATCCCACCGCCGCCGCTTTCTGGCGCAATCGGTTCTAGACGGCCGCGCCGAACAACCGGCCAACGAGCGCGGTCAGCGCCATCGCGAACGCGCCCCAAAACATCACGCGCAGCACCGCGCGCCCTCGCCGCGCGCCACCGGTCAGCGCCGACAACCAACCGAGCCCGGCGAGGAACAGCAGCGAGCAAACGGTCACCGCGACAATGATGTAGCGGGCGGGAGCCAAGGTAGCGATCACCAGCGGCAGCGCCGCACCGACGGCGAACGTTGCCGCCGAAGCGAGAGCGGCCTGCACCGGACGCGCGCTGTGGATCTCGGTGAGTCCCAGCTCGTCGCGCGCATGCGCCGCGAGCGCATCGCGCGCCATGAGTTGCTCGGCGACTTGCGACGCGAGTTGGTCGTCGAGGCCGCGCTGTACATAGATCCGGCGCAGCTCCTCCCGCTCACTCTCCGGAAACTCGCTCAGCTCCCGGCGCTCGCGCGCGAGATCGGCCGCTTCCGTATCCGCCTGGGAACTGACCGAGACGTATTCACCCGCGGCCATGGACATCGCGCCCGCCACCAGTCCCGCAATGCCGGCGACGAGCACGGCGGTACGGCCCGAGTTGGCCGCCGCCACGCCGACCACCAGACTTGCTGTCGACACGATGCCGTCATTGGCGCCCAGCACCGCTGCGCGCAGCCAGCCGATGCGTTGGGAGTAGTGACGTTCGGGGGCCGGCGAGCGATCCATGGGACGGAATCAACAGCGTCATTGGCATACTGACGAGCTTCGGGGTATCTTCGGGAAGGC
>Ga0070730_10003506_pt1 | contig 14043 bp, 10 predicted proteins | sample Coa_R1_3_FD_66447 | JGI IMG/M metagenome (GOLD analysis project Ga0070730, IMG submission 66447) | Surface soil microbial communities from Centralia Pennsylvania, which are recovering from an underground coalmine fire - Coalmine... | ecosystem: Environmental > Terrestrial > Soil > Unclassified ...
AAACGCGGCGCTCGCCGCCAGCGGGACGGCATGCCGGGGCGGCGGATGAGCGCGAAACGGCGCAAGCAGGCTCATAAGGCAGGGCAGCCCAGCGAATCAATTGTAGGACTATATTCAGTATATAGGAAAATTTGTCAATGGTCGGTAATGGTAGTGTCTCAGTTTGAGAGGGTTAAAATCCTAGCACGCTTAGCCTGAATAGCCGATTGCTCTTGCACATCAAGCATCTGCACCACGTCGGCCATCGTCAAAGCCTTGTCGGTTAGACCCGCTGCCATCGCTGGCGTCTTACCGTGCGCCTTGTGCTTTCGCATCCAATTGTACCAGACGAAATACATCCATGATGCGCTGGGGAGTAAGCGCACGAACACCGCGCGTCGTCAGCATGAACTCGTGCTAGCTCTGAGCAAAACCCAAGACGCGGTTGCGAAAGGTGAAATTAAACGACTCAATCCGCAGTTGGCAGAACTATACGCGAAAAAAACGCCGAAGACTCTGTCGCGCGATCTAAATGAGCTTACGAAGAAGGACCTGATTACTGTGGACGGCGACATGGTTCGGGCCAATAAAGAAATTATTCTAACCTTTCTCCCCGGCGCACGGCCAGAAGATCACGATGCACAACTGACGGAATCGGCTAGGCTTACGCAAGACGGCGAGGGGATACAGCTAGGCTTTGATTTTTAGCCACGCTCCTTCCAACGTGACGCTGCCGCCTTTTTCGCAATCTCCTTACGCTTGCGTGCCGATAATCCTGCTGCCCGCGCGTTCCCGCCCATGCGGCCGAGCGCCACGGCGGCCGGGTTCTTGCCCTCTGATTCGGGCGTCGGCCGCACGTCCTCGATCTCGCCCGTGGCGATCTTGGCGATCATGACGGCGCGGGCGTTCACGTCGGCGGGGCGCTTTTCGCCTTTCGGTCCTCTCGGCATTCGTATAGCCTAGTGCTTAGCGGTAAGCTTCGCAAGAAGGAACGTCAGGCCGTGAAATACTTTGATGCCGAAATGGACCGCGCAACGCGAGTCGGCAAAGTCATAGGAGACATTCTCGCCGGCTTGGTCTTCTTGGCCGTTCTGGTCCTAATGTTTGGCGCTTTGGGCCACTAAACCATCATGCATCTAATCGCCGCGATCATGATTCTTGGAGGGGTCATTGTCGCCGTGGCGATTTGGCGCGAGCGGAGGGCATGGAAACGTCGGCCGCCACAATCAAACTGAGACACTATCCGGTAAATGGGGAAAGGCGGCAGTCCCGGAAAGCGGCGGGCCATGAGTACGAGCAACCTGCAGCGCAGGACATCAGAAATCCGAAGCGATGCCCTTGATTTCCCAATCACCGTAACGCGTTGGCTCCGGGCCAGCCGGACCGCTCGCTTCCTTCGGCCGCGCGGCCGCCGCGAGGCGCTGGCGTTCGGCGCGGCGGGCTGCGGCTTCGGCAAGGGCGCGCTCGGCGGCAGGAGACAGCCGCCGCACCGGCGTTTCCTTATCAGGCGCATCGGCCGCGGCCGAGCGGTCGGTGGGCGGGCGCTCGATTGGCATGAGCTCTGACTTGGCGTAGCCGTGCCGGATTCACAAGGGACGGCATGTCGCCCGATGACGAGGAGTTTTGGCGGATGAAAACCGCGGGCCAAGCGCCGGGCCGTCGACACAGTGCCGCCGCGGTGCCGGGGCTCGCCGTGCGCCAGGCCGCCGCGAGCATCATCGACGGTGTGCTGCGCCGGCGCCGGCCGCTGGACGAATTGCTCGACGATGGGCGAACGCTGGCCGGCCTTGACGAGCGTGATCGGGCGCTGGCGCGGGCACTGATCGGCACGGTGCTGCGTCGGCTCGGTAGCTTGCGGCATCTCGTGACGCTGTTCGTCGAGCGCGGTTTGCCCGCGCAAGCGCCGCTTGTCGAAACGGCGCTGCTCGTCGGTGCGGCGCAGATCCTGTTTCTCGACGTGCCCGACCACGCCGCCGTCGATCTGTCGGTGCGCTTGGTGCAGGCGGACCGGCATGCCGCGCGCTTTGCCGGGCTGGTCAATGCCGTGCTGCGGCGCGTGACGCGCGAAGGCGCCGCGCGCCTTGCCGCACGCGATGCGCTCACGCTCGACACCCCGGATTGGCTCTTGGCGCGCTGGAGCAAGAACTACGGCGACGCGACTGCGCGCTCCATTGCGGTGGCCAACAGCCATGAGCCGGCGCTCGATCTCACCGTGAAGGGCGATCCAGACGGCTGGGCCGCGCGCGTTGGCGGCCGCGTGCTGCCGACCGGCACGGTGCGCATGATCGCACACGGCCCGGTGACGGGGCTGCCCGGTTTTGCCGAAGGTGCATGGTGGGTCCAGGACGCCGCAGCGTCGCTGCCGGCGCGGCTGTTCGGCAACGCCGCCGGTCTGCGCGTCGCCGATCTGTGCGCGGCGCCTGGCGGCAAGACTGCGCAGCTTGCCGCAGCCGGTGCCCGCGTCACCGCGGTCGATCGCGCGCCGGCCCGGCTCGAACGCCTCGCGCAAAATCTGGCGCGGCTCGAGCTCAGTGCCGATCTGGTCTGCGCCGACGTGACGACGTGGACGCCCGAGCGCGCCGAATTCGATGCCGTCCTGTTGGATGCACCGTGCACCTCCACCGGCACCATCCGCCGCCATCCCGACGTGCCGTGGCTCAAGCGCGAGAGCGACATCGCCGGGCTGGCGCGCGCCCAAGGCCGCCTGATCGAGCGCGCGGTGGCGCTGACCAAATCGGGCGGCACGCTCGTCTACTGCACCTGTTCGCTCGAACCGGAGGAGAACGAACACGTCGTCGCCGCGCTGCTCGCGCGCGAACCGGGCGTCGAGCGGCAGCCCATCGCCGCCGCCGAGGTGTTCGACCACGCCGAGTTCATCAACGAAGCCGGTGACATGCGCACGTTGCCGTGCCACCTTCCGGACGCCGATCCGCGTTTTGCGGGCCTCGACGGCTTTTATGCCGCGCGGCTTCGGAAACGTTAACGTAATCAATATATTAATACGTTGTTTAGCCGCCGCTGCGACCTTCTTATGGTGCGCGGCAGGCAGGGCGCCCGCCGCGGCGGGCAGAAAGGGCAAGCGCCGCAATGGCGCGCGGTGCATTCGGCGATCACGCGAGACTGGCTGGGCTGTTGCTGCGCGGCGCCGCGCGGCAGCTTGCCGGCCGAGTCATCGGCCACCCGCTGGTGCGTTGGCGGTGGCCGACTTTTCGTGCCGACCAGCTGTTGATCGCACCGCCGGATCTGCGCACCGCTGACGCCACGCTTGCCAGCGAAATCTATTCGGGCCGCTTCGCCTTCGCCGGCAAGGTGGTGATCAGCGACGGCCGCTCGATCTTCGCCATGGAGCCGCCGTTGGAGGAATGGGCGGTGGCGCTGCTCGGCTTCGGCTGGCTGCGCCATCTGCGCGCCGCCGATTCGGCGATCACCCGCGCCAATGCGCGCGCGCTGGTCGACGAATGGATCACGCTGCAAGGCTCGTGGCATGCGCTGGCCTGGCGTCCCGACGTCGTGTCGCGGCGCGTCATCTCGTGGCTCAGCCAGGCGGCCCTGGTGCTCCAGGACGCCGACGTGCGTTTTTATCGGCGCTTTCTGCGCAGCCTGGTGCGACAGGTCCGTTATCTGCGCCATACCGCGCGCGACGCGCGGCGCGGCGTGGCGCATCTCCAAGCCGTCATCGCGCTGGCCGATGCGGCGTTGTGCATCGCCAGCGAGCGTCGCCGCATCAAATCCGCGACCGAGCGGCTGCGCCACGAGCTCGAGCGCCAGATTCTTCCCGACGGCGGCCATATCAGCCGCGATCCCGGCGCCGTCGTCGACATTTTGCTGGAGCTGTTGCCGCTGCGCCAGGCGTATGCGGCGCGCAACATGGCGCCGCCGCCGGCGCTGCTCAACGCCATCGACCGCATGATGCCGATGCTGCGGTTCTTCCGCCATTCCGACGGCAGCTTTGCGCGCTTCAACGGCATGGGCGTCACGCCCGTCGATCAGTTGTTCACGCTGTTGGCCTACGACGAGACCGGCGGCGCGCCGCTGTCGAACGCGCCGCATTCCGGCTATCAGCGCCTGGAAGCCGGCGGCAGCGTGCTGATCGTCGACGTCGGCCGCGCGCCGCCGGTGGAAGTCAGTCTCGAGGCCCATGCCGGCTGCCTGGCGTTCGAGTTTTCCACCGCCAAGCACAATGGCCTGATCGTTAATTGCGGCATGCCGCCGACCGCGCGCGAGGACTGGCGGCAACTGGCGCGCGCCACCTCGGCGCATTCGACCGCGACGCTCAACGATGCGTCGTCGGCGCGGTTCATCACGTCGACGCTGTTCCGGCGCGTGCTCGGCGGTGCGCCGATGCTGGGCGGGCCGAGCCGCGTTGCGGTGACGCGCGACGACCGGCCCGACGCCCTGGTGCTGCACACGAGCCACGACGGCTATGCCGAACAGTTCGGCATCGTGCACGAGCGCACGCTCGTGCTCGCCGCCGACGGCAGCAAGCTCGACGGCGAGGACGCATTCACGGCCGCCGACGGCAGCGAGGAAATCAGCACCACGCGCGATCAATACGCGGTACGCTTTCATCTGCACCCGAGCGTCAAGGCGACGCGGCTGTCCGACGGCCACGGCGCCATGCTGATGGCGCCCGACAGGGAATTGTGGACCTTCACCGTGCGCGAGGGCCGCGTCGATCTGGAGGACAGTGTCTATCTGGCCGGCGCCGAAGGCCCGCGCCGCACCACGCAACTCGTCGTCTACGGCCATGCCGGCCATGCGCCGCGGGTTTCCTGGAGCCTGCACGCCGGCCCCGCCGCGCTGATCAAGAGCACCGCGCGCGGCGCCCGCGAGGACGAGCCGCGGCTGCCGTTGTAAACAATATTCTCTCCGCCAAGCAGAGATGTTTAATCGAGTTTAATCGAGTGCGTTCGGAATTCGTTCACACTGATAGCTTTCTCATAAACAGCGTTTGAAATTTTAAGCGTATCTTTGCGAAACCCGACGCATCAGTGAATGCAGGGCCGGGAATGAGGGCCGCACCATGCACGCATGTCTTCGGCGTTCGATTCTTCGGCGTTCGCTTCTTCGGCGCTCGCTTCTTGGGCGCTCGATCCAGACCACGCATCGGTTTCGCCAAGCCACCGCAGCAAACGTCGCCATCACGTTTGGCTTGCTGCTCATTCCGGTGATGCTTGGCGTCGGTTCGGCGATCGACTACAGCCGCGCCGGCGCGGCCCGGGCCGCGATGCAAAATACGGCCGATGCGACGGCTCTCATGGCCGCCAAGAATTGGTCTGGCGATAGCACCGGGCAATTGCAACAGTCGGCGAGCGCATGGTTTACCGCCAATTTCAACAATAGCAACGTCAACAACCTGCAAGTCGCCGCCACAAGCAATCCGGCAAGCAATACGGTCAATATCACGGCGACCGGATCGATCGGTACGAGCTTGCTCGGCATCGTGGGAATCAATCAAATCGATCTGTCGGTGGCTTCGACCGCGACTGCGGGGATCACCAAATTGCAAGTCGCGCTGGTGCTCGACAACACCGGATCGATGGCGGAATACGGCAAGATCTCGGCGCTGCGCGCCGCCACCCACCAAATGCTGCAGCGGTTCCAGAAGGTCGCGCAAAACCCCGGCGATATTCAGGTCGCAATCGTCCCATTCACCACCGCGGTCAACGTCGGCCAAGGCAATGCCAACGCCAACTGGATAAAATGGAGCTATGACAGCGTTACCGTGAGCCCGACCGGCTGGACCGGCTGCGTGGCGGACCGCGATCAGAACTACGATGCCCAGACTTCTGCGCCAATCGCGGGAAATATCGCGACGCTGTTCCCGGCGAACAATCCTTGGCTCGGCTGTCCGCCGCAAGTGATGACGCTGACCTCGGACTGGTCGGCCCTGAACAATCTCGCCGATCAGATGACGCCGTTGGGCGAAACCAATCTGACGATTGGGCTGGTGTGGGGCTGGCAGGCACTGACCACGACGGGTCCGCTGAATGCGCCGGCGCCGGATACCAGCACCAGTCGAGTCATCGTGTTCATGACCGACGGATTCAATACTGCGAACCGGTGGACCAACGTCTTGTTCGGAAACGGCACAACGGCGCAGATCGATGCACGCACCCAGCTTGTCTGCCAGAACATAAAAGCGGCCGGCATCACGGTCTATACCATACAGGTCGATACCGGAGGGGATTCCCCGCCGTCTACGCTGTTACAGAATTGCGCGAGCAGCGTCGGCAACTGGTTTTATCTGAAAGCGCCCGGCGAGCTGGTCAAAACGTTCGATGACATTGCCAAGAATTTGTCGCACTTGCGGGTGGCAAAGTAGCTGCGCTCAGCCAACCGTACGCCTATCATTTATCGTCTCGACGCCGCGAGCGGCTCCATGCCGCTATTGCTGATGGCCTCGCCAGCGCGCGGCGAGGCCAAGAATGCGATCAATCGTTTTGCGCCTTCAATGTCTCGCGAGCCGGCGACGACGGCGGCGCAAAACACCTGCACGAACTGAATCTCCGGTGCGATGGTGCCGGCGAACGCGACGCCCGCCGCGTGCATGATTTCACTGACCGGCATGACCGCAAGGTCCACTTCTCCCGCGGCGACCATGCGGGTGGCGTCGCTGCCGCGCGGCGCCAGCTTCGTGCCGACCTTGTCGCCGATGCCGAGCCGCGGCAACAGATCGGTCTTGAGCCAGATGCCGCTGGTGCTGCCGGGCATCGCGACGGTCTTGGCCTCGAGCAGGATTTGTTTGAAGGCCGCGACGGTGCTCACGTCGGGCTTCGGCGTGCCGGCCCGCACCGCCACGCCGAGCGGCACTTGCGCAAGATCGACATCGATGCCGGGGGCAATCCGGCCTGCCGCAATCAGCTCGGACAGACCCTCCCTGGAGAGGATTACCACGTCGGCGGCCACGCCGCGCGCGAGCTGCGCGGCAATCGTTTGCGGCCCCGTTCCTTGCGACGCCCCCGATGCGGTAGTGACCTCTATGCCGCTTAAGCGCGTGAATTCCGGCACGAGCTGCTCGTAGGCGAAGGAGAAACCGCCGGATATCAGAACATGCAAGTGCGCCAATTCGTTCGTCATCTGCGCCACGCTGTTGTTTTTGCCCGATGAAACTCTAGCGCTTATCTGCCCCCGCGCAATGCGCCGGGCGGTGGAGGGACCGCTTGCGCGAGGCGGGCGACAATGAAAAAAGGGACGGCCATGACCGAGCCGCTCCGCCGCGCCAGCCGTGCCCTGATTTCCGTGTCCGATAAGACCGGAATCGTCGAGTTCGCCCGCGCGCTGACCGGCCACGGCATCGAGCTCATTTCGACCGGCGGCACCCATAAGGCGCTGGGCGATGCCGGGCTCAACGTGATCGACGTTGCGGCGCTCACCGGCTTTCCCGAAATGATGGACGGCCGGGTCAAGACGCTGCATCCGGCCGTGCACGGCGGGCTTTTGGCGATGCGCGGCAACGCCCAGCACGTCGAGGCGATGCGCGCCCACGACATCAGGCCGATCGATATTTTGGTGGTCAATCTTTATCCGTTCGAAGCGACGGTGGCGCGCGGCGCCGATTTCGCCGCCTGCGTCGAGAACATCGACATCGGCGGCCCGGCCATGATCCGCGCCGCCGCCAAGAACCACGACGACGTCGCGGTGGTGGTCGAGGCCGCCGATTATGCGGCGCTGCTCGACGAGCTCGCCCGCCACGGCGGCATGACGACGCTGGCGTTGCGCCGCCGCCTTGCCGCCAAGGCGTTCGCCCGCACCGCCGCTTACGACGCCGCCATCGCCAATTGGTTCGCCGGCGCCTTGGACGAGGCCGCGCCGGATTATCGCAGCGTCGGCGGGCGGTTGATCGAGCGGTTGCGCTACGGCGAGAACCCGCATCAGTCGGCGGCGTTCTATCGGACGCCCGAGCTCCGCTTCGGCGTCGCCAGCGCGCGGCAGGCGCAGGGCAAGCAGCTATCCTACAACAACATCAACGACACCGACGCGGCCTACGAATGCGTCGCCGAGTTCGATCCGGCGCGCATTGCGGCCTGTGCCATCATCAAGCACGCCAATCCGTGCGGCGTCGCCGAGGCTGAGAGTCTCATCGGTGCTTACCGCAAAGCGCTGGCGTGCGATCCGGTGTCGGCCTATGGCGGCATTGTCGCGCTCAACCGCACGCTCGATGCCGAGGCGGCGCGCGCCATCACCGAAATTTTCACCGAGGTGATCATCGCGCCGGATGCGACGGAGGAAGCCGTCGCGATCGTCGGCGCCAAGAAGAATCTGCGGCTCCTGCTAGCGGGCGGCTTGCCCGATCCACGCGCGCCGGGCCTGACGGCAAAGACGGTTGCCGGCGGTCTTTTGGTGCAGACGCGCGACAACGCCGTTGTCGAGGACATGGATCTCAAACCGGTGACCAGGCGCGCGCCGACCAACGCCGAGCTGCGCGACCTGCGCTTTGCCTTCCGGGTCGCCAAGCACGTGAAATCGAACACCATCGTGTACGCCAAGGATTCCGCCACCGTCGGCATCGGCGCCGGCCAGATGAGCCGCGTCGACTCCGCGCGCATCGCCGCGCGCAAGGCCCTTGATGCCGCGCAAGCGGCGGGCTGGCCGGAGCCGGCGACCAAGGGCTCCGTGGTCGCCTCCGATGCGTTTTTCCCGTTCGCCGACGGGCTTCTGGTCGCGATCGAGGCCGGCGCCACCGCGGTGATCCAGCCTGGCGGCTCGATGCGCGACGACGAGGTCATCAAAGCCGCCGACGAGCACGGCATCGCCATGGTGTTCACCGGCACGCGGCATTTCCGGCACTGAGATGCGTAGACATTCGCACCTCCGCAGCGCAACGCTGCTGACATCATTATTCGCCGCGCTGACACTTGGCGCTGCGCGGGATCGCGCCACGGCCGCCGACAATTCCGGGCTGCCGATGTTATCGGCGTGTCAGCCGGCGGCGCAGCCGGTGCTGCCGGCGCGCTGGCGCGCGGTCGGCCTGATGCTGCCGTACTTGCGCGAGCAGCTCGTGGTCGGCGAGTTCGTGCGCGACGGCGCCGCGCATGCGATGCGCGCCACGCTCACCGGGCTGCAATCGGGCACCGTCGATCTGCTCATCACCGACAAGGAAACCTATCGCCTGAGCGGGCCGCGCGACGCGCCCAATGCCTGCGCGGCGCTCGGTCACAAATACGATCCACCGCCGGACACTTGGCTAACGGACAAATCAAGCTGCGACGGCGAAGCGCCGGTCGGCGCCAAAGCCACGCAATGGTGGAAGAGTGCGGCGCCCGACGGCCGCGCCGTCTGGCAATGGTACCGCACCGACAACCGGCTGCCGTGGCGCATCATGTTTCCGACGCGCAGCGCGCAGCCGGCTGTAATCGGCGATTATGCGATGACGTATTTTCCGACGTTTACGCCGGTCGCCGATACCAACCTCGCCCGCTTGCGCGATTTTTGCGCGGCCAAAGCGCAGAAGGCGACGCCGGCGGAGCTTGCCGCCTCGACCGCGCCGGAGCTGATGGCGCTGGGCAGCGACATCGATGCGGCGGAGCGCGCCAAACGGGCGCAGGCGCTGATTCCGGGCCTGAGCCGAAAAACCTGTCCGGCCATGAGCAATCCGCCGCACTGGCCGAACCAGTTCGTGATGACGGCGATCCTGACGCCGATCCAGTTCCAGTTCACGCCGCTTCCGACCATGCTGTACTACGACTGGGAGGGGGCAGGGACGCTGGTCGGCGTGATGAACGAGTCGCGCACCTTGCCGCCGCGGCTCGAGCTGCAAAGCATCCAGACGCGCGGCGTCGGCTACGGCATCGAGCGCCTGCCGAGCGGCGTGTTCGCCTGCAAAGCCGCCACGCCCGGCGTGGTGCGGCCGAACTGGATGAGCGCCGCGCAATGCGAATGCAGCGGCGTCATCGATCGCAATGCCGATTTCGGCGCCAACGAAGTCAGCGTCATCCGCGCCTGTCCGGTGAAAGGCGAGGGGCTGCACGTCAACTGGAGCTGGTACACGACCGAAGGCCGGCCGATTCTGTTCACCGAGCCGGAGGCCATCGGCATGGGCCTCAACCTCGCCGACTATCATCGCTGGCTGCCGGGCGTGGCAATGTCGCCCGAAGCATTCGCGCTGCCGGCGATCTGCACGGCGAAGGCGACGGAATTCGGGCTGCCTCCGGTCGGTGAAGGCTTGCCGCCGGACAAGACCGAGAATTGCTCCGATTGCCACACGACCCGATAATGAGTTTGGATCCGAGCCGGCGCGCATTCGTCAAAGGCACGGCCGCCGCCGGAGCAGGGCTTGTGCTCGGCCTTCAACTGCCGGAGCCGGGCGCAGCTTTGGCGCAAGCGCAAGCATTCAAGCCCAATGCGTTCGTGCGCATCGCGCCCGACAACACCGTCACCATCATCTGCAAGCATCTTGAGTTCGGCCAGGGCATTTACACCGGGCTTGCCACCTTGCTGGCTGAAGAGCTCGACGCCGACTGGGCGCAGATCAGGGTGGAAGCGGCGCCGGCCGACGTTGCGCATTACAACAATCTGTTCTGGGGACCGCTGCAGGGCACCGGCAACAGTTCGTCGATCGCCAACGCGGCCGGCCAAATGCGTCAGGCCGGAGCGATGGCGCGCCTGATGCTGGTGCAGGCCGCCGCCGCGGAATGGAAAGTGCCGGCCGATGAAATCGCGGTGCATCAAGGCGCGCTCGCGCACGCGCGTTCAGGCCGGCGCGGCACGTTCGGCGCTTTCGCCGCCAAGGCCGCTACAGTACCGGTGCCGTGGACCGTTGCGCTCAAACAGCCGTCGGCGTTCACGCTGATCGGCAAGCGCGTGCCGCGCCTCGACACGCCGGCGAAGATAAACGGCACTGCGCAGTACGCGATCGACGTCCAACGCCCGGGACTGCTGACGGCGCTGATCGCGCGGCCGCCGCGGTTCGGCGCGCGCATCAAAGCGATCGACGATGCCGCCGCGCGCGCCGTCAAAGGCGTGGTCGAGATCGCCACCGGGCCCGGCATGGTTGCCGTGATCGGGCGCGGCTATTGGGCCGCCAAGAAGGGCCGCGATGCGCTCAAGATCGAATGGGACGATTCCGGCGCCGAGATGCGCGGCAGCGCCGAGATCGCCGCCGCTTATCGCGAGCTACGGGAAAAACCCGGCGCCGCGCTGCGCAGCGACGGCAATACCGAAGCCGCGCTTGCCGGCGCCGCCAAAATTTTCACCGCCGATTACGAATTTCCCTATCTGGCGCACGCGCCGATGGAGCCGCTGAACTGCACGGTCGAGCTTTCCGCCGATCGCTGCACCGTCTGGTCGGGCTCGCAGATGCAGACGCTCGACCAGGGCATTGCCGCGCAGATCAGCGGCCTCAAACCAGAGCAGGTCGAGGTGCGCACCTTGTTCGCCGGCGGCAGTTTCGGCCGGCGCGCGGTGCAAACCGTGGTGGCCGAAGCGGTCGCCATCGCCAAGGCGTTCGGCGGCCGCGCGCCGGTGCGGGTCATGTTCAGCCGCGAGGACGACATCCAGGGCGGCTATTACCGGCCGCTGTTCGTGCATCGCCTGCGCGCCGGCCTCGACGGCGCCGGCCGCATCGTCGGCTGGCAGCATCGCATCGTCGGTCAGCCGCTGAGCCCGCAAACCTCGGGCAACCTCGATTCTTCCCTCGCGCAAGGGAGCGCGTCGCTACCCTACGCGATCGCCAACGTGACGGTCGACGCGCATCCGACCCAAGTCGGCGTGCCGGTGATGTGGTGGCGCTCGGTCGGCGCCTCGCACAGCCTCTATGCGGTCGAGACGTTCATCGACGAACTGGCCGCCGCCGCGAACAAGGATCCGGTCGACTTTCGTCTGTCGCTGCTCGCCGCGCAGCCGGCCGCCGCTTCCGTGCTCACGCTCGCGGCGGAGAAAGCCGGCTGGGGCAAGCCGTCGCCGGCCGGCCGATTCCGCGGCATCGCGCTTGCCGAATGGGTCGGCACCCAGGTGGCGCAGGTTGCGGAAATCAGCCTCGACGGCGGCGCGCTGAAAGTCGAGCGCGTGGTCTGCGCCATCGACTGCGGCACCGCCATCAATCCCGACATCGTTGCGGCGCAGATGGAAGGCGGCATCGCCTTCGGTCTGTCCGCCGCGCTGCGCGGCGCCATCACGCTCACCGCCGGCAAGGTCGATCAGTCGAACTTCCACGATTACCAGCCGCTGCGCATGGCCGAGATGCCCCGCGTCGAAGTCTTCATCGTGCCCTCGACCCGGCCGCCGAGCGGCGTCGGCGAAGCCGGCGTGCCGCCGATCGCGCCTGCCGTCGCCAACGCGCTCCACGCCGCGACCGGCCAGCGCGTGCGCAGCCTGCCGTTTGCGGGGCAGAGTGTTGGAAGGAAGTAATTGTTTGCCTCATCACCGTCGCAGTATCCGACGCCGCCGGTTGCTAAATTGGCGCGCTGGGCGTTTGGTCGGCCTGCGCAGTGGCTGCTATAGCGCGCGGATTTGCGGCGGTCGTTCAACACGCGGAGCCGAAGGACAGCAAGCATGAATGGATCTGAACGCGCAGCGCCCCGCGCGCACTGCCGCTTCGGCATGTTCATGGGGCCGTTCCATGCCACCAATCTCGACCCGACCTATGCCCTCGAACGCGATCTGCAGCTCGTGACGCTGTTAGACCGGCTTGGCTTCGACGAGGCCTGGATCGGCGAGCACCATTCCGGTGGCTTCGAGATTATTGCCGCGCCCGAGGTCTTCATCGCCGCGGCGGCGGAGCGAACCAAGCACATCAGGCTCGGCACCGGCGTCAAATCGCTGCCGTTCCATCATCCTTTCATCGTCGCCGAGACCCTGGCCCAGCTCGATCACATGACCCGGGGCCGCGTGATGTTTGGCGCCGGACCCGGCGCGCTGCCGTCCGACGCGAAAATGTTCGGCCTCGCGCCGGTCGATCAGCGCCCGCGCATGGATGAGGCGCTCGATTGCATTGTCGCGCTGTTGCGCGGCGAGACCGTTACCAAGAAGACGAGCTGGTTCGAGCTCAATGAGGCGCGTCTTTCGGTCGGTTGCTATTCCAAACCGACCATGGACATTGCGGTTACCGCGATTCGTTCGCCGGGCGGCGCGCTCGCCGCGGGACGACATGGCGCAGGCCTGTTGGTCATCTCGGGCGTCGACAATGCCTCACTCAAGCATCATGTCGCCAACTGGAAAATCTACGAGGAAACCTGCAGCCGGCACGGCCACACGGCCGACCGCTCGCGCTGGCAATTTGCCATCCAGATGCACATTGCAGAGAGCCGCGAGCAAGCGCGCAAGGATATGGAATACGGCTTGGAAAAGTGGATCGGCTACGCCAACGATATCGTGCCGGCGCCCAATCCGCCGCCGCGCGGCCTCGCCGATCCCGCAGGCTGGATGGTGGCGAACGAGCGCGCCATCATCGGCACGCCGGACGACGCGGTCGAGAAGATCGAGCGGATGCTCGAGGTGACCGGTGGCTTCGGCGGCATCCTGGTGTTCGCGCAGGATTGGGCCAACTGGCAGGCAACACAGCGGAGCCTGGAACTGATAGCCGAGGAGGTGCGGCCGAAGCTCAACCGCAGCAATCGCTTGCGGCAGGCGAGTTACGACCGCAACGCGCCCATCCAGGAGGCCAATCGCGCGCTGGCGCAAGCCGGCGTCGAGGCGGCGCAAGCGCGCTATGCGGCGGCAAAGACGCGCGACTAGCGGCGCGCCCGCGACCGAGCGTGCTCAGCCCTTTAGCCCGCCCATCCGGCAAACGTGCTTCCACTCCTCGGCCGAGACCGGCTGCACCGAGAGCCGGGCGTATTTGACGAGCGCCATGGCTTTGAGTTTCGGATCGGCCTTGATGGCGGCGAGGGTCACCGGCTGCGGCAGCGGCTCGACGGCGCCGGTGGTGATGGCGACCCACGGCTCGCCCTTGGCGGCGGTCGGGTCGGGATAGTGCTCGCGCAGCACTTCGCCGATGCCGACGACCTGCTTCTCCTTGCCGGTGTGATAGAAGAAAAATTTTTCGCCCTGCTTCATCTCTTTCAGGTGCTTGCGGGCGATGAAATTGCGCACGCCGCTCCACGGCTCGCCCTTCTTGCCGCGCGC
>Ga0070730_10003509_pt1 | contig 14030 bp, 11 predicted proteins | sample Coa_R1_3_FD_66447 | JGI IMG/M metagenome (GOLD analysis project Ga0070730, IMG submission 66447) | Surface soil microbial communities from Centralia Pennsylvania, which are recovering from an underground coalmine fire - Coalmine... | ecosystem: Environmental > Terrestrial > Soil > Unclassified ...
GCGGCCCGGCCGGGCCGCGCGGGCGTAGTTGGCATGAGCGGGTGACGCTGGTTCCCGGTGGGCATGGGCCTGGCCGGCCTGGCCCGGCCGACCAGGAGGAACGGGACAAGGCGCGGGCGCGGCTGCCGCTGCCGGGGCCGCGGCGGGTGGTGGTGCTGGGCTGCACCAGCGGGGCCGGGCAGACGGTGACGACGCTGCTGGTCGCCCGGCTGCTGGCCAGCCTGCGTGGTGAGCGGGTGGGCGTGCTGGACCTCAACCCCGGGGAGGGGTCGCTGGTGCGGCGGGCGAAGTCGGGGGTCGTGGGGAGTGTGCATGACCTGCTGGGCGGGGTGAGCCCGGCGGGGCCTGGGCTGGAGCTGATCAGTGGTGGTGAGGGGCGGGCCGGGGTGAAGGGGCTGGACGAGGGGGACTTCGGCCGGATCGGCGATCTGCTGGCGCAACGGTATGCGATTAGCCTGGTGGATCCCGGGGCGTCGGCGGTGGGCCGGGTGCTGGCGATCGCGGATCAGTTGGTGCTGGTGGCGCCGGCCAGTTCGGATGCGCCGCGGGCGGTGTCGATGACCCGGGAGTGGCTGGAGACCCATGATCATCGTGGGCTGGCCGCGAACGCGATTATGGTGCTGAATGGGGTGAGCGGGCGAAGCATGGCCGATGTGGAGTCGGCGGAGGCGATCGTGGTGGGCCGGTGCCGGGCGATCGTGCGGGTGCCATGGGAGGACCAGCTCGGCGACCAGGACGGCCCGTGCGCGGGTACGGCTCCGCTGCGGCTGCGGGCGCGGCAGGCGCTGACCGCGCTGACCGGTGTGCTGGTGTCGGGGCTGGCGGCTGGGGCTGAGGTTCCGCGGTGAGCGGGAGGACACGCGGGTCGCGGGCCCGGGCGCGGATCGGCGTCCGGTATTTCGATGACCGGATTTTGCTGACCGAGACGCATGCGTGGGCGTATTTCCGGCTGCCGGCGGTGCCGTATGAGTTCATCACCCCGGATGAGCGGGAGGCGCTGGCGACCAACATCACGGTGGCGCTGGCGGCGATCAGGATGCCCGAGGCGGAGGTGCATCTGCGGATCGCGCACCGGGCCTATCCGGCGGCGGAGTGGGCGGCGGGGCTGGATGCCACCTCCGACGATGGGCCGGGCTGGCTGGATTACCTGGAGGAGATGTACCGGCACGTCTGGGCGAAGGATTTCTGGCAGAAGGAGATCTACCTGGGTGTGCGGCTGGGGCAGCGGGGGATGCGGGCGCAGTTGTCGGGTGGGGTGCTGTCCTCGTTCATCAACGCCTATCAGGCGGGTGAGCGGGCGCTGGGCATCGAGGATGAGGCGGTTCCCAAGGGTGAGATCGCCAAGTGGGCCGAGCATGCGGAGCGGTTCGGCCGGGCGCTGGGGGCCAGCGCGCTGGCCGCCAGGCACGCGACCTGCGACGAGATCGCCTGGCTGTTCCGGCATACGTTGCGCGGGACGCTGGGCGAGCCACCGGACTCAGCGGCCAAGCGCCGGCGGTGGGGAGCCGGGGAGATCGAGGCGCTGGTCGAAGGGCAGGTGCACAACGGGCGGAACCTGCTGTGCCTGGAGCACCCGTCCGGGTCGTCGTGGACGGCGTTCCTGTCGTTCTCCCGGTTCCCCGATGTGATGTCGTTCCCGGATGGGGAGCCGTGGCTGCATTTCGCTGATTCGCTGCCGTTCCCGGTGGAGATCAGCTCGCGGATGAAGCTGATCCCGCCGGCCAAGGCGAGCAAGGACGTGTCGCGGCGGCTGGCACATGCCAGGGACATGGATGCGCACATCAGGGAGGCGGGAGCGGAGGCGCCGATCGCGCTGGCCGAGCAGATCGAGGCGGCCCGGATGCTGGAGCACGGCATCACCAAGGAGCGGCTGCCGTTCGTGTATGGCTGGCACCGGCTGATCGTCACCGGGCCGTCCCGTGAGTTGTGCCTGCGCCGGGCCGAGGCGCTGATCGAGCACTACCGGGACATCGGGATCGATCTGGTGAACTCGACCGGTGATCAGTTCTCGCTGCTGCGCGAGTCGCTGCCCGGGGACCGGGTGCGGCTGAACTCCTACGCCCAGCGGCAGCCGTTGTACACGATCGCGGGCGGGGTGCCGACGGCGACCGTGGACCTGGGCGACAGTGTGGCCTCCGGGCAGGGCTGGATCGGGCCGTATATCGGCGAGACGCTGGGCCGGGCCCGGTCGATCGTGCACTTCGATCCGCTGGTGGCCGCGGCCCGCAACCGGCCGACGGCCATCGCCATCACCGGTGAGCCCGGTGGCGGCAAGACCACGCTGGCGCTGCTGCTGTTGCTGCAGCTTGCGCTGCGTGGGGTGACGGTGGCCGCGATCGACCCCAAGGGGGATGCCGAGCCGCTGGTGCGGCTGCTGACCTCGCGGGGGCGCAAGGCCCGGACGCTGCCGCTGGGGGCGGCCGCGCCGGGACTGCTGGATCCGTTCTCGTTCGGTGACGATCTGGCGGAGAAGCGGACGATGGCCACCGAGACGCTGCGGCTGTTGCTGCCGCGGATGAGTGAAGAGCGGGAAAGCGCGATGATCCAGGCGGTCGGCGCGGTGGCCGGCGGGGAGCGGCCGAGCCTGGGCAAGGTGGTCACGTATCTGGAGAACTCCGAGGCGCCCGCGGCGTCCAACCTGGGCGCGGTGCTGCGGTCGATGTCGGAGATGCGGCTGGCCCGGCTGTGCTTCTCGCCCTCGGGCGGGGAGCAGATCGACGCGGCCGGGTGGACGACGGTGTTCACCCTGGCCGGGCTGAGCCTGCCGGACGCGGGGGTGCCCCGCGACGATTTCTCCTATGAGCAGCGGCTGTCGGTGGCGCTGCTGTACCTGGTTTCACAGTTCGCGCGGCGGCTGCTCAACGGGATGGCGCCGCGGATACCCAAGGCGATCTTCCTGGACGAGGCCTGGGCCATCACCTCGACACCACAGGGGGCCAAGCTGATCCCCGAGGTGTCGAGGATGGGCCGGTCCCGCAACACCGCCCTGATCCTGGTGTCGCAGAACGCGGGGGACCTGCTGAACGAGCAGGTGACCAACTGCATATCCGGGGTCTTCGCGTTCCGTTCCTCCGAACGGGTGGAAGTCGCCAATGTCATGGCACTGCTCGGGGTCGAACCCTCCGACGACCACAAGTCGGTACTGCGCGGCCTGGGCAACGGGGAATGTATCTTCAGGGACCTGGATAACCGGGTCGGCCGGATCGGCGTTGACCTGATCTCCGACGACCTTCGCAAGTGGCTGGACACCAACCCAACCCGGCCCAGGTCACCCGAGCACGACGCACCCGAACAGGCCGGCCCGCAGCCGGCCCAGACCGGCCGCGCCGCGCCCGCACACTGAACTACAGACCCACAGGAGCCCCGGTGGCCAGATTCGTCCTCCGCAAGTCACTGCTGGTGTTTGGTCTGCTCGTCAGCGTGCTCGGGTTCTCGGCCGCCGCCGCGGTCTCCGCGTCCGCCGCGATCCACCCGGCATCGGCCAGCAGCGTCTCCGTCCCGGCGTCCCCGGCGCCCGGGCTGCAGCCCGCGGGCGGCGTCTGCGGGGTACCGGGGATCGGCGACATCCTCGGCGCGGTCGGACTCTGCCAGAGCGGGCAGAGCGGCCTGGTCGGCGACCTGAACAACATCTGCGAGCCCTCGGTGCCGCAGCCCGAGCCCGCCAACGCCGGGATCGACTCGATCGTCAAGCCGCCCGCCAACACCGGCCCGCAAGGGAAGACCCTGTACGACAACTACGGCGTGTCCGGCCAGTTCTGGGCGGCCTACGGCCTGCAGTGCTCGGACATGACGTCGCTGATCGGCAACAACGTCGCGGGCATGGTGTTCGACGCGGCCAAGGCCGTGGACCGGGTGACTATCACCGTGTACCAGTCGGCCGCGGGCAACGGCATCCTGGGCTGGCTGGCTGGCGTGGTCAACCGGCTGATCACCAGCCTGGGCAACGCGATCTACTTCCCCTACCTGGTCCCGGTGGTGCTGCTCGGCGTGATGTGGATGGCCTGGCACGGCCTGATCCGCAAGCGCGCGTCCCGCACCATCGAGGGGACGATCTGGATGGTGATCGCCTGTGCGGCCGCGATCTGGCTGATCGGCAGGCCCGCCGACTTCACCGGGCTTGGGCAGTCGGTCTCCAACGGCGTGACGCAGGTGCTCAATGTCGCGTTCTCCAAGCTGCCGAGCCCGAGCGGGACCAACTGTGTGCCGGTCAGGACCGGTGATCCGCAAAACCCCGGTGGGGGCAACTACGGCTTCACCCAGGGCAACGGCATGGTGGATCAGAACGCCAACCAGCTGTGGAGCGTACTGGTCTGCAAGCCCTGGCTGGACGGTGAGTTCGGCACCACCCAGTACGCCACCGGCAAGACCGGGCAAACCCCGGTCAACACCTACGGCAGGCAACTGCTGTGGGCGCAGGCCATCGCGGCCAACGAGGCCCCGAGCAGCAACCTGATCCAGGCCAAGCAGGCCACCTATGTGGGCATCGCCAGCGCCATCAAGGCGCATGACCCCTCGGTCTACCCGCTGTTCCAGGGCAACCAGTGGACCTCCCGGATGGAGATCGGGTTCGCCGCGCTGTTCGCCGCGCTGGTCGCGGGCGTGCTCGTGCTGCTCATCGCCATCACGCTGATCATCCTCAAGCTCGGCTTCCTGCTGTTGCTGATAGCCGGGCCGTTCTTCCTGATCATCGGGACACATCCGGGCTTCGGCCGGGTGATCGCGGTGCGCTGGGTGGAGATGGTCATCGGCGTGCTGCTGAAACAAGTGGCCGTGGCGCTGGTGCTCAGTGTGCTGCTGTACGCCTATTCGCTGATCATGGGGACCAGCGACCAGGTGCTGCCCTGGGCGCTGAAGATCCTGATGATCGCGCTGGTCACCATCGCGGTGTTCGTCTACCGCAAGCCGTTCCAGCACCTGTTCTCGGCCGTCGGCTACGGCTCGGTCGGAGCCAGGGAGCGGGCCGAGATCGAGATGTACCGGTCCCGCGAGGTCATGCGCCGCGGCGCGCTGGGCACGGCGGCGGCTGCCTCCGGGTTCGCCGGGTACCGGGTCGGCCGGTGGTCACGCCGGGACCCGGCCACCGCCGCCACCCTGGCCGAGCACATCGCGCACGCAGGAAGCGGTGGCGTCGTGGATCCCGCGATCGCCGCGGGACAGGCGGCGGCAGCGGGCGGTGCGGGCGACACGAACGTCTACACCGGCGGTGCGGAAGCCGGCGGGCAGCCCGCGGGCACCCGAGCCGGGGCTGGCGGCAGCGGCCGGGCGTGGGGTGCTGCCGGGGTGGACGCCACACCCAGATCCGCGCCGCCCCTGCACCTGCCCTCCAGGGCGGCCCGGGGCGGGGACAGCGCGCCGGCCGCGCCGTCCGGCTGGGCCCGCAGCGGAGCGGAAGGCACCGCGGCCGGTGGCCCGCAGGCACGGGCCGGGGCGGCGCCTCCGCCACGTCCGGCGGCGCCGAGGGCGACCAGGAGCGGCAGCCCGGTCCCGCCGCGGCCCATCTCGGCGCGTTCCGCTCCACCGCCTGCGGGCGGCGCTGCCAGCGTGCCGCCGCGGCCCGCCTCGTCCGGCGGAACCGGAAGCGGGCGGCCGTTGTGGCGGCCGGGCCCGATCCGTGCCTCGGGTGGCTGGTCGTCAGGCGGTGGCCAGCACGCCACCCCACCGCCGCCCCCGCCCCCGCCGCGTCCGGCCCGGCAGCCCGCGGCAACGCCGCCGGCCTACCCGTACTCGAACGGCGGAGGTACCACCCCACCCCGGCCGTCGCGGTGGTCGCGCGGCAATGGGGCGGCCATCGCGGGTACTGATGCCGGCAGTCAGCCTGTGACCCAGGGCGGGAATGGCCGGCCGCAGCCGCCGAGCCCGTTCTGGCTGCGCCCGGTGCGGCGGAAGAAGTAGCCGGCCATGGAGATGACGTCGCGCCAGCGCATGCTGGCCTTTGCCCTCACCGTGCTCGCGCTCGCCGCGCTCGGCTCCTACCTGTTCGTGTCCGGCACCGCGAAGAAGACTCCGGCGAGCGCGCCGTCCAGCCATCCGCCCACCGTGGCCACGACGCCGCCCACGGTCCCGCCGGCGTCGGCCCAGCCCACCGGGTCAACGGCGTCGTCCTCCCAGGTGAACATCTACCGGTGGCTGCCATTCTCGGAACAGGGACTGTCCAGGGCATCGGCGGTGGTCACCGAGTTCTCCGCCTACTACGGCACGTACTCCTACACCGACAGCACGGCCAGCTACACCGGCCGGATGCAGGGGCTGGCCAGCAACCAGCTCATCCAGATCATCGCCCGCGGTTTCTCGACCCCCGGCCTGGCCAGCGCGCGCAGGCAGGAAAAGCAGGTGGCCACCGGCACCGCGGTGATCGACTCGCTGCGCGCGTTCGGGCCGTCCAGCATCACGTTCGTGGTCACGATCAACCAGAAGATCAGCACCAACCACGGGCCCACCCCACAAAGCACGCAATACGCGGTCACCGTCTCCAATAGTGGCGGCGGATGGCAGGTGACCGACATCGAGCTCGCCTCGTCGGGTAATCAGTGATCCCGGTCGGCGGGTACCGGCCCCCTCGCCGGCCCAACGGCCTGCGCACCGTTCGTCCTGGTCTCGTCGGATTGGCCGCAGGCGCTGCACTGCTGCTGCTCGGGCTGGTCTCCATCCCGCTGATGGTGGTCGGCGGCAGCACTCAGATGTTCGCCGCCGGTGGCAACTGCTCCGGACAGCAGGGCAGCACGCCGGTCAGCACGACCCCGGTCAGCACGGTCGGCAAGAATTCCATCCCGTCCGACTACCTATTCTGGTTCCAGAAGGTCAGCCAGCAGTCCGGCGTCCCATGGCCGATCCTGGCCGGCATCGGCAAAGTGGAGAGCAACTTCGGCCAGTCGAACCTGCCAGGCGTGCACAGCGGCCAGAACGGCTTCGGCGCGGCCGGCCCCATGCAGATCGGGATCACCGGGGCGGCGGGCAACACCTGGGGTGGCGCGCCGGTCCACCCGGCGAGCGAGCACGTGAGCGGGGTGGCAACCGACGAAAACGGCGACGGAATAGCCAGCGTCTACCAGGCTCCTGACGCCATCGCCGGCGCCGCCAAGTACCTGCTCGAAAACGGCGTGCTGGACAACGTCTCCGCGGCGATCTTCGCCTACAACCACCTGGTGTCCTACGTCCAGCTCGTGCTCAACTACGCCAAGCTGTACGCCCAGGGCGGCTTCACGATCAGCCCGGTCAGCGTGGACGCCGCGCCGCAGTGCCTGACCGGCAACACCGGCCAGGCTCCCAACCAGGCCGCGACCACCGCCATCGCCTTCGCCGAAGCGCAGCTTGGCAAGCCCTACCAGTGGGGCGGCACCGGCCCGGACGCCTTCGACTGCTCCGGGCTGGTGATGATGGCCTACCGGGCCGCGGGCATCAACATCCCGCGCACGTCCCAGGAGCAGTGGGCCTGGGGCCCGAAGATCGCCCCGGGCCAGGAGGAACCGGGTGATCTGGTCTTCTTCGCGGGCTCGGACGGCACCATGACCAATCCAGGGCACGTCGGCATCGTGATCGGCAAGAACCTCATGGTCGAGGCGTACGCCACCGGCTTCCCCATCCGGATTTCCTCGTTCGGCACCAGCAGCTCGGCGGCCGGCGACGGGACCGTCGTCGGTTTCACCCGCCCCTGGGCGCACGCCGGCGTCGTGCTCCCCGGCACACCGGTGGCGGCGGGCGCCTAGTGGACCTTGACGCCGCGTGCCTGAGCAGTTGCGGATCCTGGCCGCACACATGGGCATGTCCTGACCGCGACAGGCCGGTGTTTCACAATCTGTGAAACTACGGAGCGCCGAGCGAGGCGGATCGGTAAGTCAGCTGATCGTGGCGCGGGCGGCCAGGAATCGCTGATGCCGGTCGTGGTCACGCTGGCCGAGGAATGCCTTGAACCGGCCGAGCCGGTAGGCGGTCTGGCCGGAGATCTCGGCCGTGTCCACCTCGAAGTCCTGGCTGAGGTCGGCGATCCGGCGCAGTACCTCGCGGGTGCCGAGGGCTCCGGCCGGGACATCGGCGGCGGCAATGGCGATCTGGGCGGCGGTCATGAAGCCACCGTGGGTCCGCAGTGCCACGTAGACCGGGTCGCCGGCGTGGATTGGGGGCTGCGGGCGCCGCGGGCTTCCCTCGTGCAGCAGGGCGCGGCGGATCGCCGTGCCCACGGCCTCGGCGACCGGCGGCGGGAACGCGTTGCCGAGCTGCCGGTAGCGGGCGGTCTTGCGGCCGGTGAACTGCCAGCCCCAGTCGTCTTGCCAGCCCTGCAGCCTGGCGATCATCTCGCAGGTCAGCCTGGGCATGAGGTCGGGATCGTCGCCGCGGTCCGGTGCCGTGTCGGCGATGCCGAGGCCGTCCACGCCGAGCTCCGCCCAGGCCCGCTTGGCCCGGGTGGGACCGAGGTCGCCGCCGCCGTGCTTTTTCGAGCCGCCGACGATGGTCGGCGCGATCCGGTTCGCCCGGCGGGCCCAGCGGGCCGCCCCGGGCCAGCCGCGCGCGGCCATCTGATCCTGCAGCGTCTCGCCGACCGTGAGCGGCCTGGTGTCATGGGGCGCCGGCCAGCGGAACCAGCGGGCGTCGGCCGGCCGCAGGGCCACCAGCACGAACCTGGGGCGCAGTTGGGGCACGCCGAACTCCGAGGCGTGCAGCAACTGCCAGCCGGGCACGTAGCCGAGCTCGCGCAGACGGTCCAGGACGTGCTGCCGGTACGCGCCGAACCTGCTCTCGCTCAAGCCTTTGACGTTTTCCAGCAGCAGCGCCCGCGGCTTGATCACCCGGCACAGCTCCACCGCCCAGGCGAACAGGTCGCGCTCGTCCGCCGCGCCAAGCCTGCGCCCGGCGACGGTGAACGGCGGGCAGGGCACGCCGCCGGCCAGCAGCGTGATCCCTTCGTAGTCCTTCGGATTCCAGACCTGCCGGTCGGCCGCGTCGCCTTCGGCGACCTTCCAGGCCGGCCGGTTGGCCCGCAGCGTCTCACAGGCCGACGGGTCGAGCTCGACGGCGAGGACGTGCTCGAACCCCGCCCGCTCAAGTCCCAGCGCCTGACCACCAGCTCCCGCACAGATCTCGACCGCTTCAAGATCTGTCACATCGGCCTCCCCTCGGCGGTCGTGGCACCGTCCCCCAGTGGCCGCCCACCCTCCTGCCCACGCAGGCGCTCACCGGCGATGGTTGCTCACCATAGTGGCTGAGCGGGACAGTGTTGTGGCGGAAGTACGGGCCGTTTCCTGGTGTGTTCTGTGCCCAGGACCATAGCCGCACCGACTGACAGTCCGGGGTCACCCCCGGCTGACCTGCTACTCGCCGACCCGCACGTGCCGGGGAGACTTGCCGCGAACCCTGGGCTGCCGCAGCGGCCTGGCCAGCTCTTCGGGCAGTATCAGCAGCGGGTTGGTGGTGCTGTCCACGATCCGCGCCGCCAGCTCCGCCACCCGGGTGCCACTGGCCCTGGCGACGCTCCTGATCAGCTCGAACGCCTTGGCCGGCGGCACGTGCCTGCGCTCGCAGACGATGCCGATCGCCTGTTCCACCTTCACCCGGCGGACCAGGGCGCTCTCCAGCTGGGCCACGGTCACCCGAAGCCGCCCGGCCTCCGTGGCCGCGGTTGACGGCGCCGCCGGGAGGGCCTCGTCCGGCTGTTCGGCCGCCAGCAGGTCCGCGAGGACCATGGCGCTGGTCAGCTCCGTCAATTCCTCGTCGCCGACCCGCCAGCCCTGGCCACTGCGCCGCACGACTGCGATCTCGGGGCCCACCGCTAGGCCGGTTGCCTCAGCGGGCGCGCCGGCCTCCACCGTATGGAAAGCTTCTTCTTTCATCAGAGCGAAGCCAGCTCGGTGAGCCGGCTCTTGACCTGTGCCACAGAGGGGTTGGTCAGCGCACTGCCATCGGGGAAGACCACGGTCGGGACGGTCTGGTTACCGCCGTTCACCGACATGACGTAATCCGCCGCGGCCGGGTCGGCTTCGATGTCCACCTCCTGGACCTCGATCCCCTCCCGGGCGAGCTGGCTCTTAAGGCGCCGGCAGAACCCGCACCACGGCGTCGTGTACATCGTCAGCGGCTCCGACACCGCCGCCTCCTTCCGGATCGGAACATCCCGAACCTGCTAACACGGAACCGGGCGGCGGGCTTCCCGTCCCGGCGGCCGAACATGCGCGAGGATGGCGCGGGGTGAGGATGAGGCATATTCAGAACTCCAAGTGATTAGCTATCTATCGCAGATCACAGACCTGAACGTCAGACCCGCAGGACTAGTTTTGAATATGTCTCAGTAGCATGAGTGTGGATGTGCTGGCCGCGCTGGATCCCGAGCAGCGGGAGGTGGCGCTGGCCACCCGCGGACCGGTCTGCGTGCTGGCCGGGGCGGGCACCGGCAAGACCCGGGCCATCACGCACCGGATCGCCTACGCCGTGCACACCGGTGTGATGGATCCCGCGCATGTGCTCGCCCTGACGTTCACCACCCGCGCCGCGGGTGAGCTGCGCGGGCGGCTGCGCCTGCTCGGCGACCCAGGGCTGGGGCTCGACCAGGTGCGCGCCCGCACGTTCCACTCGGCGGCGCTGCGCCAGCTCCGCCACTTCTGGCCGGGCACGGTGGGCGGCCGGCCGCCGCGGGTTCTCGCCGCCAAGACCAGCCTGATCGCCGAGGTGGCGCGGGCGCACCGGATCACGCTCGGCGGCGCCGAGCTGCCCGAGGTGGCCGGGGAGATCGAGTGGGCCAAGGTTACCCAGATCCGGCCGGAAGAGTACGAGCAGGAGGCGGCGAAGGCCGGCCGGACGCCGCCGCTCGGCACCGGCGTGGCCGGCCAGCTCTACGCGGGCTACGAACGGCTCCGGCGCAGCCGTCACCTGATCGACTTCGAGTCGCTGCTCGAGCTGACCGCGGCCGTGCTGGCCGAGAACCAGCAGGCGGCGGCCGACGTCAGGGACCGGTTCCGGTACCTGGTCGTGGACGAGTACCAGGACGTCAACCCGCTGCAGAAGCTACTGCTCGACACCTGGCTCGGCGATCGCGACGAGCTGTGCGTGGTCGGCGACCCGGACCAGGCGATCTACTCGTTCACCGGGGCGAGCCCGGCCTACCTCACCGGTTTCACCGCGCAGTTCCCGGACGCGACGGTGATCAGGCTGGTCCGCGACTACCGGTCAACGCCGCAGGTGGTGGCCCTGGCGAACCGGGTCATCACCGAGCCGCTGCCCGGTCTGCCGGGCCGGCCGGTGGCGCGCTGGGCGGCCAGCCTGGTGGCTCAGCGGCCGCCAGGCCCGGAGCCGTCGGTCACCGGGTATCCCGACGACCAGGCGGAGGCCGGCGCGGTCGCCGCGCAGGCGGCCTCGCTCATCGCCGCGGGCACCGATCCCAGGCAGATCGCGGTGCTGGTCCGCATCAACGTGCAGACGCAGGGCTTCGAGCGGGCGTTGTCCGAAGCCGGCGTCCCCTACCAGCTCTCCGGCATGGAACGGTTCTTCGACCGGGCGGAGGTACGGCAGGCGCTGAATCTCATCAGGGGATCCGCCCGTACGGTTCCCGGCGAAGCCTCGCTGCCCGCGCAGGTCCGGCACATTTTGTCCGGCCTGGGGCTGACCGGGCCGGCCCCGGCGAACGGGGGCGCGGCCAGGGAACGCTGGGAGTCACTGGCCGCGCTGGCGGCCCTGGCCGGCGACCTGGCGCTGGCCCGGCCGGGCGCCACCCTGGCCGACTTCGCTGACGAGCTCGCCGTACGGGCGGCGGCCGAGAACCCGCCCGCCGTACCAGGCGTTACGCTGGCTACCCTGCACGGCGCCAAGGGACTGGAGTGGGACGCGGTGTTCCTGCCCGGCCTGACCGAAGGAGTCCTGCCGATCGTGTATGCCCAGACCAGCAAGGCGATTGCCGAGGAACGGCGGCTGTTCTACGTGGGGGTGACCCGGGCCAGAGAGCGGCTCGCGCTGTCCTGGGCGGGGGCCCGCTCGCCCGGTGCGGCGGCGTCGCGGTCGCCGTCGCGGTTTCTGCGGGCCGCCGGCAGGGGTGTGGTTGGCGCGTCATGAGCAAGGCGCTGGACAACCTGCTCGATCTGCTTGACCTCGAGCAGATCGAGGTCAACATCTTCCGCGGGCGCAGCCCGGACGAGCGGGTGCAGCGGGTGTTCGGCGGGCAGGTGGCCGGGCAGGCGCTGGTGGCCGCGGGCCGGACCGTGCCAGCCGACCGGCCGGTGCACTCGCTGCACGCCTACTTCATCCGGCCGGGCGATCCGGCGGTGCCGCTGGTGTACATGGTGGACCGGACCCGGGACGGCCGGTCGTTCACCACCCGGCGGGTATCGGTGATCCAGCACGGAAAGACGATCTTCACGCTGTCGGCGTCGTTTCAGCTCCCCGAGCCGGGAATCGAGCACGCCGCGGCGATGCCCGGCGTCGCGCCGCCGGATTCGATCGCGCCGACCATCGAGCGGCTGGAGAAGCTGTTCGGCCCGCTGGAGCCGCGGTATGAGCGGAGGTTCACCGGCAACCCGGTCGAGCTGCGGTTCCCCGGGCCGCTCACCGTGGAGGCGCAGCGGGACCCGTCGCTGCGCACGGCGAAGAACATGGTGTGGCTGCGGGTGGACGGTGATCTGCCCGATGACCCGCTGCTGCACGTCTGCCTGATGACCTACGCCTCCGACATGACGCTGCTCGACTCGGTGCTGCTCGCCCACGGGCTTTCCTGGGTGGATGGGGTCGCGATGGGGGCGAGCCTGGATCACGCGATGTGGTTCCACCGGCCGTTCCGGGCCGACCAGTGGCTGCTCTACTCGCAGGAGTCGCCGGTGGCCTCAGGCGCCCGCGGGCTGGCCCGGGGGCAGGTCTTCACCCAGGACGGCCAGCTTGTGGTTTCTGTGGTCCAGGAGGGCCTGATCAGGACGAAATCCTGAGACCGGGTCCCGGATTGACCGGTCGTAAAGCCAAAACCGCAGGTAGAAAAACTATTGCCGTTGTGGCCCTGGATACGTAGGCTGCTCACATGTCCCTGGACTGCCGTCGTCTAGCAGCGTGAGGAGGTGCCCAGTGATGGTGATTTCTAACGATGCCCCGGCCTCTGTTGCCGCGCGCGCTGGCCTGACGTTGCCAGTCTGGGTTGCCTCCCTGCCCGCGGCCGGCAGTGGCCATGGTGCATGTGCGGTGCCGCGGCTGGCGCCGGCGCAGTGCGCTGCCGAGGGGACCCGTATGTCTCGAGTCAGCCAGCCGGGGCATGGCCAGGAGTCCATCTTCGGGGGGACCCGCACCCGCAAGCCGTACAACTACACGACCCTCGTCGCCGTCCTGGGCGGTGGCGAACCGGGTTCGCATCCGGCGAGAGAACCGGAACCGGTCTAGAAAGACCGGCCGACTCCCTCGGAGGCCGCGGACCCAGCAAAGGGTCCGCGGCCTTCAGCATTTCCGGGCCCACGTTTTGTCAGACGAGTCAGAGATCGTAGAGACGAGCAGGACCAGTCGAGAGGGGTTGGCACCAATGCAGTGGCCTGACACCACTGTCGTAGCGGCGGGCGCGACGGGGTTCGAGGCAATGCCCGTTGTGGGTGCGCACGGGGCACCGGTCATGATCACGCCGGTACCGAAGGGTCGCGATCTGCCGTGCACCGCGGATCCGGAGTTGTTCTTCGCCGAGTCGCCCGGGGACGTCGAGTTCGCCAAGGCGCTCTGCCGGGACTGCCCGATGAGGCTGACATGCTTCGCGGGTGCTCTGGAGCGCCGGGAGCCATGGGGCGTCTGGGGAGGCGAGCTCTTCCTGCGCGGAGAGGTCGTTCCCCGCAAGAGGCCCCGTGGGCGGCCGCGTAAGACCGAGGTAGCCGCCTGACCTCAGGCGGCCGCCTCGCGGCTCACCCGGCGCGGGCGGCCAGGCAATTATCCGCCGGTTATGGCGGATTCCACCAAACGTGACCGAAGAGGCTTATTCAGAACCTCCTGGCGATCAGTCACCTGCCACAGCTCACAAACCTGGTGCCAAGTCCGCTGGGCTGGTTTTGAATAAGTCTCTGAAAGAGAGCTGGTTTCATCATGTACGTGCGATC